>Ga0335083_10000091_pt1 | contig 160453 bp, 142 predicted proteins | sample Lox_Sample_42_FD_206716 | JGI IMG/M metagenome (GOLD analysis project Ga0335083, IMG submission 206716) | Soil microbial communities from Loxahatchee National Wildlife Refuge, Florida, United States - Lox_Sample_4.2 | ecosystem: Environmental > Terrestrial > Soil > Wetlands | place: USA... | reverse complement strand
AGAGAAGTGGGAGAAGCAGGTCGATGCGCTGATGGACGCGGTGGATCAGTACGTGCCGCTGCCGGCGCGTGACGTGGAAAAGCCGTTCCTGATGCCGATTGAAGACATCTTCTCGATCTCGGGCCGCGGCACGGTGGTGACGGGCCGTATCGAGCGCGGCAAGGTGAAGGTGGGCGAGGAAGTGGAGATTGTCGGCTTCCGCGACACGCGCAAGACGGTGGTGACGGGCGTCGAAATGTTCAAGAAGCAGCTCGATGAAGGTATGGCGGGCGACAACGCAGGTCTCTTGCTGCGCGGCATTGCGAAAGAAGATGTGGAGCGCGGGATGGTGCTGGCGAAGACGGGATCGATCACGCCGCACACCAAGTTCTCGGGCAAGGTGTACGTGCTGTCGAAGGAAGAAGGTGGACGTCATACGCCGTTCTTCAAGGGCTACCGTCCGCAGTTCTACTTCCGGACGACGGACGTGACGGGGGTGGCGGAGTTGCCGGCGGGCACGGAGATGGTGATGCCGGGGGACAACGTGGACCTGACGATCGAGCTGATCACGCCGGTGGCGATGGAGAAGGGCTTGCGCTTCGCCATCCGCGAAGGCGGCCGCACGGTGGGCGCAGGCGCCATCAGCGACATCATTAAGTAAGAGTCAAGGGCACAGCCAAAAATGGCTGTGCCACAAAAAAGAGATTTGGAGTAACGGCGATGCCACGCGAAATCATCACTATGCAGTGCACAGACTGTAAGGATAAGAACTACTCGACGACCAAGAACAAGAAGACTACGACGGAGCGGTTGGAGATGAATAAGTTCTGCCGCAAGTGCCGCAAGCACACGTCGCACAAAGAAATTAAGTGATCGCTCAGGCGGTCATCCTGAGTGCGAAGCGCGAAGGATCGACAGGAAACAGGGGCGTAAGCTCAACGGTTAAACTGCCGGTCTCCAAAACCGGACTTGGGGGTTCGAATCCCTCCGCCCCTGCCAGGTTTTTTTGACGGCAGGCGAAGTTTAGGGAAACTAGGGAAGTATGGCGAAGACAGCAACAATGGCAGCGGAAGATAGCGGATTTACTGGACAGATCAAGTCGTGGCCGGAGCGAATTAAGGGCTTCTATAACGACGTTCGCGTCGAAATGAAAAAGGTCACGACGCCGAGCCGCAAGGAAGTGCAGTCCACGACCATGGTGGTCATCATCACCGTGTTCCTGTTCGGCGCCTACTTCTGGATCGTAGACACGATTCTTGGGAAGAGCCTCGACGTGCTCTATCACAGGCTGATCAATCGCTAGGCGATAACTGGAAACGCATGCAGGAAGATCAAAACAAACACGAAGCCGAGCAGCCGAACGGAGCTGTTCCTCCGGCGCCCGAAGGCCTGCCGACAGCTGAGCCTGAAAATCCGAATATGAAGTGGTACATCATCCACACCTATTCGGGCTTCGAGCGCAAGGTGAAGGAATCGCTCGAGTCGCGCGTGGCGGCATTTGGCCTCCAGACGAAGATCGGCAAGGTGCTGATCCCGACCGAGCCGGTCACCGAAGTCCGCGGCGGCAAGAAGTACACCACCGAGCGCATGTTCTATCCCGGCTACGTGCTGGTGCAGATGGACATGGACGACCACGTCTGGCACGTGGTGAAGTCTACCCCGCGCGTTACAGGATTCGTCGGCACCGGCCAGCAGCCCACTCCGCTTTCGCCCGAGGAAGTGAACCAGATCGTCTTCCGCGTCGCCGAAGGCAAAGAGAAGCCGAAACTCAAGGTCAAGTTCGAGAAGAACGAATCGGTGCGCATTTCCGAGGGTCCGTTTGCTACCTTTACCGGCATTGTGGACGACATCAACGAAGACAAGGAAACCCTGAAAGTGATGGTCACTATCTTCGGGCGCTCCACGCCGGTGGAACTCGGATTCGCGCAGGTCGAAAAGGTTATTACGTAAGGCAGAGCAAAATCGGGCAACTGTAGCTCGCCTCGCGCAGCGAGGAAAATTACAAACGCTATTAGCTGAGAGCTGATAGCTGAAAGCTGAGAGCAGTTTCATGGCAAAGAAGGCAACAGGATTCGTAAAGCTGCAGATTCCGGCGGGCAAGGCCACGCCGGCGCCTCCAGTCGGACCCGCGCTCGGTCAGGCGCAGGTCAACATCATGGAGTTCTGCAAGCAGTTCAACGCGCGTACCCAGCAGAAAGAGCTGGAAGGGCTCATCATCCCCGTCGTGATCACGGTCTACAGCGACCGTACCTTCACCTTCATCACCAAGACGCCGCCGGCGTCGGTGCTGTTGAAGCGGGCGGCGAATATCGCCAAGGGATCGGGCGCGCCGAACAAAGATAAGGTCGGCAAGGTCACCGAGAAGCAGGTCGCGGATATCGCGAAGCAGAAGATGCCGGACCTGAACGCCGCCTCGCTCGATGCCGCAATTAAGAGCGTCAAGGGAACCGCGCGCAGCATGGGAATTGAAGTCGTAGCGTAACGCAAGGTTTAGTAGTAGTCGCAATCACCACTGCCTCCGAAGTAACGGAATGCCGTGGGAGACAAGGAGTCAAATGCCTGGTAAAGCTGGAAAAAACGTAGAGAAAGCGCGCAAGGCGGTCGAGCAGCGTCCGTACACGCTGGCCGAAGCAGTGCCGCTTTTGCAGAAAGTTAAATTTGCCAAGTTCGACGAGACCGTGGATCTGACCATGCGTCTTGGCGTGGATCCGAAGCACGCGGACCAGATGGTTCGCGGCACCGTGGTTCTGCCGCACGGACTCGGCAAATCGAAGAAAGTGCTCGTGATCGCCACCGGTGAAAAAGTCCGTGAGGCGGAAGCGGCCGGTGCCGATTTTGTCGGCGGAGAAGACATGGTGGAGAAAATCCAGAAGGAAAACTGGACCGACTACGATGCCGTGATCTCCACGCCCGACATGATGCGTTCGGTCGGCAAACTTGGTAAGGTGCTTGGCCCTCGCGGGCTGATGCCGAATCCGAAGACCGGCACTGTCACGATGGACATCGCGAAGGCCGTTCAGGAAGTGAAGGCCGGCAAGGTCGAGTTCCGTACCGATAAGGGCGCGCTGGTTCACGTGCCGGTCGGCAAGTTGTCCTTCCCGGCCGACAAGCTGGTGGAGAACGCCACGGTCGTCATCACCAGCGTGCTGAAGGCGAAGCCTTCGGTCGCCAAGGGCAAATATATGAAGGGCGTGTACCTGAGCTCGACGATGGGCCCGGGAGTGCCGCTGGACATCACCGCGATCGAAACCGCTGCGCGCGGCGCGTAATTGCGACTCGAAGCAGGAAAAGGATCTGAGACATGGCTGTTACCAAAGCGAAGAAAATCGAACAAGTTCAGGTGCTCGGCACCGAGATCAAGGAAGCCGGAACGGCAATTCTGGCAACCTTCAAGGGCCTGAAGGCGGCGCAGACTGAAGAGCTGCGCAAGACCGTCCGTTCGGCGGGCGGCACTTACAAGGTTGTGAAGAACACGCTGGCAGAGCGCGCGGCGGAAGGCAGCAAGATCGCCGCCGCTTTGAAAGACCTGACGGGCGTTACGTCAGTCGCTTACACCAAGGGCGATCCGGTCATGCTGGCCAAGGCGCTCTCGAAGTATGCCAAGGACAATCCGGAGTTCACGTTTAAGGCGGGCATTGTCGAAGGCAAAGTGATCTCGATAAAAGAGATCGAAGCGCTTGCAACAATGCCGTCGAAGGAAGAGATTTATTCGAAGCTGCTCTTCCTGTTGACCGCTCCGGCGCAGCGCCTGGTCACGGTGATGAATGCCACGGGACGCGATCTCGCGGTGGTGATCAACCAGGGCGTAAAGGAAAACAAGTTTACCGCTGGAACCGCAGCTCCGGTTGCGGCGGCTCCGGCGGAAGCGGCTCCGGCCGCGCAGTAGTTCAGGTTCGAAGTGATGGTTTTGGGTCTTGTTTTTGGTTTTTAATTACAAATTACCCAATTACCAATTTTAGGGTTCCGTTATCAGTGGTCAGGTGTTGCGACGGCGATACCCCACGTCTTGTCTGGGATGTGACGGTCGATTGGCGCACTGGAAACCTTGGCGACAGATAACACCGTGCCGCAAGGCACTTAAAACTGATAACTAAAGGTGGAGAAGGAAATGGCGGATCTGCAACAGTTAGAAGAGTCAATCGTAGGCCTGTCGCTGCTCGAAGCGGCTGAGCTGGTGAAGAAGTTGGAATCGCGTCTCGGCGTTTCGGCCGCGGCGGCGGCGCCAGTCATGGTTGCCGGCGGCGGCGCAGGCGCAGGCGCGGCGGCGGCTCCGGCGGAAGAGAAGACCGAATTCACGGTCGTTCTAACCGACGTGGGCGCGAACAAGATCAACGTGATTAAGGCTGTCCGCGAAGTCACCAGCCTCGGCTTGAAAGAAGCCAAGGACCTGGTTGACGGCGCTCCCAAGACCGTGAAAGAAGGCGTGTCGAAGGAAGAAGCGGCCACGATCCAGAAGAAGTTTGCTGACGCTGGCGCCAAAGTCGAAATCAAGTAAGAATTGCACAAAAACTGGTGCGGTCGAATGGCCGCGCCAGCAACTTGTTTCGGTAAACGGTTTCGTAAGCGGTAACACGGCATCGGTTGTGAATCGGAATGGGAGTGACACTCATCTAACGGTAAGTGGCTTCCCGTCCCGCAAACACAAAGGATTTACGGACGGTTTCACTCGATCTGAAAATGGGCGGGTAGAGGCCGGAAATAGCTTCCAACGCTGACGCGGAAAAACACAATTTATCGAGTTCAAGTGCCGACGATGGCGCCCACGGGGAATTCTGCCCTGATGGGCGCAAACGTCTTTTTCATGTCGCTGCGCGGGATTCCAGCCATTCCGTCGCAGGTTTAGATGCAAGGCGCGGGTTACGCGCACGTTCCTCTCGTCGCTGGCGCGAAGGGGAACAGTAGTGCCGGGTCCGGGATGCCCACCCCAGTCCGGCAAGCCAAGATCAGGAGTCTTTGATGCCCAACACGAACAACGCCATCCGCACCCGTTTCGATTTCTCAAAAATTCCGGCGACCATTCAGATTCCCAACCTGATCGAAGTGCAGAAGCGCTCGTACGATCGCTTCCTGCAAATGGATCGGTTGCCGAGCGAGAGAGACGATGCGGGATTGCAGGCCGTTTTTCAATCAGTATTTCCCATTACCGATTTCCGCAACGTCTCGCAACTCGAGTTTGTCGATTACGCGATCGGCAACTGGGAGTGCAAGTGCGGTCACCTCAAGGGGCTGCACCATCTCCGTACCACCTGCCGTAATTGCGGCGCCACCGTTATCACCGATCCGTTCCACCCCGGCGAAGTGCTCTGCCACAAGTGCGGCACTTACAACGCCAACACACCCGATTTCTGTAACAAGTGCGGTGACCCCGTCGGCCTGCAGCTGAAGTACGACGTGGCCGAGTGCGAAGAGCGCGGCATGACCTACAGCGCTCCGCTCAAGGTCACCATGCGTCTTACCATTTACGACAAGGATCCGGAGACCGGCAACCGCAGTATTCGCGACATCAAGGAACAGGAAGTCTTCTTCGGCGACGTGCCGCTGATGACCGACAACGGTACGTTCATCATCAACGGAACCGAGCGTGTGATCGTCAGCCAGTTACACCGTTCGCCGGGCGTCTTCTTCGAGAAGGTGCCGACCAACAACTACTTCCTCGGCAAAATCATTCCTTACCGCGGATCGTGGGTTGAGTTCGAGTACGACCAGAAGAACGTGCTCTACGTCCGCATCGACCGCAAGCGCAAGTTCCTGGGCACGATCTTCCTGCGCGCGTTGGGCCTGCGTGCGAACGAAGACATTCTGCGCACGTTCTACACCGTTGATCGCGTTGCGCTGAAAGACAGCAAACTCTTTTGGACGCTGGAGCCCGGTATCGAGCGCCCGACCATGCTGCTTGGCATGAAGCTGCAGCACCGCATCACCAATAAAAGTGGTGAGGAAATCGCGCATGCCGGACGCAAGGTTTCACCTTCAGTTCTGAAGGAAATCCAGAAGGCGAAGGTCTCGGAGATCGAAGTTGATCCTGGCGATCTCGAAGGCGCCTATGCGGCTTCCGACGTCATCGATACCAGTACTGGTGAGGTGCTGGTCGAGGCCAACAGCGAGATCACCGCGGAACTGATTTCAAAAGCGATGGAAGCCGGCGTAGCCGAATTGCACGTCTTCTTCCCTGAGCGTGACGACGTGGGTGTGGTTGTTAGCCAGACGCTGCGCCGCGATTCGGTGAAAACTCCGCAGGAAGCGCTGATCGAAATCTACCGCAAGCTGCGTCCCGGCGATCCGCCGACGCTCGACACCGCGACCGCGCTCTTTCAGGGCATGTTCTTCGACCCGCGCAAATACGATTTCTCGCGCGTGGGCCGTTTGAAGTTCAACATCAAGCTCTACGAGAAACAGGACGCCACCAACCTCGACAGCCGCACGCTCGAGCCGGATGACTTCTACGCCACCATTCGTTACCTGCTCAAGCTGCGCAAGAACATCGGTTCGGTGGACGACATCGATCACCTTGGCAACCGCCGCGTCCGCGCGGTCGGCGAGTTGATGGAAAACCAGTTCCGCATCGGCTTGGTCCGCATGGAACGCGCCATCAAGGAAAAGATGAGCGTGTACCAGGAGATGTCCACGGCGATGCCGCACGACCTGGTCAACGCCAAGCCCGTCATGGCTGCCATCCGCGAGTTTTTCGGATCGTCGCAGTTGTCGCAGTTCATGGACCAGACCAATCCGCTGTCGGAAATCACGCACAAGCGCCGCCTGTCGGCTCTTGGGCCGGGCGGTTTGTCGCGTGAACGCGCCGGATTCGAAGTCCGCGACGTACACCCAACGCACTATGGACGTATCTGCCCGATCGAAACGCCAGAAGGTCCGAACATCGGTCTGATCTCGTCGCTGAGCTGCTACGCACGCATCAACGATTACGGCTTCATCGAGTCGCCATACCGTCGCGTGAAGGCAGGCCGCGTGATCGACTACGTCACCGTGGTTAACGCCGGCGATAGCGATTATCACGTTAACGATCACATTGAGAAGTCCGAAATCCAGAAGGCGAACGAAGAACTGAAGTCGAGGAAGAAGAAGCTGATTGAGGTCGAGCCGTTCTCGTTCTACCTGTCGGCGTGGGAAGAAGACCGCCACGTCATTGCGCAGGCGAACGTGGAACTCGACGAAAAGCTCCGTATCGTCGCAGAACTCGTCAACGCCCGTAAGGCCGGCAACTTTGTGTTGACCAGCCGCGATGAAGTCGATTACGTCGACGTCAGCCCGAAGCAGTTGGTCTCCGTTGCTGCCTCGCTGGTTCCGTTCCTCGAGCACGACGACGCCAACCGCGCTCTCATGGGGGCGAACATGCAGCGCCAGTCGGTGCCGCTGCTCCGTGCGGATGCTCCGTTCGTGGGCACCGGCATGGAAGGCGTTACCGCGCGTGACTCCGGCGCTGTGGTTCTGGCCCGCCGCAACGGCATCATCGATTCGGTCGACTCCGAGCGAATCATCGTGCGCGTCGAAGGCGAGCATCACCCGACGCAACTGTCGCGTGAAGTCGGTAGCGACATCTACCAGCTCACCAAGTTCAAGCGCTCAAACCAGAACACCTGCATTAACCAGCGCCCGATCGTGAAGAAAGGTCAGCGCGTGGTGAAGGGACAAGTCATCGCCGACGGTCCTTGCACCGAGATGGGCGAACTGGCTCTCGGCCGCAACGTGCTTGTGGCCTTCATGCCGTGGCGCGGCTACAACTTCGAAGACGCCATCCTCGTCAGCGAAAAGCTGGTGAAAGAGGATTACTACACCTCGGTTCACATCGAGGAATTCGAGATCGAAGCGCGCGATACCAAGCTCGGTCCCGAAGAAGTCACGCGCGACATTCCGAACATCTCGGAAGCGGCGCTTCGCGACCTCGACGAGAGCGGCATCATCCGCATCGGCGCAAAGGTGAAGCAGGGCGACATCATCGTGGGCAAAGTCACCCCAAAGGGCGAAACCCAGCTCACGCCGGAAGAGAAACTCCTGCGCGCGATCTTCGGCGAAAAGGCCGGCGACGTTCGCGACGCTTCGCTCTACTGCCCGCCCGGAATCGAAGGCGTTGTCGTTGACGTGAAGATCTTCTCCCGCAAGGGTCAGGAGAAGGACGAGCGCGCCAAGGCTATCGAAGCCGAGCAGGTCGCCAAGCTCGAAAAGAACCTGTCTGACGAAATTCGAATTCTCACCGACGAGCGTTTGAAGCGTCTCGAAGGGTTGCTGGGCAACAAGGAAGTCCAGGCCGACCTGCACGACGAGCGCACCAACAAGCGCCTGCTGGTCAAGGGAGCCATTCTCGATCGCGAGACGATCGAGCGGATTTCCACCCGCAACCTGAAGCGCATCAAGTTTAACGATAAGGACCCGCGCATCAACGAGCAGATCGACGAGATCGAAGAGATGACCTCGCGTCAGATCGACGTTCTCCGTAAGATCATGCGCGAGCGCGTCGAGAAGCTGCAGAAGGGCGACGAACTTCCGCCGGGCGTCATTAAGCTCGTCAAGGTTTACATCGCCATGAAGCGCAAACTCTCGGTCGGCGACAAGATGGCCGGACGCCACGGTAATAAGGGCGTAATTGCGCGCATCCTGCCCGAAGAAGACATGCCGTATATGGAAAACGGCACAGCGGTCGAAATCGTTCTCAACCCCTTGGGCGTTCCTTCCCGTATGAACGTGGGTCAGATTCTCGAGACTCACCTCGGCTGGGCTGCCAAGGGCATCGGCGAAAAGATCGGCGAATTGGTGGATGGCAACAATCGCGGTGACATGCTCCGCAAGGAGATCAAGTCGCTATTCAAAGACGTCGCCTTCGCACCGGTCTTCGATGATCTCGACGACGAGCAACTCGAGCGCGTGGCGAGCAGCGTTCGCACCGGTGTCCACTTCGGAACGCCCGTGTTCGACGGCGCGCGCGAGAACGAAATCAAGTCGTTGCTGGAAAAGTCGGGCCTCCCGACCTCCGGCAAGACCACGCTCTTCGATGGCATGACCGGCGACAAGTTCGAACAGCCGGTCACGGTGGGCTACATCTACATGCTCAAACTGTCGCACCTGGTCGACGACAAGATTCACGCCCGCTCCATCGGGCCGTACTCGCTCATCACGCAGCAGCCGCTGGGTGGCAAGGCGCAGTTCGGCGGACAGCGCTTCGGAGAAATGGAAGTCTGGGCGCTCGAAGCTTACGGCGCAGCGTACATCCTGCAGGAGCTGCTGACCGCGAAGTCCGACGACGTTTATGGCCGCACCAAGATTTACGAGGCCATCGTCAAGGGCGAAGCCGCGATCGAGCCCGGCGTGCCGGAATCATTCAACGTGCTCATTCGCGAGTTGCAGTCGCTCTGTCTCGACATCGAGCTGGTAAAACTTGGCGAGCGCGGACCGCGGAAGACGACGCCGACGGAAACAATGACTGTCGCCGCCGACTGAAGACAGTGGGTAGTGGCTGGTGATTAGTGGCTAGCCACTCACCCCAAGAGTTTCGGGGCTTTAGGCCCCAGTTGAATTTCGTTGATCGATGCGCACCGGGTTCTGCTCCGGAGCCCGATGCGCCAACAAAGTTTCTAGCCACTAGCCACTAGCGACTAGCCACTTATTCTCCGGAGCCGCAAGCGTTCAGCGAATGAGCGCACGGAGGCAACTTTGTACCGTTCTAGCCCGTTTGACATGGCATCCAACATCGCCGACTTCGATGCGATCCGCATCAGCCTTGCCTCGCCGGAGAAGATCCGGAGCTGGTCGCATGGTGAGGTAACGAAGCCGGAGACCATCAACTACCGCACGTTCAAACCGGAGCGTGACGGCTTGTTCTGCGCTCGCATCTTCGGTCCCGTCACCGACTGGGAGTGCCTCTGCGGCAAGTACAAGCGCATGAAGCACCGTGGCGTGATCTGCGACAAGTGCGGCGTGGAAGTCACGCTTTCCAAAGTTCGCCGTGAGCGTCTCGGCCACATCGAGCTGGCTTCGCCCTGCTCGCACGTGTGGTTCTTTAAAGGCCTGCCCAGCCGCATCGGCCACTTGCTCGACATCTCCCTGCGCGACCTCGAGTCCGTTCTGTACTTCGAAGCCTATGTCGTCGTCGATCCCGGCGACGCTCCGGTGAAAGAGCGCGAGGTCATCAAGGAAGAGCAGAAGTTCCGCGAACTCGACCAGCAGTATCGACCCGCCGGCTTCAAGGCCATGATGGGCGCCGAGGCGATCAAGGAACTGCTCAAGCGCGTTCAGGTGGATGAACTCTCCACCGAACTGCGCGAGAAGATGAAGAACGAAGCCTCGCTGCAGAAGCGTATGAAGTACGCCAAGCGACTGAAGGTGGTTGAGGCCTTCCGCAAGTCCGGCAACAAGCCGAACTGGATGATCCTCGACGTGATCCCGGTCATTCCACCGGAGCTTCGTCCCCTGGTTCCGCTCGATGGTGGCCGCTTCGCGACCTCCGACTTGAACGATCTCTATCGCCGCGTCATCAACCGTAACAACCGGTTGAAGAAGCTGATGGACTTGCACGCTCCCGAAGTCATCGTGCGCAACGAAAAGCGCATGCTTCAGGAGGCCGTCGACGCCCTGTTCGATAACGGACGCCGTGGCCGCGTGCTGCGTGGCGCCAACAACCGCCCGCTGAAGTCGCTCTCCGACACGCTCAAGGGCAAGCAGGGACGCTTTCGCCAGAACCTGCTTGGCAAGCGCGTTGACTACTCCGGCCGTTCCGTCATCGTCGTCGGGCCGGAATTGAAGCTGCACCAGTGCGGTCTTCCCAAGAAGATGGCGCTCGAGCTCTTCAAGCCGTTCATCTATCACCGTCTCGAGCAGACCGGCCACTGCACCACCATCAAGCAAGCCAAAGAAATGGTGGAGCAGCAGGAACCGATTGTGTGGGACATCCTCGAAGAAGTGATTAAAGATCACCCGGTCCTGCTGAACCGCGCTCCCACGCTTCACCGCCTCGGCATCCAGGCGTTTGAGCCGGTGCTCGTTGAGGGCAAAGCCATCAAGATTCACCCGCTCGTCTGCACGGCGTTCAACGCCGACTTCGACGGCGACCAGATGGCGGTGCACATTCCACTTTCGCCGGAAGCCCAGGTCGAAGCCAGCGTGCTCATGCTCGCTTCGCACAACATCCTGTCGCCCGCGTCAGGTCACCCGATCACCGTTCCTACTCAGGACATGGTCCTCGGCCTGTACTACCTGACCAAGGCGAAGCCGGGTGCAAAGGGCGAAGGCCGTGCGTTCGCCAACGTCGAAGAAGTTGTGCTCGCGCTGGAAATGGGCAACGTAGAAACGCTCACGCCCATCCGCCTGCGTTACAGCGGCGAAGTTATCGACCTCACCCAGGCTTACGACGATCAGGACATCGTCCATACCGAGCCGGTACGCTTCGACCGTCAGTTCATCAACACCACCGTTGGCCGCGCCATCCTCAATGACCATCTTCCCGAGGGCATGCCGTACATCAACGGCCTGCTGAAGAAGAAGGGCGTGGGCGCTCTAGTCAACTACGGCTACCTCCAGTTCGGACTCGAGACCACGGTGCAGATGCTCGACAACATCAAGCAGCTCGGCTTCCTCTACGCGACGAAAGCCGGACTCTCGATCGGCATCGACGACATGGTCATCCCGCAGAGCAAGAAGAAGACCGTCAGCGAGGCCGAGAAGCAGGTCATCTCCGTCCAGCAGCAGTATCTCGACGGCGCCATCACCAACGGCGAGCGTTACAACAAGGTGATCGAAATCTGGTCGAACGTCACTGAACGCGTGGCCGACGAGATGTTCTCAGCCATGGAAGAGGACGACAAGGTCGGTTCGATGAACCCGATCTATGTCATGGCCGACTCCGGCGCTCGCGGATCGAAACAGCAGATTCGCCAGCTCTCCGGTATGCGCGGATTGATGGCCAAGCCTTCGGGCGAAATCATCGAGACGCCAATTACGGCGAACTTCCGCGAGGGGTTGACGGTGTTGCAGTACTTCATCTCGACCCACGGCGCTCGTAAGGGTCTGGCCGATACGGCACTCAAGACCGCCGACTCCGGATACCTCACTCGTCGTCTCGTTGACGTGGCGCAAGACGTCATCATCAGCGAGTACGACTGCGGTACCGTGGACGGCATCTATGTCGGCTCGATCGTCGAAGCCGGCGACATCATCGAGCACATGCGCGATCGCATTGTCGGCCGCGTTTCGCTCGAGAAAATCAAGGACTACGAGGGCAACGTCGTCGTCGATATCAACCAGGAAATCTCGGAAGAGCTGGCGATCCAGGTCCAGGCTACCGGCGTGGAGAAGGTCAAGATCCGCTCCGTGCTCACCTGCGAAGCCAAGCGCGGCGTTTGCGCCCTCTGCTATGGACGCAACCTCGCATCTGGACGTCTGGTCGAACTCGGCGAAGCCACCGGCGTCATCGCCGCGCAGTCCATCGGCGAGCCCGGCACGCAGCTCACCATGCGTACCTTCCACATCGGTGGTACCGCATCGCGAGTCAGCGAGCAGTCGCGCCTCGATGCCAAGAATAACGGTATCGTTCGGTTCCAGAACCTCATCACCGTCCGCTCGAAGGCCGGCGATCTGGTCGTCATGAACCGCAACGGACAAATCATCATCGTTGACGAGAAGGGTCGCGAAAAGGAACGCTACTCGGTCGTGTACGGCGCCAAGCTGAAGGTCGAGGAAGGCACGCCGGTCACGCTCGGTCAGATTCTGGTCGAGTGGGATCCGTACACCTTCGCCATCCTCACCGAAATCGGCGGCACGGTGACGTTCAAGGACCTGCACGAAGGCCTCACGCTTCACGAAGAAGTGGACGAAGTCACCGGCCTCTCGCGCCTGGTCGTTGGCGAATCGCCCGACGAGAAGCATCAGCCCGCGATCGTGATCAAGGGCACCACCAAGGCCGGCAACAAGCGCTACCTGTTGCCGTCGCGTTCGCACCTCATGGTGCAGGATGGCGACGAGGTCTTCCCCGGCGACGTGCTGGCGAAGATCCCGCGTGAAACCACCAAGACGAAAGACATCACCGGTGGTCTGCCGCGCGTGGTCGAACTGTTCGAAGCCCGCAAGCCGCACGAGCCCGCCGTCATCACCGAAATCGACGGCACGGTCCGCTTCGGCGAAGTGAGCAAGGGACAGCGCAAGGTCTATGTCACCGCCGACAACGGTACCGAAAAGGAATACTCGGTGCCGAAGGGCTCGCACATCAACGTGCAGGAAGGCGAGCGCGTGAAAGCTGGCGAGCCGCTGATGGATGGTCCTCTCAACCCGCACGACATTCTTGCCGTCCTCGGTGAGAAGGAACTGCAGGCTTACCTGGTGAACGAAATCCAGGAAGTCTACCGGTTGCAGGGCGTAAACATCAGCGACAAGCACATCGAAGTGATCGTCCGCCAGATGATGCGTTGGGTGAAGGTGGAAGACGTGGGCGACACGCAATTCCTTCTCGACCAGCAGGTGGACAAGTTCCGCTTCCGCGAAGAGAACGAGCGCGTGATCGCGCAGGGAGGCCGTCCGGCAACTGGCCGTCCGCTCCTGCTCGGTATCACGAAAGCGTCGCTCTCGACCGACTCGTTCATCTCTGCCGCGTCGTTCCAGGAGACCACGCGTGTGCTCACCGAAGCCGCCATCAACGGCATGGTGGACCACCTCCGTGGCCTCAAGGAGAACGTTATCGTCGGACGCCTCATCCCGGCCGGAACCGGTATGGAGTACTACCGCAACATCCGGTTGGCTCCGGAACTCGAGCAGCAGGCTCAGCAGGTGCAGGAAGAAGTGAGCCGCGAGTTCGAGGAAGCCGAGCGTGCGCTGGAAATGATGCGTCAGGAAGGCGAAGCCGAAGAACTCGCCGCCGAGTAAACGATGTAGCACAGCCATTCCTGGCTGTGCCTAACAAAAACGTTAAGGCCGGACACGCAAAATGTCCGGCCTTTTTCTTTTCGCCTACTTAGAAGCGTCGACCACCGGCAATTCGATGAAGCTCGACTCCGTTTTCGAATGCCAGATACGCTCTGTGCTCTTCGTGTAGTCTGCCGGCTTCGCGAAGAAGATGTTGGGCACGAAAGTCTGCGGATTCCGGTCGTAGAGGGGAAACCATGTGGACTGCACCTGCACCATGATGCGATGACCCGGCAGGAACACGTGATTCGTCGTCGGTAAAGTAAACCGGTACGTCAGCGGCGTATTCGACTCAATCGCTTTCGGCGCCGAGAAGCTTTCGCGATAGCGCCCGCGGAAAATGTCCATGGCGACCGCCAGCTCATAGCCCCCCATTTCGGAGCGGCTCGGCACTTCAGCCGGATTGACATCGATCAGTTTCACCACCCAATCGACATCGCTGCCGGTCGTCGAAGCCACCAGGTTCACGACCGGGGCGCCGCTGATGCGCACTGGCTCGGTTAACGCCGGGGTCGAATAGGTCAGGACGTCGGGACGTCCATCCACGAAACGCTGATCCGTGACCAGCCACTTTGTCCAGGCGTTGTGGTCGGCAAAGCTGATCGGCCGAGGTGCGTACGGGACCGGCTTCGCGGGATCCGATACATATTCGTCATATGCTGAAACGCTCTTGCTGCCATCCTGCGGAGCTTGGAATGAGAGCCCGAGACCGGCCGTCAGGTAGAGCGGCTTCGTGCTTTTGGCGAGCGGCCACGATGTCAATCTGTCCCAATGATTTTCTCCAGTGTTGTAGATGAGCACTGGAGGCGTGTTCACCTTCGGCGCACCATCTTTCAAATATTGATCGAAAAATGGCTTGAGTACATCGCGCCGGAATTGCAATGCCGTGTCGCCTTCCCACTTCAACTCGCCGAGTGTCGTGCCGTCGTAGTTCACTCCGCTGTGACGCCACGGTCCCATGACAAGGTAGTTCATGTTGTTGGCAGTGTCTTTCGGTTCCACCGCGAGATAGGTATGGATCGCGCCCCACATGTCTTCCTGGTCCCAGAGTCCCTGGAGCCACATGGTCGGAACCTTCAACGGTTGCGCCGCCATTACCTTGTCGAGCGCCTGATCCTGCCAGAACTCGTCGTACGCCGGATGTTCGGTGAGTTTGTGCCACCAGGGCATTTGGTCGAGTCCGCCAAGCTTGGCGAAATCTGCAGTCGAGCCGGCGCGCAGGAAGTTATCGTAATCATCGTATCCGGCCCTGGGAATGCGGTGGCCTTCGCCGCGCGCCGCGGTCTGAAGGGTAAAGTAGTCGAGGTTCACCTGGCGAAACGCGCCATAATGGAACCAGTCATCACCCATCCATCCATCGACCATCGGACTCATTGGCGCGGCAACCTTCAACGCCGGATGCGGATTCACCAGCGCCATCACCACCGTGAAGCCCTCGTACGAACTCCCCAGCATGCCGACTTTACCGTTCGACTCGGGAACATTCTTTACCAGCCAGTCGATCGTGTCGTAAGCGTCGGTCGAATGATCCACTTCGCTTGAGTTCAACGGTCCACGCAGCGGGCGCGTCATCACATAATCGCCTTCGGAACCGTACTTGCCGCGCACGTCCTGAAAGACGCGAATGTAACCGTCGGAAACGAACACCTCGTCACCTTGCGGCAGGATGCCAAACATACTTGCCGATTCCGAGCGCTCCGCGCGCTTGCTCGCGTTATATGGCGTACGCGTCAACAGGATGGGAGCATTCTTCTCCCCACGCGGAATAACAATTACGGTGTGCAGCTTCACCCCATCGCGCATGGGAATCATCACCTCGCGCTTCTCGAAGTCGTAAGCGTCGGTTGGCGCTTTGAAATGCGGCGGAATGTCCGGAGTAAGCGGAGCGGTCTGCGCCTGTCCGTGAATGGTGAAAGACACAGAAATGGCAATGCACAATAAAAACGCCCGAAATTTTCGATTGTTTTGCAAATGAGTATCCCTGGTCGGTCTGAGTGGGATTTTACTTCAAAGGCAGAGATTAACTTCCTGGATTGACAATGGCGAGACTGGATCTGAATTCGTTGTTGAAACATCCCGCCGCTGCGCGAGCAATTGGAAATTCGCCTTACACGAATTTGGTGTGCTGGGAGTCGAGCCGTGCATGTCTGGACGGCTATGCAACCGAAAAGCTTTCGCCGTCAAAAATAAAAAAACACCCGGGGTCCGAATAGAATCAATGAGTTACGGTCCGTCCCCAGAAACAAAGGACTTAGCCGCACGAAAGCCTTGCCTGGGTCAGTTGGTTCTGGGAAAAAGGAAAAACGTGGCCCACGGCGAAGACATCGGCGACGCCTTCTAAGCCTCACTCTCGAATCTCATTTTGTCACTCTCCCGTTAGATACCTTCCGTGCCATTCGCTTCCCCTCGAGCTCGCTTCCCAAAATGGAGCGAAATTGCGCGGAGTATTTCACCCGTACCAATTCCGGAAAAGGAAACTCCTGGGCATGTGGGCTGCGATCAGGTCTCTTCCCTAACCACCGTCCAGTATTTTCAGCAGGCTTATGCGAAGGGGTAAGTCGAATCCCCGAGCTTCGGCCCTGCAGCAATCAAATCTAGCGACACTTGCGACCTCGAAACGTAAACCCGGGTCTCTGCTTTACGTCTGAACAATCGAAAAATCGCTCTTCATAACCACTGCACGTCGCGCCCGGCTCACCGTCCGCGCGCGGTGATCATGTGGCCTTGGGGCAGATGGGAGCGAGGCAGGTCTGACGTAGAATTTGTGACATTCCTGAGCAACTCTGAGCCCAATCCAGGGTTCTGCGATGTGGTACATTCTTATAACCGGAAAACGTGCATTTACCCGGAACGTGCGTGTCGCAGCTCGAACTGCGTCAAGAGAGATGGCTCGTCTCATCCAGAGCTGATTTTCCGCCGATCGGTGTCAGGCGTACGTGTCTTTTCAACGAGGTCCCATTTTGATGTCCCATTATCCGGATTTTGAACAGGCTCCCGCCGGAGAGCTGCGCGCAATCATTCATCATGCGCTTTCCCGCGCGGTCCGCATCTTCGCTATTTCGCTTGCATTACTCAGCCTTCTTTTCGCCGTCGCGTGCGGCAGCGGCAGCAGCAGCTCCAGCTCCAGCAGCACCGTCACGGTTTCCATTTCCCCTGCGTCCACCTCGCTCGACGCCGGTCAGCAGATTGCTTTTACGGCTACGGTGTCGAACAGCAAGAACACGGCTGTCATTTGGAAGGTGAACGGTGTTGCCGGTGGCAACGCCACGTACGGGACCATCACCGCCAGCGGCACATACTTCGCTCCCGGAACAGTTTCGAGCACGGTGACCGAAACCATCACGGCGGTCGCCGACGCCGACAGCAGCGTCTCGGCGTCCGCCACGGTGACGCTCAACCCGAGCAGCACATCCACAGGCACTTCGCTGACCATCAATCCGCCGTTCGTAGTGCTGGCCGCAGGTAGCCAACAGACCTTCACCGCGCAAACCGGAACTTCGTCGGCTACCGTCGTTTGGACGTTGAACTGCCAGTCGTTGGTAAACAGCGACTGCGGAACCATCTCGACCAGCGGCGTTTACAGCGCTCCGCTCACGCCGCCGCCTGGGGGCAACGTCACGGTCTCGGCCACTCCTTCCGACGGCAGCACCAACACCGGATACAGCTCCGTTACGGTGCAATATTCGAACGCGACGCTCGCCGGACAATATGCGCTTGCGTTCTCGGGCGAGAACGGTTCGACGCCGATTATGTTGGCGGGAAGCATCACATTCGACGGCGCGGGACACGTTACAGGAGGCACAGAAGATTCGGGAGCTGGTTCCAGCGCGAACATCAGTGGCGGCAGCTATCACATCGGGACCGACGGGCGCGGAACGGCTACGGTGCAGACTTCGGCCGGCACTTCGACCTGGCAGTTTGTCGTGGTGAATCACTCGACCATCTTCGTGACCGCGCCCGACTCTGCCGGCAACGGAACCATGTCGGGAGAGCTCGATCTTCAGAACCCGACGCAGTTCAATTCGGCCGTTATTTCGGGGAATTACACATTTGTGCTGCGCTGCCCGGCGGGAAGCGCTCCGCTGGCCCAAGTGGGTACGATTCTGGCGAATGGCGCTGGCGGAATATCCCAAGGCCTTCAGGATGTGAATGTCTCAGGCGGCGCGCAGTCGGCGTTGAACGTGACGGGAACGTTTACCGCGCCTTCTGCCTCGACTGGACGCGGGCAGATGACTCTCACCAGTTCCTACGGCACGCAAAACCTTATCTACTACCTGGTTGATGCCACGCATTTCAAGTTGCTGCAGCAGGGATCCACGTCGCCCGCGATCGGTGACGCTGTGAAGCAGACTGCGGGGCCATTCTCAACCGCCGGTATCAATGGAAAGTTCGCGGTCGTTCTCTACGGGCTGAATTCCGCCGAGCCGGCGAGTTTCGGCAGCCAGTTCCGTCTTGATGGCCTTGGCGGTTCCGCGGCGACCGTGAGCGGCAACGTGAACGGGAACGTGCAAACCAACGTTACTTCGACCGGCACTTATGCGGTTACAAATGCGACCTTCGGCCGCACGCAACTGTCGCTTACCGCCAACGGTAAGACGTACCAGTTTGTGCTTTATCCAGCGTCAGGAGAGGACGCCTACATGGCGGAAGTTGACAGCACCGTTGCCGCGGGTCACGCCTATGCGCAACAAGGATTCGTGATCACCACCGGTTCGCTTGCCGGAAACTTTGCTACCAGCCTGTCTGGAAGCAATCTCTCGGGCAGCACCAGTTTCGAGTCGGTTACCGGTCAGACTGTGATCAACGGCGGCGGCGCTATCACGGCCACCCTCGACGCCAGCCTTAACGGTAACGTTACGGCCGAGACCAGCCTGACGGCGTCGTACTTTGTCGATCCGACCGGATTCGTCACCGTGGCCTACACCAGCCCGGCGTCGGCGCTGAACACCGGCACGCTAACTCTTTATCCCATCGATGCGCAGCGGTTCCTGTCGATGGAAATCGATTCCAACCGCGTTTTGACCGGCTTCAGCGAAGTTCATAACTAATTGTTATTTGGAGAGATGTACTAATGGCAAGTCTGCAGCGCCGTTTCAAGAAATGGTATTTAGGCAGCCTGATCGCCGCAGCTTCTTTTTCTTTGACGCTCCTCCCCGGATGCGGCGGCTCTTCGAGCACCCAGACCGTGGCTTCCGTCAATGTCACGCCCACCACCAGTTCGGTGAGCGTTAACGGACAGCAAGCCTTTACCGCGACTGCGCTCGATTCCAACGGTCACTCGGTGTCGGGGCAGACCTTTACCTGGACCAGCAGTTCGACCAACGTGGCCACCATCAGCACGGCCGGCATCGCCACCGGTGTCGCGCCTGGTAGCACGCAGATCACCGCGCTGACGGCTGGAATCACAAGCACCGCGGTCACCCTGACGGTCAATCCATCGATTTCGTCGGTCTCGATTTCGCCGATGACTGCGACCATCAAGGTCGGCGCAACGCAGCAATTCACCGCGTCGGCGGTCGATGCCAACGGGAACACCGTCAGCCAGGCGGCGTTCAGCTGGCACAACAGCTTCGGTGGAGTCGCCAGCATCGACTCGAACGGACTGGCCACGGGTCTTTCTCCCGGAACGGTCATGATTACCGCCAGTGCCGGCGGAATGACCAGCCCTGTCGCAACCTTGACGGTTACTCCGTGAGCGCTGTGGTGAATCCCATGAAGTGGTTATCTTTTTCTTGTGTCATTCTGTTCTTCGCTGTCATGGCGGGCTGCGGTGGTGGGGGAGCGTCGATCTCGATCAACCCGACCAGCGCCACTGTCGCTCCCGGCACCACCCAGCAATTCACCGCCACGGTGCATGGCGGAGGCGGCAATACCAGCGTCACCTGGCAGGTGAACAGCATCATCGGCGGCAATACGACGATAGGAACGATCAGCTCCGATGGTCTTTACACCGCGCCGCCGACGATTCCCTCGACCGCAACGGTGACGATCACAGCGGTGCCGAACGCCAACACCATGGCGACGGCGACTGCCTCCGTCACCATCGCCAACACCATCACCGTCACGCCGACCAGTGCTAACGTCAGCGTTACGGCGACGCAGCAGTTTTCCGCCGACGTAACCTTTTCGACCAACACGGCGGTCACCTGGCAGGTGAACGGGGTTACCGGCGGCAACTCCACCTACGGCACCATCGGCACCACCGGGACCTACACGGCACCCAGCTCAGTTCCGGCCGCGCCGCGCGTCACCATCACAGCAATTTCCCAGGCAGACACCACCAAGACCGCGACGGCCAGCGTGCTGATTACGCCGCCGCCAATCGTGATCGCTCCCACCGGCATTACGCTTGCCGCCGGATCGCAGCAGGGATTCACGGCGACGGTTCTCCAGCAGCCCGTCACTCCTACCTGGACCGTGACCTGCGAAAGCTCGAACTGCGGGACGATCACTGCTGACGGCATTTACAACGCGCCGCTATCACCTCCGCTGGGCGGCAACGTTACGATCACCGCAAGCGCGGCCGACGGCAGCGCCCAATCCGCGATGCTAACGGTGCCGATACAGATTTCCGACGCTACCCTGGTGGGGACTTATGTCTTCGGCGTGGCCAATCATTCGACAATCACATTTGCCGCCGAGGCAGGAACGATCTCCTTTAACGGTGTCGGGGGTATCACGGGCGGAATGCTCGATCGCACCGGATCGGGCAGCACGCCGATTAATATCACCGGCGGGACCTACGAGATCGGCACCGACGGCCGCGGCAATGCTGTCCTGCAAACCGATCAGGGACCCATTGTCTGGCAGTTCGTGATGGCGAACGGGACGACCGCACTTCTCGACCGATTGAACGCTGACGGTAATACGTCTACCGGCAGGCTCGATCTTCAGCAGTCATCGGCCAAGTCGGCTCCGACCGGCAAGTTCGCCGCCAAAATCGCAGGTGTGACCTCGTCGTCTGCTCTGTTCGCACAGGTGGCAAGCCTTACCGCAAGCGGCACGTCCATCAGCCGCGTGCTGCTCGACGCAGTCACCGGATCGAATGTCCAAACCAATTTGACTGGGACAGGCAACGTGAGTGCGCCTTCGACGGCAGGTCGCGGTACGTTAAGCTTCTCGACCGCGTTCGGCACGCAGAGCTTCGTCTATTACGCGATCGATTCCTCTCACCTGAGGATAGTGGAGACCGACGGTACGCAACTGGCGTCCGGCGATCTTTACGCGCAACCTGCCGGACCGTTTTCGAACTCCAGCTTTAACGAGCGTATTGCCTTTACCGCCGGCGGATTCACCAGCAGTGGAACATACGCTGTTGGCGGCCTCTTCACGCTCGACGGGAATGCAGGCATCACCAATCGCATTCTTGACGGCACCAGCGAGACCATCTTCGACAACAATGGCATCTACCTGGTGACCGACGCCACCGCCGGACGCACGACTGCAACTTGGAGCACCAGCAACGGCAGCGCGTCGCAATATGTGCTTTATCCGCGGGCTGATGGTGGGTTTGTGATGCTTGAAATTGATGGTGCGAACGTCGCCTACGGTCTCGCGCTGCAACAGACACTGGCATCGCCGAATAAGGCGTCGCTGGCCGGCAGCCTGGCACTGGGCCTCTCGGGGACGGAACTGGCGAACTCGAGTCCAGTGGCCTTTACGGGGAACGCAACGATCAGCCAGGCGGGCGCGTGGACTGGAAGCCTCGATGCGGCCGACATCAACGGCATCACGCTAAACGCCGAATCGCAGGTGGGATCGTTTGCCGTAGCCAGTAATGGCCGCGGCGTAGTGACCCTGCTGCCCGGTTCTCCGGCACTCAACGGCAGCACGATCATCCTTTACGTCCTGGATGCGAACAATGCCCTGCTGCTTGAATCGGACAGCAACCGCACGCTGACCGGCTCGGCGGTAAGGCAGTACTGAGCATCGAGAGCGAAACGAAGGGCAAACGCGGGAGATGCTGGTGCATCTCCCGTATGTTTTTGTGTTCGGTTTCTCTTCCGCCACGAACTCTGCATCAGAGCATCGCAGCTTCAGCGGACCACATTCCGAGTGACGGAAGCGTTGACTTCCGGCTGATCACGGGCGCATCTCCAGCAACACGGCAATCGAGTGTAGGTCAGACATCTATTCCATCGCGTCAGGCTTCGGAAATGGTGAACAGCCAAAACCTGTGTGTTAGGAAGAACTGGGCGACGGCGCACAGACTGATGGAAGGGATGTATGAAAAAAATCGCAATCGCTGCTGTAATGGCGCTGGTGCTCGGTTTAGCAGTGACCACCCTTAGCTTTGCCCAGAGTACAGGACAAAGCGCTGCGGACCAGGCTCAGCAAAGTGCGAATCAGGCTCAGAGTGCTGCAGATCAGGCGCAGCAAAGTGCAAGTCAGGCGCAAGGGGCAGCTTCGAATGCGGCCGACCAGACAAACGACCAGGCGAATCAGTCGTCTGGCGGCGTAACCGGCGCAGTCACGGGAGCCGCCAAGGCGGTCGGTAAAGGCACCGAAACGGGCGCCAAGAAGACCAAAGAGTTTTTCACCGGCAAGTCAGGTGATAACAGCAACAACGACCAGGATCAGTCGGGAACCGCGTCTGACCAAAGCCAGGCTGGTGCGGCTTCCGCTTCGGGCAATGCCGCTGCGGCCGGCGGCCACGCTGGTCATGGTCATGGCGGCAAACTGCCGCAGACCGCTTCGGCCCTGCCGCTGCTCGGATTGCTGGGGCTTGGCGGCGTCAGCTTCGGACTTTGGAAAGCTCGTTTCACGAACAAGTGATCGGCCCGGATTGGCGAAAAACCTCCTCGATGGCGAGGAGGTTTTTTCTTGGACCGGCAACACGCGTCGTAACAGCCGGGATTCGTAATACGTCGTAAAAGGATTGGTATTGATCCAATGGAGGGTGGATAATCGTCGGCGAACGGAACACCGGCTTCCCTCTTTGAACGCCTGGAGCGCCGGTTCTTCTTTTGACATTGCCCCACACTCGCGCAACTCGGTAAGCTTACGCGCGGAAATATGCGGCGCTTCTTTCGAACCTTAAAGCTCGCCCTGCTCAGCGCCTTTCGGCACGACGCGCTTGGCTTCGCCAAGGGCTCCGCGTTCTCCATGATCCTGAGCCTGTTTCCGGCGCTGCTGGTGGGTACGTCGCTGATGGTCATGTTCGACAGCACACGCGACTTTACGCTCGACCTTGCCGATGATCTGACTCGATTTCTGCCGCCGGGAATCGGGATCTATATCCGGAACTTCTTCGAGATCACGCAGGAACGATCGGGGCGCGTGCTGTTGCTGGCGTCGCTGATCACGCTATGGACCGCGTCCGGCGTGATGACCACGTGGATGCTCTACTTCCGCACCGCGTACAAGATGGACAACACGTGGGGCATCATCAAGGAACGGTTCATTGCGTTCGGTCTGGTGATCATGGCGGGTGTGCCGTTGAGCTTCGCCACGTTTCTGGTTGCGTTCGGGAACGAAATCGAGCAGCGCTTCGCGGATCGCATGGCGTATGAACTGGGTCACCTGGTGGAGCCATACATCCTGCTGCTGTGGACGATCTTGCGATGGATCATCGCAACGCTGACCGGTGTCTCGGTGATGGCGCTGATCTACCATCACGCGGTACCGCGAAACCAGCGCTGGCACAGTGTCTTGGCGGGAGCGGCGCTGGCGACGGGATTGTGGTTTCCGGCGACGGTTGGTTTCGGCTATTACGTTCGCCACTTTGCGCAGTACAGCCTGTTCTACGGGTCGCTGGCGGCGTCGATCGTGCTGCTGGTGTGGCTGTACATCATTTCGCTGATCATCCTGGTGGGAGCGGAGTTTAATGCGATCTTGTATCCGCGAGCGTTCGGATTGATCGCGCCAACACCGGTTGCGGCGCCGCCACCGAAAAAGACCAGCAAAGCGCGGTAGTCACGGTAAAATCACAGTTCCCCAATGGTGATCCCCGAATTCAACCCAGCTCCCGTGCCCGGAACGGTTCGCCGGGCAAAGATCGTCTGTACTCTCGGCCCAGCCTCGAATACCGAGGCGATTCATCGCGACCTGCTGCAGGCTGGGATGAACGTGGCGCGGCTGAACTTCTCACATGGCACGCATGAAGATCACGCCCGCATGATCGAGCGGGTGAGGAACGCGGCCGATGCGGAAGGCGTATCGCTGTGCCTACTTCAGGATCTGCAAGGCCCGAAGATGCGCACCGGCAAGCTGCAGAATCACACACCGGTCGCGTTGAAAGCCGGATCGACGTTCGTGCTCACTGGACGAGAAGTGCCGGGAACCGCATCGATCGTTTCGACGACGTTTCCGATCGCACGTGATGTCGAGGCGGGGGCGCGCATCCTGCTGTCCGATGGGCTGATTGAGTTGCGCGTGCTCAGCGTCGATGACGAGGATGTGGAGACGCAGGTGATCAACGGCGGACTGCTGGGCGAGCACAAAGGCATCAACCTGCCCGGAACGACGGTGAGCCTGCCGTCGATCACTGAGAAGGACAAGGCCGATGTGGCGTTCGGGTTGAAACATGGAGTCGACATGGTCGCGATGTCATTTGTCCGAACCGCCGATGACGTGCAGCAGGCAAAACGGTACATCCTAAGCCTGGGCGGACATGCGCCGGTGATCGCGAAGCTCGAGAAGCCGCAAGCGATCCAGAACCTCGAAGAGATCTTCGAAGTCGCCGATGGCGTGATGGTGGCGCGGGGCGATCTCGGAGTGGAAGTTCCGCCAGAACAGGTACCGATTATCCAGAAGTACATCATCAAGCGCGCGGCAGAGTGGCGGAAACCCGTGATCACGGCAACGCAGATGCTGGAGTCGATGATCGAGAACCCTCGCCCGACGCGGGCCGAGGCCAGCGACGTGGCGAACGCGATCTTTGACGGTACCGATGCGGTGATGCTCTCGGCGGAAACGGCCAGCGGGAAGTATCCGCTGGAAGCGGTGTGCATGATGGCCCGGATCATCGTGGAGACCGAGTCGCACATGCACAGCCTTGAGCCACGCAGGCGGCGGCGCGATCACAAGCCGCTCTCGATCTCCGAAACGATCTGCGAGTCGGTGGCGCACGCGGCCGAAGATCTCGACATGAAGGCGATTGCGGTCTTCACGCAGACGGGAACGACGGCGCGGCTGGTGTCAAAGTATCGTCCCAAGTGCCCGGTTTATGCGTTTGCCCACGAGCCTACGATCAGCAACCAGATGAATCTGTTCTGGGGAGTGCGTCCGGTGCTTTGCGACATTGTTCCGACAGCAGAGGAAATGGTGCGTGGCGCCGAAGAGGAACTGTCATCGAAGCAGGTGGTAAGGAACGGTGACGTGATGGGCGTGATTTCGGGTACCATTGGCGCCTCGGGATCGACCAATATTATGCGTTTGCACACGGTGGGCGCCGATAACATTTCCGGCGATATGCATTCCGCGCGGAAGAAGGCTCGTGCGCAGACAGCTTCTTCGCGAGGGAAGAAGTAATGGAAGAGCAGGAAATTCTCGCCATCGCCATCGTTCGTCCGTTCGAGGGGCGCGAGGCGGAGGTGCTCGATGTCTTGCGTGAGTTCTACGTCGTGCTGGCCCGCAAGGGCTATTCGCGCGACCAACTCTTCCGCGAGCCAAACTTCAATCCAAGGCTGTTCAATTTCCGATACTGGAAGTCGAAGACGGCGCGGCGCGCCGCCTATGAAGATACCGACATTCACGAATACTGGAAGCGGCTGTCAGAGATCTGCGAAGTGGAAAAGATCTACGAAGAGCTGCACGAAGTGAAGTTCGAGTCGAGATCGGTTAACGCGGAGTAACGCGGATGAACGCCGATCCTTATTAGAAATCTTCTAACTACTGAACTTTGCAGTCAGAAGCTTTTGGTTCAGTTCACCCAGCCGCCGTGGCCGGTTTCGCCGTTGCCCTTGTCTTTGTCGTCGGGGGCTTTGTAGTTGCCATACTGGTCGAAGTATTCATTCTTGTCATGCTTGCGCATGTAGACTTCGAATTTGCGAGCGGCACGGCGGCGCTTCCACTTGAAATAGGAGTTGCGGATGCCGTAGTAGCGCTCGGAGGCGAAAAAGCCCACACCCTGGCGCGGTAAAAAGCGGATGTAAAGGTAGCCGAAGAGAGCTCCGCCGAGATGCGCGGTGTAAGCGACGTCCGACTCACGGCTCCTCGCGTTCGCGAGCGCCAGAGCGAGATCTATCAAGACAAGTACCGCCGCCAGATACTTTGCTTTAATCGAGACCGGCGGCAGGATCATCATTAGTTCCTGATCGCCGTACAACATCCCAAATGCGACTATCGTGCCCAGTACAGCGCCGGAAGCACCTAGAGTAGCAATGTCCGGTTTCACGCCGAGGATACCCGTGTATGAGACACCAATCGTGGTTAAGGCAGCGCCGATCAGGCAGAAGAAGTAGAACTCATAGAACTGCTTCTTGCCCCATCCGCCCTCAACCTGCGCTCCGAACATCCAGAGCATGAACATGTTGCCGCCGACGTGCCAAATGCTTTCGTGCAGGAATCCGTAGGTGACGACCTGGTAGATGTAGCCGTGCAAAACCTGATACGGAACCAGCTGGAAAAGACCGAGATATTTAAGTAGTCCCGGGGCGCCGAGTCCGAGCAGCAGCTGCGCGAAGAAGACAGCGAGGTTGATGAGCACCAGCGTCTTCACGGCTCCATGAAAAGGAGGGAAGCTGAGCGTCATGCCGCCACTTCCACCGCTATACCTACGGCCTCCGCCGCCACCATAAGTTCGATAACTCAAGTCGTGCTCCCTGCGAATCTTCCGGGGGAATCAACCATCCATATTATGCTAACTGAAACCGCGGGGCTGTGACGGGCGCGGCTGAAAATTGGATGCCAAACCCCAACGGTGGGAATGCAGGCAACCCAAAGGAAGATGAATTCCATCAACCGTTCGCCGGAATTGCCGGCAGGCCAGACTTGCCGAAGGCCGGGTTCTTGAGGTAAAGATTTTCTTTGACGCGCTGCCGAGCGAGTTAATAGAAATATCGGTGCTGGCAGAAAGAGGAGAATGTTCATGGTGGTTTGTCCCGAGTGCGAGAGCAATATCGATGTGGATGCCGAAGAAGTAGATGAGGGAGAAATCGTCTCGTGTCCCGAGTGCGGTTCCGATTTTGAGGTGGTGACCACCGAGCCGTTGGAACTGACGAAAGTGGAAGAAGATTACGAAGAGGACGAAGACGAGGAAGAAGAGGAAGACGAAGACGGCGACTACTAAGCCGGCAGTGATATCGTTTGTTTATCCGGCTCGGGAGTCATCTCATGATCTCTGGTTCTGATCTATTCCGTTTCCGTTCTCATACCAAAATTCTGGCGCTGGCAGTGTTCCTACTGTGTGCCCTCACTATCGGCGCGCAATCCTCGGACAAGAAGCCGAAGCCTTATGCGCTTCTGTTTGGCACCATGTGGGGCGCGAACCAGCGTCCGCTGCCTGGCGTGACGATCCACATCCGGCGTGCCGAAGACAAGAAGCCCAAATGGACGCTGATTTCCGACAACCTGGGCGAGTTCGCGCAGCGAGTGCCTCCGGGAAAGCAGGACTATGTGGTTTGGGCGGAGATCAAAGAGAAGAAAAAGCCCACGAAAGTTGTTGAAACTAAGGTACATGTCGATAATGATGAGCGGGTGGACTTTGGGCTGCATCTAACAGAGTAGCTCTTCAGAGGCCAAAAACAAGGAGTTCCCCGTGGGTAGGAAACCGATCATCGTTGCGCTCGCGTTGGCTTTATGGGTGGCTGCGGGTGCACAATTATTGCAGGCGGCAAACAACGGGCCGGCAACAAGAACACTGCAGGGCCAAATCATGAAAGATTCGGAAGTGCCGCTGGCTGGCGCGGTGGTGTACCTGAAGAACACAAAGACGATGGCGGTGCGCTCGTTCATCTCCGACAACAAAGGCAACTACCGGTTTACGTCGCTCTCTCCTAATATCGACTACGAAGTGCACGCCGAGTACAAGGGGTCTAAGAGCGATACTAAGACGCTGAGTTCGTTCGATTCGCGGCCGACGGCGACGATTAACCTGAAAGTCAACGCCGATTAAGTTCGATATCCGCGCATCGTTTTCTATGTAACTTCTATGTAATCGGGGCCGCCGGCGGGGCGGCCTTTTGCACGAAGAGGCAAGACATGAGATTGATCGTTAACTGGTTATTAAGTGCGATCGCGCTGTTGATTGTGGCGTATATCGTGCCGGGATTTTATGTCAGAAGTTTCACAGCGGCGCTGGTGGCAGCGGCGGTGATCGGGATCATCAATGCGACGCTGGGGCTGGTGCTGAAAGTAGTGACGTTCCCGCTGACAGTACTGACACTGGGGATTTTCTGGATCATCATCAACGCGCTGATGCTGAGGTTCGCGAGCGTGTTCGTGCGTGGCTTTGAAATTCATACATTCACGGCGGCGTTTATTGGGGCGATCCTGCTGTCGTTGATCAACATGCTCTTCCACTGGCTGACGCCGAAGCGGGAGGAGCACCGTGGCTAGTCCCGTGCCGGGATCGAACCTGGACCAGTTCCAAGACGACAAGTACATCGCGCTGGAGACGTTCAAGAAGAGCGGCGAAGGCGTGAAGACGCCTGTGTGGTTCGTGCTCCACAACGCCGCGCTCTACGTATACACAGAAGCCGACTCGTGGAAGGTGAAGCGGATTGGAAATAACCCTCGCGTTAGGATTGCGAAGTGCGACATCCGCGGAAACGTGAAGGGCGAATGGATGGAGGCGCGGGCGGCGCTGATTGACGGCGATGAGCGCTGGGCGGCGGACAAGCTGCTGGACCAGAAGTACTTCCTGAAGAAGATTTTCAATTTCATGACGAAGATCAACCGGCATAAGCGAGCGATGATCAAGATCGAGGCGAAGTAGGATTTGAGAGTTAAGACTTCAGATTTAAGAAATGCGGATGCCCGTCGTCGGCACTTCGACTGTGCTCAGGGCCTCCTCTGGGTGACCTGTTGGTGACGGAGAGCACAAGGGCGGCGAGACCGATGTGGTAAGTTAGCCGTTCATGATTGTCGGGACGGGCGTGGACATCACGGAAGTGCCGCGCGTTGCGGCTGCCATCGAGCGATTTGGAGATCGCTTTCTGCGGCGCATTTTCACCGACAACGAAATTCGTTACTGCGAATCCAAAGCTAACAAAGTGGAACGGTACGCGGCGCGCTTTGCGGCGAAAGAGGCGGCGCTGAAGGCGATCGGCACGGGCTGGCGTCGCGGAGTGGCGTGGCGGGACGTGGAAGTCACGCGCGAACCCGGAGGCAGGCCGACGATGGTATTTCATGGAGCGGCTGGAGAGTTCGCGGCAAAATTGGGAGCCCGGCGAGTTCACGTGTCGCTGTCGCACACGACGGAGCACGCGATCGCGCACGTAATCCTGGAGGACTGAGGAGCGATGGGAGAGATGTTGGTGGAACCAGATCCGGCGCTTCGCGAGGCGAAGGACCGGGCATCCAAAGTAGAAGACCGAGTACCCGACAATTCGTCGAAGCGCGTGTTGGCGGGTGTGCTGGTCATGAGTTTTGCCAGCCTGCTCCTAGAACTGGCTCTGACGCGGCTGTTTTCGGTGATCCTGTTCTATCACTTTGCCTTCCTGGCGATTTCGATTGCGCTGCTGGGACTGGGCGCGGGTGGCGTGTTTTCGTATGTTGCCAAGCGCCGGCTCGAGCGCTGGACGGTAAGCGAGATCGGCGTGTTCTGCTGTGCGCTGAACGCGGTGCTGATGCTGGGGGTGCTCGAAGTCGATCTGCATGTACCGGTGGCGTTGTTCCTTTCGTGGGCGAATTTCTGGAGGCTGACGGCGATCTACCTGGTTTCCGCGCTGCCATTTTTCTTCACTGGAATCTTCTTTTCCGTAATGTTCGCGCGAAGACACGCGCAAATCTCACAGCTTTACGCGGCGGACCTGGTGGGAGGGTCGGTGGCTTGTATTGGCATCGTGCCGGTGCTGAATGATCTGGGTGGTCCGAACACGGTGCTCTTTGGCGCGCTGGCGATGGCTGCGGGCGCGATGTTGTGGGCGGATCGCGGCTGGCAAAAGCGGATCGCGGGAGCGCTCCTAGTGGTATTCGTGGTGCTGATCGCGGCGAACTATCGCGGGAAGCTGATCGACATCGTGTACGCAAAAGGTATGCGTCGCGACAAGCCGTGGGTAGAGATGGCGAAGTGGAATGCGATCTCGCGCGTGGAGGTGGATGACCAGGGCGGCGCGAAAGTGGTTGTCATCGATGCGGATGCATCGACCTATATCATGGCGCAGGATCCGAAGCAGCCGTGGGAGGGCAGCGACTACCAGAAGAACCTGATGTCGGCGCCGTCGTCGGTGGCGAATGTGCTGCGGCCGCATGGGGAGTACGCGATCATCGGGCCGGGCGGCGGCGTTGACGTGCTGCGAGCGCTGGAGAATGGCAGCCCAAGCGTGACAGGGATCGAGATCAACCCGATCATCGCGACGACGATCATGCGCGACCGGTACAAGGATTATTCGTATGGGCTGTATTCGCGTCCGAACGTGCACATTAATGTGATGGACGGGCGATCGTGGGTGCGAAGCTCGACGCAGAAGTTCGATGTGGTGCAGATGACGCTGGTGGATACGTGGGCCTCGACAGCAGCGGGAGCGTTTGCGCTGAGCGAGAACAATCTGTACACGGTGGAAGCGTTCCGCGAGTACTTCGATCACCTGAAGCCGGATGGTTTTATTGCGATCACGCGGTGGGAGTTTTCGAGGCCGCGAGAGGCGTTGCGAGTGGTGGCGCAGGCGATGCGGGCGCTGGGCGGCGATGCCGATGGGGTCGCAACACCGAGAGATTTCAGCCGCAACTTCATCATCGTCGTGGATGGTGACCTAAACCAGGATGGGCGACCGGTGACGGTGCTGGCGAAGAAGACGCCGTTTACGCCTGAAGAGGAGACAGCGGTCTTAACCCATATGGCGGCGCAGCCAAAGCTGCATGCGATCTATTTGCCGTGGCAACCTGAGCCCGGCGTGTCCCCGGTATTCGGTGAGTTGATTCGTTCAGCTAAGCCGGAGCGCTTCGCCGAAACCTATGCCTTCAACGTTTCGCCGGTGTATGACAAGTCGCCGTTCTTTTTCTTCACCCTGAAGCCATCGCAGATTCTTGGGGCGGGTACGCAGTCGGGGATCGACTGGAAGGTGAACATGGGCGTTGTGGTGTTGCTCATGCTGGTGATCATTTCGGCGATCGCCGTGGCGCTGTTCCTGGTGCTGCCGTTGTTGATAACGTCGCGTGCGCGGTCGGGCGGCAGTTGGCTGCCGCTGCTTTATTTCGTGGCGATCGGGCTCGGCTACATCGCGGTGGAGATTACCTTGATCCAGCGACTGGTGCTGTTCCTGGGACATCCGATCTATGCAATGACAGTGGTGGTCTTCCTGATGCTGCTCTCGAGCGGCGCGGGCAGTTCGCTATCGCGGAAGTGGCTGGCCGATCCGAAGCGAGTAACGCTGGCGTTCGCATTCGTGATCGCGCTACTGGGCGTTTATTACTTTGCGCTATCGCCGATTCTGCATGCGCTGGTCGGACTGCCGCAGGCGGCGAAGATTGCGATCGCGGCGGTGCTGATTGTTCCCCTGGGATTCGCAATGGGTGTGCCGTTCCCGAGCGGCTTGCGGATGTTGGGGGAGCGTGGCGGCGAAGACAATCGAATCGAATGGGCGTGGGCATTGAATGCGGCATCGAGCGTACTGGGGTCGGTGCTGTCGATGGCGATCGCGATCCAGTTTGGGCTGAGCGTGACGCTCATTTGCGGGCTGGCGGCGTATGTGGTGGGAATGGTTTTATCTGGTCATCTGAATATCTGAATAGCTGGATATCTGAAGATCGGTTGATCTGGCGGGCGGTTGATCTGAACAGCTTCCCAATCATGGGACTTCCTCAAGTCCAATGATTTACTGACGTTTCTTTAGCGTTTTGTTATCATGCGTCTCTATTTCCCGCTGTCAAATCCGATGATGGTTTGGTCAGGTTCAGGGGGCGATGCCTAGTCAACGTCAGGTCAAGTGGGCGCAGTTGAGGGTCGGGATCACGGTCGTCATTGCCGCTACCGTTCTGGCGGTACTGATCTTCCTCATGACCGGGTCCGGCGGGTTTCTAACTCCCAAGATCACTGTCGTATCGTATTTCGATAACGCAGAAGGTGTGCGCGCGGGCGCGCCGGTGACCCTGCAGGGCGTGCCGATCGGGAACGTGGTGGCGATTGAAGTGGTGGCCAATCACGGTCTAACGCCGGTGAAGGTTTCCATGCGCATCATGAAAAAAGTGGCGCAGGGGATTCCGACCGACGCTACGGCAGCGTTGACACAAGCGGGAGTCTTGGGCGAAACGTTTGTCGACATCGACAGCACGCATGCGCAGGCCCAATCCTCGATCCACGATGGTTCAGAACTTAAGATTCACGACAACCCAAGCATCCAGGACGTGATGAAGTCGACGCAGAGCAGTTTGCAAAACGTGGACGTGCTCATCCGGCGCATCGACCATATCGTGAGCTTTATCGACAGCGGGCAGGGATCGATCGGCAAGCTGATTTACGATCAGGAACTGTATAACCGCCTGAATGCGACGCTGAACGAAGTGCAGTCGATGGTAAACACGATTTCGTCGGGCAAAGGCAGCATCGGCAAACTGATCAACAGCGACGAATTGTATGACAAGGCGAACACCGCGGTGGACAATCTGAACAAGATCATCGACGAGGTTCAGGCCGGCAACGGGACGGTCGGGAAGTTCCTGAAAGATCCGAGCCTCTACAACAACGCCAACGACACGATCGCGAAGGCAAATGCCCTGATAGGCGATATCAACGCGGGCAAGGGTGCGCTGGGCAAGATGGCGAAGGACGAACAATTCGCGGCTAAACTCGACAACAGCCTGACGCGTCTGTCGCAGATTCTCGATGACTTGCAGGCGGGCAAGGGAAGCGCAGGCATGTTGCTGAAAGATTCGTCAGTCTATAACAACACCGACCAGATGCTGGTGGAAGGGCGCAAACTGGTGCAGGCAATGCGCGAGAATCCGAAGAAGTATCTGACGATTCACGTCAAACTCTTCTGACGAAATCTGTGGACTTCGAGGCGGGCTTCGGCTCGCCTTTTGTTTTGTCCCAGGCCAACGCAAGTTGATCCCAAAGGCGTGTCATTCCGTCACAGCGGCTTGCAGCGGGATGTGCACACATGGCGGTTTATCGCATATATACTGTCGGGTTTCTACCCAGCTGATCTCAGGGGAATTCTGATGAAACGTATCTGCGTATTACTGGTACTGCTGCTGGCGGCCGGCGCGGCATTTGGCCAGACAGCCGACGATAAGCCTGTCAACTCTCCCAAGTTCGACCTCAACAATATGGATAAGAGCGTGGACCCATGCGTGGACTTTTATCAGTACGCATGTGGCGGATGGAAGAAGAACAATCCGATTCCAGCGGACCAAACGCGTTGGGGACAGTTCAACGAACTGATCGAGAACAATATGGTGGTGCTGCGCGGCATCCTGGAGAAAGACGCGAAGCCTAGTCCGAAGCGCGCGGCGGTGCAGCAGAAAATCGGCGACATGTACGCCTCGTGCATGGATGAGAAGACAGTGAACCAGCTTGGCGCGAAGCCCATTCAACCGCTGCTAACGCGCGTGGCGGCGATCAAGACGCATAAGGATGTGATCGACACGGTGGCGTACCTGCACAGCCAGGGGATCCGTTCGCTATTCACGATGAACTCCGGACCGGACATGCACGATGCCAAGAAGACGATCGCGTACGTGGACCAGGGCGGGCTGGGACTGCCGGATCGCGACTACTACCTGAAGGACGATGAGAAGTCGAAAGAGACTCGTGAGAAGTACGTGGCGCACGTGCAGAAGATGCTGGAGTTGAGCGGCATGAGCGCTGACAAGGCGCAAACGGGCGCGGCGAAGATCATGGAGATCGAGACAGCATTGGCAAAGGCGTCGATGGCGCGTGCCGATCGTCGCGAACCGAAGAATCGGGATCATCGCATGACAACCAAGGAACTGGAGACCCTGGCGCCGAATTTCGATTTTGCTGTGTACTTTGCAGATCGAAAAGGGCCGGAGTTTACATCGCTGAACGTGACGAATCCGGCGTTTTTCAAGGATGTGAATGACTTGATTACGTCGGTGCCGGTCAGCGATTGGAAGACGTACCTGCGTTGGCACATCGTGCGGGCGAATGCTCCGTGGCTGTCGGATCCGTTCGTACAAGAGGATTTCTCGTTCCAGAACCAGTATTTGAATGGACAGAAAGAGATCCAGGCGCGCTGGAAGCGTTGCGTGAACCTGGTGGACGGCGATTTGGGCGAGGCGCTTGGTCAGGAGTATGTCGCCAAGACCTTCGGCAAGGAAGGGAAGCAGCGGACGCTGGAAATGGTTCACCACATCGAAGACGCGATGTCGGAAGACATGAAGTCGCTGTCATGGATGTCGGACACGACAAAGAAGCAGGCGCAGATCAAGCTGGAAGCGATCGCCAACCACATCGGCTATCCGGAGAAGTGGCGCGACTACAGTACAGTGATCATCAAGCGGGGCGACCTGGTGGGAGACGATCTGAGGGCGACGGCGTTCGACGTGCATCGTGAGCTGAACAAGATCGGCAAGCCGGTAGATCGCTATGAGTGGGAGATGACGCCGCCGACGGTGAACGCGTATTATCGCGCGCCGATGAATGACATTACGTTCCCGGCGGGGATTCTGCAGCCGCCATTCTGGGACAAGAAGCTCGACGATGCTGTGAACTATGGCGGAATTGGCGCCGTGATCGGGCACGAGCTAACTCACGGATTCGACGATCAGGGCAGCCAGTACGACAAAGAAGGCAACTTTAAGTCGTGGTGGACGCAGGATGACCGAGCGGAGTTCGACAAGCGCACCGACTGCATCAAGAACGAATACGCGGGATTCGTGGCGGTGGCGGACGTACATCTCAACGGCAAGCTGACACTGGGCGAGAATACAGCCGACAACGGTGGCGTGAGGATTGCTTACCTGGCTCTGAAGGATGATCTGAAGGGTAAGGAAGAGACGAAGATCGGTGGCTTCACGCCGGAACAGCGATTCTTCCTCGGATTCGGCCAGATTTGGTGTCAGAACGTGACGCCGGAAAATGCCCGGATGCGGGCGACGGTCGATCCGCATTCGCCGGGAGAGTATCGTGTGAACGGCGTGGTATCGAACATGCCGGAGTTCCAGGAGGCTTTTGGCTGCAAGGCCGGACAGCCAATGGTGCGCGAGAGCGCGTGTCACGTTTGGTAGCTAGATAATTCGATACAGGGAATTTGGGGAGCAGGTGGCAGTCCACCTGCTCTCTTTCCTTTTTCGGCACTGAATCTGTAATTTCGAGGGTCGTGGTGTGACGCGTGTCCATGCGCGTTTTGGTTGGTCCTGCTCTGATGGAGGCATGGACGCGGTTCTGCTCTGCCGGCGGATCGAGGAATTCATCACGACGTCGTCTTCGGGGATCGTGGTGGAAGAGGGCGAGACGCTATTCGATCTGTCCGAGTCGAAATATTCGCTATCGAGTGAGAACGGCCGATGCGTGTTGCAGGTGTGGTCGAGCGAGCGGAATTGTGTTCGTCGTGTGCTGGATGCGGAAGAGAAGAATGGTGCGTTGCGGCTGCAGGTGCAACGATTAGGGCGCCCGAAACCGACGTCGCTGGAGATTTGCCGAAATCGGGACCAGAGAACGCCTTCGGCGAAGAGATCGCAAAGGGCAAGTTATGAACGGCTGCTGGAGAGAGTACTGTTGCGAACTTTCCCAGGGTTTGTAGCGGACCATCCGAAATCGTCGGTGGATTTGGAACGTTCGTTTGGGCCGATCTACGCGCGCGGAACACTGCACAAAGGCAGCACGGTTTTTGCGGTGCTTGGAGTGAATGCCGAAGAGCTACAGGCGTCAGTGGATGGCGCACTGACGATTGGGCTACTGTGGCTGGATTACCTGCGGGAGCGCGAAGCCGGACGCAAGCATGTAGGGGGGCTGAGGATTTTTGTACCGCTGGGCCGATCGGCGATTGTGCGCGAGCGAATGGCCCACCTGAACCGAGAGGCGGCGTCATTCGAGTTGTACGAGTTCGATCAGCGGGCGGAATCGGCGGAGAGGGTCGATACGTCGGATCGCGGCAATATCGCGACGCGGCTGGTGCATTGTCCAAATGAGCGCGGGGCGTTAGAGCGGTTTGGCGAGTCGATTGGCAGGATAAGAGGGTTGATTCCGCAATGCGATGTGGTAGTGGTCTCCCCGGCCGAGATTTCGTTCCGGTTGCACGGGCTAGAGTTCGCGCGGGCGCGGGTGGCGGGATCGATTCACAGTTCGCAGGAGGTCGTGTTTGGGGTTGGTCCATCGGAACGAGTGCTCGATGCGGAGACTGAAACGCTGTTTGCGGAAATCGTACGGCGATTGTGGGAATCGCGGCGAGCAGGTCCGGCACGTCCGGGAGATGTGCTGTGGAGGATGGCCCCAGAGCGATGGCTGGAGTCGCTGATTGTTCACGACGTGGGGAGGCTCGATTATCGGCTGGATTCGCGGTGGGTGTATTCGCAGGTACCTGCGTTTGCGGCCTCAGATCGGGCGATGATCGACGTGCTGACCTCGACGACTGACGGTCGGCTGGCGGTACTGGAACTGAAGGCGGACGAAGATCTGCATTTGCCGCTCCAAGGGCTCGATTACTGGGCGCGAGTGCGTTGGCATCATTCGCGGGGAGAGTTCCAGAAGTTCGGCTATTTCACCGGAGCTGTGCTCAGCGAAAAAGCTCCGCTGCTGATGCTGGTGGCTCCGGCGCTGAGAATTCATCCCACGACAGACAAACTCTTGCGTTACTTTTCGCCGGAGATCGAGTGGGAACTGGTGGCGGTGAATGAGGAATGGAGGGACGGGGTGAGGAGGGTGTTTACAAAAAGGGCCCTTGCCCATTGAAGATTTACGATGTCAGATTAAAGATCGGTTGGCAATCTAATCTCTTACTTTCGCTCGGAACAACCAATAGTCTCTTGCGCTTTCGCTTAGGTCGGGCGCTTCTTTTTCTCCTTTGAAGACGCGGGTTACACCACGGACGATGCGGCGCCACGGCAGGTCTCCACGCTCGTCAGCGAGGAACAGTTCTCCGGCTTTGCTGGTGCGGTAATACCAACGCTTGAGAATGGCGAGCTGTTCCATGGTTTCCTGGGCTGAGCTCTGAGGAATTTCGACAGCAGCGAGGGCATCCTGAATACGCGCTTCCATGGAGAGCGGCTTTCCTCCCGCTTCCTGTGCAAGGTTGAGCGGCAGTTGAATCGGAGGGGAGAAGCAGCCGCCCGAGATCCGAAAAAGTGTGACCGAGTCAGGATCAGCGGATGGCTGAACCATCAGCGCGGAGAGCTGGTCGATACGGCTGACGATCTCGGGCAACTGCGCAACAACAGGCTTCAGCTTTTCGAGTTTGGCATGCAACAGGGCAGCGGTTTCGAAGTGCATCTCTTCGGAAGCCTTGTCGCGCTCAACGGCAATTTCGCGCAGCAGGGATTGACCGCCGGAGTCGAAGAAATCGCGCACCCGAAGGACCTCGGCGGAGTATTCCTCGTCGGTGCAGCCTTTGAAGCAAGGCGCAAGGCACATTTTCATTTCGGAGTAGACGCAGCCGGGGAAGGCAGGATCGGGATTGAGGTCTTCCACACAGCGTCGCATCTTGAAAAAGTCGAGCGCGTCATTACAGAAGTTTTCGGCTGCGACGCGCGATGGAAACGGCCCGTAGTAAACGGAACCACTTTTTGCGCTGCCGAGCTTGGTGGTGATGGAGATTCGCGGATAGCGATTTTCGAGATGGAAGCGTAACAGTGGCGCCATGCGCAGGCGCAAACGGTCGGCATAGGTCTTGGGGAATTCCTGACGCAGGGTTTTGTAGAGCAGCAAGCCGGATTCGAAATCCGATCCGGTGACTGCGTATTCGAGGGTGCGGGCGCGTCCGCGGAGGTTCAGGCGGCGCGAGATGCCTTCGGTTTCTCCGAGCAGGCGCTGGATGCGGCGGCGCAGGTTGCTGGACTTGGAGACGTAGGGTTGACCGGTCTCACCACGCAGCAGGAAGACGGCTGGCTTCGCGGGAACTTCGGCGAAGAACTCGGCATCGTCGGCAGGTTCGAAGATGAGCCGATGCGGCAGCACCAATCAATTGTCTATTGACTATTGTTTATTGTCGATTGCAAGAAAGCTGTCAGCTCACAGCATTTGTCCAATCAGCTACTTGGCGCGATCCCGGTAGTCACGGGCAGAGATTTCGACTTTACGGCACATTTCGTGGAGACGGGCACGAATCTGGTCTCCGATGCGTTCGCCAAGGGTGCGGTCGCGCAGGGCGGATCGAGCTTCGTCCAATTGTTTGTTACGGGCAAACCGGTCTGGAGAAAGCTCTGCGAACTCGGCGACTGGACTGGGCTTATCGATCAGGTGAGTGGTAATGATGGTTGTGAGTTCGTCGCTATAGCGCTTGTTCAAAATGTAGGCGACGGTGTCGCGCTCCCACGGGGTCTGAGTAGCGGAGGCGCCGAGGTCATCAATGAGGACGACTTCGGTTTCGAGCACGGGACGAAGGGTGTCGAGCTCGGTCGCCTGTACGGTAGGCGAATAAGAGGCCTTGATCTCGCGCAGCAGCTCGCGGTAGTCGCAAAAGAGACAGCTGACGCTCTTCATTTCGATGAGCCCGCGAATGACGGCGACGGCCAGGTGAGTTTTTCCGGTGCCCGTCGGACCGATGAACAGCAGGCCCGTCTTGTCGTTCGGATACTCTTCCACGAAGCGCATGGCTCGGAAGCGTGCGGTGTGCAGGGATTGGTGCTCGGCCGAGGTCAGGTCCGGGAGATCGGTCTGGAAGCTGCCAAAGTCGCAGCGAGCGTACCGTTTCGGGATGCCGGCGGATTCCTCCAGGGAGGCGCCACGCGCCCGCAAGCGGCATTCACAGCGAGTCACGCGGCCGTCCGCAGTGGGCTTCCAGCCGCTATCTTCGCAGATTGGGCAGACGGCGGGTTTGGCGGCGGTTCTCACGAAAGTTCCTAGTTCCAGAGTGGCATCTGCGGCGAAATCGCGCAAGGGCGCCGGCTGCGGGGCGTTGTGCACGACTGAAAATCGTTGTGGAAGGCGTTGGAAATCCATGGCTTTGCCCTCGAAGAGTGCATCTAAGTACTCGCCCGTTATGGAACGTTATCTTTGTATCCACTGTCATTTTTACCAGCCTCCGCGTGAGAATCCCTGGCTTGAATCGGTTGAACTTCAGGATTCGGCGTACCCCTTTCATGACTGGAATGAGCGCATCACGGCGGAGTGCTATGCGCCGAACTCGGCATCGCGCATCCTCGATGGGCAAGGGCGGATCGAGCGAATCGTTAACAACTACTCGCAAATCAGTTTCAATTTCGGACCAACGCTTCTTTCGTGGATGGAGGCGAACTCCCCCGATGTGTACGAGGCGATCCTCGAAGCTGACCGCGGCAGCGTGAAGCGGTTCTCGGGCCACGGAAATGCGCTCGCGCAATGCTACAACCACATCATCATGCCGCTGGCAAACCGCCGCGATAAAGAGACGCAGGTGATCTGGGGACTCCGCGATTTTGAGAGCCGCTTCAATCGAGAACCGGAGGGCATGTGGTTGCCGGAGACGGCTGTTGATGTGGAAACGCTGGAGGTGCTGGCGGACCACGGGATCAAGTTCACAATCCTGGCACCAAGCCAGGCACGGCAGGCGCGACGGTCGGGGCGGCAATGGCGAAACGTGGAGGGAGCGAGGATCGATCCAAAGCTGCCCTATTTCTGCCAACTACCTTCGGGACGGAAGATCAATTTGTTCTTCTACGATGGGCCGATTTCGCGTGCGGTCGCCTTCGAAAAGTTGCTGAACAGCGGAGAGACGTTTGCCAATCGACTAATCGGCGGATTCACCGAACGGCGTTACCCGCAACTGATGCATATAGCTACGGATGGTGAGACCTACGGACATCACCACAAGCACGGCGACATGGCGCTGTCGTACGCGCTGTCGTTCATCGAGACCAATCAGCTTGCGAAAATCACAAATTACGGGGAGTTCCTCGACAAGCATCCGGCGACGCACGAGGTGGAGATCATCGAGAACACATCGTGGAGCTGCGCCCACGGAATAGAGCGCTGGAGAAGCGATTGTGGGTGCAACTCCGGACGGGCCGGGTGGAACCAGCATTGGCGACAACCACTTCGCAACGCGCTGGATTTTCTGCGCGACAACATCGCCGAACCGTTTGAACAAAGGTGCAAGGAACTGGTTCACGAACCCTGGCGTGCTCGTGACGAATATATCGACGTGGTTAACAACCGCTCGGAGCGCAACATCGACGATTTCATCTCGCGGCATGAGGCGCATGAGTTGTCGGAAACAGAACAGATCGAGTTGCTGAGCCTGCTGGAAATGCAGCGTCACGCGATGCTGATGTACACAAGCTGTGGATGGTTCTTTGACGAGCTGTCTGGGATAGAAACAGTGCAGGTAATCCAATACGCAGCCAGGGCGATGCAACTGGCGCAGGCGTATTTTGGGGATCACCGCGAAGAGAAGTTTGTAGAGCGGTTGTCGCAGGCGCCGACGAATATTCCGGAATATCAGAATGGAGCAGAGATTTACCGGCGCTTCGTGCAGTCGGCGCGTGTGGACCTGCTTGGGGTGGGCGCACATTACGCCATCACAGCATTGTTCCGCGGGTTCGAACCGCACAGCACGATTTATGCCTATGAAGTTGAACTCGGAGATTCACGGCGCTGGCAGACCGGACGCATGCAGATTGCGGTCGGGCGCGCGGGCGTGCGCTCCCGAATTACACGGCACGCGAAAGACGTCACGTTCGGCGTGTTGCACCTGGGGGATAACAGCCTGATCGCCGGGGTGAGGCCGTTTCATGGTGAGGAGACGTACCAGGGGCTGGTGAAAGACGCGGAGTCGGCGTTTTTACGCGCGGATCTCGCCGATGGGATACGTGCGCTAGACCGGCATTTCGAGCAGACTTCGTATTCGCTGAAGTCGCTTTTCAAGGACGAGCAACGAAGGGTGGTGTCAACGCTGCTGACATCAGTAGTGAACGATGCAGAAGCCATGTACCGGCAGATCCACGATAATCATGCTTCGCTAATTCGCTTTCTGGCCGAGATCCACATGCCATTCCCGCAGGTGCTGTCGGTGACTTCGGACTTCGTGATGAATGCTGCGCTGAGGCGAGCGTTCCAGGACGATCCAATAGACCTGGGACGGATCTCCACGCTACTCGATACAGTGCGCCGCGAAAACATAACGCTCGACGCGGCGGGACTGAGTTATGCGTTGAGTGGACGGATCAACTCGCTGATGCAAGCATTTGCCGCGATGCCCCAAGATCTGCCGACCCTGCAGCGGATGAACGAAATTTTCTCCATAGTAAATTCGTTGCCTTTCCAGGTAAGCCTGTGGAAGGTGCAAAACCTGTTCTATGGCCTGGAACAGACGCTCTATCCGCGAGTGGGGGAACGACAGGATTCCGAATCGCGCCAATGGGTGCGGCAATTCACCGATCTCGGTGCCAAACTAGGAATTGTGGTGAAGGCGCCGGTGTCGCAGGAGCCGCAACTGGCTGCGGCATAATTCGAGGTTCAAACACAGTTGTTAGTTCCAAATCAGCACTCCACGGCCATCTTTACGCATAATTTCTTTGACAGCGCTCGCACGGTGCAGCCTAATAACGCAGAACGTGCAATTGGGTTGTAAGGAGGCTTGAGTATGAATAAGGGCCATCTGGTCGAGAAGATCGCCGCTGACGGGAACATCAGCAAGGCACTGGCTTCGAACATGGTTGAATCGGTAATTGCGGGAATTTCCGGAGCCCTGAAGAAAGGCGAACGCGTGACTCTGTCGGGATTTGGGACATTTTCCGTTTATCAGCGGAAAGCCCGTAATGGTAGGAATCCGCAGACCGGTTCGTTGATCAAAATTGCTTCGCGTCGAGTGGCGAAGTTCACACCAGGAGTCGACCTGAAGAAAGCAGTTAACAAAAAGTAATTACCAACTCACTGTCATGCGAAATGCCCCCGCCACGCGCGGGGTTTCGCATTTAAGAGTTACGGTAGTTCAGCGATTAGCACTCTTGCTGGTGAACTGCTGACAATCGGCAGGAGCATGGATCAACCCCCCGGATTTCCTCATCAAATTGATTAAGCCAGAACTTTTCGTGCGGGACCGGTTCACGGTTACCAGAGCGAGTATCACAAGTTACTTGCGATGGACGGAAAGCTGTACTAATAATCGCGCTAATCAGCGCTCCATGGCTGTGGTTCGGTTCTTAGTGGGGACGAACATGATTCCTGAATCGCATCTTTTGCGCGACTTCTTCCTGGACCTGGTTTCGAGGCACTACGGCCAAACAACTGAACTTCGCGATCCAGCGGTGAGTTGTTACGTCGCCAACATTTTGACGGAATTCTGCGAAGACGAGGAACTCCACAAAATTCACAATGCCGAAGGGCGGCCGCTCGACGATGTGGGCGAAATGCTGCTCGAGGCCGACCCGATTTACGGCTCCGCAGCATCGTTTGACCGCGAGCGCCAGGTGCGCAAGCATATCGGCGACTACACGTTGTTTTTTACTGGCATGTTTCCGGAAGCGATCAACCAGCATCGCCTGCGGCGTAACCGGCTGGAGAACTTCATTGACTTCATCAAGGCCGGCAAAGAGAGTTATTACATTGTTTCGAAGTTTGACTTCTTCGAATACGCCAAAGTGGCGCCCCTGTTCCGCAAGCTCTCGGAGAATTTCGAGGAGTGCATGGTGGGGTTGAACATGGTGAAGAACGAACTGCAGGAGATGCAGCACCCGATCGTGCGAAGGACGAATGACTTCATCATGTAGAAATGCCAATCGAGTAAAAGGATAATCGGGGAATCTCTTAGGACTCACCGTACCTTTTCTAACTCAGGCGGTAGAAACTCAAAGTGCTGTCTCCCTGCTTCAGAATTCGCGTGCGCCGTAAACTTTCGAACAAATCTCCAGGATCGAAACGCTTGTCGTGCTCGGCGATTACCACGGAATTCTCTTTCAGAATTTGCGACTGCGAAAGGAACTCGATCGTCTGCGTGTACGCGTCGGAGTCAGCATAGGGCGGATCGATGAAGATGTAGTCGGCGATTGTTCCCGAGGAATCCAGTTGTCGTAAAGACCGTCGCATGTCGCTCTCCACTATGTCGAACCCGCCCCGGATCCCCAGCGACTTCAGATTCTCGCGAATCACCTTCACTGCGGTCTTTCCGCTATCCACAAAAATGACATGACGCGCGCCACGACTGAGAGCTTCAATTCCGACAGCACCGGTTCCCGCGAAAAGGTCAAGCCATACCGTCCCGGAAAGAGCCGAGGGGTCGCCGCCAGCCAGCACGTTGAACAGCGTTTCACGCAGGCGATCGCTGGTGGGGCGCGTCTTCATCCCGGGTAGGGCGCTCAGTCGATGGCTCTTGTATTCGCCTGCGATTACGCGCATCGCGCTTCAGTGTATAAAATGAATCAAATGGGTACGTGGATTTCTTCGATAACCAGGAGCTGGTCCTTTCCGGTGGGAAGGATCGGCGACGTCCACGTGCGCCTGCACCTTACATACCTGCTGCTGCCCCCCTATGTGTGGACGATGCAGTATGACTTGTTGAAGGAGCGGGTATTCAGCCGTGGATTGGCACTTGTCGCGATCGTGCTTGGCTCCGTCATTGTGCACGAGATCGCGCACGGATTGGCATTGCGTGGTCAGAACCTGCCCCAAAGAATGCTGGTCCTGATGCCGATCGGCGGGGTATTGCTAATGGACGATGGCACCGGACAGTATCGCGATCCGGTGGGCACGCCGAAAGTGGCGCTTGCAGGGCCGGCGGCGAACCTGCTGTTAGCGGCAGCAGGAGCGGTGATCGCACCGTCGATCGTATCCGGATTCCACGTTATGGGTCAGCCATATGTGGATGGCGGCAACCTGTTTCGGAGCTTTATCTGGATCAACGTATTTCTCGCTCTGGTAAATCTCCTGCCGGCCTATCCGCTGGATGGTGGCCGCGTGCTGCGCGCCTGGTTCGCCCGGCGGACGCATCCTATGCGCGCTACGAAACGCGCGGTAAGCATCGGGCAGTTGTTTGCCACGGCGTTCATTCTGCTTGGGCTAACGGGAATCTGGAATTACTGGCTGATGATCGCCGGCCTGTTGCTGTTTTTGTCGGCACAACTGGAAGAGCGTTCGGTGGTGTTCCAGTCTGTGCTGGAGAGCCTGCGGCTGGAAGAGGTGATGCTGAAAGATTTCTCGACGCTTTCGCCGGCCGACACGCTTGAAGATGCGCTCTCCAAGGCTGTGCACACCCTGCAAGATGATTTCCCGGTGATCCGCGGTATGGACATGGTCGGCGTAGTTACGCGGCAACGGATCGTGGATGCCCTGCGCTCCGACGGGAACGGCTACGTGCAAACGGTGATGGAGCGGGTATTCCAGGTCGCCCAAAAGGGCGAATCGCTGGCGTCAGGATTACGCAAACTGGGCTCGCACAACCTCAGTATTATTCCTATCGTGGACGAGGGACGATTGATCGGCATTGTCACGTTCCAAAACCTGATGCACAGTATGCGGCTGCTGGCCGAATCGCGGAGATTAAAACGTATCAGCGATAGTGAAACCTAGCATCGGCAGGGGCAACAAGTCCTGGAAGAAGAGTTCAAGCTTCTTGCGGGTTCGCCGCCCGGTTGCGTATCATGCCGGAGATGACCTCCAACGCCGTTAAAGCCAATTTGCGCCAGAAGGCGCAACTCATGTCTGCCTCGGAAATCGAGCGCACCCTGGTCCGCCTTGCGCACGAAATCATCGAGAAGAACAACGGCACCGACAAGCTGGTGCTGATTGGCATCAAGAGGCGTGGCGTGCCCATCGCCAACCGGCTCGCGAAGATCATCGAGCGCATTGAGGGCAAACCAGTACCATGCGGCGTGCTCGATATCACGCTTTATCGCGACGATCTCTCGACCGTCGGCGTGGACCCGCAGATCCACAAATCAGAGCTGGGCGCGGACATCAAAGACATGAACGTGGTGCTGGTTGACGATGTGCTCTATACCGGGCGCACTACGCGCGCGGCGCTCGATGCATTGTTCGATCATGGCCGTCCGAAGCGGGTGCAGTTGCTGGTGTTGATCGATCGTGGCCATCGCGAATTACCCGTCGAGGCGGCGTTCGTTGGACGGTATGTGCAGACCAGCGATATTGAGATCATCGAAGTGAAGTTGCAGGAAGTCGATAATCTGGAAAAGGTTTTGTTGGTGGAGAAGGAAGCCTGATTTCGATCCGCGCCCTTAGACCGATCGCCGCAAGAAGATCATTTCCGCATCGACGCTTTCTTATTTTTCATTCTGCTTTTAAAGTTACCGCCGAGGTCGCCTGATGCACGCCAGACCTGCTGCCGGCTCCCTGCTGGGAATTGAAGCGCTCGAACTGAAAGACATTCAACGTATTCTGGATTCGGCGAAGCAGATGCAACGCCGAGCGACGCCGTTGCTGCGCGACAAGCGGGTGGCTTTGTTGTTCTACGAGTCTTCAACGCGCACACGCGTTTCGTTTGAATACGCGTCGAAGATGCTCGGCGCCACGACGACCGTAATCAATGCCAGTGCTTCCAGTATTGAGAAGGGCGAGTCGCTGATCGACACCGGTTACACGATCATGGCTCTGGGCGCGCAGGCGATTATTATTCGGCATCCGCTGTCGGGCGCGCCGCATTTGTTGTCACGATACGTCGATGTGCCGGTAATCAATGCAGGTGATGGCATGCACGAGCATCCGTCGCAGGCATTGCTGGACGCATACACCATTCTCAACCACAAGAAGAAGCTCAAAGGGCTGAAGGTCGCGCTGATTGGGGACATCTTTCATAGCCGCGTGGCACGGTCAGACGTGCTGCTGCTATCGAAGGCAGGCGCGAACGTGTCGTTGTGCGGTCCCCCCGAACTTGTGCCGGATGTTGCATGCACGCTGGCAGAGAGCGTCAGCGTTACACGCGATTTGCGAGAAGCATTGGAAGATGCGGACGTAATTATCGCGCTGCGAATTCAGAAGGAGCGGCTGGAAGGGCTGCAACTGAAACTCGACGAGTATATCGCGCGTTACCAGATTTCTGCCGATCGGGTGAAATGGGCTAAGAAAGATGCGATCGTTATGCACCCGGGGCCGATCATTCGCGGGCTGGAATTGACTGCAGATGTTGCCGACTCCGAGCGGACCGTGATTCTCGAGCAGGTACAGAATGGAGTTGCGGTGCGCATGGCGATCCTCGCGCGAGCGCTGGGGGTGAAACACTGATGAGCCAGAAATCGCTGCTCATTCACGGCGGACGGGTGATCGATCCAGTTTCGAAGGTCGATGAAGTGACGGACGTGCTGCTGAATAACGGTCGTGTTGTGGTGATCGGTCCCGACCGCAAGCAGGCTTCCTCGGCGGATGAAATGTTCAACGCCAAAGGACTGATCGTGGCGCCGGGGCTGATCGATCTGCATGTACATTTGCGCGAGCCAGGTCAGTCTTACAAGGAGACCATCGCGACCGGAACTGCGGCTGCCGCAGCCGGAGGATTCACTTCGGTCTGCGCCATGCCGAATACGAACCCGGTAAATGACTCGGCGGAAATAACGAAATGGATGCAGGCGCAGGAGCGCAAGCCTTTGGTCAATGTGTTCCCAATTGCTTCGGCGACCGTGGAAAGCAAGGGTGAATCGCTGACTGACTATCCGGCCTTGCGCAAGGCCGGAGCTGTTGCGGTCACCGACGATGGCAAGCCGATCCTGGAAGACAAGATCATGCTCGAGTCGTTGAAGCTGGCTACGAAGGTCGGCTTTCCAGTGATTCAGCATGCCGAAGACACGCGGATGACGAGCGGAGCGTCGATGAACTATGGCGCGACATCGTTTCGCCTGGGGCTTCGTGGGATGCCGGTAAAAGCGGAAAGCGGGATTGTAGAGAGGGACATCGGCCTGGCAAAGAAAGTGAGCGCATCGTTGCACGTGGCGCATCTTTCGACAGCGGCAGGGCTCGACGCCGTTCGCAAGGCGAAGAAGGCCGGCGTTCGAGTGACCTGTGAAGTGACACCGCATCACTTCACGCTGATTGACGAAAACGTAGGTGAGTACGACACGCACTACAAGATGAATCCACCGTTGCGAAGCCGGATTGACCGAGATTCAATGCTGGCGGGGCTGGAAGACGGATCGATCGACTGCATTGCGACGGATCACGCTCCCCACGCGCGGCACGAGAAGGAAGTTGAGTTTGATCGGGCAGCCTTCGGCATCATGGGACTGGAGACCGCCCTGGCGCTGGCGATCACCGTCCTGCATGTCGAGCGCGGCATGAAACTGGCGCGTATCGTCGAACTGTTGACTTCGAACCCTGCAAAGATCATCGGGTTGCGTGGACGTGGAACGCTGGTGAAGGGCGCGCATGCGGATGTCACCATTTTCGATCCCAAGGTGAAGTGGACCTACGAAGTGAAAAAAACGAAGTCGAAATCGCGCAACACGCCGTTTGATGGGTGCGATTTCTTCGGCAGAGTGGTGGCAACGATTGTGAACGGGGCATTCGTTTATCAGGGCGAGTAAGTAAAGCCACTCGCGTCGTATTCATGGATCAACGCAGATTGTTCGATCTCTCCCATCCAGACCGATATTAGCCGCGCTTCCATTCACGAGTCCGGAGCGGCGAACGTTAGCCTTTGCTTCCTGAGTGCCAGAAATATCGGATGCCGAAGGCAACGATCATCATCCATCCACAGAGCAGCGCTGCTTCCAGCGACGACAACACTCCTGACTGGCTGTTCGATTCAAGGGCAGCGCGCGCCATCATTCGCGCTTCGGTCTGCTCGATCTCGGGCCTCATATTTCCGAAAATGTAATCGAAGACGGGAAAGAAAACGTTGAAGCGGCCGTCGGGGATGTCATGGTGCGCCATGTGATATTCCCGCACCGGTTCCATGATGGTGGGCAGCCATTCACCCATGTGGATGCGCCAGTGGATCTCTTCCACCAGAATCAGATAGAAGCTGAAGCCCGTGAGAATGCCAGGGGAGGCATGCGACCGTAGAAGCCAGCAAATGCCGAGCGCTAAACCACCATTAGTGACAAATAACAGGGCGAGGTACAGCGGCGAGCTGCCGAAGGTGATGTTTTCCGGTTCATCGGGTTTTCCCAGCGTGGAATGATGCAGCAAATGTCCTTTGCCGAAGTAACTGCGGGGCAAGTGGAGAAGGTAGCGATGATAAAAATACTCGAACGCATTGGCCCAGAGCATTCCGACAACAATGCCGATGAGACAAGTGATTCGCGAAGGATGGAGCATCCGCGCGATGAGAAAGCCCGGGAGTGCGCCGAAGAGTAGCGCAGCGACGGCATTATTGCGTTTCAGACGGTGCCCGATGGCGAGCGAGGCCGCGCGGGTTCGTTCCTCCGCGGACATAGCTACTCCTCGTTCAGGGCTGCCTGAGGATTCGACGAGGGAGGAATTGGAGTCGTTGCCCCGAGAACCTGACAGCTATATGGTTCGGTTCGCCTTGCGACCCTCGGCTTTCACTTTGGTGGAGAGCATCGTGAGTAGTTCTTGCAATTCCTGGCGGACGCGCTTGAGGCCAGTTTGGTCGGTCAATTTTGGAAAAGGCAAAGCCGACTGATTCTTCGATGGCTTGGATTCAAGCTTAAGTCGCTCCCGTGCTCCGGGGATGGTGAAGCCTTCGTCGTAAAGAAGGGTGCGAATGCGTAGCGCGAGTTCTACTTCGCGCCGGCGGTACATGCGCTGCCCGGTGCTCGATTTGGTCGGTTTCAGTTGTGGGAATTCAGTTTCCCAGAAACGCAAGACGTACGCGGGAAGGTAAAGCAGTTCGCTGACGTCGCCGATCCGGAAGTAGAGTTTGTCAGGAATAACAGTTTCGGCTTTGCTCTTCCTCTTCCTGGTTGCGGCTTTTGCGCGGGTTGGCATCAATCGACACGCCTCCTTCGAATACAACGAAGGGGCGTATGCGAGTTCTAGCACAAGCAGTCAGCCCTCAGCAATCGTCATTCGGGGAGAACGCGTGGAAAAGAAAGGGAACGCAGAATCTGGAATGATGAATCGGCTCGGTCGAAGTGCCCGTCGCTTCGTGGCAGGCATCTCCGACGGAAAGCCCACCAATCAAAAAGGCCATCGCGCTCGCGATGGCCAACCCTCTTCCAGTTCCTCTGGGAAATGCGAGTCAATGGCTCGCTATTTCCTGGGACTTACTTCTTTTTCTTGGCGGTCTTCTTTGCGGCCTTTTTCTTTGTCGCCATGGTTGTTGCCTCCTTTTAGAACGTTCTCCCTGAAGGTTCTACTTGGCCCAAAATTACTGGAGCCGCCCAATATTTTGGAGGGCCAGCTCACTTGACACAAGATATTGCGGTGTAATTGCGAATGTGTCAAGAAAAATAAGCACTTCGGCGATAAGGAATGCTTCCTGCAGGATCGAAGGTGGCAATGGGGAGCATTCGTGCCCCTGTTCCGATCTTCAAATGTGACGATTTTCAAAACGAGGCAGTCGTTGTGGCTCTAACTTTTCAGATTGAGACCACTGGCTGTGGATGACTCGCGTAAGTTACTGCAACGAAAAGCACCACGACTGGCAGGGAATCTGCTGGTGGAGGTTGGAGCTCAAAGTGTCCCGTTTCTGGCCATTTTCGGAGCGACGTGCCTGTCCGCGCTGGCGTGTTGCTATGAACATTATCTATGGCGTGGGTGAGGACATGACGGCAACGACGACCGTCGATATCAGCGAAGAATCGGTTTCAGTCTTCGTGAGAAAGCCGTTTCCAGTCGGATGCGTCGTTGACGTACACCTCGCGGTAGACGGGAACGAGCGCTGGATCAAGGTGAAAGGCAAAGTGACCCGCGCTGCCGGCGGCCTGATGGCGATTCAGTTCCTGAATATCGGCAAGCGCGATATTGAAGATCTTGGCCTGTACTTGCGCGCTCTGCAACAGGTGGGAAAGTCGGAACTGGTAGCGATCTAGAAGCGGTTTCGAGTTTCAGGTTTCGAGCTTAAAGCCTTCCGAGTTGCCGGCAAGTTCTTTAGCGACTCTTGGGTTTAAGGACAAGAAGCCTGAAATCGATCCGGCTTTGCTCCGATACTTTCTTTTCAATTTTCCGTTAGCATAGTTGGCGTGGGTCTCGCTGCACCAACCCGAATTGCTATTCACTCGAATCGCAAGAAGCCGAACCTGGTGTTCGAAGAGATCATGCGCTTTGCGTATGACACCTTCTGCACCAACAAGGTGAGATTTGCTTTGACTGCTTTCGGCATGGTGGTGGGAACGGCCTCATTGATTCTCGTAGTTACGATCGGACTGACGGGGAAGCAGTACATCCTAGGGCAAATCCAGGCGATCGGCGCCAACATGGTGTATGTGTATTACGAAGGCGGCAGCAACGCCTCCACCAGTACCGTCGCCCAGGATCTGCTGACGGTCAACGATCTGAGGGCAGTGCGCGAAGAAGTTACCGGCATTCGCGCAGCTTCACCGATGGTCGAACTGCATGATCGTATTGCGGTTGGAGGTGGCAAGGAACGCGACATTATGGTTCTCGGCGTGAGCCCCGAATATGCCGAGGTGCGAAACCTGGTGCTGCTGGCTGGCCGATTCTTCGACGAAGACGACACATCGGCGCGCAACAAAGTCGCGCTGGTCACCGAGAAGTTTGCGGTCAAGCAATTCGGGACTGCCGATGCCGCAGTCGGGCAGAACGTGAAACTCAGCGGCCTGCCGTTCACGATTATCGGAACGTTTCGCGAACGGGTAGAAACGTTCGGTCAATCCGAAATCTCAGACGACACATTGCTCATTCCGTACACCGTCGCACGTTTCTTTACCGGCAACGATTACGTCAAACAAATTTTCTTTTCGATGGCGGACTCAGGTGACGTAGATCGCGCTACGGAGCAGATTCATCAGGTGATCCAGGCGCATCATCGGCCGGAGTCGGTTTATCACGTCGAGAATCTGAGCCAGCTTTTAGACGTTGCGGCGAAAACGGCAAACGCGCTGACCGCCGTTCTGCTGCTGATTTCGGCCGTGACGCTTATCGTGAGCGGCGTGGGCATCATGAATATCATGCTTGCGACCGTGAGCTCGCGCATCCGCGAAATCGGCGTGCGAAAAGCTGTCGGTGCGACCAAGCGCGAAATTAAGTTTCAATTCATGGCGGAAGCGATGTTCATTTCCATCGTCGGCGGAATCATCGGTATCCTGATTGGACTCGCCCTACCATTCTCATTGCGTTTCCTGACCAGCTTCCGCGTGCCAATTTCAGGGCTTTCGGCCATCATCGCGATTGTCGTCTCAACGCTGGTTGGTGTGTTGTTTGGCACGGTGCCGGCGACCAGAGCCGCGCAGCTTGATCCCGTGGAAAGCTTGCGATACGAATAAATCTATACATTGAAGATTTCAGATTGAAGATTCGAAATCGAATTTTCTTAGCGTTTCCGTCGACCGACCGCAATTCAGATCAAATCTGCACTCTCAGTTCTCTTCGCCAGCTTTCACTTGTCCATAGTTCAGCAGGCTCACAATTGTCACCCCGCCGACGATGTTGCCCAGGGTTGCAAATAGAATCCAGTGGCCGTAAGCACCGGCGGAGGCCTGCCCAGCGACAACAGCCGAGAGAATCTCTCCGCTGGTAGCGATGCAATGGGCGAAGTGGCCGAGTCCGACGACGAAGGTTACTATCCAAATGATGGCGATTTGGCCGATCGTCCAGTGGCTGGCGCTTACCATCCACGCAACCAGCGCAATCAGCCACCCGCCGATGACGGCACTCCAGAAGATGTGGGTGGTGCTGGAATCGAGGGCAGATTGACCGATCCTGATCAACTCACTTGCATATTCCGGGCGCAGAGAAGGCGTGCGGATTACGAGGAGTGCGAACAGAAAGGCTCCAAGCACGTTCGCCGGAAACACGATCGCCCATAGCCGCAACATATTCCTTAGGTGTCGCCGTTCGTCTAAAACCAGAATCACCGGATAAAGAGTGTTTTCGGTGAAGAGCTGGGCGCGACCGATGATGACCGCGATAAATCCGAGCGGATACAAGAGGTGGGAGATGATCTCAGCGTTTCTTTCAGAACCGAGCGTTGCGCCCGCGATCGCAACCGCCAAGCCAGTTAGTCCCATGGTGAGACCGCCAGCGATTCCGGAGAAGGCAAGGGCATGTGAGGATCGCGCCAGTTCATCGCGACCGTTGTTGGCAACTTGTTCCAGGATTTGCGACGCGCTTCGACGAGACGAGTCGAGCGTGACTTTCCGTTCGGGCATGCAGAACCTTAGATGCAGGTTGTGGAAGCAAAAAGAAAACGCCGCTGGATTCTCCAGCGGCGGCACATATTTAGTAGGCTCCTCGGTTATTGCTGCGGAGTCGCGCCCTTGGCGGCCCCAGCTGCACCCGACACCTTGATGTGGTTCTTCACGGTGTACCCGCTGCCTGCCGCCTGCGTGGCGACCTGCTCGGCGTGATCTTTCTGCGCCTGCGAGCTGACGGTTCCGGTGAGCATCACTTTCTTGCCGCTCACTTGAGTATCAACACTCTGCCCGGAGAGTTGATCGTCTTTCTGAAGCGCGCTCTGGATGCTGGACTGCACCGAAGACGAGTCCGCGCCCATGGTGGACGACTGCGACGCTGCTGAGCTCTGATCCGAAATGGATCCGCTCTGAGCTGCCGGGGCCTGCTGGTCCGAGGTGGAGCCGCTTTGCGCAGCGTTCGGTGTTGATTGATCGGAAGGTGAAGAGGAAGTGGAACTCTGGGCGAACGCTGGCAAGGCCATCAGTCCGCCCGCGAGCGCCAATGTCACTAGGGATTTCTTGATCTGCATCTTTGATCTCCTGCTGTTTTAAATTTCAGCAACGACGTGGCGCGCGCCCGGGGCGGTTGATAATCCCACATGGCGCATTAAGCCTTTCGATGTCAGATTCCCGCAGTTGTGTTGTCAGACAATCGAGAGCAGATTGAGAAGGCTGAGAGGCTCAGGCGATTTACCCTAATCCCTGTTCGATGTGCACCTTCTCCCAGACGATCAGCCGATTCGGAGCCATTTGCTTCAACGTCGGTAAGACGCGCTGCACGTGTTCTTCGTAATCGATAAAGGTTAGAACGATGGGCAGCTTGCCTCCAGCGTCGACAAGATGAGTGGTCTCCACCCGCTGACGACCGGTAAAGCCGGCAACGGCATGGAGAACGGTTGCGCCGGCGACGCCTTCGCTGCGCAAATAGTTGAGGAGTTCGAGGTAGAGCGGTTTGTGCTGCCACTTGTCGGCTTCGTTCAAATAGATGGTGACCTGCACGCCCATAGCGTCCGTCATTTTACAGCGCCCTCGCTAACGCCATACCGCCAAGACACGCAACGAGACAAAGGATGTTATTCGCCAGAATGTTGGCGGCGAATAATCCCCATTGTCCCTGCTCAAAGAAGTACATGCTTTCGAATGCGTAGCTGGAAAAGGTGGTGTAAGCGCCACAAAATCCGATGGCCACCAGGAAGCGCCATTTCGGATCGGCCAGCACGCGCTCAGAGGTCCAGATCAGGAAAAAGCCAAGCAGCATGCTGCCGGTGACGTTGATGAGAAGAGTGCCGTAAGGGAAGATCGGCGAAAAGGCACGGGCGGACCAGCGGCTGATAAAGTAGCGGGCGTTGGCGCCCAGGATTGCGCCGAGGGATATCCAAAGGACAGGTTGCACGATGGAGTTCTCCTAGTGCGTCGTTCGGTAGGAGTTATCAGCGCCCAAGCGGGCAGCGGTTAAAGGCGAACTCCATCGCCATCGGGGAAAGTTTACCAAACGGGCAGCCAAATCGGCTGCCCGTTTGCAAGGAGGAGGTGTGCGAGGTATGAATATATCGTGTTTCGATACTCTCACGTCGCAGCGTTTCACCGCTGTGATTCACCTCACATCGCGGAGTGAGAGTTGAGGTTCGCCGAGTCCTCTGGCAAGATGAATTGTTGCCTTTCACTCTTGCCCATCCTGCGGCGGTACTGCCCTTGCGGCGCACGAAACTGGTGTTTTCGGCGCTGATCGTCGGCGCCATGGCGCCTGATTTTCCCGACTTTGTTTTTGTCGACGACCCCAATCATTGGTTTCACTCGACTGCCGGAGTGTTGCTGTTTTGTCTCCCCGCAGGATTGTTGGTTCTTTGGCTTTATCACACCGTAGCCAAGAGACCTCTCTTGGACGTTGCACCCGACTTCTTTCGAGTCCGGATTTCGGAAGCCGATCTATCGTTTCGATTTGCGCCCGCGTCACGTTTAATGCTGATCGTGGCCTCGCTTTTGATTGGCAGCGTTTCGCACGTGCTATGGGACAGCTTTACTCATCCTTACGGGTATTTCGTTCGACATTGGCCATTCCTCAGCGTGCCAGTGATGACGTATCGACTAATGCCGCTTTGTCGAGCGTTGCAACTGGGGTGCAGTGTCGCCGCTGTTGTCATAATTGCAGGCGCAGCATTGTGGTGGTTCTGTCGCAGATCGGTGGTCAAGAAGCCGATGACTTCGCGGCTAACTCCGGGCCTGCGTCGGCTGATTCCCCTTCTCGTATTTTTCGTCGCTGCGGGAATTGGCTATTTCTACGGATTTATACACAACCACGGCGAGGGCTGGAAGTATTCGCTGGTGGACATGACGATTGCGGCGATGTCGATGGGATGCGGGGAAATTCTGTTATTTTCGGGCGCGTGGCACATATGGCGGCGAAGACAGAACAGTGAGCCAGCCGAAATGCAGGCTCGATCCGCGAAAATTACGGCCACGGTCGAGCGCTAGCTCAACAACTTCGCAGCGTCTTTCGCAAAATAGGTGAGAATGATGCTTGCCCCCGCGCGACGAATGGACGTCAGCGACTCCATCATCACGCGATCACGGTCGATCCAGTTGTTGCGTGCGGCGGCCTCGATCATCGCGAATTCTCCAGAGACCTGGTAAGCGGCGACCGGGACATCGAAACGATCATAGGCAGCGGCGATGACGTCGAGATAGGGCAACGCAGGCTTTACCATGATCATGTCCGCGCCTTCGGCAAGATCGGTTTCGATCTCGCGCATAGCTTCGCGGAAGTTCGCCGGATCCATCTGGTAGGAGCGGCGATCACCGAACTGGGGAGCGGAGTCGGCAGCCTCGCGGAAAGGTCCATAGAAACCCGAGGCGTATTTCGCGGCGTAAGAAAGAATCGGAATGTTCGAGAAGCCTTCGGCATCGAGCGCATCTCGGATGGCTTCGATGCGACCGTCCATCATGTCGGACGGAGCGATGATGTCCATGCCCGCCTTCGCCTGCGAAACCGCGGTCTTGGCGAGGATGGCGAGCGACTCGTCGTTGACGATCTCGTATTCATCGACGGCGACGTCGGCCGCCGCAGCCGCCCCGACTGAGCGATGTCCGTTGTGCTTCGCTTTGCGTACGATCCCGCAATGTCCGTGCGACATGTATTCGCAAAGGCAAACGTCCCCCATCAGCAGCAGGCCGGGAACTTCCGCCTTGATCGCGCGCGCCACACGCTGCACGATTCCGTCATCGGCCCACGCGCCGGTCGCTTGCTCGTCCTTCGATTCGGGCAGGCCGAAGAGAATGACCGACGGAACGCCGAGCGACTTCACTTCCCGTGCTTCCTTCACCGCCTCGTCGACCGAGAGATTGAATACCCCCGGCATCGATCGAACCGTCTTGCGGACGCCTTCGCCAGGACAAACGAACAACGGATACACGAAAGCGTCGGGTGTGAGCCGAGTTTCGCGCACCAGGTTGCGGATAGCTTCGTTGCGACGCAAACGGCGAAGGCGAGTAACCGGGAAGTTCATAATGGCTTAATCTTACACCCGGATAAAGAGGGGAAACGGCGAGTGGCGGTCACAGGACTAGTGTGACTGTGGTCACAGTAAGTGGTACCGGTAGTCGCAATCGGTCGCCTTGAATTCGTCTCCGGACATATGCGAACTTGGGGCTTGAGATAATGGAATCAATGCCGGTCCCCCTTCAACATGCGTCCTCTCGCGTGCTCGAGTTCGAACAATTGCGCGACGTTGTTCGCGGATACGCGTCGTCTCAACTGGGGCAGGGGCGCGTAGCGGCGCTGCAACCCACGTCAGACCGCGGCTGGATTGAACAACAACATCGTTTGACGGCCGAAGCCCGACAGTTCTTGAACACTGGCGCTCGGTTTGAATTCTCGGGGTTGAGGGATGTCAGCAAACTGCTCGATAAGGCGCGCATTCGGGGTGCGGCTCTTGAAACCGAGGAGTTGCGGAATATCCTAGCGATCGCCGATCGCGCCGACGAATGGATGACCGTGGCGAAAAACCCGCCGGCGAACATGCGGGCTCCGGCGCACGCGGAAGGCAGCGGCTCGTCGTGGCCAACGGTAACGGATCTGTCCCGCGGAATCGGCGATTTCACGGAACTTCTGCGGTACTTCCGCAACAAGATTCTTCCCGACGGAACACTCGACGATCATGCCTCGCCGGAATTGGGACGTATTCGCCGCGAGATGGAGAAGCAGCGCCGCCACATACAGCAATCGTTGCAAGGATATCTGCGCAAGCTCTCCGAGGGCGACACTCTTCAGGACGAATTAGTCACAATTCGCGGCGAGCGCTTCGTTATTCCGGTCAAGGTCGAGCAGAAGCGACGCGTGCAGGGCGTGGTGCACGGGACGAGTTCGAGCGGCCAGACCGTTTTCGTTGAACCACTCGAGACGATCGAGCAAAACAACGAACTGGTGCGGCTATTGGAAGAAGAGCAGGCCGAGGTTCATCGCATTTTGCTCGAAATGACGCGCCGGATCGAAGAACGCGCGACCGATATTGCGGTCGCCGCCGATCTGCTCGCCGAACTGGAAGTGCAATTCGCGAAAGCACGTTTTGCTATCGACTATGACGGCTGCATGCCCACATTCCTCGGGACACCCGCGAATGACTCGCTGCTGCTGCATAACTCTCGACACCCTCTGCTGGTGCGCACGCTCCGCCCGAAGAACACTGACATTGTGCCGATTTCGATTGAGATGGCGCGCCAGAATCGGCAGCTCATCATCAGTGGCCCAAACACCGGCGGCAAGACTGTCTCATTGAAGACGGTCGGATTGGCGGCCTTAATGGCACAGGCGGGAATTCCGGTTTGTGCCGAGCGATGCGATCTTCCCATCTTCGACGCCGTGCTTGCCGACATCGGCGACTACCAGTCCATCGAGCAGAACCTCTCCACGTTTTCGGCACATGTGACGAACATAGACTTCATCTCCCGCACAGCGACACACAATTCACTGGTGCTGCTCGATGAACTTGGTTCAGCCACCGATCCAGAGGAGGGTGCCGCTCTTGCGGTTTCGATCGCGGATCACTTCCGGACAGTCGGCGCGATCAGCATTATCTCCACTCATCACACTTCGCTGAAAGTGTATGCCGCGAATAATCCCGGGGTGTTGAATGCCGCGGTCGGGTTTGACGAGCGAACGCTTCAACCGACCTACGAATTGCGGGTCGGCGTTCCTGGTCCGTCGGCAGGGATTAATATCGCGCAACGCCTTGGACTGAATCCGCGAATTATCGGCGCCGCGCGCGAACTGTTGAGCACGCAGACGCAGGACATAGCGCGATTCCTTGATCGCCTGCACAAAGACCTTCGGGCCGCCGAAGATGAGCGCATTCATCTCCGCACGCGCGAAAGCGAACTTGACCGCGAGCGCAAGAGGCTTGACGCCGAAGGGATGAAAGAGCAGCGGGTAAAAATTCGCGAGATGGAACAGAAGATCGACGGGCTGATGCGCGATTTCGAATACCGCGTGCGCGAAGTGATCGGGGCGGTTCAGGATCGCGCGGCTGCCACCAAGCTCTCGAAAGACGCCGAGCGGCGGATCGCCAAGCTGCGGCGGGAGTTCCGCGAGCAGTTCGATTCCACGGTTGTTGCGCACGTGACCGGCGCCGACAAAGGCGATCCGAACGCTCGCCCCGAACTGGTGCAACACGTCGCGGAGGGAGACACGGTCAAACTTCGTTCCCTCGGTCGAAACGCTGTAGTCAGGCACAAGCTCGACGGGGACATGTTCGAAGTGGAAGCCGGCATTATGAAGATGAAGGTGCCGCGCGTGGACATCGCGGAAGTCGTGATTCGTGCCGCGAACAACCCGGTTCAGGCGGCGCGTGCGAAGGGAATCAACGTCAAGCTTGATTCCGATGACTTATCGTCTCCCAGTGAGATCAACGTGATCGGACAAACTGTCGACGACGCCACACGCGAAGTCGAAAGATTCGTCGATCGCGCTTTTCTCGCGGGACTGCCGCGTATTCGAATCGTTCACGGCAGCGGCATGGGAGTTTTGCGCAAAGCGCTGCGTCAGTATCTGCAGAAGCATCCGCATGTCGCCAACGTTAGCGAGCCTCCGCAACAGGAGGGCGGGGGTGGGGCAACTGTTGTTGAACTCCGCGTTTGACCACTGAGCCTGAGTAGCTCATCCCGCCGAGCCATCTGAGAATCCCGGCGTTACTTGTCACCATTGGTTCCAGCATTTAACATGAACGGTAAATCTGAAGCCGGGATTGGGCCCCTTCTTCCCATTGACTTCCCCCTAAATGAATATCCAGGAAATTGAAGCAGAGATTACCCGACTGTCTCAGCGAATTGCGGAATTGAAAGCACTCCAAAAGGGCCAAAAGCACCTGCCCTTCATCACTTCCCATCTCCAGGAACATATCGACAAACTCGAGCAAAAGATCGCCATCCTGCTCGGGCGGAAAACCGTCTAAACGCGAAGTTTTTAAGCACCCCCGTTCCGTCTGTGGGACTGCCGCTAAGTCAATGAAAATAAGCCGCTTCCATCCTTCTGGAATCGCCGCGGGCTCTCCCTGGAACCCATTGTGAAGTTCGTCACAACCTGATGTGAGGTCAGTCATACCCCCAAGTTGCTGTCCAGAGTTCTTATATGTCCAGACTAGCTCCCGAATCGGGAGCGTAAGGGTCAGCAAGACAGCTGGGAAACGGAGAAGGGGTCTATGACTCCGTGGGGAAAAACCGTGTCTTTTCGAGAAGTTACAGCCTGCGTGATTTCGCGAGTCCCGATGTGGGAGAAGGCACAATCGCAACTCGAGACCGAGGTTGCCCCTGCAGTAGCCATTTCCCTCAACTCTCGCCGACTCAGCAGCTTGCAATGTGAAGAACGGTATCCAGAGCTGCGGCATGGCGCGTGCACTATTCGCTTTGGGAGGAAGTAGTGAAGTTTCGCAGTCCCATTTCGGCACTGGCAATTGTGATGATGCTCATCAGTTCGGCGTTCAGCGCCAAGCATCCGGTTCCGCTCGATCCCAAAGCGGACCCCAAAACCTGCCTCGAGTGCCACGAAGATAAATCCAAAGGGACGCACGTTCATTCGGCGATCCAGATGGGCTGCACCTCCTGCCACGAAATCCGTGTCAACAAAGACGTTACTCGCGTAAAACTGATCACCACCACCACCCAGGCTCTTTGCCTCTCGTGCCACGACGACAAGAAAGTTCACGACGGACAGACGGTTCATCCGCCGGCGATCCGTGATTGCGTTAAGTGTCACGATCCACACCAGTCGGCGAACGAGAACCAGTTGCTGAAGCCGGCGACGGGCGCGACCAAAGACGACAACCTTTGTCTGAATTGCCACACGCAGGGCACGAACGTCCCTAAGGACGGCAGCCGCCATCCGGCGCTCGATATGGGCTGCGGCACCTGCCACACGACACATAAGACTGGCGAGCGCGGCAAGCAGGAGTTCGATTTCCACCTCACGAAAGCGGTGCCGGCACTGTGCGTCGATTGCCACGATCCGAAAGACGAAGGCCTGCAGAAGACGCACCTCGGACAGCCTTTCGGTACTGCGAACTGCTTGCAGTGCCATGATCCGCACCAGTCCTCGAAGCCGAAGTTGATGCAGGCGTTCCTGCACAACCCGTTCGAGAACAAGATGTGCGACAGCTGCCATCAGCCTGCGAAAGAAGGCAAAGTGGTGCTGACGCAGACCGATGTGAAAGCCGTTTGCGTTACCTGCCATGACGAGCAGGCGAAGAAAATCGAGACCGCCAAGGTCCAGCATCCGGGAGCGCAGGGAGACTGCACGGCCTGCCACAACCCGCACGGCGGCAAAACGCCTGGCTTCGTGCAGCCCGATCCGGTGAGCGCTTGCCTGGCCTGCCACAGCGATCAGTCGGACCAGATGAAGAAAGCGCACCTGCACACCCCGGCGTTCAAGACCGGTTGCGCGACCTGCCACGAGCCGCATGGCGGCGATAACGAGCACCTGCTGCGGGCCGCCAATACCAACAGCCTCTGCCTCGAGTGCCATGGGCCGGACGCGAATCCGCAGAAGCTGGAAGGCGATCACCTGGTTACCATCTTTAACGGAAAAGTTAAGTTGCCGGAAGACTACTTCCGCAAAGTGACCATCCTGCCCATCAAGTACGGACGCGGCCATCCGGTCGACCATCATCCGGTCAGCGACGTGATGGACCCCTCGAACGTGAACAAGGTTTTGAAACCGATGAATTGTCTTTCGTGCCATCAGCCGCATGCTTCCGCGAAGCCCGGGCTGCTGGCAAAAGACCAGGCCAACGATATGGCGTTCTGCATGACGTGCCACACGAGCATGACTCGGTGACGGTGGGAGAGACGAAGATGTTGAACTCGACGCGCAGAACAATCCGGTTAGCAACAGCGGCGATGGGGCTGCTGATGTTCCTGGCTCTTACGGGTCCGACCGGCCTCTACGCCGGTAAGAAGAAGACCACCGACGAGACGGCGCCGAAGAAACCGAACATCCTCGAAGGACTCGACTACTCCAAGATCGTGTGGCCGAATCCCCCCGCCATCACCCGGATCAAGTACCTGAACTACTTCTGCTGCGAAAAATACGTTCCCAAGGCCGACCAGAAAAAGAGTTCGTGGATGGACCGCATGGCGGGCGGCCAGACCGAGCAGGAGAAACAGGCCGACAAGCCGCTGTTCGCCCTCTGGACTCCCTACGGACTGGCAGTCGACTCGAAAGACAACGTTTATGTCGCCGACGGCAAAGTCGGCGCGGTGTTCATGTTCAACACCGAAACGCGCGACATGCAGATGATCAAGCACGGAGTGCAGGCACGCTTCGGCGACATCATCGGGCTGGCAATCGACGATTCCGACCGCCTCTTCGTCTCCGACACGGCAATGCATCGCGTGCTGGTTTTCGACGCCAACCATAAGGTCGAAGCCTCCATCAGCGAAGGGCTGGTCGATCCGGGCGGCATGGCGATCGATAACGAGAACCGTTTCCTTTATGTCGCCGACGCGGCTCTCGACCAGGTGCTGGTGTACGACGCCGACAAGTTCAACCTGATCCGCCGCATGGGCACCGCGGGCAAAGGCCATACCTTAACCGAGCCCGGCCAGTTCGCGGTTCCGACCAACGTCGCGGTCGACAGTGACGAAAATCTGTACGTCTCCGACACCTTCAACAACCGGATCGAAGAGTTCGACGCCGACGGCAACTTCATCCGCGCCTTCGGCAAGGCCGGTGATCGTCCGGGAACCTTCATGCGGCCGAAGGGAATCGCCATCGACGTCGATGGCCACGTCTGGGTCGCTGACGCCGTTCAGGACCGGGTGCAGTGCTTCACGCCCGAAGGGCAGCTGCTGATCTGGATGGGTGGACACGGCGAACTGCCGGGTCAGTTCCGCACGCTCGCCGGGCTGTACATCGACAAGAAGAACCGCATTTTCACCTCGGAGCAGTTCCCGGGCCGCGTGCAGATGTTCCGCTACTTCACCGACGACGAAGCGAAGGCGGAGCTGGCGAAGCGCCAGGCGCAGGAAAAGAACGACAAGAGCAAAACGGCTGCGAAGCCGGAGGCGGTGAGCGATGTCGCCAAGACGAACACAGGTTCTGCGGCACAAAAGCCGCAATGAGTTTGGCCGTCCGCGGACGGTCAATGGAGACCGGTTTGAACCGGCTCTGGGTACCCAAGCAGTAGTTGTAACGGCTGTTACAAATCAGGAGGTCTTAAACCTTATATGAAGAAAGTAATGTTTGTTATGTTCGTAGTTCTGTTCGCGGTTGCGTTCGCGACAGCGCAGACCTACACCTCGGGCACCGGTTTGACCGGCAAAGATATTCTCGGCGCCCACAACAACGGCGGCCGCGGTTGCGCGGGTTGCCATGCTCCTCACAGCGGCGCAGCGGGCGGCGGCGGCAACGCGGCTACTGGCGCTGGTGCTTTCAATGATCCGAACTCCGGCAGCAATGCCCTGTTCGGACAGGATGTCACTCCTCTGTACGGTCAATCTCTGACCTTCGGCAACGGCTACGTGGAAGCCCTTCCCGATAGCACCGCTGCCTACACCACCAACACTGACGAACTGCGCGGAATCATGATGTGCCTCGCCTGCCACGATGGAAACATCGCGAAGGGCCAGATGATGCAAGGACAGTCGTGGGAGCAGACCGCAGGTCTTCTGCCCTCGGCGGTTTACGGCACTCGTCCGATCCCGACGCTGCTCGGCAATGACAGCGGCAACGGCAACACCTCCAAGTACAGCAACGATCATCCGGTTGGCACGCAGGCTACTCTCGGTGCCCTTCGCCTGGTCACCACGAATCCGGCTACCTCGCCTTTGACCGTCACAATCGCCAATGGCGCGATTAGCAGCATCGTCCCGACCGCTGGCACGACCTATGCCAACTTCGCCCAGAACTACGGCTTCCCGGCAATCGCTGGCAGCCCGTGGGATTGGGGAGTTAGCCTTCCGCAAGGCGACAGCAATGCCGCCGATGCGTATGTCACCTGCATCACCTGCCACAACCAGCACGTGATGTATGTCTACAAGGCCCCCAGCGGAAAGCAGGTTGGTTCCAAGATCGCTGGCGGAACCTACCCGACGTACTTCTTCATCAACGGCCCCTACAATCCGGGCGCCGGCAATGCTGATCCGACCAAGGCCGCCTCGGCGACGCAGTTCTGCCGCCAGTGCCACATCGGCGAAGCGAACGAGAGCTACGGCGTGAACAACGTTGCGACGCAGTTCTAAGTTGCAGCTGACTTGGGGGAGAGGAAGTTTCTCTCCCCGCTTCTTCAACCTTTCGGCGGAGGGCGGAAATGAAATACCAATTCATCATCGGCAGTGGGGTTCTGCTGGCAGCCATCTCTTCCGGCGCGCAGATGATGTCGTCGCACGCCCCTACCATCAAGACCGGCGCCGTTCCCGCGTCAGCCCCGTCGGTAGCCATGTCCGCACCGACAGGCAAGCCGGTCGCGCGAGTGAACGGAACCGTCCTCACCGATCGCGACTTGATGCGCGAGCTTTACACGATCTTCCCGTATGCGCAGACCCACAACGGCGTGCCCAAATCGATGGAGCCGGAGATGCGCAAGGGCGCTATGGAGATGATCATCTTCGAGGAACTGGTCTACCAGGAAGCGTTGCGCCGGAAGATCGCGATTCCCCCGGAGCGCATGAAGCGCGCGGAAACGGACTTCCGCAAGCAGTTCGCGACCGAACAGGAATTCAACCAGGTTTTACAGGCAGAAGTTCACGGCTCCAGGCAAGTGATGCGCGAAAAAATCCGGCGCTCGTTGCTGATCGAAGCGTTGCTCAAGAGCGACGTGACTAATCGCGCGAAGGTCACAGAAGTCGAAGCGCGCGCTTACTACAGCCGCAATCCGAAAAAGTTCCAGCACCCGGAGATGTTCAGCATCCAGACAATTTCCATTATTCCTCCGGAGAATGCTAACCCAGAAGTTACAAAAGAAGCCCGCAAGCACGCCGATGACGCGCTGAAACTGGCGAAAGCCACGAAGAGCTACCAGGAGTTCGGCCTGCTGGCGGAAAAGGTCTCTGACGACGACTGGCACGTGAATATGGGCGACCGCAAAGCCGTGGAGCGCGAGAAGCTGCCGCCGCCAGTGGTGAAAACGGCCCTGGCAATGAAGCCTGGACAGGTAAGTGATCTGATCCAGCTCGGCCCGGCCTACACGCTGTTCCGTTTGAACGCGCATATTCCGGCCGGAACCACGCCATTCGCGGATGTAAAGGCCAAGCTGATTCCCGATTTGCAGAAAGCAAAAAACGAACAGCTTCGCGCGGATTTGAACAAGAAGTTGAGAAAGACGGCAAAGATTGAAGTTCTGTAACTAATCGGACCAACGCGGTTGGGCGCGTGGGGACGTTGTAGGTGGGTGGCGGTTCCGATGAAGACGATTGGCAAAGCGTGCTGGTGGCTGGCGGGAGTTCTCCTGCTGGCGATGCCGTGCGCTGCGCAGATCCAGATCGGCGACGCCCTCAAGGTCAATCTCAACGGCGATGCCGGCTTTAACTATACCGGTACGATCAACGACGCCGGATCGGGCCACAGCGTTGGCTTTACTGGCGACGCACACCTGAACGGCAGCTACTACAACCCCAACTTCCTGAACTTCATGATCGATCCCTATTACGACCGGACGCAGTCGAATTCGGTCTTTGGCACAGTCACCAACACCAGCGGCGTAAATGCCAACATGAACTTGTTCAGCGGGAGCCATTTTCCCGGGAGCATCACGTACAGCCGCGGCATGAACAATTCCGGCGAATTCGGCGTCCCGGGATCGTCGATCGGCCTGGCCACCAACGGTGATAACCAGGGGTTTGCGATCAGCTGGAGCGCCCTGCTCGACGGATTGCCGACCTTGACAGCGACCTATTCGATTGGCGACGGTTCCTCCTCGATCTACGGATCGCAACAGGAGAGCACGCAGAGCGATCACGACTTATCGTTGCGCTCCACCTACAAGATCGACGGCTTCCGCCTGAATGGCGGTTATACCCACCGAAACGTCGACGGCACATTTTCGGAATTGCTGGAAGGCATTCCGCAGCCGGTTGAATCCACAACGGCAACTAATAACTATGAGGTCGACGCGCAGCATTCGTTCCCGATGAGTGGCTCGTTCACCACATCGTTTAGCCGCACCAGCTACGACTACAGCTCTCAGGGTGCAAACAGCTCGGGAAACGGCGATTCCCTCACGGCGAACCTGGCCTTTCATCCGATGACGAAGCTCGGCCTGGCCTTCAGCGGAAATTACAACGACAGTCTGCTGGGAAGCTTGCCGCAGGCGATCATCACCAACGGCAACTCGTCGGCAGTTGTCGATCTTGGCACCTTTCGTGCTTTTCTGGTAAGCGCCGACGCCAGCTATCAACTACTGCCGACCCTGAATGTCCACGCCACCGTCAATCATCAGCAGCAAGAGTTCCTCGGGCACGATTACGGCGCGACGCAGTTCGGCGGCAACGTGAATTACAGCCTGCAGAAGAGATTTTTGGGGTCGCTGTCGTTCTCGCTGGGGTTGGTCGACTCCGCCAATCAGCAGGGCAATACCGCGCTGGGCGGTGTAGGAAACTTGAATTTCGATCGGCGCGTGCTCGGCTGGGACATCAGCTCGAACTTCAGCTATTCACAAAACGTGCAGACACTGATTCTCGTGTACACCACGTCGTCGTTCGCCTATGTCACCAACGCTCGCCGCCGTCTCGGTAATCGCACTTACTTCACCGCCGGGTACAGCGGATCACACAGCGGAATCAGCGTGAACTCTAGTAGCATGAGCAGCGCCCAGAGAGTTTCGGCGTCGCTGGGCTATCACGCATACGCGGTAAATGGTTTCTATTCGACATCGAAAGGCACAGCGGCATTTACCACGAACGGCCTCGTCGCGATTCCTCCGGGCCTGCCGCCATCGGTATTCGACCCGAACGCGCTGACCACTTTCGACTCGACTGCTTACGGTTTCAACGCCAGTGCATCGCCACTTCGGCGGCTGAGCGTCAGCTTGGGCTATGCGTCGTCGAAAGGAACGACGGTCGATCCGCTGCTGAGCGCCTTTACGCGAAACGATTTGATCAATGGGCTGATGCAATACAAGTTGCGTAAACTGTATCTGAACGCAGGATACACACGCCTGAGACAGAGTTTGGGTACGCCTGGATCTGCTCCGGTTGTGGTAACGTCGTACTACTTTGGGATCTCCCGATGGTTCAATTTCTTCTGAGGTTTCGCGAGAGGAAATTCCTGCGTTCTGCGGCCAGGCTGGGATGTTCCATTCTTCTACTGGTGGTCCCCTCGTGGGGATCGAAGGTCCACCGGGTCAAGCCCGCCGACGCGCCTCCGCCTGAGCTGTTGCTCGAAGGTGGACGCAAACTCCAATACGAACGCAGCTTCAGCTCCGAGCGCGAAGTTCATGGCAAGCCCGGCTTCTTCACCAAGTTGGTGAACGTGGTTGCCGGAGAAGGCGACCATCCCGAATTAGTCCGGCCTTACAGCATCGCGGTTGACTCGCATGGTCGAGCCATCGTCACCGACCCGGGCGCCAACGGCATCCACATCTTCGACTTCGAGAAACACAAGTACAAATTCATCGAGCGCCGCGAGAAAGATAAAGACCCGATGCATTCGCCGCAGTGCGTCGCGGTCGATGCGCAAGACAACATCTATGTCACGGACTCGGAGTCGGGAAAAATCTTTGTATTCGAGCCCAGCGGCAAGTTTCATCGCGCGATCGGCAGCTTGAAAGGCGGCGAAGGATTCTTCAAGCGTCCGACGGGAATCGCAATCGACTCGGCAGCCCAGAAGATCTATGTGACAGACACGTTGCGCGACAAGGTGTTCGTCCTCGACATGAATGGCAGCGTGCTGCAGACGATCGGCAAACGAGGAACCGCCCAGGGCGAGTTCAATGTGCCCACTGAGTTGCTGGTCCGTGACCAGAATCTCTTCGTTGTTGATGCGATGAACTTCCGAGTGCAATTTCTTGATCGCGCGGGCACCTATCAGACTTCGGTGGGCCAGGTGGGCGATACGTCCGGCACTATGTTTCGTCCCAAGGGAATCGCACTCGACTCCGAAGACCACCTGTACGTCGTCGATGGACTCTGGGGTGTGGTGCAGGTGTTCGATCGCGAGGGCCGGCTGCTTTATTACTTTGGAGGACGTGGCACCGCCACGGGTCAATTCCAACTTCCGGCCGGATTGTTCATCGACCACGACGATCGAATTTACGTGGTCGATTCCTACAACCGGCGCGTCCAGGTCTTCCATTACTTCGGGTTGCCGAAGCGATCCGCAGGAGGCCTGCAATGAAGCGTCTTCTGCCGTTGTGCCTGATGATCGCGCTTGCCGGCCTCGGTTTGAATGCACAAACCAGCGGCGATGTCCTCGGAGTTCACAATCTGACAGCCAGCGGGCCGTCCCCGATCAAGGGCAATGCCGACACATGTATGTTCTGCCACGCTCCTCACTCCGGCGTCCAGAATTCCAACGCCGCTTTGTGGAGCCAAACTCTGTCGGCACAGACTTACACTCCTTACAGCAGCACGACAATTCACAATACCGAAGAGCAACCAACGCTTGGCGGTTCGAGCAGCCTTTGCCTCAGTTGCCACGACGGCACGGTTGCCGTCGGCCAGACCCAGCCCTACGGCACAGTCACCATGACCGGCTCCATGAACACCACCGATGTATTCGGCTCGAACCTGCAGGGCTCCCATCCGTTCAGCCTGAAGTTGCCCTTGAACGACTCGCCAGACCTCGTGGTCAGCTTGACCACCAGCCACACAACGGCTGATCCCGCGAAGCAGGTGAATCTGGTCGGCAACAACGTGGAATGCACCACCTGTCACGCGCCGCATGTTCAGTCCATCGACAAGGTGTCACAGAACTTCCTGGTGCGCGACAGTTCGGGCGGGCAGCTTTGCCTGGCTTGCCACGAAGTGAACGCGCGAACGGTGAACGGGCAGAATAATCCTCTATCGGGATGGTCGAACAGCATTCATGCCCAGGCTGGGAATCGCATCAGCACCACGACCCTGGGAAGCTATTCGAATGTCGCGCAGAACGCGTGCATCTCGTGTCACATGCCACACAACTCTGCCGCTGGTGCGCGTCTGCTGCGCGGACCAACACCGTCGATGTCCGGCATGGACGCCGCGACGCAGAACTGCATCACCTGCCACAACGGCGGATCGAACGTTTCTCCGGCGATCCCTAACGTTTACGCGGAGTTTGCGAAAATCGGTCATCCGTATCCTTCCGGCACCAATACTCACGACACCGGAGAGCCAGCGTTGCTAAACAACAATCGTCACGCAACCTGTGTCGATTGCCACAGTCCTCACGCGTCCACGGCAGTCGCATCGTTCACTTCCGCCGCTCCGCCGGTAATTCGCGGATCGCAGACGGGTGTGTTCGGCATCAGCGCGACCGACGGGGCGACGGTTCTGAGTCCCGCGATCAACCAATACGAAAATTGCCTTCGTTGCCATGGCACCAGCTCCGGAAAGCAGTCGCTGGCCGTATTCGGCTATCTGCCCACTTGGGCCGTCTCCAACGGAGATCCGCTCAACATCATTCCGCAGTTCTCGCCAACCGCCACCTCCAGTCATCCGGTTGTGCACGATCGTAGTAGCGCACTTGCGCAGCCCAGCTTGCTCGGTTACATGTGGAACCTCGATGGCCGAACGCAAGGTCGAGCAATGGGGTCTCGGATCTTCTGCACCGACTGCCATAACAGCGACGATAATCGCGAGTTTGGCGGAACAGGTCCGAACGGTCCCCACGGATCCCAGTACCTGCATATCCTCGAGCGTCGTTACGAATACAGCCAGGTGGCGCCGGCTCCGGCGGGTGGTCCAGGAACAGCAATCCAGAATCTCTTCCCGAATCCGATTCTCGATCCCGCGGCCAATGGGCCGTACTCGATGTGCGCCAAGTGCCATGACCTCAATTCGGTTATCTCGAACACCAGCTTCACCGAGCACGCTCGTCACATCAACGACGGTTTTTCCTGCTCTACCTGTCACACCGCCCACGGCATGGGGACAACATCGGCCGGAATCTCGGGCGAACGCATGGTGAATTTCGACATCAACGTGGTTGCGCCGAATGGGGCAAATCCCATTGCGTATAGTCGAGCAACGAATTCCTGCAGTCTTACCTGCCATAATCACCAACATAATCTCGTAGGATCGTCCGGCACGACGCAGTTGGCTCCGAAAACATTGCAAAAGAGGTGAGGTCAGACTTTGACGGCATTGAGCAGTTCAGCCACCAGCAGCACCGTCGAAACTCCCGCCGCGCCGAGTAAGGGTTTCATTACAAGTTCAATTCTGCGAATCCTTACGCTCGTCCTTCTATGTTCCGTTGCGGCCTTGTATGAGTCGACCCAGCTCTCGTCACTCTCAAACACGGATATCTGGATCCATCTTCGCACTGGGTCATGGATTCTTCAGAACCTCACCGTTCCTCATAACGGCCTTTTCTCGCAGTCATCGAGTTTGCCCTGGAGCGATTCCACCTGGGGTTTCGATCTCATCGCCGGTATCGGCTACAAACTCATCGGACTGCGCACAGTCCCGTTCTTGTTGATGGCGTTTCAGACAGCCTTAGCGTTGATAACGTTTCTGTTAACGCGTGCCAGGCATTCGAGTTTCTGGTTGGCGGTGTTTCTCAGCGCCGTTGCGCAATATGTAATCCCGCTTCAACCGTCGCCGTTCTCTTGCTCAATTCTGTTTTTTGGCATCGAACTGATGCTGCTTGAGCAAAGCCATCGCTCGGGAAGTGTCCGCCATCTGTTCTGGCTGCCACCACTATTCTTCGTCTGGGCCAATTTGCATTCGCAATTCGTGTTGGGCTTGCTTCTCCTGGGCCTGTTTATCGGATCGCAACTGCTCGAACGAGCACTTGAGCGCTTTCGCTTGCAGTGGCTGGAACCGAGCTCCCCTGGTCCATCCATCGCCGTCACCGGATTCATCGCCGCTTCCTCCCTCGTCGCTGCGCTGCTGACGCCATACGTGTTTCACTCTTTTGCTGGGATTAAAGCTCTCTACAGCGGCGTCGCTTTTGAATATTTCGAGGAGATGCGCGCCATGAGTTTTCGCCGTCCTCAGGAATTTGTTCTGATGCTCCTGGTGATGGCTGCATTTCTCGCACTGGGCCGCAAACGTTCCGCTCAGCCATTCCTTTTGCTCGTCCTCGTCGTCGGAACCGCGCTCGCATTCCGCATTCAGCGCGACGCCTGGGCCGCTGTTTTGCCGGCCATCGCCATCCTCGGCACGGCGTTTGCAGGCCAAACCGCACAGTCGAAGCTCGCGAGGCCGCGCTGGCACAGACCCGTTTTCGTCATTCTTCTGATGGTTGCATTTTTAGTCGCCGCCAAACGCGTGCCGGATCAAAGCGCTCTCTTGGCGAAGTCCGGCAGAGCTTTCCCCGTGAAAGCCTGCGACTTCATTCGCGACAACCAACTTCAGCCGCCGCTCTTCAACGCCTACACATGGGGTGGATTCATCGCCTGGTATCTGCCGCAATATCCCGTCTCCATCGACAGCCGGACCGAGCTCTTCGGCGACCAAAATCTGGATCAGTATTTCAAGCTTTCATCGGGGAATGAGCGTCTCGATGCCGTTCCTAACTTTGTTGCTGCCCGCACGCTGCTGCTCGAAACGAAGTCCGGTATGGCGAAGGCTCAAACGACACTGCCTGAGTTGAGCTCGCAATTTAAGGCCGTGTACAGAGACGATCTCGCTACCGTACTGGTTCGGCAGTAACAGTTACCGACGAGCCAGGACTTCGGCGACTTCGTCCCGATAAACCACACGGAAGCGCCCGTCAGTAGGCAGTAATTTCGCCAGTGGCGCGCTACTCTTGAGAATCACCACGCCCGCCTCGTTGAGGAAAGAGTCAGCCGTGTAAGACGGATCGGCGGTTTCGCTGGAGTAGAACTTCGCATCAATTTCGTCGCCGTAAAGGTCATTCCGCCCATCAATGGCCACAGGATACTGCGGCATATAAAAGGTGAGAAATCCGCCAAAATCAAAACTGTTGTACATCGGTCCGCCGACCGGGTTTCGACGAAGATAGTTGACCGCATTAACCGGAAACTGGCCCGTAATTGTCTGATCCAGCCCGCGCCTGTTGAAGTTCCAATTGCGCGCAGTCACCATCAATAGCAGCATTGCCGCTAGCGTTACGCCTAGCGCTTCCTGCAGGTTAATTTGTCGGTCACGCTTTTCCGCTGAGATCGGGAAGTCAGCGACAATCGCCGCGGCTGTGATACACAAGAACCATGCGTCGCGCGTCGTTCGAAATGCCAGCACGCTTGCGGCAACCAGAAGTACGAGCTTGAACAGGTCCAACTTGTTGCGACAGCCAACGACGAAGAACGCCGCTGCCGCCAAGAACAACTCCAGAAAATGACTGGGTCCCTTGAAACTGAGTGCCTGCAGCTCGCTGATCATCGTGTAGGTGATCTTCGACTTCGAGTAATCGAAGATCACTTGGTACAGGTGATAGGAATACGGCCCAACGCACGAAATCAGCACACATCCCGCAAACACCCCGAGAAGCGGAACAACAGGAAGAGTTAATCCTTCGCCCCGTTTGGAATAAACGTTCCAGCGTTCAGCGATGTGATTAAGAAGATTAACGGCTAGGAACAACCCGATGGCAAGCAACCCGTAGATGAACTGGATATGCAGGTTCGCCCAGAACAGAAAAATCACCGGCAGCCAGTACAGAGACTTCACCTTACCCGTGTGCCGCGCTTCCAGCAGTAACGTCAGCGTTACGGAAAACAGCAGCATGCTGAAGAATACCGGCCGGGGCATGATATTGAACAGGAACGCCGAACAGCTGGTGATCGTCAACAACCACGCTACCCAGAAACGACCCGACAGGCGATGCAGCATCCAGAACAAGCCCACCGCGACTGCGATGGTCAGTAGGGTGCCGAACGCCCCGATGCCGACAAGATCAAGCCATGCGTAGAAACGCGAGAGTAGAACCTCGTATCCCCAGCTATACGCCATCCACGGGCGATCCGCCGCGGTGCGCGAAAGAATGCCCGTGTGTGGGAAGGCACGGTGCTCGACGATCCAGTCACCGACCTTGAGGTGCCACCACACGTCCAGATCAAGCACGGAATACTTCGTGATGAAACACTCCGTGCCGATCCCAGCGATCATCAAAGCCAACGCAAAGAGCTGAAGAATTCTGAGTTTTAGAAGTCCAACGAGTTCCCGTGCTGCACTCATTCGTTGGGGAGCCTCACATCGCCGGCTTATCGGTCTTCGTTCCGGGAGCGATATTCAAGTGCTGCTTCGCCTGCGCAATCATCTGTTCCACTTGCTGCCGTTTCGGGTCGTTAGGATTCGCTTTCACGAACTTTTGCCATGCTGCAATCGCCGCTTCCGGGTCCGACTTTCCATGCCACTCGAACATGCCTAGATTGAACAACGCCTTCGCGTTTTTAGGGTCGACCGCCAGCGCCCGATTTAGCGCCGCAATTCCCTTGTCCGGATCGCCTAGAGAGTACTCTGCAAAAGCCAGTTCATTCAAGACTTCCGGATCGGCCTTCGCAGCCGCCGACTGCTCGTAGTACGGTACGGCAGTCTGGAACTGCTGCGCGGCAAAATAAGCGCGTCCGATCTGCGCCAGCAACTGCGGATCCTTGGGATTCTTTTGCAACTGTGCCAACAACGGTTCGACTTGTTTGTCGGCCATGCGCTTCAGGTCGGCTGCCGTCGGCATTGAGTTGCCCATTCCCGCCGACGCGGCCGCTGTTGAGTTCGTAGCAGCGGGCGCAGTCGGCTTAACGTCTTCGGGCGTATGCATGAGATATCCGACGGCTAGGCCGAGGATCAGGCAAATCAGGGCCATGGAATACGTCTGCGTGTTGGTCCACAAGTTCGGCTTCGATTCGTTGGTTTCCATGGTCTCCTCTTGCTGGCTCAAACGCTCCAGGCGTTCGTAAGATGGGGACTTGATGAATCCAATGTACCTCGACCACGCCCGGGACGGTTGCTTCGGAACTCACAACCAGATGTGACTTCGATCACACTCGCACCGTACGCCTCACGCGAGAATTGAACGACTCCGTGCGCGGGCAATCCATGTTGCGCTGTTTCACATCCTGAACCCGAGCCGAAACAATAAAATGACTGTTGTCCCACAATCTCGCTGGCGCTTCTGGATACCGCGCCTTGCCACCGCAGTCGTCGTCCCTCTCTTGTTATTGGTTCTTTTGGAACTTGCACTGCGTCTTTTTGGTGTCGGAAATTCCGTCGCCGTGACCATTCCCTGTACCGACCGGGGCCATGCCGCCTACTGCAACAATCTGTTCTACACAACAATCTTCTTTCCGCCGCGCATGGTGCGCACGCCCCGACCCTTCGCAATTCCCACCGACAAGCCCCGCAACACGTTTCGCATCGTTGTCCTTGGTGAATCGGCCGCCTACGGTGACCCCGATCCCGCTTACGGATTCAGTCGCTATCTCGAAGTAATGTTGCGTAATCGTTTCCCCGGCGAAAATTTCGAGGTCATCAACGCCGGGATCACAGCGGTAAATTCGCATGTTGTGTTACCGATCGCAGAAGACCTCACGCGACGACAGCCCGACCTGTTCATCATCTACACCGGTAACAACGAGGTCGTCGGCCCTTACGGCCCGGGAACCGTCTTCACCTCGTCGGCGATGAACATTCACGCCATCCGCGCCAGCATTTTTCTTCGCTCAACGCGACTTGGACAAGTGGTCACGAATTCCTTTCGCTCGAAACAGGAGAAGAAGCAGGAATGGGCAGGGATGGAATTGTTCATGGACCAGCAGATTCGTGCCGACTCACCCCAGATGACGCACGTATATTCGAATTTCGGCGCCAACCTTGCCGAGATGGTGAAATCGGCTCGCCGCGCCGGCGTTCCCGTCATCGTTAGTACGGTCGCTGTGAACCTGAAGAACTGTGCGCCATTTGGTTCGCTTCATCGGCCTGGGCTGTCCAAAGACGATCTGGCGAAATGGTCAGCTTTCGCTTCACGAGGAGTCGATCTCGAAAACGCTGGTCAGCATGCCGCGGCCTTGCCGTTCTATCGCGAAGCAGAAAAGATCGACCCCGATTACGCTGAACTGCAATTTCGAATCGCGCGCTGTCTATGGATAACCGGCTACTACTCAGACGCGGCTGAGCGTTTCGCTCGAGCCCGCGACCTCGACACACTTCGCTTCCGCACCGATTCAAAAGAAAACGATGTGATCCGGTCAGTCGCCGCCGCTCAGGATGCGCAGTTGCTCGATGCGACGAAGCTTTTTTCTGAGGCCAGCCCGAACGGCACGCCCGGAAGCGAACTTTTCTACGATCACGTTCACATGTCTCCGTCGGGGAACTATCTTCTGGCAAGAGCGTTATTCGAGCGAGCCAGCAGAATGTTGCCTAAAGACGTACTGAACTCGGCAATCAACGCCGACCCTCCCACCCAGGAAGAGTGCGATCAATGGCTTGCGTTCACGCCCTACGACAAAGCCCGCGTCGCGGAAGACATGTTCTACCGCCTCCAGAAACCGCCGTTCATCAACCAGGCCGATCATTTCGAGCAGTTGCTGAATCTGAAACTGGCGATGGAAGCTGAGAGCACTGACTACGCCGACACAATCGCCCGCTATCAATGGGCACTGTCGAGACAGCCCGGCGATCGCATGCTTCACCTGAAGTACAGCAACATCCTGATGCAGAGTGACCGCACTGCTGCGGCTAGCGAGTTACGAAATGCCCGTCCTTACGATGGATTCCCACTCATGCTGCCGGACGGGACACATATCGATTAAAAGAACGATTTCGAGTTATAGAGGGTACATCCAGGGCGCCACTGACGACGCTTGCGCGATCGCGAACAGTACTCCGATCAGAAAGATCAGGATCGCCAGCGGAACCAGCCACCAGAGCTTCCTCTGCCATAAGAACGAAAAAACTTCGCCAACAATGGCCGTGCGATTCCTGAACTTTTGCACAATACTCATGCGCCCTCCTTCGCAAGCCTGTAATTCCCCATGTAGAGGACGTCGAGCCCACTCTTGCGGAACGTGCGCAGCGCATCTTCCGGGCTCGCGACAATCGGCTCTCCTCGCACGTTGAAACTTGTATTCATCAGCACTGGAACGCCCGTCGCCTGACCAAATTGTTCCATGACCGCGTAGTATCGCGGATTCCACTCGCGACGCACCGCCTGCAACCGGCCCGTCCCCATGTGGTTGACCGCCGGAGCGTTTTGTCCCGCTGCTTCCTTCCACGGAAAAACCATCAGCATGAATCGTGTCGGATATTGCTCCTTAACGTTGGCTGGTGACTCGAACAGCGCCGGAGTGCAATCTTCCGGAACGACCGGAGCGAAGGGACGGAACGGCTCGCGAAACTTGATCTTGCTGTTCACAATCGCCTTCATTTCCTCGCGTCGCGGATCGGCCAATATGCTTCGATTACCGAGCGCCCGTGGCCCCCATTCGAAGCGCCCCTGGAACCAGCCGAGCACTTTGCTAGACGTGAGATCTTCGACCGCCCGCTCGATCAAACGATCCTCGTGGTCGATTCGTTCGGCAGCCGAACCTTTTAGCGCGGCCGAGGCAGCAGCGTCGTTGTATTCGCTCCCCCAGTATGCGTGTTCCATGACGAATCCACGCGGCTTTCCCAGGAGAACATGCCATGCGTATTGCGCCGCGCCTAAAGCACCGCCGGCGTCGCCCGCCGCGGGTTGAATGAAAATGCGCTCGAATCCAGACTCGCGCAGCAAGCGAGCATTGGCCACACTGTTCAGCGCCACTCCGCCAGCCACGCAAAGGTCTTTCGCGCCGGTCGTAAGTTGCAGATTCGTCGCCATCTTCAGCAACGCTTGCTCGGTGAAGACCTGGATCGTCGCCGCGACATCCGCATAGTGCTGATTGCGCTTCTTCAATTCTTCCGGCCCGTCACCCGTGTCGGCTCGTCCAGTAACGAATTGCAAGTCCGGCTCACGGGGTGGACCAAAAACCTCCAGGAAGCGCCGTGTGTAACTACGATCCGCCGAATACTGGAATGAGAAAAACCGTGGATCGAGCCGCAAGCTGCCATCGCCGTAAAGGGTCGCCATACGGCTCAATTCTTCCAGATATTTCGGTTCGCCGTAGGGCGCCATACCCATAACTTTGTATTCGCCTTCGTTCACCTCGAATCCCAGGAACGACGTGAACGCCGAATAGAGCAGTCCGATCGAATCTGGGAAACGCATTTCGTGCGACAGGTGAATCGCGCCGGGTGAACTCGAAGCCGTTCCCATCGTTGCGGTTGCCCATTCGCCGACTCCATCCACCGTGAGCACCGCCGCATTCTCAAAGGGCGAACAGAAAAATGCGCTCGCGGCATGCGCCATGTGATGCTCCACGAACAGAACTTTCTCGCGATCGACGCCCAGGTCCTCGACGATCCGTGCCCGTATCCACAACTTCTGTTTCATCCAGCTGATCGACCCCTGCTGGAAAACGCTCGCGGCCTGCGGCCAGTACTTCAGTGTCGAAGTCAAAAACCGCTCCAGCTTGAGCATGGGTTTTTCGTGCAGGACAATAAAATCCAGATCGTGCGATGTGATACCCGCCCGCTCCAGGCAGAAGCGAATCGCGCGCGTGGGAAACGACGGGTCGTTCTTGATGCGGCTGAAGCGCTCTTCCTGCGCTGCTGCCACTAGGGCGCCGTCTTGCAGAAGGGCCGCCGCCGCGTCGTGGTAGTAGCACGATAGGCCGAGGATGTTCATTCAGAAGGGCCTCCGTGCCGTGTCCATCGATGCCGTAGTGCTTCGCGGAATCCACGCCGACTTCATATCTTGCGTCGATTGCTTGGCCCGACGCCGAAACGCCAGCGCGATCGGCGCCACCAGCACTATGTAGCAGGCCACCAGTAGCAGCCGAAACTCGTAGTCCACCACGGCGCGCGACCAGTTCAGCCAGAGCCTCCAGAGGCTCAGCTTTTTGTCGCCCTGGAAATCTTCGAATTCGCGCAGTCCGGCAATGGATTTGATCTGATTCGTGCGGGAAACCAATCCTGAAACTGCCCCGCACACAAGACCCACCAACCCGCAGAGAACGAAATAAGGCGCTCTTATGGGTCGTGGCCACAACATCACCACGCAAGCCAGCATCAACGCGACGAAAATGACTTCCACAGGATTTGCAGCCATGTTCGTTCTTCTTCGCGCCTTCGTCCGCACCAGCAATGCTCCACTGGCATAGGCGGCGAGGGAAACAACAAGGATGAGGACGCTCCGCACGCTCCGATTATCGAAGGCGGCTCGGCGGACAGCGAATGGAGGTAATCACAATCCGAAGTGAGGTACATCACAACCCGAAGCGACAGCCGTTCCTGGCCGTACGTGCAATCCGAGCCACCAGAGAAAGTCCAGGCTGCAACCCACCTGGGTTAAACTAGGGGAACACCGTTCCTGCGGAGGGATGTGTGAGCGGTTGAAACAGGCGGTCTTGAAAACCGCTATACGGGAAACCGTATCGGGGGTTCGAATCCCTCTCCCTCCGCCATGCCACTTCTCTTCCGTTCTGCTTCGGTTCCCATTTTCGTACGAACCTTTCCAATTTCGCGACCAAGCACGTGTTTCCGGCTTCGAGCTTGTATATACTCCTGCCCGAAAGTCCGCAGTCAAAAACGGTGTCGGAGTGCATTCATGTCTCTTGGGCGTGCGTGGTTACGTGGAGTGTTGCTGATGGTCATCGGTCTGGTGGGAATCTCGCAGATCGCGAATGCCGAGCGAAAAAGCATTTCGCTCAATGAAGGATGGGAGTTTCGCCAGCGCATGGAAGAGCCTGGGGCCGCGCAAGGCCAGTGGCATCCTGCGCAGGTGCCCGGTGTTATTCATACCGACCTGCTTCGAAACAAGCTCATACCCGATCCCTTCTTTCGTGCCAATGAATCCACACTCCAATGGATTGAGGACGCTAGTTGGGAATATCGCAGCAGCTTCCAGGCTACGCCCGACACGCTGAAGCATAGCCACATCGACCTCGTCTTTGAAGGGCTCGATGGACCATCGCAGGTTTACCTCAACGACAAGCTCGTCATCACCGGAATCAACGCCTTTCGTGAGTGGCGTGCCGACGTCAGGTCGCTCCTCAAGCCCGGGGCCAATCAACTGCTCGTAGTCTTTCCGTCTCCCATCACCGAAGGCCAGAAGATCGCCGCCAAAGATGTCTGGCATTCGCAAGTTCAGGCTGCCGGGGAGTCCTACCTTCGCAAGCCTGCCTATGAATATGGATGGGACTGGGGTCCGCGTTTCGTCACCAGCGGCATCTGGCGTCCGGTGAAGCTCGATGTCTGGGACGACGTCAAACTCGCCAATGTACACGTTCGTCAACGCGACATCAGCACCGATTTTGCACGGCTGGTGATTGAGACCGAGATCGAGTCATCGCAGAAAACGAACGCCACGGTTACCGTTGAATACGGAGAGAACGGCAAGCCATCCACCATCTCTCGCGACGTTCAACTGAACCAGGGCGTGAACCACATCGATCTCCCGCTCGATATCCCGCATCCTGACCTGTGGTATCCGAACGGCTACGGCAAGCAGGCGATGTATAGCTTCCACGCTCAGCTCAAAACCGCAGGCCGCGTTCAAGACGAATCAACCGTTCGCACCGGGCTGCGCTCCATCGTACTTCGTCGCGAGCCCGATCACTGGGGTCGTTCCTTCGAATTCGTCGTCAACGGCATTCCCGTTTTCGGCAAGGGTGCGGACGTTATCCCGTTCGACAGCTTCCCCTCGCGCGTGACGACTGCGCAATACCGCCGCGTTCTCGAATCCGCCAAGGCCGCAAACATGAACATGATCCGCCACTGGGGCGGCGGTTATTACGAAACTGACGAGTTCTACACGCTCTGCGACGAACTCGGCATCATGGTGTGGCAAGACTTCATGTTCGGTAACAAATGGATGCCCGGCACCTACGACTTCAAGCAGAACGTTGCAGCCGAAGCCGAATATCAAATCAAGCGCCTGCGCGATCATCCGAGTATCGTGATCTGGTGCGGCAACAACGAGACCGAAGAATCCTGGTACTGGCATCCCGAGGTCGTTTCCAAACTCGGTCCCGACGCCATCCGCCGCATGTGGCAGGACTACGTCGTCCTTTTCAGCGACACCCTAAAAAGCGCCGTTATGCGCTTCGATCCGGAAACTCCGTACTGGCCCAGCTCGCCCAGCGCCGATTACGAAGACCTTTCTCCCAGCTACCAGTCTGGCGACGCCCATAATTGGGAGGTCTGGCATGGTCGCGTTCCGTTCTCCTATTACGAAACCTCGCGCGCGCGTTTCGTCACCGAGTATGGATTCCAGTCATTCCCCGAAATGCGCACCATCGAGGCTTTCACCGCTCCCGAAGATCGCACCGGAATCCTGACGCCTGTCATGCTGGCGCACCAGAAGAACAATGAAGGGAACTCGATCATCCACGACTACCTGCTCAAGGACTACACCGAGCCCAAAGACTTCCGCTCGTTCCTCTATGTAAGCCAGGTGTTACAAGCCGAAGGCATCAAGATTGGCGCCGAGCACCTGCGCCGCCAACGTCCGCGCACCATGGGCTCCATCTATTGGCAGTTGAACGATTGCTGGCCCGTTGCGTCGTGGTCGAGTCTCGACTACTACGGCCGATGGAAGGCCCTCCAGTATTACGCGCGTCGCTTCTACAACGATGTGCTCGTCTCCCCGCACCAGGAAGAAGGCGGAGTCGCGGTTTACGTAGTTTCCGACAAAACCACGCCACTGACCGGCGACTTGCGTTTGAGAGTGATGACTTTTGACGGCAATGTTGTAATCGAAAAGAAGCAGAGCGTCGAAATCACGCCGCTCTCCAGCAAAATCTACCTGCAACTTCCGATCGAAGAAGCGCTGGTCGCGAAAGCCATCGATCCAACCAAAGTCTTCGTCACTACCGAACTCACTGCCAACGGAAACGTCGTTTCCTCGAACCTTATCTATCTCGCGCCGACGGTAGAGATTCACCTGCCGCCGGCGCCATTAAAGACCGAGCTGACGAAGGCTGCCGATGGTTACAAGCTTCGCGTCACGTCGCCAGTACTCGCCCGAAGTGTTTACGCCAGCTTCGGTAACCTCGACATGGATTTGTCTGACAATTATTTCAATGTCCTGCCTGGACAGACCGTCGAAATCTCGATCAAAACCCAAGCCGATGAAAACTCGCTGCGCAATGCGATGAAGGTCATCTCATTGGTGGACGCGTTCGCCCCGACCACCGACGCAAGTTCGACGGCGTCGGCTAGCGCAACCAAGTAAAGCCGAATCGCGAGGTCCGGAGCTACGGCGACGGGCCTCCACGGACTTACACTTTATAAACCGAAGTCTCATGTCCAAGTTCGAAACGTTCGATCCCTACCTGCAGCCGCTCCTTCTGGCGCGTGAGCCGCGGTTGCAGCCGTATCTCCCCAAGCTACGCGATTTCCGTGACTGGGTTCTCAGTGAAGTCGATGCCCAGGCGAACTACACCGACCGTTACGCTCCTCCGGCGCTGCAAACCTACGATCGCGATGGCGAGATCGTTAACCGCATCGTTACAAATCCCCAATATGAAGCGCAGCACCAGGAAGCTTATCGTCGCGGCATCATCGGATTGCCCTATAAAGAATCGACGCCGCATCTGCTCAGTTTCATCATGGGTTATCTGCTTTCGCAGGCGGACGTCAGCCTTCATTGCCCGGTTACGTTGACCGGAGCCGTAGCCTACGTCCTCGGCTATCACGCGAGTAAAAAGCTGCGCGCCGAGTACCTTCACGATGTAGTCCGCATGGACGGCAAAACAAAGTCTGGCGGCACCTGGGCGACCGAGAAACACGGCGGCAGCGACGTTGGCGCAACCACCACCAGCGCTGTCAACAACGGTGACACGTTCGGGCTTCACGGACTGAAGTGGTTCACCTCTAACGCCAATAGTGGCCTTGCGGTCGCTACCGCTCGCCCCGAAGGCGCTCCAACCGGATCCGCGGGCCTGGGTCTTTATCTCGTGCCCAGCCATCTGCGCAATGGTCATCCGAACCACTACCGCATTCGCCGCCTCAAAGACAAACTCGGCACCAAGGGTCTTCCCACCGGAGAGATTGACTTGCTCGGAGCCGAAGCCATCGAGATCGCTCCTCCGCCCGAGGGTTTCAAGATGATGATGGCCGCTCTCGAATACAGCCGCGTCCACAACGCCGTCGGGTCCGTAGGCGTCCAACGTCGCGCCTTGCGCGAAGCGTTGGCTTGGGCGAAGAACCGCGAAACCTTCGGCCACAAGCTCGTCGAATACCCGATGGTACTGGACGATTTACTCCGCATGCGCGTTCGTTTTGAATCGGGAGCCCTGCTCGCCTTCGAAGCGGCCATCGCCTTCGACCGAACCATTGCCGATCCTCAGAACGAAACCTGGCTACGCTTGGTCACAGCGCTTGCCAAGTACCTGACCGCCGAAGATGCCATCAACAGCTCACGCGCTGCGCTTGAGTTGATCGGAGGTAACGGCTACACCAGCGACTATCCCATGGCACGCCTTCTGCGTGACGCACAGGTGCTCACCCTATGGGAAGGTCCGGCCAACATCCAGGCTCTTGAGTTGTTGCGGTTGCTATCCCCGAAATATGCCGGTGCAGACGCTTACGAGAAAAGGACTTGCGAGATTGCTAATCGTCTGCCGGATTCGCTTTCAACCCTTAAGCAGAAATTAGAAACTCGCCTTAAAGCAGATCGCGCAGCTATCGCCACCGTTACAGCCGATTCGCAGAACTCCCATCGTTATGCCCGAAAGCTGCTTCATCGACTCAGTCAAAGCCTCGGCTTCACACTGATGTGTGAGCGTGCTGCCGAAGCCGAGTGCTTTGCCCTGACTGCGATCAGATATCACGAAGAAATCGAGCCTCCGGCACTGGGAGCCGAAGACTACAAGGTCCAGCATGCCGCTCTCGAGCTGCTCAGCGATGAAGAGGATGAATAGAAAAAGCCGGCGGAACGAATCCATTCGCCGCACCGGCCAACATAATACTCTTACGCTGCTTTCGCTTCCGCCCAGGGATCGAGCACCACTTTCGTGCAGTGTTCCTGCTTGTCGCGAAAAATCTTGTAGCCCCGTGGAGCCTCATCGATCGGCAGCACGTGGCTGATTACCACGCTCGGATCAATCTCGCCGCGTTCAATGCGATTCAGCAATGGCTTCATGTACCGCATCATGTGCGTCTGCCCCGTGCGCATCGTGATCCCCTTATTCATGAAGGCGCCCAAAGGGACTTTGTCCACGAATCCGCCATACACACCTGGAATCGACACCGTCCCGCCCTTTCGGACTGCCAAAATACACTCACGCAACACCTGCGCTCGATCGAAGGTGAGCTTCAGTTTCTGTTTCATATCGTCGTAAATGTAGGGCAGAGAGTGGCCGCTTGCTTCCATACCGACGGCGTCAATGCACGAGTCCGGCCCGCGGTTGGCCGTCATGTTTCTCAGCACGTCGAGCACACTATCTACCTCATCCTGATTGATGACGTCTGCGCCACCCTCTTTCGCCAATCGCAATCTCTCCGGTAATTTGTCGATCGCAATCACGCGTTCCGCGCCTAGCATCCTCGCGCTTCGAACCGCAAACTGGCCCACCGGGCCGCATCCCCAGATCGCCACCACGTCTCCCGGATGAATATTGCAGTTCTCCGCCGCCATGTAGCCGGTCGGAAAAATGTCGGACAGGAACAGCACTTTCTCGTCCGGAATGCCATCAGGAATTTTTAACGGTCCGATGTTCGCAAAGGGCACGCGCGCGTATTGCGCCTGGCCGCCTGCATATCCGCCAGTCATGTGCGAGTAGCCATACAGTCCAGATGGAGAATAGCCCATCAGTTTTTCGGCGATCCATGCATTGGGATTGGTGTTGTCGCATAGCGACCATAGCTGTTGCTCGCAGAAAAAACACTTGCCACACGCAATCGTGAACGGCACCACTACCCGATCGCCAACTTTCAGATTCCTTACCTCGGGTCCAAGTTCCACCACTTCGCCCATGAATTCATGGCCAAGAATATCCCCAGCTTCCAGAGTTGGAATATACCCGTCGTACAGGTGCAGGTCCGACCCGCAAATCGCCGTGCGCGTAATGCGAATGATTGCATCGTGTGGATTCAGAATCTTCGGATCGGGAACCGATTCCACTCGCACGTCTTCGGGCCCATACCAGCAAAGTGCTTTCATGACACTCTCTCCTCTTCCAGCGTTTGGTCCGCGAAACTTTCGACCGGGCGCGGTCGCGCGTCGGGATAAAGCATGTGTCCCATGCGTACCAGCTTCGAGCGACGTCCGTGCGACTGACCGACTGTGGTCGCAATCTCGCCGGTCTCCACCAGTTGCTTGAAGTGGCGAAGATCTTCGTAAATCGTGTGCGACGGATCCTTCCCGAACAACCGTCCAAACGCCTTACCCATAGCTCCCGCCGGAGGTTCATACTGCACCGCTACCGTAACCTCGGTTCCGCGGTTTCCCGGCGCCCGCCGAAACTGTACCGATCCACTGTTGCGGAACATCGAGCCTGCTTCCGAACGCCAAACGATCCATTCGTTTTCTCGTTGATCGGTGATTTCCGCTTTCCAGGTGATGCGCAGCTGCATCGGCCCACGTGCCGTCCACTCGGAATGCCGATCGTCAATCATCCGAACCGATTGCAGATGCGACATGAATCGCGGCAGATTCTCGAGGTTCGTCCAGAATCGATATGCCTCCTCTGGCGAAACATTAACGGTAAAACTCGATTCTGCGTGAATTTCGGCCGGTTGAGAGGTGATTCGCGAACCGCCATACACTAGGAATCCGCCGGCTGCAGCCAGGGCTGCTCCCGATTTCGAGTGGCGCGATATTCCGTAAACGGCGAGCGCACTGCCGCCCAAGAGCGCTCCCCAGCGCGGCAGGGCCTTGCTGCCATTCGACAGCCTCCACCCATAACGCCCGTTCGAGTAGTTGTCCATGATTTCCTGCCTTGGTTTTCTGTTCGGTTTATCGGTTTTGGATAGGGTCGCCTATTTTCGGATGCGGCCAGTCGAGGCAAGTATGCCGTGGAAAAGTCTTTCGGAACGAAAGTGAGAGCTGCGAGCTATTTCGCGGCCGGAGTTCCCGTCCAGTACGGACGCAGACGTTGTAAAGCCGCCTGAGCCTTCTTCTGGTCGGGACCTTGTGGATCAGTATTGAGGAAATCCTGGTATTGTTCGTAAGCTTCCGAGTTCTTGCCGCTCTTTTCGAGCACCTCGGACAGATGCAGCATCGCGGTCGCATTCTTCGGATCTTCTTGGAGCGCCAGACGGTAGCGATTCTCCGCCGACGGATAATGCTTCTCCTGGAAGTAATCATCCCCAACCGCTACATCGTGTGCCGCGTCACTTTTGCGAAGATCGGCGCAAGATGGGATCTCGGGCTTCGCCTGGTCAGCATCATCCTGACACCGCTGTCGAAGTTTCCGGTCTTCGGATTCCTTTTTCGCGTCCTCTTCCGATTCCTGCGGATGGCGGCATTTACCCGTGCCGCCCTCGAAGCCGATGCAATTCGGAGCCGCGTCCTTTAACTTCTTCAGCTTCGAATCATGCTTGCTGTCGCCGGAACCGTTCGATGATCCGGTTTGATCAGCCGGAGGCTCCTGGTCATTTTGAACGGGAGCCGCCTTGCCGGAAGAGGACGACGACTGTCTCCCTGACGGGGACTCTGGCGCAGGTTCTTGCGCCGCCACAGTAAGGCACAAAGTCCCGACAATCGCCACAACGCCGAAAACGCGAGGCCACCGCATCGGAAAATTGTACGCCAAAAAGAATCCCCGGCACGCAGCCGGGGTCCGTTGGCCAAGACGACTACTTCTTGGTATCGTCCTTTTTGGTGTCGTCTTTCTTTGCGTCATCCTTCTTGTCGGTCTTCGCGGCGTCCTTTTTCGCGGCTTTCTTAGTTTTCTTGTCGGCCTTCTCAGTCTTCTGGGTGTCATCCTTCTTGGCCGTCGTGTCGGTGGCAGCCTGCGCGAAGCTCAGGGAAGTGGCAATGGCGAGGGCAAACAACAGTGTCAACAGCTTCTTCATGAAAAATGCTCCTTTTTGATGTAGGAAGGTTCGACAGAATTCGTCGAACGAACTGCTCAGGATGTACTCCCTTAGGCGGACCGATTCTACTCGCCACCCGTTGCGTGCCCATGTGACATACCGCACTCCGCCGGTTGATCAATTCCCAAATTGAAATCGCCGGAAAGCACACTACACACGACTAAAATGTCACAACAGATTGTGACGTTCACATTTTCTTCCCGGTCGGTGCGCGGCTAGACTCTGCTGGTGAGGACGGTATGGATAATAGCGTCAAACTCGTGACGGCTCCGTCGAAGAACCCCAGTCCGAGAACCAGTAAACCGGGAACGTACACGCAAGGAGCAGACCCCGCACACGACGTGCTCCGTGCCGATAGGCATCCGCTCGACGCTGTCTTCCAACCCAAATGCGTCGCCGTCGTCGGCGCTACCGAGCGTCCCGGCAGCGTTGGACGTCGCGTCCTTTGGGCGCTCCTGAGCAGTCCGTTCGGAGGTACGGTGTATCCCGTCAGCAAAGATCGCCCCAGCGTTCTCGGCATCAAGGCTTATCCCCGGGTCACCGCCGTCCCCGAGCCCGTGGACCTCGCGGTAATCGTTACTCCCGCTGCGTCGGTTCCGCAAATCGTCTCCGAATGCGTCGAAGCCGGCGTTCGTGCCGCTGTCGTCATCTCTTCTGGATTTCGCGAGTACGGTGCAGAAGGGGCCGCACTCGAGCAGCAGATTCTCGACCGCATTCGGGGCACGCAGATGCGCGTCATTGGACCAAACTGTCTCGGCGTCATGAATCCTCTGACCGGTTTGAACGCAACCTTCTCGCAATCGATCGCGCGGCCCGGCAACGTCGCCTTCATCAGCCAGAGCGGCGCCCTCATGACGGCCATCCTCGACTGGAGCCTGCGCGAACTTGTCGGCTTCAGCGCTTTCGTCTCCGTCGGATCGATGCTCGATGTTGGATGGGGTGACCTCATCGACTATCTCGGCAATGATTCCCGCACCCAAAGCATCGTCATTTACATGGAGACCATCGGCGATGCGCGCGCCTTCATGTCGGCGGCACGCGAAGTTTCGCTCACCAAACCGATCATCGTGATCAAGGCTGGGCGCTCCGAAGAAGCCGCTCACGCCGCTGCTTCTCACACCGGTGCCCTCACCGGCAGCGACGAAGTTCTCGACGCCGCGTTCCGCCGCACCGGAGTTCTGCGCGTCAACAGCATCGCCGACATCTTTTACATGTCGGAAGTTCTTTCCAAGCAGCCGCGCCCGAAGGGCCCACGTCTCGCCATCCTCACCAACGCCGGAGGTCCCGGCGTTCTCGCCGCTGATGGACTTATATCCGCCGGTGGCAAACTCGCAAAGCTCTCGCCTGAGAGCATGGACGCACTGAATGCCCTCTGCCCACCGCACTGGAGCCACGGCAATCCCGTCGACATCCTCGGCGACGCCGGCCCGGACCGCTATTCCCGTGCACTCGACATCGTGATGAGAGATCAGAATTGCGACGGTGTCCTGGTGCTGACCGCTCCTCAAGGCTTCACCGAACCCACTCAGACCGCCGAGTTGTTGAAGCCCTACGCCCGCGGACTTGGCAAGCCGATCCTCGCCTGCTTCATGGGAGGGACCGAAGTCTCCGCTGCGAACGAAATCATGAATCGCGCCGGCATCCCCACCTTCCAGTTTCCCGACACCGCCACCCGCGCGTTCGTCTACATGTACCGTTATAGTTACAATCTCCGTGGCCTGTACGAAACGCCGGCATTACGGCCGGAAGCCGAAGCCGGCATCGACCGCGCCGCCGTTCAGGAAATCGTCGGCCAGGTGCGCGAGAGAAACCGCACGCTGCTCACCGAGTTCGAGTCCAAGCAGCTGCTCCAGTCCTACGGCCTGCCCATGGTCGAAACGCGGATTGCCAAATCGGCCGACGACGCGGTGAGAGCCGCCAAGGCCGTCGGCTATCCCGTCGCCATGAAAGTTCACTCCGAGGTCGTCGTGCACAAGTCGCGTGCTGGTGGCGTTCGCTTGCACCTCCGCGATGCCAAGGCGGTGCGTAAAGCCTATTCCGAAATACGAAAATCCATCGAGTCCAACTCTGGAAAAGCTGCGTTCAGCGGTGTAAGTGTCCAGCCCATGATCCAGCACGACGGAATCGAACTCATCCTCGGCTGCAGTATCGATGCGCAATTCGGCCCTGTGCTTCTCTTTGGCAGTGGCGGACGCATGGTCGAAGTCTTCAAAGACCGTTCTCTCGCCCTGCCTCCGCTCAACACAACCCTCGCTCGCCGCATGATGGAGCAGACCCTCGTCTTCGCCGAACTTCGCTCTGGGGAGGAAAAAGGCGAACTACAGATCGCGCCCCTCGAATCGCTGCTCGTGAAGTTCAGCCAACTCATCACTGAGCAGCCCTGGATCAAGGAAATCGACATCAATCCTTTGCTGATTTCAAAAGAAGGTCTCGTGGGCCTCGATGCTCGCATCCTTCTGCATCCCGCCGATACCAAAGAAGACAATCTGCCTCGCCCCGCCATCCGCCCCTACCCCGAGCAGCATGTCGGTCGGTGGACGATGAAGAACGCCGTCGAAGTCACCATCCGCCCCATCCGCCCCGAAGACGAGCCGCTGATGATTGCTTTCCACGAGCGCCTCAGCGATCGCACCGTTTACATGCGCTACTTCCAGCCACTCAAACTCACCCAGCGCACCGCTCACGAACGCTTGACCCGAATCTGCTTCATCGATTACGACCGCGAGATGGCGCTCGTCGCCGAGCTCAACGATCCCAAAGCTGGACCTCAGATCATCAGCGTCGCCCGCCTCAGCAAGCTCCACGGAAAGCCTGATGCCGAAGTCGCCGTCCTTGTTCGCGATGATTTCCAGCATCAGGGTCTCGGCACCGAACTGGTTCGCCGCCTTATGCTGATCGCCCGCGAAGAAAAACTCGACTTCGTGCACTCGACCATGCTCGGCATCAATCGAGAAATGCGTTCCATCTGCAATCGCCTGGGCTTCGCCCTCCAGGTCGATCTTGAGGAAGACCTGGTCAACGCCAAGGTCGCACTAAAGAGTTGAAATTTCAGTCAGCGGAAGCGTTTTCACTGGAAGATGCAAACCCTTGCACACTCAGTCCAGTAACCGTCCCAGCTATTACCTATAAGAATCAATAGTTTATGAGCTCCCGCCTTGGCTCCCGATTTGCGGTAATACGTGGCATCCCGTTGCGGCTGACGCCGCTGTTGAAGGAGAAATCATGAAGCGCTTTCCCAAGAAACTGGTTCTGATTGCGGCTCTGGCCGAGCTGTTGATTCTGGCGACCGCGGGTCGCAGCGCGATCCTTCCTCACAATGATCAGCCGCTCACGCGCGTCAACTTCATGACCACCCTGTCAGCACTCCCGAACGCGTCCGTGATGCCTGTCAGAGCTCACGCTACTCGTCCGGCTGCCATCCGTGCACAGAAATCGAGCGACGCAAACGAAATCATCACTATCGTTTTCCCCAAGGCTCCGCAAAGCGTCATTTAACCGAGGTCAAGCTCTCTCCATATGATCCTGCAAGTTAAAGGGGAGCCGCCCCTGGCAGGACTTCAGGCGCTTTCGATTGACACGTCTCCACCGGGTCCATACGGTCCGCCATTGACGCCGCCTAATCAATTAACGTTTCCATTGCCGCCGAACTATCCTTCCTGAATTTGGGCAATACTATTTCCCATGAACCGAAACCTTGCGGAAACGGCAGCCTTGCTCAGCGATCCCGGAAGAGCGGAAATATTGACCTCGCTTTTAGGTGGGATGGCTCTTCCCGCCGGGGAGCTTGCCAGGATCGCGAACGTCGCCCCACAAACTGCAAGCAGTCATCTGGCGAAGCTGGTGCAGGGCCAGCTGCTCTCAGTGGAACAACAGGGGCGACATCGCTACTATCGCCTGGCCGACGCAGAAGTCGCACATGCTATCGAAGCATTGCTGGCGATTGCGCCAAGAGTCACGACGTCCAAAGCAACTGTAAGTGCCCGCACTGACTCTGGCAGCATCACCTATGCGCGGAGCTGTTATACGCACCTCGCCGGCAACGTGGCGGTGCAATTCGCCGATGCAATGCAGACGCGCAAACTGCTGGTCGCAAAAGAAGGCAAGCTGTTTCTCGTCACAGCGACCGGTCGAAGATGGCTGGAAGACTTCGGAATCTCCATTCGCGATCGCGACATTCACGACCGGCGCTTCGCGCGATGCTGTCTCGATTGGACCGAACGCCGGCACCACATCGCTGGAAGGCTGGGCTCAGCCATCCTCACACGTCTTCGCGAGTTGAAATGGATTGCCCCGGTTCGCGACAGCCGCGCTGTTCGCGTCACGCTCGAAGGCCAATGCAAACTGGCAGACATGCTTGGGGTGCACTGACGGTTGCGGGGGCTATTGCTAGACACGGCATTCGCGCGAAAAGTTGCAGCAGAATGCCCGTATAATCTGTTCATGAAATCCGTCGTCCACGCCGCCTGTCCGCACGACTGTCCCGACGCCTGCGGGGTTCTCATCACCGTGGAAGACGGTCGCGCAACCAAGCTCCAGGGCGATCCGGCGCACCCGGTGACGCGCGGATTTCTTTGCGCAAAAGTTGCGAAATATCGCGATCGCGTTTATTCGCCGCACCGCGTGCTCTACCCGATGCGGCGTCGCAAGGGCGTGGCCAAGGGCAGCGGGAGCAAGGATTTTGCCGATTTCGAACGCATCTCGTGGGACGATGCATTCCAGGAAATCGTTTCACGTTATCGCGAAATCATTCGCCGCTTCGGATCGGAAGCGATTCTTCCGTATTCCTATGGCGGCAACATTGCGACCTTGAATGGCGGATCGATGGATCGCCGTTTCTTTCATCGGCTGGGCGCATCGCAACTTGATCGCACCATCTGTTCGGCCGCGGGCGAAGCCGGAATTATCAGCGTCTACGGCCGCAAACTTGGCACCGAGCCGGAGCAGTTTCGCCACTCGAAGTTGATCATCGCCTGGGGCGCGAACATTCACGGCAATAACGTGCACCTCTGGCCTTTCATCGAAGAGGCGCGCCGCAACGGTGCGAAGCTGGTGGTCATTGATCCGTACCGCACCCGTACCGCGAAATGCGCCGACTGGTATATCCCCATCAATCCCGGTACCGACATGGCGCTCGCGCTGGGAATGATGCAGGTCATCATTGGCGAAAATCTGCATGACGCCGATTACGTTGCGAAACACACGTTCGGATTCGAGCAGCTTCGGGAGCGCGTTCGCGACTATCCACCGGAAAAAGTCAGCCAATGGACGGGCATCTCCGCCGACGACATCCGCAGGCTGGCACGCGAGTACGCTACTACGCGTCCGGCGGTGATTCGCGCCAATTACGGGTTCCAGCGCAATATCAACGGTGGCATGGCGGTGCGCGCCGTCTGCATGCTGCCCTGCGTCACGGGTTCATGGAAGGAAGTCGGCGGCGGGTTGCAGCTCTCTACGTTCGGCGCGTTCGGCACCGATGACGAGGTGATGAGGCGCAAAGATCTGATGCGCATCGCACTGGGACGGCCGGCACGAGTGATCAACATGAGCGAGATCGGCAAGGCCCTGGCAACGGTCAACGATCCACCCATCCAGGCCCTGTTTGTCTATAACTCGAACCCGGCTGCCGTCGCGCCCAATCATAACGAAGTCGTTAAGCAGCTTCGCCGCGAAGATTTGTTCACCGTGGTGCACGAGCAATTCCTCACCGACACTTGCGACTATGCCGACATCGTTCTGCCCGCGACAACGTTCTTCGAGCACAAAGATTTGGTAAAGGCCTACGGTCATTACTACATCCAGATCTCCAACCAGGCGATCGCGCCGATGGGCGAAGCCAAATCCAATGTCGACCTCTTCCGCGAACTCGGACAACGCTTTGGCTTTGAAGAAGATTGCTTCCGCGAATCGCCCGACGAAATGATCGACGCTGCGCTCGCATCCGGTGATTCGTGGTTCAACGGAATCAATCGCGAGCAACTGGAGCGCGAAAAGCACACGCGGCTGAAGTTCGGGAGCAACGGCATTCACGAACCGTTTCTTCCGTTTGCCAATGGAGGCTTCTTCACTCCCGGCGGCAAGGCGCTCCTCTACAACGAAAACCTGATCAACCTTGGACTCGATCCGGTAGCTTCCTTCACACCCGCCGCCGAGTCTCGTCACGGCAACAACGGTCATGCAAAGTATCCGCTCGAGTTGTTGGCCCGGAAGGCTGACAACTTCCTGAACTCCACTTTTGCGAACGTGGCGGAAGTTCGCGCGATGGAAAATCCGGAGTGGCTCGAAATTCATCCACGTGACGCCAGCCAGCGACAGATTTCCCAGGGCCAACCGGTAAAGGTCTTCAACCATCGTGGCGAAATTCAGCTCATCGCCAAACTTACCGAAGCGGTTCAGCCGGGTGTGGTGGGCGCCCGACTCGACTGGGCCAAGCACGGGGCCGAAGGGATCAACATCAACGTACTTACCTCCGACAAACTGACCGATATGGGCGGCGGCGCGACCTTTTATACGGCTTTGGTCGAGGTCCGGCCCGTTTAATTTTGCCCTTCCGCTACTTCGTTCACAATTCAGGGTTTACGCACCTTGGGACTAGGGTGCCTTGGTGTGTTCAGGCGAACGCCCGGTCGCCAATCTCTGCAACTTAGTGAGAGAATGATATTTAAGGACTGGAACACTTCTTCGGACATTGCAGGCGCACCCCAGTGCGCCGAACGCGTCTAATCGGCAGTGAATGGCAATTACGGAAATTCCGACCCCTGCGCCTAACGGGCTCGATCCTAGCGGCAAAGATATACTTCCGCCCTCCGGTTATACCGACCTGCAGGAAGTACCCGCCGTTCTGCTCGAACTGCAGGACAAGCTCTCGCGCTCACGCGTACGCGAAGCGTTTTGGCTTTCCGTCATGGTTCACTTGCTGGCGATCATCGCCATCTCGACCATGCCGCACTGGGTCCCCGGCTACAAAGTCACGCTCATCACTCCGTCGGAAATGTTCAAGCACCACGACGAGACGCTCCTCGCTCTTCCTCCGGATCTGCAGAAGCCGACCGTCAAGCCGAAGACCGACGTCATCTCTGACAAGGATCGCATCGCGACGTCGCGCCATCCGGAACTGAACCGCAAAGATCTGCAGAAGATTGTCGACGCCGCGCGTGCGGGGACGCCGCGCCCTCCAGCCGAGCAGCAGATGGCGTCAGCAGCGCCACAAGCCCCGCCAGCGCCTCCGCAGCAGGCTCCGCAGCAGTCGCAAGGCGCGGGCGGCCAGGTTCCGCCACAACAGAATAATCAGATGGCAAGGCTTGAGAATCCTGCGGCGGGCGGTGCGGGTCGCAGCGCGAACAATCCGTTCGCGGCAGCCATGTCGGCGGGATCATCGATCCAGGAAGCAGCGCGCGCGACCGCGAACGGACGCGGCGCCGGCAGCGCAGGAGATGGTGGCGATTTTGGCTCTGGCCCGCGCACCAACGCCAACGTTCAGGGCGGACTCGAAGTGCTCAGCGATACCCAGGGGGTAAATTTCGAGCCTTATCTCGAGCGCGTAGTCTTTATCGTGAAACGAAACTGGTACAACGTGATTCCTGAAGCGGCCATGCCTCCCATCCTTAAGAAGGGAAAAGTTTCCATCGAATTTGCGATCCAGAAGGATGGCAAGATTGCCGGCATGAGACTCGTCGGCCAGTCGGGCGACATCTCGCTCGATCGGGCCGCATGGTCGGGCATTACCGCCTCGAACCCCTTCCCTCCGCTACCCACGGAGTTCCACGGACAGTATCTGGCACTGCGCTTTCATTTCCTCTACAACCCCGACAGACGGTAACTTGCAATAAGCGCGTCGAACCAGCATCCTTCTCACGCTCCAATCATCTGACTAGGCAAATTAATGCTGTAAGGACGCGATCATGAAAATTGCATTTATCGGTCTCGGCAACATGGGCCATGCCATGGCTCACAATCTTCTCAAAGCCGACCATCAGCTCGTCATCTGGAATCGCACACTCGAGAAAGGCAAGGCGCTCGAAGGCAAGGGCGCAAAGCTGGCGAGCAGTCCAGCCGAGGCTGTGCACGAGGCGGAAGTCGTCTTTACCATGCTAGCCGACGATCCAGCCGTCGAAGAGGTGGTGTTCGGAAACGGCGGATTTCTGAAATCGCTGCCTCGCGGTGCGGTGCACGTTTCATCGAGCACCATCAGCGTGGCGCTTTCAGAGAAAATGAAGAAAGCTCACGAGGAGCACGGCCAGCACTATCTCTCCGCGCCGGTCTTCGGACGCCCGGAAGCGGCGGAAACCGCCAAACTTTTTGTAGTCGTGGCAGGGAAGCATGAAGTGATCGAACGGTGTAGGCCTTTGTTCTCGGTTATTGGCCAGAAGACATTCGTTATGGGCGATGACCCTGCGATGGCGAACGTGGTCAAGCTGAGCGGCAACTTCCTGATCGCTTCGGTGATCGAGTCTTTGGGCGAGGCTATGGCCCTGGTCCGCAAATACGGCGTCGATCCGAAGCAATACCTCGAGATGCTAACCTCAACGTTATTCACTGCGCCGGTCTATAAGACCTACGGCCGCCTGGTGGTCGATCAGAAGTTCGAGCCGGCAGGATTCAAACTGAAACTCGGATTGAAGGACGTGCGTCTGGCTCTCGCTGCAGGCGAAGGCATGAGCGTCCCGCTACCGCTTGCAAGCGTGATCCGCGATCAAGCGCTGGCGGGCATCGCCAATGGTTTGGGCGAAAAGGATTGGTCATCGCTCTCGCAGGTGGCAGCGCGGAATGCAGGACTAAAGTGAAGGTGCGTGAACCGGCAGCGTAAGTCCTTCCTTTCCAAGAATGTGCCCCTAAGGTATTGATTCCATTCGATGGAGCGGAAAAACCTTTTTTCGTGTAAATTCGCCCATTTTTGGTGCGTGTGTTGCGCTTTTTTTTGGCTCCACTATCTTGCGACTGCCGCTTCCACTTGCGCAGCCTCAGCCCAGCGAAGCAAGCCGGGGACAAACGGCGTAGACAGGTCCGGATGATTCGGCCGGACGCGAATGGTGAAGCCGTGTCGTCCGCTCTGCTTGAGAGTGACTTCGACCGAATAGTGGTAACGATCTCCCGGCACGGATCCTATGCTGTGCATGGTCAACGCTCGGCCTTCCACAAGCTCGCCGTGAGTATCCACCCGCCCCGCGTAGAGTTCCACGCAAACGTCCTCCGGCTTCAGGCGGCCGAGGTGGATTCGCGCCGCCACGCGCACCGATGAAGCCACCGACATTGTCTCGCCGGGGCTTTCCTCCACTGCTTCGATGCGCACGTTTCCCCATTCACGTCGGATGCGTGCCAGGTCTGCGGCAAGTTGGCGGGTGCGGGCGGCATTGTCGGCTTGCAACCGCTGGAACTGTTCGTGCGCCCTCGCATAGTAATCACACATGTAGTCGCTGACCATGCGATGTGTGTTCACGAAACGGCAGAGTGACCCGATGCATGCCTTCATGCGCTCCACCCACCGCCGGGGTGTACGATCGGCCCCGCGCTCATAGAACGTCGGGATCACGTCGTGCTCCAGCAAATCGTAGAGAGCCTCCGCTTCCACCTGATCCTGGTAATTGCCGTCGATATAGCTTTCTCCATTTCCGATCGCCCATCCGATTTTGTGGCTGATATCTGGGGCGTTCCATACTTCATCCCACCACCCGTCAAGCGTGCTCAGGTTGAGTACGCCATTGGCGGCGGCCTTCATTCCACTCGTGCCGCTGGCTTCGTTAGGGCGTAGCGGCGTATTCAGCCAGACATCGACCCCCTGCACCAGGTAGCGAGCAACGGCGACATCGTAATCCGACAGGAACACAACGCGATGGCCAAGTTCGGGATCGCGGCTCAGTTGCGTAAGCTGACGAATCAGCTCCTTCCCGGCGTCGTCGCGCGGATGCGCCTTGCCGGCAAAGATCAATTGCAGTGGGCGTTCCTTGTCGAGCAGCATCCGCCGCAGCCGCGGCATATCGTGCAGGATCAAAGTTGCTCGTTTGTACGTCGCAAACCGGCGGGCAAATCCGATCGTCAATGCATCGGGATCCAGAATCTCGTCAGCGGCTTCGATCTCTGCCTGCGATGCTCCACGCCGGATACGCTGATTCCGCACCCGGCTGCGCGCCCACGATACCAAACGTTCCCGGCGACGCTGATGCGTCCGCCACAATTCTTCGGCGGGAATCGAATAGGCTCGGTTCCAGATATCTCCGTTGGCGGGCTCTTCTCGCCAGTTAGGGCCAAGATAACGATCGTAAAGCTGGTTCATCTCCTGCGAAATCCAGCTGCGGAAATGGACACCATTGGTGACATGGCCGATCGGTACTTCTTCCGAGGGCAGATCGGGCCACAGCCATTGCCACATCCGCCGGCTGACCTCGCCGTGTAGCTTGCTGACGCCATTCGCCCGCGAAGCCAGACGCAACGCCAGCACGGTCATGCAGAAATCGCCGATCTTGCGCGTCCGGCCCAGGCCCATGAAGTCGGATTGCGAAAGCCCCAGGGAACGAGCCGTGTCGCCGAGATAGCGATCGATCAGCTCTTGCGGAAAGTAGTCGTGGCCCGCTTCCACCGGCGTGTGTGTGGTGAAGACCAGGCTGGCTGAAGCCAACTCGCGAGCCTCATCGAAATTCAGATGATGCGTCCGCATCAGCCGTCCAACGTGCTCAAGCGCCAGGAAAGCAGAGTGCCCTTCATTCATGTGATAGACGGTTGGCCCGAGGCCGAGCGTCTGCATGGCGCGATACCCGCCGATGCCCAACACGATTTCCTGGCGGATCCGCATTTCCTTATCGCCACCATAAAGCTGGTCGGTGATGTCGCGATCTTCGGGGCGCGTGTTCAGGGCGATGTTCGTGTCCAGGAGATAGAGAGCGACTCGTCCAACTTGTACGCGCCACACCTGCGCATAGACCGGATGTCCCGCCATCTGCACTTCGACGATAACCGGCTTATTGTCCGGACCCGCGGCAGGGCTCATCGGCAAGTTTTCAAAATCGTTGTCGTCATAGGCTTCCTGCTGCCAGCCGGACTGGTTGAGGTACTGCTTGAAATATCCCTGCTGATAAAGCAATCCGACAGCAACCAGGGGAATCCCAAGGTCGCTGGCCGACTTCAGATGGTCGCCCGCGAGAATGCCAAGACCTCCGGCGAAGATGGAAAGACATTCGGTGAGTCCAAACTCCGCGCAGAAGTAAGCCACCAGCGGAGGGCTTGCCTCTTTTCCGCAGGTCCTTTGGAACCACGTTCGTTCGTCGTTGAGATAGGCCCGCAGGGTTGCGTGAACTCGCTGCAAGTGCGCCAGGAACGCGTCATCCCTGGCAGCGGCTTCCAGCTTTTCCTGCTCAATCGATCCCAGCAGAACAACGGGGTTGTGTCCCACCTGCTCCCATAGATTGCGGTCGAGACGGCGAAACAGTTCGATGGTGTCGTGGCTCCAGCACCAGTGAAGGTTGAAAGCCAGTTCGCGCACCGCTTCGATTTGCGGAGGGAGGCTGGGAACAACTGAAAAAGTTCGGACCGGTTTCATGGCATGCGCTTTCTGACTAGAAGCGGGGATATCTCGCTCGGGCGTTTCCCGTCAAGGAAGCATCTCTCTTACGCTTGTGCGGGGAAAAGCAAAAACACGCGCCAAACTTCGGATTTTGGCGGTGACAGGAATCTTTCCTGTTTTGGAACTGGAATCAAGAAAAGATGAAAGAGTGATGTCAGCGGACCTTGGCCGCCGGAGCCTGCTCCACCGCTTTCACGGCCTTCATCACTGTCTTTTGCATACGCATTTCGCCGGCCCAGTACAGGCTGATCTCGTGGCCGTCGGGATCGTTCAGGTAGGCATGACGCCAGCCCCACGGCGTCACCCGGGGCATCTGAGTGATGTAAAAACCTTTTGCCTGCAGCTTGCGGCAGAAGTCGTCGAGTTCGCGAACCTCGAAGTAGAGCCTTACGCCCTCGCTCGACATCGGAGTGCCGGGACTCGCCAGGTGTAACGCAATCGTTCCTTCACCGCCCGGGGCGTGCAGGCGCGCATAGATGGGCTGCCCTTCGTGACGGAAATCTTCGATCACCTTGAAGCCGAGCAGGTCGTGATAAAAGCGCAGCGACCGCGCTACGTCTTTGGAGTAGACCATGGCGTGATTGAAGGTGAGTTTGTTGCCGGTGGAGGGCGGTGGCGCCGGCGTGGCGCTCTTTTTCGCCGAGCGCTTCAACGATTTTTTCGTTTTAGCCGCGGACGCCTTGCTCTTCGCTGCCACCTTCTTCTTTGTTTTCTTCGCGGACGCTTTTGGCATTGGCGCGCCTCCTGTGCCCGAGTCAGCCGGGACATTCTAGCGTATATACTTCGCGCGTGGACGAGATCCTGGGTGCGATCATCGCGGCGGTTTTCGAACTTTTCGCCGAAGTCTTTCTGGTAATCCTGGCCGAAGCCTTCACCGTGTTCCTCGGCCGCGTATTCGGAGAGGTGTTCGGCGACGAGGAATATAGCCCTGTGGTGGCTTTCTTTGGCTACGGATTGCTTGGACTACTGGCTGGAGGGGTGAGCGTGTGGCTGTTCCCGCATCCGCTGGTTCATCCCTCACGCCTGCACGGAATCAGTCTTCTGCTTAGCCCGTTGATCACCGGGGCGGTGATGTCGACGATTGGCTTCATGCTTCGTCGCAAAGGCAAAGAACCCGCCCGCATCGAGTCGTTCACTTACGGGTTTGTCTTTGCCTTGGGAATGTCGCTAATAAGATTCTTCTTTGTCCGATGAAGCGTAAGCACTTCTGCGCTACGCCGCCATCGAATCATCTTCTGCCGGATCCGGGATCGTCGATGGAGGATCGCTAGTCGGGAACGAGTCGGCCAGCGTCTTATCGTGCATCTTTTCGCGGACTTCTTCCTCCGACTCCACTTCCACGTCGCGCTCTTCAGGATCGCGGCGGCTGCCCGGATGCTCCGGTTCTACATGTGTGATCTGCGGATCACCCTTCTTTTGTGTTTCTTCGGCCACGGTGAGAACCTCATGCTGAAATGCGTACGAATTCCCGCAGTTAGAGGATTGCGGCGCGCAGAGAGTTGGCCTTCCGGCGAAATGCCGCTCAATAATCCCGCTTGACGGTGTCGGGCGAAAACGCCGGCAGGCAGATAGCGATGTATTCGGCTCCCTCGGGCGTGGAATATTGCACCCATTCGCCGCGATGGGCGATCACGGCCTGCCCGGCCTTCACATCCATGCGCCCTTCTTTATGCGCGACGCGTAAAAAGCCCTTCAGCACGATCGTGTATTCGTCGAACTCGGGCGTCTGGCCGGGCTCGATCCAGCCCTCCGGGCTGCGCATGTGGGCCACGCTCAGCGAGTTGGTTTGCGAGTTTACGCGTCCGACAAATTCGTCGATCAGTTTTGGCTTGTTGCCGGCGGCCTCAATGCGGGTGGGGGCTTCGATCAGCGTGGGCAAGCTCGCTCCTTCGTCTGGGATTCCAGAATACGATAAACAGGCGTCGGGCTTGCGGCAAGCCTAGGCGGCTCGGCCCACGTCTTCCAGCAACACCGAGACTTCACGAAGCAGCATCTCTGGTGGCACCGGCTTGGGAAGCAGCAGAAAATCATGCCCACCTTGCCGTGCCCGACGGTGCAGTTCGAATGTTCCCGGGTTCCCTGAAATCAATATCACCCTGCACTCGGGGTGGAAGCGTTGCACGTACATCGCCAGCTCGATGCCGTTGATGGAATTCGGATCGAGCGCAACATCGGCGATAAGCAGGTCGGGCGGGAGTTCGCTAGCCAGGTCGAGCAGGGAAGCCGAGGTGTACCGTGCATGCGCTTCGTATCCGCGCAGCCGCAGAATGCCGGCGATGGAATCGGCCACCGCACGCTGGTCGTCGAGCACAAAAATCCTTGGCCGGCCTGATTTCTGGTTAGGGGAGGTCACAGCAACTGGGAACGGCATTTCGCCGATCGAGGTTGTCTGTAACGCCGCAGTTTAGGTGGATTTCGTTAGAATACATTTTGGAGCCTTAGCCCATGTCGAGTTCAGCGAATCAAACGGCCAAGTCGAGTACCCCTGGAAACAAAGACTGGCAGCGCTATGTGGAAGACTTCCGCCGCGCCGCCGCCGAGTCCACTGACTGGATTTCCGATTACCTGACTAACACGCGTGACTATCCCGTGGTGTCCCGTACAACTCCGGGCGCCTTAGTCGACGCCCTGCCCGCTAGGGGCCCGGAGCGCGGCGAATCTTTCGAAGCCATCCTGCGCGACTTCCGCGAAAAAATCATTCCTGCCGTCACCCACTGGAACCATCCCGGGTTCCTCGCCTATTTCGCGACCACCGGTTCCACGCCCGCGATTCTCGGCGAGATGCTCGCTGCCGCACTGAACACCAACGGCTTGCATTGGAAGACCTCTCCCGCGCTGGTGGAACTCGAACAGGTCTCGCTGGGCTGGCTGCGCGACTGGATGGGCCTGCCTCGCGATTGGTTCGGCATGGTCTTCGACACGGCTTCTACCGGAAGCATGCACGCGCTGGCGGTAGCCCGCGAATACGTGGTGCCCGAGGCGCGCGAGAACGGCAACCCGCCCGGCCTGGTGATGTACACCTCGGAGCAGTCGCACTCGTCGATCGAGAAAGGAGCCATCGCCATCGGCATCGGTCAGAAGAACGTGCGCAAGGTTCCTGTCGATGCCGCGTTTCGCATGCGACCCGAAGCGTTGCGTCAGATGGTCGAGCGCGATGTGCAAGCTGGACTGCGCCCCTTCTGCGTCGTCGCCACCGTCGGCACCACTTCCACTACCAGCATCGATCCCGTCAACGCCATCGCCGACATCGCTGAACATCACGGCATGTGGTTGCACGTCGATTGCGCCTACGCCGGATCGGCCGCGATCATCCCTGAATATCAATGGATCCTCGAAGGCGCATGGCGCGCGGACTCGCTCGTCGTGAATCCGCACAAGTGGCTGATGACGCCCATCGACCTGAGCGCGTTCTACACCAAGCGTCCCGAGATTTTGCGCCGCGCATTTTCGCTTGTCCCCGACTATCTGAAAAACCAGGAAGACTCGCGCGCCGTCAACCTAATGGACTATGGCGTCCCCCTCGGCCATCGCTTCCGCGCGCTGAAGTTCTGGTTTGTCCTGCGTTACTTCGGACGCGAGCGCCTCGCTGCCACGCTTCGCTCGCATATTCAACTGGCGCAGGACCTTGCGGAATTGATCGAGCAAGATTCGCGCTTTGAGATCTCCGCACCGCACCCATTCTCTACTGTCTGCTTTCGCCTGAAGGGGACCGACGAAGAAAACCTGGCGATCCTGGAACGCGTCAACGCCTCTGGCAAGTTCTATATCTCGCAGACCAAGCTGTCAGGAAAGACCGTGCTGCGAATCGCTATTGGGAATCTCGGCACCACGTGGGAAGACGTTCGCTCTTGCTGGGAAATGATTCGCGATCGGCAATGAAAAAGGGCCAGCCTTGTGGCTGGCCCCCGAACGCTCGCAGTGCGTTAGCGTCCGTAACCTTCTTCGTATCCGCGCTCGTAACCCACGCGATACGTATCTTTGTAAGCCTGCTCGCTGCCGAAGGCGCCGCTGTAGCCGCGAGTCGCGTTCCTGTAGTTGTCGTCATGCGTCGGACGGAAGCTGTGCCCCGTCAGCCGATCGCTGCGGCCATCGTTGATTCCGTCCTGGAAGCCGATCTGCTCCGCGTTCCCGCTATAGGCCACCGGACCATATGCGTATCCGCTGCCGTAATAAGGGGTCGTATAAACCGGAGTCGTGTAAACCGGGCCCGCATAAACCGGTTCGCGATAAACCGGCACTGGAACATGATTGTCGCGATACCAACCCGCATCATGGTCGGGCATGCGACGGTCAACCACTACCGGCGGCCGGCGATCCACGACTGGCGGATGCTCATTCACCACCGGCGTCCGATGATCATCGTGCCAGCTGCGATTCTGTTCCACGGCGCGCGGCGGCTGCACGCGACCGCGATTATCGTTGTCCTTCCGATCCTGTCCAAACGCCGCTCCAGAAATTCCTACCAACATCGCCAAACTCGCTGCCATCATCTTCCAGTTGCTTTTCATATCCCCTCCTCAACTACCTCGTACAGTCATATAGACCCACCAGGAGAGAGACTTGGCGTAAAGATTCAGTGGCGATATGTAATGCCGTGTAAAGCGGTAACTATCTGGAATTAAAGTAATTAAGTGATTTTAGAGCTGTGTGAGAGGCCAAAGATCAGGCAGAGATTGCTGCCTTATATTAAAGATGGTGGTAAGGGGAGAGATCTCGGCGGTTCAAAGTCAACCGTGTCGTTACAATCGCGCTTGGTTGCTTCTACCTCGCGCGCCCCAGTTGAATGGCTGAATGCCGTGGCTGACGGCTGATTGCTTCCAGGGACTGGCTACTGGGAACTGGCTACTTCTTCTCAGTGCGCTTCCGCGTCGCTCGGATGAAATGGCGCCTCCGCCTTCTTCGCCACGGCATTCGATTTCTGCTCTTCCGCGGGCTCTTCCGGGAACTCCTCTTTGTCGTGTCCCTGGATGGCCACCTTCATGAAGTCGATCCAGATCGGAAGCGCGGCCTGTGCGCCGGTCTCCTTGTTGCCGAGCGTCTTCTTCTCATCGAAGCCGATCCACACGCCGCAGGTGATCGAAGGAGAGAACCCGACAAACCAGGCATCGGTGAAATCGTTCGTCGTGCCGGTCTTGCCACCCAGCGGATGCTTCAGCTTCGACGCTGAAAACGCCGTGCCGTGCAGGATCACCTCGCGCAGCATGGTCGTCATGGTGCGCGCGGTCTTTGCGGCAATCACATCTTTCACTTCCGGATAATTTTCCTCCAGCACGCGCCCGCTGTAATCCTCCACCTTGCGGATATATCGCGGGACGACACGAACGCCGTCATTCGGGAACGTCGTAAACGCGCTGGTCTGTTCCGTTAGCGTCAGGTCCGCCGCGCCCAATGCGACCGGCAGTACCGGCGGGATGGGCGACGTGATCCCGAACCTGTGCGCATAGTCGATCACCGTGTCAATGCCGATCTTGGCCGCTTCCTTCACCGCCGGCACGTTTCGCGATTCCGCCAGCGCGTGACGCAACGTGATGTTGCCTTCAAACTTGTTGTCGTAGTTGTGCGGCGACCACGCACCCGACGCCGTGTTGAACGTTATCGGCGCATCCAGGATGATGTCGTCGGGCGTCGCGCCGTCTTCCTCGATCGCCGCCGAATAAACGTATGGCTTAAACGACGATCCTACCTGGCGGTAGGCCTGCGTCGCGCGATCGAACTTCGAAAGATCGAAATCGCGTCCACCCACCAGCGCCTTTACGTCGCCTGTCGCGTTGTCGAGCGCCAGCAATGCGCCCTGCGCACCCGAGTCCTGCTCCAGCGAAACCTTCGCCGGACCCTCCTGCGGCGTCGCCAGCACCTTCACATACACCAGGTCGCCGACCGTCAGGATTTCGCTGAAGCTCTTGACGCCGGTCCACTTCAATTCCATCGGCGTCAGCTCGGCCGTATAAGACCCAAATCTCATCTTCGTTAACGTCGGCGTTACCTCGGTGACCAGCGCATGCAGATAGGTTCCCGGCCGTATCGGCTTGTCCCAGTCCGGATGATCGTACTTGTCGATCTCCGTCCCTTCGGCGATCACGTTGGGCAAATCGCTTTTCCAGCCGTGACGGCGCTCATACGCCGCGAGTCCGTCGAGCACCGCCTGGTTTGCCGTCATCTGCAACTCGGTGTTCAGCGACGTGTAAACCCTCAGCCCGCCCTCGTGGACCTCGTCGCTGCCATACTTCTTTTCCAGGTAGCGGCGAATCTCTTCCACGTAATACGGCGCCAGCCAGTTCGGATCGCTCGCCACATGCAGCCGCAACGGAGCGGCCTTGGCTCTAGCGGCTTCTGAGGCGGTGATCTTGCCGTCTTCGAGCATCGAGTTGATCACCAGGTTTCGCCGGTGCAGCGCGTGCTCGGGGTTGTTGATCGGCGAATAGAAGTTCGGAGCCTTCGGCAGTCCCGCCAGCACCGCCGCTTCTTCGAGCGTCAGATCCTTCGCATGTTTGCTGAAGTAATATTGCGCGCCTGCTTCAAATCCGTACACGCCATGCCCCAGGAAGATCTGGTTCGCGTACAGCGTGAAGATCTGCTGCTTGGTAAAGCGCCGCTCGATCTGGATCGACAGCAGAATCTCGTCGAGCTTCCGGTGCAGGCTTTTTTCCGGCGACAGAAACAGGTTGCGCGCCAGCTGCATCGTCAGCGTCGATGCGCCCTGCACTTTCGCGCCCGAGGTGAAGTCCCGATAGGCCGCCCCGGCCACGCGCCACACGTTGATGCCCCAGTGTTTCTCGAAATCCTTGTCTTCAGTCGAGATCAGCGCGTCGCGCAGCACCTTCGGGAAGTCGTCGTAGCTGGCAACCACGCGCCGCTGTAACGCAAACGATCCCACGATCTTGCCCTTATCGTCGTAAAGTTCGGTTACCGAGCTCGGCCGGTAGTGTTCGAGCTCCGTGACCTCAGGCAGTTCGGTGGTGTAAACGAGAAGTACGCCGATGGCTGCGCCGATCGCAGCGGCGATTCCCACCAGCACCGAGAAGGCGATCCAGCCAACCAGGCGTTTGCGCCCGACACGAACTTCGGTTTGCGGCTGTGGGATTCGAGACTTCATCACCTATGTGGAGGGGCGGAACGGGTTCAGGATAGCACGATGAGAACGCGCTTCAGACATCATCTTGAGGTCGGAATCCGACTTGCGGAAGGTATCGTTCCGGGAATTTTTTTCTGCGTCAAGACTGGTTCTGCCGCCGGTATTCTCGCGGCCATTCCAGCTCTGCTTCTATGATCGCTGCGGTGACACCCAGATTTGCCTGCTGCAGCTTGCCTGACAGGGGAAAACAGTTGGACTTGACATTATATCAAGTCACCATCCATAATCCAGATGTCCGGTTCGGTCCCCAATCCGCTCAGCGCCGAGGAATTGCGGCAGCTGCTACTCGAAGCGATTTCCCGGCACGCCGACACAGATAACCCAGAAACGTTTCATGCGCTGTTCCATCATCTGGAGCGGGGGATTCAGACCGACGACGTTTTGTATGCCTTACGGAATCGCTGGAACAGATTCAAACCGCTCCCGTTCAACCGGCGATTCTGGCAATGGAAGTACAAGATTTGGGCCAACACGCTGGACGGCTCGGAGTTGACCATTATCATTGCCGTGGATACAGCCAATCGGGAGTTCGAGGTGATTACCAGATGGTCCAGCGAAGACGACGAGAATGTTTGATCTGCGGCAAGCCCATGAACGCCATGGTGTCCACTCCGCGATCTCCCTATCCCTTTACGGACTCCGGGCTGGATTACGTTTACCTAATCGGCATTGAACACTTTAAGTGTGCTAACGGTCATCAGGTAGCGAGGATTCCTGCCATCGAGCAGCTCCTGGACGTCATCGCCCGCAGCGTGGTCCAGCGATCAGAGGCGCTGAGCGGCGATGAGATCCGGTTCCTGCGCAAACGACTCTTCAAGAAGGCCGTGGAGTTTTCGAGAGATATCGGCATCGAGCCGGAAACGTTGTCGAGAATCGAGAACGACAAGCAACAGGCGAAGGAAAGCACCGACAAACTGATTCGGCTGTACTATGCCGTTTGTTCCGGCGATCCCGAACTGCTGAAGCGAATGAAGGAAGACATGGTTGAACTGCTGGCGAATTGGACGGAAATCAGGTCTCGAAAGAAGCTGGTGGCAACCGTGAAGGGCACTGCTTGGGACACGAAGGCAATTGCCTGAACCGTCGTTGAATCGTGCCATCCGCACAATAAAAGATCGCGGGCCACAGCCCGCGATCTTCACACCAAACTGAATCTTACGCCGTCTTCTTGTCCTTGTTCTGCAGCACCTGGATCGCGCGCTGCAACTGCTGATCGTTCTCCATGGTCTTCGTCTTCTTTTCCGGCTCGGCGTTGCTATTGTCGTTATCGTCGTCGTCGGGAAGCACGAAGTCATCGCTGTTATCAGCTACGGTGATATTTGGGGTAATGGCGTCGTCCTGGATCGCCTTTCCGTTCGGTGTGTAATACTTCGCCACCGACAGGATCAGCGCCGACCCATCGGGAATCGGAATCACCTTCTGGATCGATCCGATGCCAAACGTCTTGTCACCGACCACGTCGCCGCGTGCATTCTCCAGCACCGCTGCTGCCACGATCTCCGCCGCGCCGCCCGTGCCCCGGTTCACCAGCACCACCAGCGGCAGGTTGGTGACATCTTTCTTCGCGTCAGCCGTGAACGTCTCACGGGGATACTTCTGTCCCTGCAGGTAAGCGATAGTTCCATGATCGAGGAACAGGTTCGCGACCGCGACGCCTTCATTCTCGTCGCCATCGGAAACATCGCGCAGGTCCAGGATCAGCTTCTTTGCTCCTTGATCCTGTGCTGTTTTAATCTTCGACGCGATTTCCTGGGACTTGCCCTTCGGTAGCGCATCCACCTTGATGTAGCCAATGTTGTTCTGCAACATCTTCTCCGACGTCGGTGGAACTTTCTCCACGTCGCGAGTGATCGTCAGCTTCAGGGGTTCCGCCCGGCGTGCGCGCACGATCGAAACGTTTACGTTCGATCCCACCTGCCCGGCCAGCGCATTGTCCACTTCCGCCAGCGACATCTCACGGGTGCTCTTGCCCTCGATCGCCTCGAAAATGTCTCCGGTCTCCACGCCGGCTTTATCCGCCGCGCCGCCTGGAAGCACCGAAACCACCGCCGCGTAGCCAAATCGCTTCGAAACCGTCGCGTCGATGTGGCCCTTCGCTTCCGTTTGGTGCTTCTGATAATCCTTGTACTGCTCCGGTGTCAGATAGCTGGAGTTCGCGTCCAGCGATTCCAGCAGCCCGTGCAGGGCGCCATCGGTTACTTGCGGGATGTTGGGTTCTTCGACGTACTCAGTCCGGATGCGCGACAGCACTTCGCTGAACACGCCAAGCTGGCGATAAGCGCCATCATCGGAAGCGGCGCGAACGCGCAACCCGCCGACAATTGTGAACAACACTACGGCCACGGACAAAGTGAGGAGCAGAGCTTTGATTTGTTTTGACATGGATACTGAATCTTCGGCAGGCCTTTACGTTCGAGCTTGAGGTTCGAGCTTCGACCACGACAGCCCTTGAAGCTGCCCTATTATAGCCCGAAACGTCGGCACCTAACCCGCGTAGCCGCCACTCTGTTTTGACGCGATTTGCCGGCAAAGGTTTCCGCGAAATTCCGCGTACAGCCCCTTAATCCAGCAACTTAGCCCATGGTGCTGCGGCTGATTTCCTGTTCCTCGGCGGTGGCGACGTCCGCCCCCTCTCCACGGAACAGGTACCTTAGTGCTACCGGGGCCACAATCGTCGTGATCCCCGTCATGAAGACCACCACCGCGTAAGCCTGTGCCGAAATCGCCTTCATCTGTAGCCCGATCAGAGCCACAATCAGCGCCACCTCGCCTCGTGGCGTCATGCCCACCCCAACCTGCAACGCTTCTCTCCATCCGCGGTGTAAAACCGGCAAGCCGCACCCGAAGATCTTCGACAGAATCGCCAGCACCGTGATCACGGCCGCAGTCATCAGCACCTTGTTATCGAACACGCTGATGTCGAGCCTCGATCCCATTACGAAAAAGAAAAAGGGCGCCAGGAATTCATTGATCCCGTGGGCGCGCGGGCTGATCTTCCACTCCGAGTCGTAATCGGCAAACACCATCCCCGCGAAGAACGCGCCGATAATCGCCGCCATCCCGATCTTCGTTGCCGCCACCGACAGCCCGAGGCAAATCGCCAGCGCCAGGATCAACGGCGCGTCGTGCGACGACATTTTCTCCACGCCTGGACTGATTCTTCTAACAATTCGCGGGCCGATGAAGATCATGAACACCGCGAATCCGATCGCCTCCGCGATCAACACCGTGATATGCAGCCAATGGAAGCTGCTGCCGACCGTTCCCGTAACGATCGTCAATACCACCATGCCCAGAATGTCGTCGAAAACCGCGGCACCAAGAATGATTCGCGCTACCGGCGTATTCAGCACGTGCAGATCGCTCATCACCCGTGCCGTGATGCCCACGCTCGTCGCTACCATGGCGGCTGCCACGAAGACTGCCTCATGCTTGGCCTGCCCACGCAACGCTAAGTAGCAGAAGCCCAGCAGGAACGGTGCCGCCACTCCCGCCAGCGCAACTCCCAACGAAGCCCGCCCCACCCTTATCAGGTCCATGGGCCGAGTTTCCAGTCCCACTGTGAACAGCAGAAAGATTGCGCCGACTTCCGCGATCGAACCAACCGTGTCCGATGGATTAACCAGGCCCGTGGCATGGGGCCCAAGGATCACGCCCGCCAGGATCTCTCCCAGTACCCCGGGCAGCGACATCTGTTCGAAGATTTCTCCGAACACCTTCGCCCAGACGAAAATCGCGAAGAGTTCCAGCAGGAATAAATCAGCGCCAACCGGCATCGCGTCACTTGCAGAGTCTTTGGTCCGCACGGCCTAAGACGTCGCTTCTTTTCTACCCGATGCCCGCTCTCAGCTACCAGCGAAATCGAGAGCTGCTCAATCTGAGACTGCGGAATTCATTGTGCCGCCCTGAGATGATGTGTAGAATTGACTAACTGGTTAATTAGCCCAGAGATGGCCGTTCGCACCAAATCCGCCCCTCGTCCGGGAACCCGCGGTGAGCCCGAGAAAACCCGCTCCGCGATCCTCAAGGCCGCGCTCCACGAGTTCGCCGCCGAGGGTGTCGCCGGTGCCCGCACCGACGAAATCGCCCGGCTGGCGGGCGTAAACAAAGCTCTGCTTTACTACTACTTTCGCGACAAAGAGTCGCTCTACGGCTCCGTCATCGACAACGTCTTCCAGAACATGCGCGAGCGCCTGCTGCACGTCTTGAACAGCGACCTCGAACCGCGCGCCAAGCTCGTCCAGTACGCTCAGACCCATTTCGACTACATCGCCAGCTCGCCCGAGTATCCGCGCCTCGTTCAGCAGGAGATGATGCGCGCCGGCCGCCAGAAATCACCGCACCTCAAGCGCATCGCCCAGACTTACTTCCATCCCGTCTACATGCGGCTGCTCGAGCTTCTACAGGAAGGCATGGACGCCGGCGCCTTTCGCCCCGTCGATCCCCGCCGTTTCGCAATGCTCATGGCGGGATCCGTCGTGCAGTATTTCAATGCTCTGCCGCTGGCGCAGTTGCTCGGGCATCAGGATCCCCTTTCCCCCGAATCGGTGGCCGCCCAGCGCACCGCCGTTCTCGACTTCATAACGCACGCGTTGTTTCAACCTTCATCCGAAGCCGGCTCCGGTCGACCGCGCCCGGCCGGTCCGAATAGGGAGAGCTAGTTTTGCAAGCCCGCCGCATCTTCGTCCTGATCCTGATCATTCTCGTGCTGGGAATGGTCTACTACTTCCTCACCACCAACCGCGACAATGGGCTCCGCCTGATCGGCACCGTTGATGCCAACCAGGTGATCGTCAGCTCCAATATCCAGGGACGCATCGAAAAGCTGCTCGTCGACGAAGGCACCGACGTGAAGGCCGGCGATCCGGTGGCAGTCATCGACAGTACCGAGCTAAACGCCGAGAAGGAAGCCGCGGAAGCCACGCTCGCCAGCCTGCGTTCCAAGCTCGCGCAGTCGCAGTCGATGCTGCAATCCACCTCCGGCACCACCAGCAGCGCTGTCGCCAACGCGCAAGCGATGGTTCTCTCTACCACCGCTCAACTCGCCGAGGCCCAGGCCAATCTTGATCGCCAGAAACTCGACACCAAGCGCGCCGTCGATCTCACCTCGCAAGGCGTCGCCTCACAGCAGTCGAGCGATCTCGCTGTCGCCTCGCTAAAGCAGGCGCAAGCGCAGGTTGATTCGCTGCAGAAACAGGTGGACGCCGCCACGGCTCAACTCAAGTCCGCCCAGGCCCAGACCCATCAGGCCACCGCCGCGCAGAGTGACGTTGCCTCGGCCCGTGCGCAGGCCGTCAGTGCCCAGGCGCAGATCGCGCAGATCGAAGCTCGTCTCGGATACACCCGCGTCTTCGCCCCGGTCACGGGAACTGTCTCGGTTCGCGCCGCTCGCGAAGGCGAAGTCGTCTCGCCCGGCCAGCCGATTGTCACCATTGTTGACTACAGCGACACCTGGGTTCGCGCCGCCATTCCTGAAACCTACAACGACCGCGTCGCCGTCGGCGATACTCTCCCCGTCATTCTGCCTTCCGGCGAAAAGACCACCGGCAAAGTGATTTTCAAGGGCGTGGAAGCCGACTTTGCCACCCAGCGCGACGTCAGCCGCCGCAAGCGTGACATCAAAACTGTCGCTCTGAAACTGAAGGTCGACAACACGCAGCGCAAACTCGTCCCCGGCCTCACCGCCGACGTCATCCTCCCCGATCACCCGGCCTCCGGCACCAGGCTCGCGGAGAAGCAATAGTGGCCGACATCAAGCCCAACGAACCGGCCGGCACTCCGCTTGCCATCGAGGTCAACCATATCGTCAAGAAGTACGGTGACTTCACCGCCGTCGACGACATCTCGTTCCAGGTTGCCGAAGGCGAAATCTTCGGATTACTCGGCCCCAACGGTGCAGGCAAGTCCACGCTCATCCGCATGATGACCACCCTCCTACCCATCACCGCCGGCTACGCCAAAATATCGGGCCACGATGTAAGTAAGGACCCCGATGACGCTCGCCGCTGCATCGGCGTCATCCCGCAGGCCATGACCAGCGACCCCGACCTCACCGTCGCCGAAAATCTCACCATCTACGCCAAGCTCTACGACGTGCCCGCGGCCCGGCGCAAGCAGAACATGGACGAGCTGCTCGAACTCGTCGATCTCACCAAGTGGAAGGATGCGCAAACCAAGACGCTCTCCGGAGGCATGCGCCGCCGTCTCGAACTCGCGCGCGGCCTCATGCACAGTCCGAAAATCTTCTTCCTCGACGAGCCGACGACCGGTCTCGACCCCGTCTCGCGCGTCGCCGTCTGGGAAATGCTTACCAACATCAAGAGCCAGCGCAACCTCACCGTGCTCATCACCACGCACTACATGGACGAAGCCGACCGCCTCTGCAACCGCATCGCCATCGTCGATCACGGCAAGCTCGTCGCGCTCGACACCCCCGAAGCTCTCAAGCGGACCATCCCCGGATCGAACGTGATTGAAGCGCAGTTCCTCCACCCGCCCGCCGACTGGGAACAACAATTGCGCGGCCTCGCCGAGGTCCACAACGTGCAGAACGAAAGCGCCGACATGTACCGCATCATCACCTCGAACGGTTCGCGCACGACCACCGATCTGGTCGAGCTCGCCATCAAGCGTAACGTGGAAGTTAAGACGCTCACCGTGCAGAACACCACGCTCGACGACGTCTTCGTGCACTACACCGGACGCCAGCTCCGCGACGAACAGGTGAAGGCCCTCGGTTTCGTCATGCCGACCCGCCCCGGCTACTGATGTAGAACAGCCATTCCTGGCTGTTGCCTGTCTGGGAACGGCGCCTTCGCTCGCTCAGGCGGGGCGAAGCTCCGCGGATTCTCTTGTGACCTCCGTGTCGATTCGCGGTCAGTGTCAATCCACCAGCCGTCCCAACACCAACCACCAACCGAGCCCTTGTGATATTTTCATCTCCCTATGCGCCTGCTGATCCTCGCACTCCTCTTCGCTCTTCCGCTCTCCGCCCAATCCAGCTCCGATTGGAACAAGACCGTCGACGAATTCTTCGATGGCTACTTTGCCTTTAATCCCACGCAGGGCACGCAGTCCGGCTTCCACCAGTACGACGCGAAGCTCGAAGATTACTCCCGAGAAGCCGTCGACAAGCAGATCGCATGGGATCACCAATGGCTCGACCGCCTCGGCAAGTTCGACACCAAGACGCTCTCCCCCGAAGAGCTACAGGACTACCAACTCGTCCTCAATCAGGTGAAGAGCGACCTGCTCAGCCTCGAAAACATTCGCCAGTGGGAAAAGAACCCCGACCGTTACTCCAGCGGCATCACCAGCAGCGCCTTCGTCATCATGGCGCGCAAGTTCGCGCCGCCCGAAGATCGTCTGCGATCTCTCATCGCTCGCGAACGCCAGATGCCTGCCGTCTTCGCCGCCGCGCGTCATAATCTCAACAACCCGCCGCATATTTTCACCGAGATCGCTATTCAGCAGGTGCCGGGCATCGTCAGCTTCTTCCAGAAAGACGTTCCTGATGCCTTCAAGGGCGTTACCGACAAGCAGTTGCTGCTCGAGTTCCGCGAGTCTAACGATGCCGTTATCGTTGCGCTGCAGAAGTATCTCGACTTCCTCAAGCACGACCTGCTCCCCATCTCCAATGGCGACTTCCGCATCGGCGCCGACAACTACTCCAAGAAACTCGCATACGACGAGATGGTCGATATCCCGCTCGATCGCCTGCTCGAAATCGGCTACGCCGACCTGCACCGCAACCAGGAAGAGTTCAAGCGCGTCGCGAAATTGGTCGACCCCAAGAAGACACCCGAGCAGATTCTCGACGATTTGCAGAAAGACTATCCGCCGCCCGACAAGCTGCTCTCCACCTTCCAGAACATGCTCGGCGGCATCCGCCAATATCTCATCGACCATCGCATCGTGACCGTCCCATCGCCGGTGATGCCCATTGTCGAAGAGACGCCGCCGTTCATGCGCGCGCTCACCTTCGCCTCCATGGACACACCCGGCCCCTACGAGAAAGTCGCCAAGGAAGCCTACTTCAACGTCACGCTGCCCGAGTCGATCTGGCCCAAGACACGCATCGATTCGTTCATGGGTCAGTTCAACCGTTACACCATGACCAGCGTCGCCATTCACGAAGTCTTCCCCGGCCATTACGTGCAGTTCCTCTGGGTTCCCGCGGCGCCGTCGAAGGTTCGCAAACTGCTCGGCTGCGGATCGAATGCCGAAGGCTGGGCGCACTACAGCGAGCAGATGATGCTCGACGAAGGCTATGGCAATGGCGATCCCAAGCTGCGCCTCGGCCAGATTCAGGACGCGTTGCTGCGTAACGCGCGTTACATCGTCGGCATCTCCATGCACTCGGGGAAGATGACTTTCGACCAGGCCATCGACTTCTTCCAGAAAGAGGGCTACCAGCCCAAGGCTGTCGCCGAGACCGAAACCAAGCGCGGCACCAGCGATCCGACGTATCTCGTGTACACGCTCGGCAAACTCGAAATTATGAAACTGCGCGAAGACTACAAGAAGAAGATGGGCGACAAGTTCTCACTCGAGGAGTTTCACAACACGTTCCTCAAGCAGGGCTTCCCGCCCATTAAGCTCATCCGCGAGACGATGCTGGGAGAAAACAGCGGCCCGGTGCTGTAGCAGCGACGCGCCACTGAAGCATTCTCAAAGGATTACTTTTGGGGCTGGTACTGCCAGAGCTTCTCCGCTGCCGTGCCGAAGTTTCCCAGGTGGTAGACAGCCGCTCCTTTCACGGCAAACGTGAATGCGCTGAAGGGCTCGGCTTTCATGGCCTTTACGAAATCTTCGTTGGCTACGCCCAGCGTGACGTGAGGTATATACTTCGGGCCGCTCGAGTCGGGAATGAAGTTCTCGACCCAACCGATCGTTTCGGCGTTGGCATCGTCACCCACGAAGGCTGCTTTCGTTCCTCCATGCACTGAAAATGGCTCGACCGCGGCAATTACTTTTTCATGCAAATTCATCAGTTCGGGTGTGCGCTCGACCACGAACACTGTTACCGCCACTCCTGCCCAAATTACATAGTCAATTGCCTCCGCCTTCAGCTGCAAACCTATCGGCGGATTGCTCGCGTAAACTTTTGCGATCGCCGCAGTCACCGCGTCCAGGTCTTTTACCCGCACGAAGCGCTGCAAAAGAGTGACATGCGGCGCATGTGTGGCGTCAAGTTCGTACCCACGTGGATAGTTGCCGCGAAGTCTGGCGTTGACTTCGTTAGCCTTGGTGATCATCGTCTCGTCTGGTTGAAGCAGGATGTCGATGGCGATCAGCTTATCGCCCGTGGTGTTGTTCGCTTGGGCACTTACAGGTTGGATGAGAACGGCAACAAATCCCAGTACTGCCAGCAGCGTGAAGACAGCCCTTTTCATAATTGCTGACCTTTCGCATGAGCAAAAGTTTCCTCACGAGCCGCCGCCAACAAGTTAACCTAGAATACGGTGGGTAAACTGGGAACTGTCAGAACAGTCAGGCAATAGGCGTCATGTTGAGCCGATGTTGATTGTTGACGCCGAGGCGGATACCGCCAACGACCTCGATACGAACCCTGATCCCTCGTGAAATGCCGTCGTTTCCACGCCAGGATAGTTGCTGGTGTCGCGGGTTTCCAAGCTGACAGTTGAAGTGCGTCGCAGCTTTCTCTCACTGTTTCAAATAACGAAGCGCAACAAATCCAGATTTTAGAATCTTTGACTCCACAAGCTTCAACTGCAATTTCTCCTGCAGGTGGATACCTTCGAACAGCCGTCTTCCTTCCCCTGCGACGATAGGCTGAACGACAAAACGAAATTCATCAACCAGGCCAAGCTCGACAAGTTGTGAAGGAATATCCACGCCGCCGGCCAAAATATTTTTGCCTTGTTCTTGCTTTAACTTCAGTATCTCGTCTTGAAGGTTCGTACGAACGATTCTCGTATTCTTGTCTTCGGCGCCGCTTAACGTTCGCGAAAAAACAACTTTCTTGACGGTGTCGAAGGCTCGCGCAAATTCGATCGACGCACGTGTCGCCGACTGGCTTTTTGCGACCTCCGGCCAATAAGGAACCATCAGTTCATAGGTCTTGCGCCCAAAGACCTGCAGGTCAACCTCTCGTAGTAGCTGCGTGTAATGTTCAAGGATTTCGTCGCCGCCAACTGCTTTGGTGTGATCGCAGCAGCCGTCCGCGGTTAGGTTGATTGCGAAGATTAAATTTCTCACCCTGATCTTCAGTGCGCGCTTTGCCCATCCAGCGTCTGCACCTACTGCCCTCCCACCGCTGTTCCCGCCGCCAACTGCTCTTTCGCGGCCAAAGGAACCATGGCCCAAGTGAGCAGTAGGACGAAACTCAGCCTTACTTTCATACAGCACCCCACCGATTCGGAAGTCTATGGTTACCGCTGGCACAGGTCAATTGTGCTCGCCTGTGGTACCTTACGATTCGCGATCGTTTGTCCCGATCGCGTCGTTCGGAACCCATCATGTCTATGCGCGTTCGTAAAGCCGTCTTTCCCGCCGCCGGTCTCGGTACCCGATTTCTTCCCGCCACCAAGGCCCAGCCCAAGGAAATGCTCCCGCTCGTCGACAAGCCGGTCATCCAGTACGGCGTCGAAGAGGCCATGGCCGCCGGATGCGACCAGATCGTCATGGTCACCGGCCGCGGCAAGCAGGCCATCGAAGACCACTTCGATGTCAGCTACGAGCTCGAAAAGATGCTCGAAGAGCGCGGCAAGACCGACCTGCTCGCCATCGTGCGCCAAATCTCCGACATGATGCACGTCGCTTACATACGCCAGAAAGAAGCGCTCGGTCTCGGCCACGCCGTGCTCACCGCCGCCGAACTGGTCGGCAACGAGCCCTTCGCCGTGCTGCTCGCCGACGATGTCATCGATGCGGAAGTGCCCTGCCTCAAGCAGATGATGCAAGTCTTCAACGAAACGCAATCGTCGGTGATCGCCCTGCAGAAGATCGAAGGGCCCGCCATCTCCGCCTATGGCGTCATCGCCGCCAATCCTGTCGAAGGAAAACGGAAAGATCGCCTCTGGGAAGTGACCGACCTGGTCGAGAAGCCCAGGTTCGAGGACGCGCCCTCTAACTTTGCCGTTATCGGCCGCTACATCCTCACTCCGCGCATCTTCGACATCCTGTCGCACACCCCGTTCGGCAAGGGCGGTGAACTCCAGTTAACGGACGGGTTAAAAGGCTTGCTGAAAGAAGAGAAGCTTTACGGCTTTGTGTTCGAAGGAAAGCGTCACGACACCGGCGACAAGCTCGGTTTCCTGAAGGCGACGGTCGAGTTCGCGTTGAAGCGCCCCGACCTGAAAGACGAGTTCTCGAAGTGGCTGAAAGGCCTGTCGCTCTGATCCCCAGTTGAAGTCCCTCGACGCCTGTGCGCCGAGGGATCGGACTTGACGCTTACGCCGCCATCGGGTGATCGCCGCTCTTGGCCGGGCGCAGCATCGCGTCCACCCGCTCCACCAGCGCTTTCGGGTCGCCGGTCGCGAACTCGAATTCGCCCGGTATCTCAACGCCCGAGCCCTTTAGCACCAGCAGCAGTTGCCGCGGATGGCTGCGCTTCACTTCCTGGATGAACCGCTGCGCCGATTCCATGGAAGCGTCGGTGTTGGCGATCACCAGATCGTAGGCGCCCGATCCGATCCGGCTCATCGATTGCTCAAAGCTCCGCGCGGGATGAACCTTGTAGCCCGCGTTCTTCAGGGCCGCGTTGCGTTCGCGCCGGCGGTCGCGATGTCCATTGTCGATGAACAGGATGGTGCGCGTCTCTCCCGTGCGCTCCATATTCGTGTTGGGTTTGGATCCGGGTATCTGCAGGTCAGACGAATTCATAAGTGCGCGCCCCTCGGCATAGATTCCAGGGGTACTGAGAGAGAAGCTGAGTAGCGACAGCAGGTTGGCTCTGCTCTCCGTTCTACTTCGGAATTTCAGAGTTTGACGTACCGCGTAACGAAACGTGACCTACTTGTCCTTCTTCGTGGCCGAATTCGTCGCTGGCTTCGCATCCGCCGGTGGCGGCTCCAGGTGATCTCGGAATCGCGAGACAAGTGTCTCGGCCGCTTTCACCAGGTTGTCGTCGCGGGTCTTCTCCTTGAACCCGCCCTTTGGACGCTCGTAGCCCGACCATAGCAGCAGGTGAGTGCGTGAGTCGTAGACCGTGAGCTTGATGATCGCAACCGAGATGTCACGGCTCGAGTTCGACGTCACGTGACCACCGCTGTCCGTCGAGCTTGAGACGCTGGTGCCGTTCTGCTCTTCGGGCGCCTGCACTTCAATGATCACATCGGCCTGCACCGGCGAATCGACCAGCGTGAAACGTCCCCAGCCTTCGATTCCCGACTCGATCACGTTGTACGGAATCTCGCTCCCACCGCCGTTTCTCACGAACGCGGTCTTCGCCGCGGCGAGCCTCGCCGACGGGCTGACTGGCGTTGCGGACGCTTTCTGGTCCTGCGCGAACGAGACGGCAGAGGCAAGTAACAGGATCAAGAGTATGGTGGCGCGAACCATTGGCTTCAGCTCCGTGGGCGGAAGCCCGATTATATCGTTGCTCTATACTGATCGCGATTCATGCTTCCTTACATCCAAGTTGGCCCGTTCCACCTTTGGACCTACGGCCTGATGCTAGCCTGGGGCCTGTGGACCGCCTACTACTTCTTCCGCGAGGAAGTGAAGCGACGCAAGCTGCCGGTCAACTCCGGCGTGCTCATGATCGGGATCGCCATTGCCGGCATCGTCGGCGCCAAGCTCTATCACGTTATCGTTACAACCGTCCTCGCTGAACATCAGCCGGTTTCGTGGCACAGTCTGCGCGACCCCGTGGGCCTGGCGTGGGGCGGCGGCCTGATCGCCGGTTTCGCCATGCTCGCCTGGTACGCTCGGCACAAGCAGGTCTCGATCTGGTCGCTGCTCGATGCGGCGTCTCCCGCGGCCGCAGTCGGTTACGCCTTCGGACGCATGGGCTGCTTCCTCGCCGGTGACGGTGACTACGGCAAGCCCACCAGCTTGCCGTGGGGCATGAGCTTCCCGCACGGGCTGGTGCCGACGACGCAGCGCGTGCATCCGACGCCGCTGTATGAACTTGCCGGCAGCCTGTTCGTGCTGTTCGTGTTGCAGCAGCTCAGCAAGCGCGACCTCGCGCCTGGTACGGTGTTTGCCGTGTACCTGATCCTCAGCGGCGCGTTTCGCTTCGCCGTCGAGTTCATCCGCCTGAACCCGCCGATGCTGCTGGGGCTGACCGAAGCGCAGGTGATCGCCGCGATCTCGGTTCTCGCCGGATTCGCGATCCTAGCCAGTTCGCGCATGCGAACTCTGGCTCCCGCCAATTAGGAAGTCCATCGCTTCTTCGCGCGTTTCGAACTTCGGGATGTCGCGGCTGGAGAACGACTTCACCGAATCGTGCAGCGTCTTCGGGATGTTGCCGTTGAAGACCCAGGCCGAGCGCCGCAGGTGCTGGCGGTTGCGCACGGCGGCGATCTTGATGCGTTCCACCGCTTCTTTTGTCAGTTTCGATCCGCTGAAATCGGCGAGCAGCAGCACGGAATGGTCCGGCTCCGCAGTGACGTGAGCGGGAACCTGGTCAGCGATCTCGGCGACCTGGCCGGGCTGACATTCACTGCAATCGACGAGCAGAATCTTTCTGCCGTGGTGCTGGATAAACCGGATGCGCTCCATAAGCCGCCTCCGTAGCGAGCAATGCGAGTTTAGCGCAGCCGCAGCGGGTGTCAACTGCGGCTGTATAGTAGCGGGATGAGCCGCTTGCTTGCCGTCTTCACCCTGCTGCTTTCCGCCCCGCTGCTGTTTTCCGCCGATGCAAAACCTGTTCACGTGCTGCTGCACACCGAAGCGGGCGATATCGAGGTGGAAGTCGATAGCGTTCACGCGCCGGCCACGGCCGAGAACTTCCTGCGCTACGTGGATAAGGGCTTCTACAACGGCGGCGGATTCTATCGCACGGTCACCCTCGACAACCAGCCGCAGAACAAGGTGAAGATCGAGGTGATCCAGGGCGGCAACCCGGAGCACGAGGGCGAAGATTTCCCGCCGATCAAGCTGGAGCCGACGCACAAGACCGGCATCAAGCACATCGAGGGCGCGATCTCGATGGCGCGCGACACGCCCGATTCGGCGACGTCGGAGTTCTTCATCTGCGTCCGTGAGCAGCCGGAACTCGATTTCGGCGGGCGCCGCAATCCTGACGGGCAGGGGTTTGCGGCCTTCGGACACGTGGTCAAGGGTATGGACGTGGTGCGGAAGATCCAGAAGGCTCCGTCGGATGGGCAGGCGCTGACGCCTCCGATCAAGATCCTGAGCGCGAAACGGATGTAAGCCGATAACTTCCTGGTAACGATGGCGGTTCCGTTCCGGAACTGTCGCGCAGGGTACCCCCCTCCCCCCTCGTGTTTGAAGGCAAAGGAGTTGCGGAACATTTCCGGCTGAATGTTTGCCGGCGCAGGACTTAGATCCCGATGTTTGATAACGCAGGAGTTACAGGCGCGTTTTGGGGGCTTGCGCGGGCTGGCGTTCCGTTTCGGGAAGCGAGCAGCGAGGGCGCGCTGGCGGCGGTGATTGATGAGTTGGTTAACGGCGAAGAGGCGGTAAACCGGGAGATCAAATTTTTGGGCTTGATCCCGTAGAATCAGCAGGTTAGCGGGGGCGATCGGCGCAAACGACGGCAAACGGAGCCGCTTACACGCAAATTCCAGATAACGCACGAGTTAGCTCACCCTCCTCATCATGTAATGTCAAAGATCGTTGCTGCCGCTTCGTTGCGTCAGGAAACTCGGTGGAGTTTCGTCCTATTTCCAGAGTAGCAAATCGGGGAGGTTTTCTGGCGGAGGAGGCGGGGGCGCAAAATCTTCGTAACGTTAGGGTTAGGGGCGGCGGAAAATAAATAACTTGACAGGGAATTGTGGAGGGAAAGGTCAAGAAGGGTGAGTTCCGAATCGGGAAAGCTCCACGCAGAGTTGGCATAGGAGCGAAGTGCGCAATGGACTCCTGTCTGTTGTGTTGAATCTTCCGCTTAGACCAAAGAATTTAAGTGAGGTGCCCGTCGTGCTGGGGTTAAGTAATCCCCCAGGACAAGTTATTCAGAGGCGGGAATAGAAAAAAACAGCCCCTAAACCATAGGGGCTGTTTGGCGATTCACTCTTTTGGGGAGGGGAGTTTTATTTTGCGACGGCTGCTTTGGCGAGGGTTCCCGGATGTGCTGTCATCGCCATCTTTTGGATGTCGATATACGCTTCATAGCCGATGATTACGGCCACGGGTGTGTCATCAACTTGGATGACCAGCGTTTCCTGTTTTTCCGACTGTCTTTTCAGTTCGGTCGCATTGATCTGGCGCAATTTGCTGACCCCGACGTGCCGCACGCGCGGATCAATTACCGGGATGGCTTGAGCCAAGGACATTAGTTTTCTCCTGCGGGTAGTGGCAAATGGTTTGCCGAACATACGATACCATGTCTGTCAATATCCTGCCTTTTGAAGTGGAATTTGCTTGCCACTATATGTGCAATATTTTGCTTGCATCGAGCTTTGTCTCTGCTTTAGACTCGCTGCGGATGATGGCCAAGTGGACAGTTTTTAAGTAGGTACTTTTGGGGCCGGTAGCTCAGCGGATTAGAGCATGTGTCCACTAAACACTTGGTCGTGGGTTCGAATCCCACCCGGCCCTCTCAAAATTGGGGGGTTCCCAACTTAAGTAACCGGCCCCAAAAATAATCTTGATTCCCCTTGCCTGCGTGCCAAGAGCTACTTATCATTTGGATAGTGGACACAAGCTCTGTGCCGCTGAGTGTGTGGGCTTCAATGTTCCCACGCTCGGAGGCTAGGATGCTTCCAGAAGGGCTGAATGGCGTTGAAACCGTTCGGCCCTTTAATTTTGGGTTGGATCTTCTATTGGCAGCGTAACTATTGCAGCGTTTGAGACTTCTTTTGAGGGCGTTACTTCTTGTATCGCCTCGGCCTCAACATTAGTCGTTGTTGATGCGGTGTCGAACGTCAAATCCAACAGACCCTGCGTCTTTGGTATCGGAATATCTGAAACGTTAAGGACAGGAATCCCCCAGAGCTTTCCGTGTTGATGTATATGCTTATCCATTGAATAGATCGTTGTGACACCTTCAACTTTGGCGATTGCGACGATTTGATGGTCGTACTTCACTTTGTCCCAGTCCCGAAATCCCTCCTTCTTATCGCCGGTCTCTAAGTTCGACTTCACTCGCAAGGCGACTTCGATTGCAGCTCTTGTAGCGAATGCTCTAATCTTGAAGCAACTTTGGGATTCCAGTTGGTCTACGTGTTTTTGGCAGTCTGGGGCAACTACAACAAGTGCTTCGCTCAATGCTGGCGCTGGAATAACGATACTTTCCGCCTCATCTTCGAGGCTCCTTACTAATGCGTCTACTCGCTCTTTCGCGTGTTCAATAGGTGCTCCGGTCTTAAAATCATTGGGCACGCCACTTTTCGCGTAAATGAGCAAAGATAGAACACCAGCGTCGAGGGCAATCATTATCGTTACATCTCTCCAGTCTCTCTAATTTCGTTTAGGAAGCCCAAAGGGTCGTCTATCTTGTCCAACTCCGAATTTTGAATAGAACGAAGATTGGCAACAACGTCCGAAAGCGAGTCGTTCTTCAACGGCGTCACATCAACGATGTCAAAATGTGTTAGCTTCCATCGCGTGTCCTTCAATCGTTTCCATTCTCCTTGTCCGTAGACTCGCACCCTCTTGAACAAATAATCGGCTGCGATTTGGCGTCCCTTTTCGCGGCTTGTAGTGCAGATATAAACTCTGTCGCCATCGCGTAGATAAACGGAGATTGTTGCGTCCCTTCCGCCGACGATGAACACTTCCCCCTCCAGAGTTCCAGACTCTATGATCGGCCCAATCTCAGGGGAGGCTGTCTGCTCCCTTCCAGGAAAACGAAGCACCCTTCCGTGGTAGGCAATGAGTTCCGCAACCGCATTGTCTTCGGCTAATTTGTCGTTAATGGCGACATACGCGTCCATCGCAGAGGCCGAAGCGGTCAAATTCCGCACAGCCTCTAGGCGCTTCTCTACTTTATTGACCGCGTTACGATCAACAAACATAGCTGGAGCCGCGCTGCCCTCTTCCACTCGAAGAAAGTGCACGTGCTCTTCATTTCCAAAAAGATTAACGAGGTCGGCAAGATACTGCTGGAGCCGCTTCATGGAGATCGTTAGCGGCGTAAAAGCGTCAATTGCGAACTTGTATTCCCCGAGTTCTGCCATGAAAGCCTCCCATGATACACTTCGGGCAGGCGGTAGCAAGAAAGCTTTGTCGCAGCGGTTAGGTAGGATTTAGTGCAGAATCACCCTAATCCTTCCGCCAAGAGTACTGAGGGCGATTCACGGTCTAAATGCTGTGCCCTTTACGAAGGCTGATTTTCTCCGACAGGTACCGACGGCTTCTCACATGCCTTGAACCAAACCTGTTCCAAAAATGGAAGTAAACTCAGATTTCCAGGGTGGCGGCGGTTTGTAACGTAGTATTCATCCAAGCAGCTCTGCAAGTACTTCGCTCACCTGATGATAGACTCTACCGATTTCTCTCTTGATTAGCGGCCAAATCTTTCGATTGTTTGTGTGTGAACGTCGCTGATTGGAAGATGATGGCTGCGATCGATGGCTTGATCCTAATCCGGCTGCTGATGAGGTAGCCGGTGGCTCGGCGGTCACTGCACCCGCCGGGCCTTTTCCTCGCGGATAGTTTGTTCCTTTCCGGGGGTGAAGTCAACGGAAGGAAGCCTGTCGTTGTCACTGGTGGTTATAACTAACCCGCCAAGGGCGAGCCGGGGAAACGTTGCCGGGTTGGCGGCGGCTTGGGAACTCGGTACAGAATTAGGACGTTCGTGATTCAACGCGGAGCAGAGAGGAGGGGACTTTCCTGCTCACTGCAATGCGTATGGCTCTTCGGTTAGAATCACGTCGATGCCCGAGGTAGCCCAACCCTTGACGCTGAGTCCCGCGGAAGTTGTCCGCCAAACGCCCGTTTCGCAGTCGGGAAACGGCATCTGCTACGCCGTGATGGGGAACAGCACGGTGCAGAACGCCGACGTCGAGCGCATGGTGGCAGCCGTTCCCAATCCCATCGCCGCCGCGCTCAACCGCAAAGCGTATTATTTCGTGCCGCTGACGGTGAGCCAGGGCGACGAGACGGTGATTGCCGAACGCTACGACGTGGCGCTGAGCGATCATGCGGTGTGCCATCGCAACCTGAACCTGGGCGACTCGCAGTGCGTCTTCATTTCCAGCCGGTTGATGGACGACAAGTTCTCGCTGGCGTTTGAGTTCTACATCAACGTGGCGCACGCTTTTGTGGAACGCGCCGGAGTGCCGGAGAGCTTTTCGGAGATTGCCTGGAAGCAGGTGGAAGAGCGGCAGCGCGGCGAGACGGGGCTGGATGCGTGGGAGTTCCGCAAGGCGGCCACGTCGGCGAACGGCGATACTGAACGCGCCAAGAACGAATACTTCACCGCGGCGTTTTCGGACTCGATCGCGATCTACATGCTGTCGACTTTCACCGATGTCGATTATTACGATCTGCGCGAGCGTGAATATCCGCTGCTGGCGCCGAATGCGCTGGCCGAGCGGCTGCGAAAGATCTCCGAGCTGTTCCCACCGAACGCGGGCTTCGAATTCAATGTGTTCTACCGCCGGCGATAGAAACCCAATCCGGTCATCTGAATATCTGGTATCTGGCGATCTGAACCCTGAGATGGCCGGTGATCTGATTCGTCTCTACGTCCAGCCAAAATAATCACGGCGCCCGCGAAGGCGCCGCTGATATTTTCCGGTGTTCCGATCAGGAGTACCGGATGATCGGGTGATCGGATTTATTGTTCGTCTTCCATCTCGACCCAGTCGCCGACGTGGATGTCTTCGACGGCATTGACGACCATGGCCGTGGCTGAGCTTGGAGTGACGCTCAGCACAATCATCTCGCCGATGTCGCGCACGGGCAGAGTTTTGGCGGTTTCCGGTGTTATCGTTCCCGGATACTTTTGCGTGTCTTCGCCGATTGGCGCCTTAAACGACAGGTTGTCGACGGCTTCCAGTTTTGCGGGGTCGTATCCGCGAATGACGCGGAAGTAGTGACCGACGATCACGCCGCGATTGCTGCCGGCACTGAGGTAAACCTTGTGGCCGGGGCGAAGCTGGGTATCGAATTCACGTGCCATGATGATGCGAGCGCTGAGGTGTCCGGGACCGGCGGGAAAGCGGGGAAGCACGCTGGTTTTGCGGAACGTGACCGGTTCGTGTTCCTTGAAGGGAACCACGAGGTCGCCGAGGGTCATGTTCTGACAGCTGAACTCGACCTGCGCCACCGCGACGTTGCCGCGAATGGACACGACGCGAATGCGTCCGAGCTCGTCATAAGGCTGGCCAGCGGCGTTGATCGCGGCGCGCTGGCCGGTGAAGGGCTCGTAGTGGTTGGGATCGCGCAGCTCGCGCAACACGGAATACTGCACGCCTTCCTGCAGGCCGCCGCCATTCACGAAAATGGTGCCACCGCGCGTGAACTGCGTTTGTTCCGGCGAATAGGTTCCGCCGACGATCTTATTGGTGTGAGTGATCGACTCGTTGGTGATGAACCCGGAGCAATACAAGTCGGAATAGCTTGGCGTTTCGTTCTGCAGCGTCATGTCGGTGGTCACTTTAGGGGCTTCGAGGGGAGCCGCGGGCGGCGCTTGCTCCTGTGCCACGGCGGCTGTTGCCATTAGAACGAGTGCGACCAGCAAAGTCTTTTTCATGACATCTCCTGCCTTGTCCCTGTGGTGACCGGAAGATGGAACCGGAAAGCGGTCACGGGCTTGTGTGCCCCAAGCGTCGGGAACCCGGGCGTGCGCTTTTTGCGCAGACCTGCGGGTGTTCTGGAAACTAGCAAAGCTGGATGCCCATTTCAATGGAGTCGTTAGTTACCGAAGATGTACGTCATCAGCGACTTAGCGGTGGTGAGCGCGAAAGAAGTTTGCATCCGGGGCGGTGCATCTGTAATATGACGCCGACTTTCGACAATAATGAGTTCTGTAATCGCGACCATTCCGTCCCGGCCCATGCCCCTGCGAATTCCCCGCATTTGTGTAGCGGTGGCCGGAAGCAATCCCGCTGAACTGCTCGAAAAAGCCGAGGCCGTAGCGCGAGATAACCCCTTTATAGAGTTCAGGTTAGACTACCTCAAGCAGCCGGCGCAGGCGCTGCCGAAGATCAAGAGCTTTCTGGGATCGCACACCTATGTCACGGCGGTTGGGACCTGCCGACGTGCCGTCAGCGGAGGAAAGTTCAAGGGGTCGGTGGCATCGCAGGTGGACATGCTGGTGAAGGCCGGACAGGCGGGTTGCCACCTGGTGGACGTGGAACTGCAGAGCGCGCAGGCGATGAAGGTGCCTGATTTCAATAAGATCCGGGCACATTCGGGGCTGATCCTGTCGTTTCACGACTTCAAGTCGACAAAGAAACTGAAAGAGACGTTCGCGGCCATGAAGGAATATCCGGCCGATGTTTTCAAGGTGGTTACTACCGCGACCAATCTTTATGACAACGTGGTGCTGATGAAGTTCCTGGAAGAGCAGTCGCACAACCACAAGATGGTGGGCGTGTGCATGGGCGAGCAGGGACTGATCAGCCGGGTGATCGGAATACGCGCGGGCAGCATGTTCACGTTCGCGTCGGTGAGCCCGGGGGAAGAGACTGCTCGGGGGCAGGTGACGGCGAAGGCGTTAAGAGACGCGTATCGGATTGAAAATCTCGACGCGGCAACGCGTGTGTACGGGGTGGCGGGCGATCCGATCGAGCATTCGCTCTCGCCGCAGATGATGAATGCGGCCTTCCGGCGGGAGAACCTCAACTCGGTGTATCTGGCGCTGCATGCCAAGTCGGTAGACGACCTGGTGAAGTGCGCGCGCGACATTCCGATGCACGGCTTGAGCATCACCATGCCGTTCAAGCAGGACATCATCGAGCACCTCGATAACTGCGAACCGTTGTGCCAGAAGGTGGGCGCGTGCAATACGGTGATCCGCTCGGCCGACGGCAAGCTGTACGGGTTCAATACCGACGTTGCCGGCGTAACGCGTCCGTTAGAAGCGCGGCTTCATCTGCAGAATACGCGGGTGCTGGTGCTGGGGGCCGGAGGGGCGGCGCGGGCGGCGGTGTTCGGGCTGCGCGAACGCGGAGCCAATGTGTCCATCCTGAACCGCACGCCACAGACGGCGCAGAAGCTGGCGCGCGAGTCGGGAGCGAAGTCGATTCGCCGGGACGATCTCAAGAAGATGGAGTTCGACGTCATCATCAATGCCACGCCGATGGGCATGGGCGGAAACGGAAAGACGATCCTCGAAGAGAAAGAGATGAACGCGCGCGTTGCCTTCGACCTGGTCTATAACCCGATCGAGACGAAGTTTCTGCAGATGGCGAAGGCCAAGGGCATGGCGGTGATTTCGGGACTGGAGATGTTCGTCCACCAGGGCGCGCGGCAGTTCGAGATCTGGACGGGAAAACCGGCGCCGTTGGCGGAAATGCAGAACGTGGTGCTCACGGAATTGCAGAATCGCGCGGCGATGCAGAAGTTGCAGCCTGCGCACGCACCCGAAAAGAAGGCAGAGAAGAAAGCCGTCGCGCACAAAGCTCCGGCAAAGCCCGCCAAGAAAGCGAAGAAGTAAAGCCCGCGGCTAGAGGCTGCTGACCACCTTCGCCACGACCACCAACACAATCACCAGCGCGACCAGGAATGCCAGCAGCAGTCCCACCATCAGCTTCTGTTTTTGCGGAGGCGGCGCGGTGATTCCGAAATAGACGGAATAGAAGTCGAAGAAGCGTTGCAGCAATCCGGGGCGAGACACGCCGGTCAGCATAGCACTCGAATCAATGGTGGCAATCCTCGCCGGGTGGGCGGCGGAGCAGCTACAATATCCGGTTCACCCATGCGGATGAAATCCATAGGGAAGAGTTTGTTACTGGCGATCGTCGGTGCCGGGATCGTCAGCTTCTTCGTGATGATGACGCTGATTCCGGCCCTGGCGCTGATCAAGCGGTTAACTGGAAATGTGGCACAGCAGTCGGTGGTGGTGGAGCCAGCGGTTTTCATGCGAACGTACGGGATTCCGCTGGTGGCGGTAAGTTTCGTGGTTCTGTTCTGCATGGCGCTGGTGCGGTTCAGGCGCGAGGATCAGGCGGCTGCCATAAGGCACTGAGGACTGGAAGTTGCGAAAGAAGTCGAAAATTCAAATTGCGCTTGGGATCGCGGTACGCGTGCTGCTGATCACGTTCGCGTTCACGCTTTTGTCGTTCGCGGTGGGACTGTTCTGCGGGATTATGGCGAGCGTGATGTATGGCGTGATCCGGCATGTGCATCCCAACATGACCTGGGCCTACAAGTTTGTGGCGGCGCCTTTCGGGGCGATTGGATTGGTGGTAACCTTCTTCCTGATGTTGATCAGCGAAATCCGTCGCGCCCGCCGCCCGCTGGAAATCGGCCAGCCTGCCACACGAACATCGTGAGCTCTCGGGGTTTGTGATCCCACATCTGCCGAAAGAGGCAGATAGGGGACACCAAGGACCCAGCAACTGCAGATCCCTCGCTTCACTGCGGTACGCTCGTGATGACAAATCAATCGGACGTGAAGACAAATCGTTCGTGATGACAAGTTAATAAAGGTTCGAAAATGCCAGACACCATACATATCAAGCTTCCTGATAATTCCGTAAAAGAAGTCGCCAAAGGCACCACGGCGCTCGATATCGCGAAGTCCATATCACCGCGGCTGGCTTCGGCCGCGATAGCGGCGCAGGTTCGTCCAACGTCGAACGGGAACGAGCCGAAGCTGATCGATTTGACGCGTCCGTTAGAGCAGGATGCAGAGCTGAGGATTTTGACGGAGAAGGATCCGGAGTCGTTGCAGGTTTTCCGGCATTCCTCGGCGCACCTGCTGGCGGCAGCGGTGCTGGAGTTGTTTCCGGAGACGAAGCTCGGGCATGGTCCGGCGACGGAGAGCGGGTTCTTCTACGACTTTTATCGTCCGACGCCGTTCACGCCGGAAGACCTGGAGAAGATCGAGAAGAAGATGCAGGAACTGGTGGAGAAAGACATTCCGTACGCGCAGGAATTTCTGCCGCGCGATGCGGGGCTGCAGCAGTTCAAGTCGGAAGGCGACTTCATGAAGTGCCACTTCATCGAGCAGTTCACCAAGCCCGATGAAACGATCTCGATCTATCGCACGGGGAAGTTCACCGACTTCTGCCGCGGTCCACATATTCCTTCGACCGGGAAGATCAAGGCGTTCAAGCTGCTGAACATCGCGGGCGCGTACTGGCTGGGGGACGAGAAGAATCCGCAGCTGCAACGCATTTACGGGACGTCGTTTTACTCGAAGAAAGAGCTCGACGAGTTCATCAAGCAGCAGGAAGAGGCGAAGAAGCGCGATCACCGCGTGCTGGGAAAGCAGCTGGATTTGTTCTCGATCCAGGAGCTGGCGGGGCCGGGGCTGATCTTCTGGCATCCCAAGGGCGGCATCATGCGCAAGCTGATGGAAGACTGGATGCGCGACGAATATTTGCGGCGCGGGTACTCGCTGGTCTATACGCCGCACGTGGCGCGGCGGCAGTTGTGGCAGACCTCAGGGCACGAGGGCTTCTACGCGCAGAACATGTTCGACACCATGGAACTGGACGATGCGGAATATCGCATGAAGCCGATGAATTGTCCGTTCCACATTTTGATTTATGCGGATTCGCTGAAGTCGTATCGCGATCTGCCGGTGCGGCTGGGCGAATTGGGAACGGTTTACCGGTATGAGCGATCGGGCGTGATGCACGGACTGCTGCGCGTGCGGGGGTTCACGCAGGACGATGCGCACATCTTCTGCACTCCGGAACAGGTGGAAGACGAGATTGGCGGCTGTGTCGATTTCGCACTGGCGACGCTGAGAGCGTACGGCTTCGAGAAGTACGAGGTGGAGTTGTCGACGTGGGATCCGAAGGACCGGACGCACTACACGGGATCGGACGAGATGTGGAATCGAGCGCAGCAGGCGCTGGAGAACGTGCTGAACGCGCGTGGAATTCCGTACAAGACGATTCCGGGAGAAGCAGCGTTTTACGGTCCGAAAATCGACATCAAGCTGGTGGACGCCATCGGGCGGCTATGGCAGCTTTCGACGGTACAGTTCGACTGGAACCTGCCGGAGCGATTCGGTTTGGAGTATGTCGGCGAGGATGGGCAACGGCACCGACCGGTGATGGTGCATCGGGCGCTGTATGGATCGGTGGAGCGATTCTTCGGAGTACTGATCGAGCACTATGCGGGCGCGTTCCCGGTGTGGCTGTCGCCGGTGCAGGTGGTGATGGTTCCGATCGCGGAACGTCATACCGACTATGCCAACAAGGTGGCTGAGCAGTTGAAGGCCATCGGCGTGCGTGTCGAAGTCGATGCGCGCAACGAAAAGATGAACGCCAAGATCCGCGAACATGCCATGCAGAAAGTTCCGTTCATGCTGGTCGTCGGCGATAAGGAAGCCGAGGGCAAACAGGTGAACGTCCGTACCCGCGGACATGAGAAGACGGAGACGATCGCGACGGAAGAGTTCGTGAGCCGGATCCAGAAGCTGATCGAGGAAAAGGCACCGACGGTGTAAACCGGCCCGATGGTGTGAAACAGCTCCGATTTGGGACGAATTCCAAACAGGATTTACACAACCGCTGGTATCTAAAATGCATCCTAGACAATACATAGAGGGTGCGTTACAAAGAAGGTGCTCTGGAAAGACTGCGCTACCGCTCTTTCGACACTGCTCTTGGAATGGTGAAATATGGCGTCTAAGCCGACCCGCGTCTCAAGTTGGGGCTTTTCTGGTTTTATCCGTGTCCCCCCTCCACAGACGAAACAGCAACCGAGTTCCGGTTCGAACTCCTCGTCCTCGAACACTCGGGACTCTGGAAAATCGAAGTAGGTGTCTTCACGCGGGTCTCGTTTGCGCGAAGATTCTTTCAAAGCTCAGCGACCGAACCCCTTCGAATTGGTAAAGCGTTATGCCGGCTAGTTCGAGGCGCTTGCCGCTGTGTGTGTCTGGATAGACTTCCGTAAAGTAAACCGTCTCTATGCCTACTTGGATTAGCTTTTCAGCGCATTGAAAACACGGAAAGGTAGTGGTGTACAAGGTGCCACCTCGCGCCCTGTCACCAGCCGCCAAAATTGCCCAGAGTTCCGCGTGAATCGCGGTACACCAGTTCATCGCACGATCGGGGAAGACGAACGGCTCAAGATTGGCTTTATCTCCTCGCTTTACGCAAGCCGGACATTTCCAAGGAGGACCTTGTATTGATGGAAGTAGCTCGCCACATCGCGGGCACCTTGCCTTCCTCTTGCTGAGATCGTCAAAATGATCGTTTCGTAGGATGTCCCGATAACACGTGAAGTTATATTCGGGTTCCTCTATACATGGTTTCGTACCCACTGGGTTTTCGTTGTAACCGACACCGACGACCCGACCCCGTGTATCTACGACGACCGCCCCGACGTGCCGCTTCACACATTTGGAGCTGTGGGATGCCGAATAAGCGATATTCATGAGAATCTCCTGCTCCGTAGCTTGTCTGGGGCTTTCTCCAGTCACAAGTTCGTAGTAGGAGGTTATTTTTGGGTGCAATTCACCCAGCGTCTCAGTGTTGTCTACCAGTATGTCGGCTTTGTCTAAGCAAAGCCTAACCTGCTGGCCGTAATTCATTTCTTCGTCCCAGTCTCTCTCATCATCATCGTCGAAATCGTCTTTAGTGAGACCGGCATCGAGATAGTATTGCTGCCCGATACGATCCCATCTCGCCTGCTTAGAACTCAATATGGCTACAAGAGTGAAATTAAACCCAAAAAGTTCGCGTAGATGTTCGACCTCGCCGAGGTTTCTTATGCCATCTATAGCCAATGGAGTTGCACCACCCTTATCTTGCGCCTTTATTGCTGCGTCTATAAGGGCTGCTGAACCTTCCTCCGCACGAATGCTATCGCCTAGTCTTTGTAGGTCCTGACGACTGGATTGCCGTCCTGGATTTTCTTTCGACCAGAGATCCTTTATAACCTTCGAAACGGAAATATAGGAACAACCTTTGTCGTCGCGTAGGTACTTCGCCGATGTAGTGCATCCACTACCAAACGCCCCGGTGAATCCAAATGCCTTTCTCGAACTCATTTGGGACGAATTGTAACTCTCCGGTTGGAAGGGGGGAAGGTGCAAACGCTTAGGCAGGAGCCCGGGCCTTACGACCCGGGCTGGCAAGAGATAGGCTAACTACGCAGCTTTTCGCAAACTTTCGATCGCGCTTGGCGGCAGAAATTTTCCGGCAATGAGCGCTTCTTCCGATTCATACGGCCGATGCTGAATGATCTTCGCGGCGAGCACTGGCCCGATACCGTTGATCTCGATCAGGCGCTCGTGAGGCCAGTCGTTGAGGATGGAGAGAAGGTCGCCATTGGAAATGTGTTCCTTCGCCTCAGCGACACGATGAACGACGCGGTCGCTGACGGAAGCCGCCTGCGCCAGGACCGAATCGACTCGCTGGGCGACGGCATCCATGAACGGATCGACGCGGTGGCGAGCCTGATTCAAAGTGGGCTCAACTTTTTCGCGCGCCTGATCGATGAGTGGCTGAAGGCGCTCGCGTCCCTGTTGATAGGAGTCGCGCGCGAAGTCCTGAATGTCGTCGCGCAGATCAATTCCCGACTTCGGCGCGATCAGCATTCCGATCGCCGATCCCAGTCCTAATCCGGCCAGAAATGCCCAGTGATTCGTTTTACGGTTGTGCTTCAAGGGTCTTATCCCAAACTTCATAGTTACCATCCGGCATACCGTTGGAGCGCGAGTAGAGGCGGCGGGTTTGCTGATTGCGAAACGATCCGGAGCAGGTACTCTGCCCGAGTATCCCGTAAGATTGTTAAGCATGGTTCGCAGCCGCCAACACGCAGTCTCCGTGACGGTCTTGATTGCCGTGGCGGCGGTGTTTGGCGCCGGCTTTGCAGCGATGCAGACGGCGCTGCGCGGCGGACTATCGGTGGGAGCGGCAATCAGCCTGAGATTTGTGCTGGGAGCAGTGGGGCTGTGGGTGCTGCTCAGGCTCAACCGGGCACGGTTCGACCGGCAGTCGGTGCTGGACGGAACGGTGCTGGGATTGTTGCTGGTGGCGATCTTCTGGCTGCAGACGGACGGACTGCGGTTTACCACGAGCGCGAAGTCGGGACTGATCACGTCCCTGTATGTGCCGTTCACGCCGGTGCTGGCGCTTTTCCTGCGGCATCGGGTGAAACTGTCGCACGCGCTGGGTGCGCTGCTGGCTACGTTTGGGCTTTATCTATTGGTGCATGTGCCGGGAGGAAGCCTGTGGACAGGATGGAATCGCGGCGACGTGGAGACGCTGATCTGCGCCATCATTTGTACCTTCCACGTTACGTGGACGGCGAAGTTCTCGCGACGGTCGAACGCATGGGTACTGGCGTTCGTGCAGGTGGCGGTGAATGGAGGAGTGTCGGCGCTGATCACGGGGTTCTTGCCGGCACCGAATGGTTTTCAGGGCGCGCTGACGGCGCTGCATAGCCAGGCAGTGCTGCTGGCGCTGGGCGTGATGGTACTTTTCGTAACCATGTTCGGCTTCTGGGGGATGAGCGCCATGCAAGCGTATCTTTCGGCGACGGAGGCGGCGGTGATTTTCAGCCTGGAACCCGTGACGGCGACGATGATCGGAATCTACTGGATGGGCGATCAGTTTCAGATGGTTCAGTTGGCGGGGGCGGGGCTGATCGTGGTGGCGATGCTGACGGCAGAGCTGCTGCCGCGGCTGATCGCGCGGACACGACCGGAGGAACTGGCGGAGGCCGCGGACTGATTGGAGATTTGAGATTTGAGATTGAAGATCGATCGCCCGTGAAGAAGAAGATTTCAGATTGAAGATTCGAAGGTTGGCGGCACCTGAAGCGCGCGGTTTTGGAAGACCGGTGCAGTTCCCATGAGGAAACTCGTCCAAAGTTACGTTGAGCGGTTTGACCTGCTCCGTCCGGGGGATCGGGTGGCGGCGGCGGTGTCGGGCGGGGCGGATTCGGCGGCGCTGTTGCGGGTGCTGATCGAGCTCAGGGCAGAGCTGGGCGTGGTGCTGTCGGTGGCGCACTTCAATCATGGGCTGCGCGGCGAGGAGAGCGATGGGGACGCGCAGTTTGTCAGCGATCTGGCGAAAGAACATGGCCTTCAGATTCATATTTCCCAGGCCGACACAAAAAGGTTTGCGCGGGAGAAAGAGCTCTCGATCGAGGCATCGGCGAGGGAGTTGCGATATGCGTGGTTCGGGAAACTAATCAAAGACGGCGTTGTCGATAAGGTGGCGACGGCGCACACGTTGGACGATCAGGCGGAGACGGTGCTGCTGCGGGTATTTCGCGGGACGGGAACGAGCGGGCTGTCGGGGATCCATCCGCGACTGGTCGTGGGCGAGGTCGGGCGCGACTGGAAGGGGATCATTCGGCCGTTGTTGCAGGTGCGGCGCGGAGATGTCGAGGCATATCTCGGCGAGAAGCGACAGGCGTGGCGAACGGATTCGACGAACACGGAGACCGCGTTCACGCGCAATCGGCTTCGGCACGAACTACTGCCGCAGATCGAGCGGAGCTTCAACCCAGAGATCGTGGAGTCACTGGCGAACCTGGCGGAGATTGCGCGCGCGGAAGATGAGCTCTGGTCGGCGGAGACGGCGGAAGCGTTCGTGCCGGCTTATCGCAACCGGCAAATCGATGTTGTCGAGCTGCTGAAGCTACCGTTGGCGTTACAAAGGCGAGTGCTCCGGCTGGCGGCGATCCAGTCGGGGGCAACGCTCGACTTCCATCACTGCGAACGAATCCTCAATTTGCTGAGTGAAAAACGCTTGGGAAAACCGCGCGCGCAAATCGAGCTTCCTAATGGCTTTCGGGCGGTGGTGGAATCGCGAAATGGCTCGCGCAGCCTGCGTTTCGAGACCAATGAGCCGCAGGCGAAGCCTTGCGGGTATGCGTATCGGCTGGCAATTCCGGGGTCGGTGGACGTGGCGGAACTCGGCATACGTGTTAGCGCGGCTGTAACAGAAACGGGAGATGGGGCGGGCTATAATGGCGAACCCGGATTGGTGCTCGAACCGCTGCCGGGAGAGCTTTTGGTGCGAAATTGGCGGCCAGGCGACCGTTTCTGGCCAGCGCATACGCGAACGGCGAAGAAGGTGAAGGAACTGCTGCAGGAGCAGCATGTTCCGGCGCGGGAAAAGCCGTTATGGCCGGTGGCGGTGGCCGGCGACGAAATCGTGTGGATGCGCGGATTTGCGGTCGCGAGTCCATACGCGGCGAAGCAAGGCAGGAAAATTGTGATCGAGGTGGTTCCGCTTGTCCCCAGAGCGGAGACAGATTGAGGACGCTTGACCCAGGCACAAACTGACATCGGTGTTGCGGGAACGTTGCAGACGGTCCTGACTACGGAACAGATCCAGCGGCGCGTGACCGACATTGCGCGCCAGATCCAGGGCGACTATGCGGGAAAGACGCTCTATGCCGTGGGTGTGCTGGAGGAGGGCTTCATTTTCATGGCAGACTTGGTGAGGCAGCTCGACATTCCTGTGGTGTGCCAGTTCGTGAAGCCCAATATCCAGGAGATTCATCGCGGCGATGCCGACACGACGGAGATCTTCTTCAGCCCGGAAGTGAACGTGAAGGGCGGCGACGTGCTGCTGATCCAGGGGCTGCTGCAGACAGGAGTCACGACCGAGTTCCTGAGCCGGAACCTGTTGGCGCGCGGGGCGAACTCGGTGAAGGTGTGCACTCTGCTCGACCGCCAGGCCGGACGGAGAGTGCAGCTGCAGCCGGATTATTTTGGTTTCCTGGTGGACGAAAAATATGTGTTTGGATACGGGCTGGGCGCTCCCAATTTGGGACGAAACTTGTCTTATATCGCCACGAGAAAAGAGTCGGTTCCCGGCACGGGCGCTAAGTGACTCAGGATTAAGGCAATTTTCGATTACCAATCGGTCTCTGCCGCCCCACATTCACCACAGATTTCCTGCGCCGGCCGGGTTACAATTGTTAACGGGCTCAAACTGCTGAGACGATTTGCTTCTTTGGGCATCTAACTTGCACAGGGAAGGTGTATCCCGCGGTGTCTAATCCTGCGGGGCGAGAGTTTTAGGAGCTACTAGGTGAATTCAACGCTTAAGACGGTGGTGTTCTGGCTGGTGATCGTGCTTTGCGGCATCCTGCTATGGCAGGTGGTAAAGGCGAGCAACAACGGTCCAAAAGAGACGCCAATCAGCTTCTCGCAATTGATGTCGGACGTTGATGCAGGCAAGGTCAAGGAAGTGACCATTACCGGCACGGAAGTCCACGGCAAGAACAACGACGGTTCTGCGTTTGCCACCACAGTTCCCGGCAACTATCCCGACATGTACAAGTCGATGCGGGAAAAGAACGTACAAGTGACGGTTCGCGACGCGCAAAGTGGAAGCTGGACCTGGCTGCTGCAGTTGTCGCCACTTATCCTGATTGGCGCGCTGTGGTTCATCATGATCCGCCAGATGCAGACCGGCGGAAACAAGGCACTGAGCTTTGGCAAGAGCCGGGCGCGGCTGCTCTCGATGCAGCAGAAGAAGGTGACGTTCAAGGACGTCGCGGGCGTGGATGAAGCGAAAGAAGAGCTGCGGGAGATTATCGAGTTCCTGCGCGAGGCGCAAAAATTCCAGAAGCTGGGCGGGCGCATTCCGAAAGGCGTGCTGCTGGTTGGACCTCCGGGAACAGGCAAGACGTTGCTGGCCCGTGCGGTCGCCGGCGAGGCGAATGTTCCGTTCTTCTCGATCTCCGGTTCGGACTTTGTCGAGATGTTCGTTGGCGTAGGTGCGAGCCGCGTTCGCGACCTGTTTGAGCAGGGCAAGAAAAATGCACCCTGCATCATCTTCATCGACGAAATTGACGCAGTCGGGCGCCACCGCGGTGCAGGCCTCGGCGGTGGGCACGATGAGCGCGAGCAAACTCTAAACCAGCTACTCGTCGAGATGGACGGGTTTGAGTCGAACGAAGGCGTGATCCTGATTGCCGCGACGAACCGTCCGGACGTGCTGGATCCGGCGCTTCTGCGGCCCGGTCGTTTCGACCGCCGCGTGGTCGTGCCGCGTCCCGATGTTCGCGGGCGCGAAGAAATTCTCCGCGTGCACAGCCGCAAGATTCCTTTGGGCGACGATGTCGATCTCTCGGTTCTCGCTCGCGGCACACCGGGCTTCTCAGGCGCTGACCTGGCGAACCTGGTGAACGAAGCGGCGCTGCTGGCGGCGCGCCAGAATCGCAAGACCGTGACGATGTTCGACTGTGAGCTGGCGAAGGACAAAGTGCTGATGGGCGCTGAGCGGAAGTCGATGATCCTCTCCGACGAGGAGAAGAAGGTTACGGCGTTCCACGAAGCCGGCCACGCGCTGGTAGCGGTGATGTCGAAGAACTCGGATCCGCTGCACAAGGTGACGATCATCCCGCGCGGCATGGCGTTGGGCGTGACGATGCAGCTGCCGATCGACGACAAGCACACGTACACTCGCGATTACCTGACGACGCGCCTGGCGATCATGATGGGCGGAAGGCTTGCGGAAGAGCTGTTCCTGAGCACTATGACCACTGGCGCGGGGAACGATATTGAGCAGGCGAGCGAACTGGCACGCAAGATGGTTTGCGAGTTCGGCATGAGCGACCTGGGTCCGCTGACTTTCGGCAAGAAGGAAGAGCAGATCTTCCTGGGCCGCGAGATCAACCAGCACCGCGACTACTCGGAAGAGACGGCGATCCGCATCGACGCGGAAGTGAAGCGGTTTATCGATACGGCGTACAAGGCGGCGCACGACATCCTCGACCAGAACCGCGCGGTTCTGACGAAGATTGCCAATGCGCTGCTGGAGCGCGAGGTACTTGATGCGGCCGAGATCAAGATGCTCATGGACGGCAAGGAACTGCCGGCGCGTCCGTCGTCGCACGACGATGGCAACGCGGTGCAGCAGGTGCTGAAGCCGGCACCGGGTGCGCAACCGGGAATGGTTCCGGGAGAACGGCCGAGCCCGGCATAATTCGGATATAAGTGCTTTCAGGCGGCGGACCTTCGGGTCCGCCGTTTTTGTTTTAGGGTGGGTTACTAACGTTCGCATGAGGCTGATTCTTTTCGGTCTACAATGCCAAACCATCATTCATGTTCAAGCGCCGCGATCTTCCGCGCATTACTTCCATCAACATGGTGGGATTGCTGTCGGTGATGTTCGTGTTGTTGTTCGCGATGATGGTTCCCAGCGGTTAGACCTGCCTACCTATTATCCCGATTTGCCTAAGGCATACCATCCGACGCCGCAGGCGAAAGCGATTCGAGAAGACGCGATCTTCGTCAATATCATGCGCGATGGAACGGTCTTCTTCCTTTACTACGGCCGGGCAACGAATGTTCCGGTTAAAGCTCTGCCGGAAGAGATTCGGCAGGCGGTGCGCAGCGGGTCGGAACGAAAGGTTTACATCAGCGCTGACCCACATGCGCGATATCAAGGGGTTGAGGAAGTGTTGAAAGAAATTCGATCGGCTGGCATCGAGGACGTTTCTTTTCTTGCGCTAGTGCGGAAGTGATCGCAAAATAAGCCGGACTCGCGATGCAGCACTATTACATTTCCAGAAGCTGGATGGTTTCCACCACGGCGCAGTGGATTTATCGCCGGGCGGCATGGCTTTCGATCGGACTGTTCGTTTTGCTTGTGGTCATGCCTTTCGTCGACAGCGTGCCTGAGATCCTGGTGCCGCTCTACCGGCTCGTGTTCTATGCTTGCGCGCTGGGAGCCGCGCTCACGCTGGTGGCAATGGAATATTTTCTCTTCAGCTTCGATCCGTCGTCCGCCGGGAAAAAGAGTGTCTGGTTTCTCGTGCTTTGTTTGATCCCGGTCGGACCGGCGATTTACTGCCTGGTAGGGTATTCCAGGTCTTCGATCCTCGATAAACCGCAGTCTCAACGCGCGGGTATGGTCGAGGAGTTTCGTGGATCGCGATGAGGGTCGGAACTGGCTTAACTTGCCGTGATTCGTGGCGTGCGATTAGGCTGTCAAAGCCTTGAGGAACGCCAGAATGGCCTCTCGTTTTTCTTACACTTCCTGTTTCCTGATTTTTTCCTTCGCCTTTGTTGCCGTGATCGGAATGAAGGCGCAAACAAATAAGCCTCTCGTGGAAAACGATCGCGTGCGGATCAAGCGGATCGAAGTCCCGCATGGGCAATCCCTGCCCGATGACAACACTCACGATACGGTGACGGTGCGGCTTGGAGACGGGGAGACGGTGCTGACCGAACCCGGGCAGTTGGAGAAGCGCGACACTGGGCCGATGGCGGATTCGCATTACTTCGTTGCCGGGTCGCAACGGACAGTGAAGAACATCGGCAAGAACACACTGCCGTTCATCGAAGTGCAATTCCTGACGCCGCAGGGGAAATACGTGGCGTTCGAGGTACCTCCGTCGCACTATTGCAATCCGGGCGCGGAGAAAGCGTGTGTCACGGAGCGCTACCTGTTCTGTACCGATCACTTTTGCGCGGAATCCGTAACGGTAGAACCGGGAGCGGTGTCGACGCAGCACACGCACGACGCCGACTACATCGTGATCGCGACCTCTGACTTTACCTGGCGCAACGAGCCGGTCGGCAAGCCGGCGGAGACTGAGCAATTCAAAGTGGGAGATGTGCACTACATCGAGGCGGGCGGATCGCATCGATTGGTGAATACGGGATCGGCTACGGCGAAGTTGTTCGTGATTCAGTTCAAATAGTCAGTCAGTTAATCAGTCTTTCAGTGACTTCAGAGGCCGGCCAAAAAGCAAAAAGGCGCGGATCACACGTCCGCGCCTTCCGGAACGACTGATGTTACTGCGCCGATTCGCTGGAAGCGGCAGCCGGAGCATGGTCACCGGTGTTGACGACGTCTTTCAATTCCTTACTCGGCTTGAAGAAAGGAATCTTTTTGGCCGGGACGTCGACACGGTCGCCGGTCTTGGGGTTGCGTCCGACGCGTGGCTTGCGCTGGCGGGTGCGGAAACTGCCGAAGCCGCGAATTTCGATCTTGTCACCGGCGCGCAACGAATTCACGATGCTGTCGAAAATGGTTTCCACGATGATTTCGCTGTCTTTTCGCGTCAGCTCGGCGAGCCGCGAAACTTCTTCAATCAGGTCGGCCTTGGTCATAGCATGTACTCGCTGGGAGCCCCAGGCGTTTGGCCCGCGGCTCGGCCCTTGGCTAAAGGGCTGATTTCACAGACAGTTATACCCGACTGAGGCGCTGGGTTCAAACTTTAATTTCAGGCTACTTCCATAGATAGTAAAAGCCCGGATTGGCCTGCATGAGCTTGCCAGGGGTGGGGAACAGGTCAGAGTTGTCGCCGAAAAGCATGTCGAGCAGGGTGTGTTTCTCTTTTTCGGCGCGGACGAGGGTCGGTTCGCCGCTAATGCCGACCGACTTGGCGGTGTCTTTGACGGCAGCTTCGAAGTCGCCGAGTTCGTCGACGAGCTTCATCTGCTTGGCCTGCTCGCCGGTCCAGACCTTGCCATCGGCGATGGCCTTGATCTCGTCGGGCTTTACGCCGCGTCCGCTGGCAACGGACTGGATGAACTGCCCGAGCATGTCTTGCGCCATGCCCTGGAGGTACTGCTGCTCGGCGGGAGTGATGTCACGGGCGGGATTGCCGGTGTCTTTGAATTCGCCGGTCTTGATGACGATGTTCTTCATCTTCGCCCACTTCACCAGGTCGGCATAGTTGTACCACTCCATGATGACGCCAATCGATCCGACAATGGAGCCGTGATCAGCGAAGATCTTGCTGGTGCCGGAGGCGACATAGTAAGCGCCGCTGGCGCCGACGGTCTCGATGGAGGCGACGATCGGCTTTTTCTTCTCGTCGCGAACACGGCGGACCTCGCGGTAGATTTCTTCGGACGCGGCAACGCCTCCGCCGGGCGAATCGACGTGAAGGATGATGGCTTTGACGGAGTCGTCGTCGGCGAACTTCTTCAGGTTCTTGACGACGTCTTTGGGCGAGGTGATGACACCGTCGAGATCGACGATAGCAATGGTGCCGCCGGAGCCGGAGCTGACGACTTCGGTGCGGTTTTGCTCGTGACGGACGGTGAAGAGCACGAGGGCGAACACCGCCATAAGGAAGAGGAAAAAGATGCCGCCGCCGAAGATGATCCAGAGAAAAGTGCTGCGCGAGCGTCCGTTGGACATAGGCGAAAGTGTAGCAGGGAACAACAGTCGTTAGTCGTTGGTTTTTAGTCGTTGGAAGCCTTGCCGTGTGGCCCGGCCAAATCTTTGTTAGGAGTCAGGCGATCACTCTTAGTCCCTTCGGAATCACGGAGATTTCGACCGGAGTCGGGCAGACGGGTTCGCCGTCGGCGTAAACGTCGATGGGGATTTCGGACTCGACGTGTAGAGTGCGGAAGCGAAGGTACTCGACTTCCTTTACGCGCAGATGTTGACCAAAGTAGGCCGAGGGAAAAAGCGTAGCGACCTTGAGACGAGGCAGGTCGCGAACGAGGCAAAGGTCGAGCTGGCCATCGGACATGTCGGCGCGTGGGGCGATGCGGAGACCACGTCCATAGCGGGTGCCGTTGGCGGCGACGGCGAGGAAGATGCGCTTTTCGACGGTTTGTTGATCGATGGTGAGGGTGACTCGGGGAGCGCGGTAGTTCAGCAGCGCGGGAAAGAGCGAGAGGATGTATCCGCCGTTGGCGCGCCAGAAGGGCGAAAGCAGGTTGGCGCGGCGGGTGACGTCGGAATCGATGCCGAAGTAGCAGACGTTGCAAAAGAAGTGGGGAGTGGATGGTGGTTGGTGGATGGCTCCCAAATCAATGGAGCGAATGTTTGCTTTGGTACGGATGAAATTTCGCCAGGCTGCGAGCGCGGCTTTTGGGTTATGGATGCCGAGGGAAGAGGCGAAGTCGTTGCCGCTGCCGATGGGGACATGGAGGAACGGAATCTGCCATTCGTGGAGTTGGCGGAGGTGACGATGGACGGTGCCGTCGCCGCCGAGGATGAGGGCGGCGCCGGTGTGGGGAGTTAGCTCATTCGACCAGTTGGCTTCGATACCATGGCGGAAAGGAGCGAGACGGCGCTCCGCGACACCAGGCTTGAAGATGGCGGCGAGGTTCAAATTGGAAAGTGTACTGCGGAGGAAAAACAGTGGATAGTGCTTAGTGGACAGTGGGTAGCAAAACCCGCCTACGAGATCGCCACCTTCTTCATCAGCCTTCCCACTCTTACGGTCAGTTCGGCGGGGAGTTTTACTTCTAACACGGGCTCGCTTTTCACTTCGCCGTCCACGCGGACGGATTTGGCTTTGATCTTGCGCGCGCCGTCGCTGACAGACTCGGCCAAGCCAGCTTTTGCGAGAAGCTTGTCGAGACGAATATTTCCGTTATGTGGCGCGGCGATGTCGATGAAGGCAACATGCACCGTTTCGATGTTCTCCGGTACTTCGTCTTTCTGGAACTGTCGTGCCCAGTCTTCGGCAGCTTGCTTTGCGGCGTCGGCGCCATGGAAATCGCCGACGATGCGTTGCGCCAGCTCTTTCTTGTATTGCATCGGGTTTGTGCCTGACTGAGACTCCTGCTGCATGTCGGCGATCTGCGCGGTGGTGACGTCGGTGAGTAGTTCGTAGTAGCGCCACATGAGCTGGTCGCTGATCGACATGACTTTGCCGTAGATTTCTTTCGGCGCCTCGGTGATGCCGATGTAGTTGCCGTACGACTTCGACATCTTCTGCACGCCGTCGGTGCCTTCGAGTAACGGCATGGTTAGAACGATCTGCGAGGGCTGGCCGAATTCGCGCTGGAGTTGGCGTCCGACAAGAAGGTTGAATTTCTGGTCGGTACCGCCGAGTTCGACATCGGCCTTGAGCGCCACTGAGTCGTAGCCCTGCGTCATCGGGTAGAGCAGTTCGTGGACGGAGATCGGCTTCTCTTCCTGGAAGCGCTTGTGGAAGTCTTCGCGCTCGAGCATCTGCGAGACGGTGAACTTCGCCGTTAGCCGGATCATGCCTTCGAAGCCTAGCTGGTCGAGCCATTCACTGTTGAAGCGGACTTCGGTCTTATCGCGATCGAGAATCTTGAACACCTGTGCCTTGTAGGTTTCGGCGTTGGCGTTGAGTTGCTCGCGTGTTAGCGGCGGGCGCGTCGCATTGCGTCCGCTGGGATCGCCGATTAATCCGGTACCATCTCCGATAAGAAAAATGGCAGTGTGTCCCATGTCCTGAAAGTGTTTGAGCTTGCGGATGAGGACGGTGTGTCCGACGTGGAGATCGGGGGCGGTGGGATCGAATCCGGCCTTCACGCGCAGCGGCGTGCCGGTCTGGCGCGACTTCTCGAGACGCGCGCGAAGCTCGTCTTCGCGAATGATCTCGACGGAGCCTTTCTTGAGGTAGGCGAGTTGTTCGTCAACGGGAGGAAATTGAGGCATTCGTTTTGATTATAAAGAACTGAAAGGAAAACACGGTGGACGGAGATCACGGAGTTCACCGAGGGTGATGGATAGAAAAACCCTGTGTCTGTGGTTTCGGTATCGGAATCAGCGTCGTCCGGAAGAGCCAAAGCCTCCGGCGGCACGACTGGATTCAGCGAGTTCCTCGACGACTTCCACTGGACTGGTGAGCACTGGATAAGGGATCAGGTTGGCGATTTTGTCTCCCGCGTGTATCTCCGCCGGCTCGTCGCCAAGGTTCTCCATCACGATGCGGATCTCCCCGCGATAGCCGGAATCGATCACGCCAGCGGTACAGATCACGCGGCGAGCGGCCATGGAGGATTTGTCGCGGACGAGTGCGCCGGCGGGGCGGCCGTCGATATCGAGTTCAATCGAGATGCCAGTGGAGACGATGTGGTGTCCACGGGCGGGGATGGTGACGGTTTCGGCAGAGTAGAGGTCATAGCCGAGGTCTTCGCCGGGATGGGCGATGGTGGGAGCTTTGGCGGTCGCAGTCAGGAGTTTTACTCGCAGCATGAGGCGATCAGTTTAGCAGTGAGCTTTCCCGTCCACGCAAAGTTCGCACAGGAGCAAAGATCGCAAAAGCCCTATCAGCGGCCATTCCTGGTTTCGACGGCTGGGCAGGGGTAGATTTGCGGGGGCCTGGTGCGGGTCTGGACCTGCATCTGGTCGTCGATGGTGAGCATCGACGGCAGATTCTGGACGGGTTCACCGGCGACAGCGCGAATGGTGAAGCGGTCGGGCGTGGGCAGTTCGAGAACATAGATGTACGGCCAACGGGCGTCAGTGAACTGAAGCTTGCCGTCGAAGCGGAGTTCGTTCAGCGAGGCATAGTGACCGGTGGCGTGTTGATAGCGAAGTTCGGCACCCGCGAGTGCGCAGAGGTCATGCTGGACGATGTCGATGTTGGCCTTGGGGTGAGGCTTGATGAGCAGAGCGGATTCGCGATGCGGGGCGAGTCGCCAGAGAATGTAGCTCGCGTAAGCGAAGGCGAAAACAAGCACAAAGATGCCGAAGCGGCGAGACACACTTATCTAGACACCAAGACTGGCAGAAGGGTTCCCCTGAGCAGTGAAGAATTTAGGAGACTAAGGCATGAGCGCAGCGGAGATTGGCTCCGGATGAACGGATGAGGGCGCCCGTTCCCGGATAGAATCAAAAGCAGGTCCCTCGGGCGCTCGCGTGCCCTCGTGATGAAAAATTCAAAAAGTTATTCGACCCCAGCAACAACTATTCGTTGTAGTGCAGCAGGCTGACGACGTCGTAGGTGCCGAGCTTCTTGCGTCCGTTGAGGAAGTCGAGTTCGACGATGAAGGCGAGGCTCTCGACTTTTCCGCCAAGCGATTCCACCAGCTTGGCCGTGGCTTGAGCGGTCCCGCCAGTGGCGAGCAGGTCGTCGACGATAATGACGCGCTGGCCGGGCTGGATGGCGTCTTTGTGGACTTCGAGCGTGTCCTGGCCATATTCGAGATCGTAGGTCATGCGGGCGACTTCGGCGGGGAGTTTCTTGGGCTTGCGGACCGGAACGAATCCGGCGTTTAGGCGGTAGGCGAGTGCGGGCCCGAAGATGAAGCCGCGGGCTTCGATGCCGGCGACGAGATCGACCTGGCGGCCCATGTACCGATGCGAAAGTTCGTCGATCAGCGTGGCGAAGCCGATTTTGTCCTTGAGCAGTGTGGTGATGTCGTAAAAGAGGATGCCAGGCTTGGGGAAGTCGGGCACGCCGCGGATGAGCTTTTTCAGGCTGTCGCTGTTGAACGCCGGTTTGGTGGCTTGCATCGAGTTACCACACTCCTTCAATGCGGAATGACTTCATGTCGTGCTGGATTTCGGATTCGACTTCCTCGACATCGTCGACCCGCGACGCGCGTGGGCCTTGCTGGAGCTTCGAGCGCAGCGAGAAGAGCTGCTCGCGGGTGCCCTGGGCGAGAACTTCGACTGTGCCATCGGACCGGTTGCGGACCCATCCGGCGATGCCGATGGTTTGGGCCTCACGCTCGACGAACCAACGGAAGCCGACGCCCTGCACGCGTCCGCGAACGCGGTAGGTTTTCGCCAATAGCTTTGGTTCTTCGAGCGACATTTATTTAACGACGGATCGGGGGATGTTACAGATTCAAGTTATTGGTAGTTAGTTATTGGTATTTGGTCGTGAAGGGTCTTGATACTCCCGAAGCCCCACACAACCAAATACTAACTACTAAAAACTAACGGCTACGCCCGCGACAGGTATGCGCCTTCACTGGTGTCGACGCGGATCTTTTCGCCTTCGTTGATGAAGGGCGGAACCTGCACGACGAGTCCGGTTTCGGTCTTCGCCGGCTTGGTGACGCTGGATGCGGTGGCGGACTTCAATCCGGGCTCAGTTTCGACGACCGTGAGTTCGACCGTTTGTGGCAGCTCGACGCCGACCGGCTTGCCGTCGAAAAACTCGACGGTGATTTGCAGATTGGGGATCAGGTAGTCGACAGCGTCGCCCAAGACGTCTTTGCCGAGGTGGAGTTGCTCGTAAGTCTCGGTGTTCATGAAGACATGAGCGTCGCCATCGGCGTAGAGATATTCCATTTTCTCTTCGTCGACGGTGATCTTCTCGATGGCATCGCCGGAGCGGAAGCGATGCTCGAACATGGCACCGGTGCGGATGTTGCGGAGCTTGGCCTGGATGAAGGCGCGCAGATTACCCGGGGTGCGGTGTTCGACGCTGAAGACCGCGTGCAGATCGTTGTTGTGCTTAATGACCATGCCGGGGCGCAATTGGGTGGCTGGAATCGCCATGCAGAAACTCTCCTATGAGTAATAAATCAGGACAGCGAGCGGGTCGGGGTATCGTCCGAGGGATGCCGCTGTGGGTATTTTGAGCTGCCGGACCGCGCCTGGTGACGCAACACGAACCCGGCAAACATCTGATTTTACACGGACGGCATTCGGTTTGGGAATCGCGAGCTGCGGCCGATTCCGGGACAACGCCTCAGGTCGGGGGCAGTTCTAAAGCACAGATAAGGCCCCCAACAGGTCCCAGGAAAAACTTGCGTTTCCAGGAGGATGGTCATGAAAGTTCGCGATGCCATGACCGGCAATGTGATAAAGGCGGAGCCGGAGACGACGCTGGAAGAGATCGCGATGATGATGAAAACCGAGAATACGGGCGCGATCCCGGTGGTGGAGGAAGACGAGCTGGTCGGAATTGTCACAGATCGTGACATCGTGATGCGATGCATTGCGGAAGGCGGCGATCCGACCGAGATGACGGCCGAAGATGTGGTCAGCGAAGAACTGGAGACGATCGATCCCGAGTCGGAGATAGATGAAGCGCTGGAGTTGATGGCGCAGAAACAAATTCGGCGTTTGCCAGTCGTCGATAACGGAGAACTGGTTGGGATGCTGTCGATCGGCGATATCGCGGTGAAGCAGGGCGATCAGGTGCAGTCGGGAAGGGTTTTGAAAGACGTGTCGCAAGGCGTGAAGAATGCACGGGTGGCGCGCCCAGGGGCACATCAGGAACAACGCGTGGAGATGCGTAACGAGGCACCCGGTCACGGGTGGCAGGCGGCTTCCCGTCAGGTGCCGAAAGAGGGAACGAAAGGACAGAGCCGGGTGATTCCATTCCGGGCGGATGAGCGCAAACAGAAGAAGTCTTCGAAGGAAAAAGCGAGCTAAAATATCTTTTGAGGAAGGTGATCATGGCGAGATTTGGACTGTACGAGAGGTCGAATCGCGGTTCCCACGCGGGCACCGCATTGACGTTTCTGTTTATTGGGCTAGGGATCGGGGCGCTGTCGGCGCTGTTGTTTGCTCCGCAAACGGGAGAGAAGACTCGGCGCATGCTGCGGCGGCGTTACGATGATGCGCTCGATACAGTCGAAGACTGGACCGAGCATGCCGGCGACATGTGGGAAAAGGGAGTGGATTACGCGAAGGACGCGAAGTCGAAGGTGGCGGACAGAGTGGCTCCCATGGCCAAGGCTGCGCTCCGGCGCGACTAGCAAAACTGGTTTTGATTGAGCCCGGCAAAGGCGCCGGGCTTTTTCATTTGCGGAGATACGAGCTGTGCCGCATAATTCGCGGCCATGCGAAAGTCCCTACTTCTTGTTATATGGGTGTGCGCTTTCACGGCCGCGGTCTCGGCGCAGTCTACAGAAGCTGAAGTTCGCAAGAAGCTTGTGGGCACGTGGAAGGTCGTGTCGTCGGAAGAAACAATGAAGGATGGCACCAGGCGGCCGAATCCTCATATCGGCCCGCATGGCAAGGCATTCCTTGTGTACTCAGCCGACGGCTACATGTGCGCCGAGCTCATGAACTCCGATCGTCCGACTTGGAAAGACAAAGTAAAGCCGACCGATGACGAGAAACTTTCATCGTTCAACGGCTTCTTCGCTTACTGTGGGCGCTACGAGATTCACGCCGACAAGAACTACCTGGTACATCTGCCGGAAGTGTCGATGACGCAGGATTATCTCGGCACGCGTCAGATCCGGCCGTATAAGTTTGAAGGAAACCGGATGATTCTGGGCGATAAGGTCTCTGATGGCAATGAGGGTGTGGTTGCCTGGCAGATTGTGTGGGAGAAAGTCGAATAAGGCAAGAAGTACGAACGTCGAAGGAAAAAGTGAAAACCGAGAGGCTTTTACTGCGTACTTCGTCCATCGTCGCTCTTACTTTTTAGAATCACTCTTCTTCCTACGGTCTCGTAGTGCCCACTTAGCACAATGTTGATGGCCTCGGTGTAAGCCTGGTGCTCCTGCTCGAGGATGCGTGCGGCGAGCGTGTGGTCGTCGTCGTCCGGGAGGACGGGGACGACTTTCTGCACGATGATGGTGCCGTGGTCGAGGAATTCGTCGACAAAGTGAACAGTACAACCGGAGACCTTCACTCCGTAGTCGAAGGCCTGTTTTTGCGCGTCCAGACCGGGGAATGCCGGCAACAATGACGGGTGGATATTCAGGATGCGCTGGGGAAAGGCGCGAATGAATTCGGGCGATAGAAGACGCATGTATCCGGCGAGACAGACGAGATCGACTTGTGCTTCTCGCAGGGCAGCAATGACTTCCTGATCGTGCTGTTCGCGCGGTTTACCTTTTGACGGAATTGAGAGCGCGTTGAGACCGAGCTGGGTGGCGTGGTCGAGACCGGCGGCTTCCGGGCGGTTGGAGATAACGGCGGCGATACGTGCGGGAATGACGCCGCGCCGGACGTTTTCGGCGATGGCCATGAAGTTGGAGCCGCGTCCGGAGAGCAGGATGCCGAGGTTCTTCATTGTACTTACGCGACGATTATTTCATGTAGAGATTGGTTATTGACTATTGTTTATTGATTATTGATGGCTACAATCCCTCGCGAATGAAAAGACAACTATCGATTGGGATACTCACGCTGCTTTCTGTTTGCGCCGCCGCCCAGGATGTCAGCCACAGGGTTGACGATTACGTCGTCACGGAGATGAAGGCGGAAAAGATTCCGGGCGCTGCGGTCGCGGTGGTGAAAGACGGTGCGCTGATCAAGCTGAAAGGCTACGGATTTTCGAACCTCGAAGATATGGTGCCGGTGCACGCCGATACGCTTTTCCAATCGGGATCGCTGGCGAAGCAGTTCACGGCGATGGGCGTACTGCTGCTGGTCGAGCAAGGCAAAGTGGGGCTAGATGATCCGGTAAGCAAGTATTTCCCGAATACACCGCCGGCGTGGAAGGAGATCAAGGTACGGAATCTGCTGTCGCATACGTCGGGAATTCCGGATTACGAAGAAGGCGGCGTGAAACGCGACTTCCATCTCGATTACAGCGAAGACCAACTGCTGGCGTTGGCGGAGAAAATGCCGCTCAACTTTGCGCCCGGGGCGCAATGGAAGTACAGCAATACGGGGTATACGTTGCTGGGTATCCTGATTCATCGTGTAACGGGCGAGTTCTACGGTGACTTTCTGCGGGAACACATCTGGCAGCCGCTGGCGATGGAAACGACGCAGGTCATCAACAATGACGACATCATTGAGAATCGTGCGCAGGGATATGATCTGGTGAAGGGTGAGGTGAAGCACACGTACTATGTCTCGCCAACGCTGGATGCAACGGCCGACGGGTCGCTGCTATTTTCGGCGATCGATCTGGTGAAGTGGGACGCGGCGTTGCGGGCGAGGAAAATTCTGAAGCCCTCGAGTTACGACGCGTGGTGGACGCCGATGAAGCTGAACGACGGGAGCTTCGCGCACTATGGATTTGGGTGGTTTATCGAGACGGCCGGTAATCAGAAGCTGATCGAGCACACGGGCGAGTGGCAGGGCTTTAAGACGCAGATCTCTCGGTATGGGGATGGACTGACGGTGATCGTGCTGACGAACCTGGAAGATTCGGACGCGAAGAAGATGGCACACAGGGTGGCGGAGATGTATGGAGCGCCGGAGGCGAAGTGAAGCTTACGTGTCTGTGATGGCGGCCATCGCGATATCGTTTGTGGCTAGCTATGAGCGCTGGCGGGTCGAACTGTCTAGCCGCACTGTCGCACTCGCCGACTGCATCGGGGTGCTTCGACTCGGGCATGCGCCCTCGCTCAGCATGACAGCTCCGTCCGAGAGGGAGCAGCGACCTAGCTATACGCGACTTTTTTCTCGCCCTTGATGATTCTTCCGATGGTGAAACCTTTTTCGCCGGCGCGTTCGAGCACCGTCTGCACGCGCTTGAACTTCTTTGGCGGGACGACGAGGATCATGCCGATGCCCATGTTGAAGGTGCGCAGCATCTCGGCATCGCTGATGTTGCCGAGTTTCTGCAGGTGGCTGAAGATTGGCTGCACAGGCCAGCTTCCCATCTGGACTTGCGCCGCAGTGCCTTTGGGCAGCACGCGCGGCAGGTTCTCGGTGATACCTCCGCCGGTGATGTGGGCGACAGCGGTGACCGCTTCGGCCTCAAACAGGCGGCGCAGCACTGGCCAGTAGCTCTTATGAGTGCGCATCAGTTCATTGCCGACTTTGTTCTTGATGTCGTTGATGTACGACTCGGGAGAATACTTCGCGACTTCGAACAAAAGCTTGCGGGCGAGCGAATAGCCGTTGGTATGCAGGCCGTTTGAAGGCAATCCGATGAGGACGTCGCCGATCGCGACGTTCTTCCCAGTGACAATCTTCTCGCGGTCGACGACGCCAACGATGAAGCCGGCGAGGTCGTATTCTCCGCCGCCGTAGAATCCCGGCATTTCGGCAGTCTCTCCACCGATGAGGGCGCATCCGTTGTGCTTGCAGGCGTCGGCGATGCCACTGACGACTCGCTCGGCGATCTCGGGATCGAGCTTGCCGGTGGCGAAGTAGTCCATGAAAAACATGGGCGCAGCGCCCTGGACGGCGATGTCGTTGACGCAGTGGTTGACCAGGTCGCCGCCGATGGTGTGGTGCAGGTTCATCTCGAAGGCGATCTTGAGCTTGGTGCCCACGCCGTCCACGCTGCTGACCAGGACGGGGTCGGCGTACTTCTTCTTGTCTACAGCAAAGAGGCCGCCGAAGCCGCCAATGTCGCTAAGGACACATTTGTTGAAGGTGCGGTGCGCCAGGTACTTAATGCGCTGCTTGGCCCGGTTGGCGCGCTCAATGTTCACGCCAGCATCGGCGTACGTGATTTGTTGGTCAGGTGCTAATTGTTCAGCCAAGTTTGTCGGTCCGTCGAAACGCAGCGTAATTAAGAGAAGAACGTTATTTTAACATCGAGGGGGGATTGAGGCGGCGGGAAGGCCGAAAAATTGCCGATTTGCAAGGCTCAAACCGGGATGCCGTATGTACTTAAGACATTGGCGTTACAACATTCGAGCTTGACGCTGAGCAGCATTTCCGGGTATCAAAGAGCATCGCAATGATGAGCACTGGCCAATCCGGCAGCCACAGGAACGTGAGCAGCGGACGTGTGCTCGTCATTTCCCCGATCGCTATCCGAATTATTCGAATTATTGCCATCAGCGGCTAGCGGCGGGCATCGGCGAGCAGGATCTGAGAGCCATCACCCGACGCAAGCGGGCGGTGGCTTTTTACTTTTTCGACTGAGAGGCAGACATGGTCACACTGAAGGACATCTGGGCGGCGCGGGATCGGATGAACGGCGCGGTAGTGCGGTCGCGTTGCGCGCCGTCGTATGCGATTTCCGAGCTCACAGGGAGTAAGGTCTGGCTGAAGTTCGAAAACATGCAGATGACCGGCTCGTATAAAGAGCGCGGTGCACTGAACAAGATCCTGACGCTTTCGGACGAGGAGCGCGGGCGCGGTTTGGTGGCGGCATCGGCCGGAAACCACGCGCAAGCGGTTTCGCACCACGCGACACAACGAGGATTGTCGGCGCAAATCGTGATGCCAATGGCGACACCTCTGAACAAGGTGATGTCTACGCGGCGGTTCGGAGGGGAAGTCGTGCTGCACGGCGCAAATTACGACGAAGCGTGCGTGGAGGCGCAGCGACGATGCACAGAGCAGGGGAGAACATTCATTCATCCATTTGACGATGACGCCGTGATGGCCGGGCAGGGGACGCTCGGGTTGGAGTTGCTGGAGCAGGCGCCAGAGATGGAGGTACTGGTCGCGGCGATTGGCGGCGGCGGAATGATCTCTGGTGTGGCGTGTGCGGTGAAGGAACTGAATCCGAAGGTGAAGGTGATTGGCGTGCAGACTTCGCGGCTGCCATCGATGAAGGCCGCGGTGGATGCGGGCAAGCCGGTGACACTTCCGGTTTCAGCGACACTGGCGGACGGCATCGCCGTAAGGCGAGCGGGCGAGCAGACGTTTCCGGTAGTGCAACGATATGTGGATGACATTGTGACCGTAGAGGAAGACGAGATTGCGAGCGCGATTCTGCTGCTGCTAGAGCGCGAGAAGACGCTGGTGGAAGGTGCAGGAGCGGCTCCGGTCGCGGCACTGTTGCAAAAGAAGCTGCCGGAACTGGAGGGGAAGAAAGTCACGGCGGTGATCAGCGGCGGCAACCTGGATGTGTCGATTCTTTCGCGAATCATCGAGCGCGGCCTGGCGGAAGACGGCCGCATGGTGCGCATGCGGATCCATCTGCCGGATTATCCGGGCGCGCTGCACAAGCTGACTGGGGTGCTGGCGCAGCATCGGGCGAACATCGTGCAGACCGCGTATGACCGAACGTATTTCGGCGTCGACCTGGGAAACACCGCGATCGACCTGACGATGGAGACACGCGGGTCAGAGCACGTCGCAGAGCTGGTGAGAGCGCTGAAGGCGGAGGGCTATCAGTTCGAGAGGATCGAGTAGGGAAATGCTGATCCCTCGGCTTCGCGAGGCTCAGCCTCGTGATGACAAAAAAATGCTCGTGATGACGAAGACTTAATTCAAGACCACTCTCACGTCGGAGACGCCCTTCGAGAGTGGCTTGCGCATGAGGGGCGCGAGCGGATCGGGATCGTCAAGGTTCTTCAGGTAGCGATTGAAAAAGGCGATGCTGTAGGTATCGATCAATTCCTGGTAGGACTTGTTGAGATCGGTCCAGGCGAAGTGACCGGCGCCATCGAGTTCGACGTAGTAGCGCGGCGCGGAGGATTTGTCGAAGGCTCCATTGGCGCGGCGGACCAGCGGGGTTTCGCCGAAATCGCGTGTGCCTCCCTGGTACATGATGGGAATCCCAAGGTGCAGATTGCCGTGATCGAGGTAGGGGCTACAGTGCGGCGAGAGTGCCAGCACAGCCTTGACGCGCGGATCTTTCCAGGACGACCAGCCGCCGGCGAGGCCGAGCACGGTGTATCCGCCGAGTGAGTGACCGGCGATGCCGACGCGGTTGGCGTCGATAGGAACGCCCGCAAAGGTTTTGGCGCGCAAGACTTCGTTAAGGACAGCTTCCATGTCGTTATAACGATCGCGATAAGTTTGATCGGACCAGGCCTCTGGGTTCTGAAACGGCGCCTGCGGCCGATTGGCGAGCATCTTTCCGGGATACCACCCGGCTTGCGTAGCGGTTCCGGAGCGAGCGTCGCGGTGATTGGGCGCGATGACGAAATATCCGGCATGAGCGAGAGCTTCCATCAGGAAGACGGTCTGGGTGCTGCATCCGGTAAAGCCGTGGGAAAAGACGATGAGTGGAAATCCGGTGGGCGGAGTCTCGCCTGCTGGCTTCCAGAGGGCGACGTCACGACCGGCGACGGTGAGGTGGGTGATGGTTTTCTCATTCGCATGAGCGATGGTCGCGAGGAGGATCAAGGGCGCGAAGAGGGCCGCACGAGTGACACCGGCAAGCATGCAGGCTAAAACCCGTGTCGACCGAAGAGTACTCTGCGGAAGGGTTACGCAAGTGTCACGCGAGCGGTCTCCATCGTTATGTCAACGAAAGTGACAACCACACAGGAAGTGCGTTCGCGTCACGCTACTAAAGTTTTTCCTCGATGCGAAGAAGGCGAAGCGAGACGAGAAAGGCGCGGAACTGGGGCTCGATCATTTTCCGCGAATATGCAGACATTTGCAGAGTCGTTTGGTCCGAAAATGTCGCTGTGAGCCAGAAGTCCCCGTAGGTGGTTCATTCGCAAGGGATTAAAAAACGTGCAATGTGCCAGCATTATGGAGTATTAATTGCACACTTCAAACCACACGCTCCCCCGAGAAGCGTCAGGTGAACCTATGGCAAGACGACTGCTATTGCTGTTTTTTGTGTTGGCGCTGAGTGCCGCGGCTAGCGCCACCCGAATTTCGATCTCCGAACCTCCGTGCGATCCGAATACGGACCCAAACACGATCGGTCCGTCGGCCCTGCAGGAGGGATTTGATCCGTTAGGGCCGGTTGACGGAGGTGGCAGTTTCACGTTCTGCAATGGCACGGGCGTTCAACTGAACAGCATGCTGGTTGAGATCGATACGCCGACGGTAATTCCGTTGAGCGAGATTGATTGTCCGAGCGGAAGTCCCACGAGCAATCCCCTGGAGCTTGCGTTTTTTGGTTGTGCTCTGGCGACGGATCCAAGCGACCCCACAAGGATTTATGCGGATTTCTTTGGAGTTTTGTCACCCCCATTTGCGAGTTATCCGGGTGTTCCGGTCAACAGTAGTTTCACGATCGACTTCAACTGTACGGAGCAGGACAACGACGGGAACTGTCTGACCTTCCCCGACAATATAATGTGGCCCGATGGCACGACGACGCATGTGTTGGTCTCCAATTCGCAGATGATTAATCTGCCCAGCGTTCCGGAGCCGACATCGATGATTCTGCTGGGTTCAGGCCTGACGGCGGTGTGGTATCGCCGCAAACGCCGCTAAATTCGTACGAACTTTTTGGTGAAGCCCCAGTCTTCGGATTGGGGCTTTGCTTTGCGGGGGGCGGTGTGGCCTCCCGCCGACACGCTACGCGCCATTCGAACACCGTTTTGAAGGAGAGTTTACTTCTTTGCGGTCTGCGTCTTGAGAAGCTTTGCGAAGTCGGGCCGCGAGGCGAGCTTGCTGAGTTCGGGATCGGTCTGAGCCTGGTCGACTGGATAGCCTTTCTGAAAGGCTTCGCTGAGAGTTTTGACGGCATCGTCGTCGTGTCCGGCCAGGGCTTCCACAACGCCTTGGATGTAGATCAGCTCTACGCTGGTATCGTTCACGCCGCGCGCGCGGCGGATGAACTGCTGCGCTGTCGCCGCATCACCCTTCTTCGCGTAGTAGAGGGCGAGACCGCCCATCGCTTCTGCGTCGCGAGGGTTGACCTGCAGATTCTTTTGGGCGAGTGAGATGGCTTTGTCGTAGGTGGCATCAGCCTTCTGCTTGTCGCCGGACCAACGGTAGGCGTCGGCGAGATTGCCAGTCATTTTCTCGTCGTTCGGAGTGATGCTGGCTGCTTTTTCGAACATCTGCGCGGCATCGGCATAGCGCTTGTTGAAGAAGTACGTGTTGCCGAGGCCGTCGAGAGCGACGGTGAAATTGGGGTCGAGCTTAAGCGCAGCCTGGAACTGCGGGATCGCATCGTCGTACTTGCCGTCGCGAAGATAGACGGCGCCGAGGTTGGCGAATCCGGACGGAACGGTGGGGGCGATCTCGGTGACTTTCTTGAAGGCTGCGATGGCCTGCTGGTCGTACTTATCGCCAAAGCGGAAACTGGCGCCACCCAAGGCGTTGTAGTTGTACCAGTAATAAGGGTTGATCTCGATGGCCTTCTGATAAGCCTGGATCGAGGCGTCCTGATCGGAGGAGCGCAGGGCGTCTCCGAGGCGGCGGTAGCCTTCGTCGGAATTGGGGGCGAGGCGCAGTGCTTCGTTGATTTCGGCGATAGCTTCGTTGGTCTTGCCCGTGGCGGCGTAGGCGCTGCTCAGGACGAAGTGAACTTCGGGGAAATTAGGTCCGAGTTGCAGTGCATGCTCGGCCGCTGAAACCGCCTTGGTAGCCCACTTAGCATCGTTGCTCTGTTTGTACATCCGCAAGCTGGCGTCGGCCACACCGGAGTAAGCCAAAGCGAATCCTGGATCTTCTTTCAGAGCCCGATCGAAGTGACCCAACGCGTTCTGCGCCGCGTCAGTGTCAATTTTGCCGCGAAGAGCATTGCGTCCACGCAGGTATTCCTGATACGCGGCGACTTTGTCGGTGGCGTGAGCGCTGGTGCGAGCCTGCTCGTCCTGATCGATGTTCAGCTTGAGAGCTTCGGCGACCTTGCTGTAGACGTTGTCCTCAATCGTGATGACGTCAGAATTGAAGCCCGAGAAATCCTGACTCCACAGACGCTTGCCGGTCTTGACATCTTCGAGATTGAGAATCACGCGGAACTTGTCGTCTTGAGCCTGATAGCTGCCGGTGATCAGGAGATTGACGCCGAGCGTTTTCCCGATGTCCTGCGGCGACATATCGGTTTTGAGCCGAGCGACGTCGTTGAGCGAAGCGAGATGGACGTCTTTCAACTGGAACAGCTTCGAACTCAGGCCATCGACAATGCCGTCCGCGGTGATCAAATCCTGCGAGCTGTCTCCGGAAACCTTAAGCGGAAGAATGGCAATGGACTTGATGTTCGGCTGCGCCGTCTGCGAGGCGGTAGTGTTCGTCTTCTGCAGAGCGCGTCGGACTGCCGGAATGACCACGGCCACTAACACGACGATGATAGCGACGATACGCCGCCGCGTAAGTTTTCTTCCCCACACTGGAACCGTGAAGGTGACCTGCTGGGGTCTGTTGCTGGCCGTGGCCGGAACAATGTCCGGACCGGATTCGTTCTCTAGATCCTTGAGGATGTCGATGGCCTTCTGGTAGCGCTGCGCCGGATCACACGCCAGACATCTAACGATAATGTTATTCAGCCAGAGCGGCAGATCGGGGACCACGGTGTTGGGCGGAGGCGGCGTTTCGTGCGCGCGCTTGTACATCAACTGCAGCGTGGTTTCGGCGGTGAAGGGAACGTCGCCGGTCACCATTTCGTAGAAGATGAGACCCAAGGCGTAGATGTCGGTGCGTGCGTCAACCGATTTGGCTTCCACCTGCTCGGGGGCCATGTAACGCGGCGTGCCGAGCATTTCTCCGCTCTGGGTCATGCCGGCGCGAGTTTCGGCGCCCACTGACTTAGCCAGGCCGAAGTCAGAGACCTGCACAAAGTCGCCCTTGCCGAGCATGATGTTCTGCGGCTTCAGGTCGCGATGGACGACGTGCTCCGAGTGTGCGGCATCGAGCGCGGAACAAAGCTGCTTGGCGATGTGCAGCATGCGGTCGAGCGGCAGGCGGCCCTCGCGGAGCAGCACGTGGTGGAGGTCTTCGCCATCCACGTACGCCATCGAGATGAACTTCATGCCGCCGGCGTCGCCGAGGTCGTGGATGCGAAGGATGTTGCGATGCGAGATCTTGCTGGCGAGCAGCAGTTCCTGGCGGAAGCGGGCCATCGCCTCGGGATGGATCATCAACTCGGGGCGAACCAACTTCAGAGCGACAGTCCGATCGAGGTCGAGATCGTAGGCCTTGTAAACGGCGCCCATGCCGCCCTGGCCGAGAAGCTTTTCGACTCGATAGCGAGGGCCGAAGTCGACCTGTCCGCCAAACGCGGGAGCCGCAGCAGTACCCCACCCCCCGCCAGATCCAAGCGGACGGTTAATGGTCGGCGAATTCGGGCCCATGGTGGCGGCGTTCGGACCCATCGTTGGAGAACCAGGGCCGTAAGTCGGCGAATCGTTGGCACCAGCGAAGGTTTCGTCGCCGGAAAGCGGTTTGCGATCGACGAATCCGGGTGGAGGGGTGAGGACGTCGCTGGCAACTTGCGGGCGAGATTTCGGTTTGCTGAATCCAGCGTCCGTGGCGTCGTCGGCAGCAGCATTTACAGCTGTCGATTTTGTTACCGATCCAGCCCAGGTCGCACCGGAGTCAAGCGAAAGCGCAGCGCGGCACTCCGGGCACTGACTGGCATTCTCCGGAACGGCGACACCACACTTAGGACAGTTCATGACGAGAACCGGGACCCACCCAAGCCGATAGAGGCTCTATGCTCAGTAAACAGGGGAAGACAAGCTGCAGACTTGCCGTTTCTGAATGTGCTGAATTATCGCACAGAAACCGAAGTAACGGGACCAGAAGAAACCGGGATTGTGCAACAAGTTTCGGATTCAAAACGGTCAAAATCTGACTCCAGCCGCCACTGCAGCCGGGCACGCCGGTTGTGAGTCAGGAACTGCTCACATGCGGCACTGGGCTTCTCTGTAACGCGGCCGGGACAGGCGGCGACGCGGTGCGTGTAGGTGGAGTCAGTCCAGAGGCTGTCACCCTGAAGGAATGAAAATTCCAGGCTATTGCGGACGATCTGCTTGAGTTCGGGATAGGTGAGCTTGTAGTCGCGCACAGCTCGCACGTATTCCTGAGTCATGTTGGACCGGGAGACGCCAGGGTCGTCGGTACAGATCACGACGGGAACGCCGAACTGGCGGTAAATGGGGAAGGGATGCTGCTCGCCACGAACGCCGAGGATTACATCGTTGCTGGTGAGGTTGATCTCGACGGCGATTTTGCGGGCTGCCATTTCGCGCAACAGACCGACTGGGTCGTCTTCGAACATCACGTCAACGCCATGCCCGATCCGGTTGGCGTTTCCGATTTCGATGGAACGCCTGATGTGATTCCCAAGGCCCACAGGCGGAACAACGCCTGTCCATAACTCGCCAGCGTGCAAGCTGAGGTGAACCTTGGGATAGAGACCGTGAAGGTAGCTGATCATCCGCATATGCAGGTCGAAATAGTGCATGGGGATGTACCAGTCCTCGGGCATGACCGGATTGATGTCGATCATGCGTGGATCGGTGTTCGCCAATTCAAAGCCCAGGAGCATCTGCGAAAAGACCATCGCTGGTGCGCGACCGCGACCGACTTCGTATTGATAGCGCAAAGTGACATTGCAGCCGGGCGAAGCTTGCGAGGTGCCGCAGTGTAGGACCTGTCGCATGTGGGCTTCAGCGTCGTCGAGGTTGTGCAGTCCATCTGTAACCACCTGGCGGAGACCAGCGTTCATGAGTTTCTCTCGCATGGCGGCGAGATTGTCGTCGAAGGCGATTTTGTTGTCGCTGGCGAGGCGCTCGGCGCCGCCGCGGTCGGGAGTCAGGAGAAGTTCAACATAACTAACGTTGTCGGCAGCAGCTTGCGCGGCGACAGCCGCCAGCATGTCACCAAGGTGCTCTTTCGACGCGAGGCTGAACTTTGAGAACGTCGCGAAGAAGTGGTCGTGGCCGGATTCGGGTCCATTAAAGGAACGCATGGACTGGGCGTCAATCACCTGCTGGTAGAGCGTGGGATCGCTGAGAATCTCTTTGGCGGGGACGGTATTCTTCTCGGCGTCACAGGGCGGAGCGACGTAAGCGAAGGTGTGACGATTGAGGCAGAGGTTGTCTTCGACGGCCCATGGGATGAAGTCTTCGGCGTAGATGGCTCCCGATAGATGGTTGTGGAGGTCTCCGCCTTTCGGCATAGCGCGCAGAAACTCGAGCAAGAGCGACGGCTGGGTGCGAATGGAATCGAGATAGCGGGCGGTACGAGCCTCCGGATTCGATGCCGTAGCGTGCCGATCAGCAGGATTGGGCTGAGCCAGAATTTTGCATGAGAAGAGGAGAATCAAGAACGAAACGGCCAGGGCGAACCGCGATCGTGGAGACATAGAAAGGTGCTCAGGATTGTAGCGTAAACGCAGGGCGAAGTCGGCTTCGACACCGAAGTGCATGAACCCGGTCCGCTAAGTGTGTTGCCGAGATATCGGTGGTTTCACCGGGTTCGGATAAAGCTTGGTATGTGATACTGTTAGCCACCCCAGAGAAAATTCCGGGAAACCGGAATTGTGCCCAGTCCACGGATCGCCAGTCATGGTGGACTGCGCCGCATCAAGGGCGCCGCTTCGGTACGGCGCGCTGCCCCAGTTCAATGGAATCTGTGTCACGAGGTTGGCATGGCGTTCGGGTTTGGATTTAACAAAGCGAAGGTGCTGGCATCGGCGGAGAAGTTCGTTCAACAGGGCAAGCTGCATAACGCCATCACCGAATACGAAAAGATCGTCGAGAAGGATGCGAAAGACCTGACCGTCCTGAACACGATTGGCGATCTGTATGCGCGGCTGGGGCAGGCGGAGAAAGCAGGCGAATACTTCAAGACCGTGGGCGATACCTATGCCACCGATGGCTTCACGGTAAAAGCTATCGCCATGTACAAGAAGCTGACAAAGCTGAATCCGTCGAATATTGCGATTGTGCAGCGACTGGCCGAACTCTACACGCAGCAGGGTTTATATAACGACGCGCGCCAGCAGTACCTGCATCTCGCCGACGGCTACGTAAAGAGCAACGATCTCGGCGGAGCCACCAAGATCTTCCAGAAGATGCTGGAGATCGATCCCGACAACGTTTCGCTGCAATCGAAGCTCGCCGACCTGTACGTGAAGATGGGCAAGAAGGAAGATGCGCGGGACATCTTCATGCGGGCCGCGACCTCGCTCTACGATCGCGGTTCGACGGAACAAGCAGATCAGGCGCTGGATCGGATGATGGCGCTCGACCCCGCGAATGCCGATGCGCTGATGATGCGCGGGAAGATTGCGATGGATTCGGGGGACGGCGCTGCAGCAGTCCGCTACCTGGAAAAGGTTCCGAATATCGACTCGAAGCCCGACGGGCTGCAGATGCTGCTGAAGGCACAGATTGCCACCAACAACGCCACGGGAGTGGAGTCGGCTGCGCGCAAGCTGGAGTCGGTGCATCACGACATGAGTGGCATTCGTGCGTATGCAGACTTTCTGCTGACCGCTGGGAATTCAGAGGCGGCCCTCAATATCTTCGACGAGTTTGCCGATCGTCTGCTGGCGGGCGACACGGGCGAACTGATGTTCGCACTGCAGGGTTTAACGGGGCAGTTAAAGGATTCCCCTTCGTCGCTCGAGAAGCTGCGCAACGTTTTTCAGAAGGCGGGCGCTACCGGCAATATTCCCGAAGTCAACGAGTTGCTCGCGCACGCTTATGTGCAAACCGGTGAGCTGTCAAAGGCCCGCGATCTCTATAAAGAATTGGGTGACCTGGAGCCGAGCAATCCGGTTCACATGCAGAATTACCGCCAGGTGATGACGCGGCTGGGGGAGGACGCTACGGCGCGTCCGCTCACTGCGACCGAAGCCAAGCAAGCGTTGTTCGTGGAAGAGATCGAGGCTCCGCCGCTCGACCAGGAGTATGGAGTCGCACTGAAGAACGAGATCGACACGGTGCTTTCCGAAGCGGAACTGCTGGAAACATACAACAAATCTGCACAGGCTCTTGGGCCGGTGGAAGCGATCCTGAAGAAAGCTCCGACGGATGCGCGCATCAATCAGAGGCTGGTTTCGATCTACCAGAAACTCGACCGATTCCAGGATGCGGCCCGCTGTTGCGACACGCTGAAGGGCGTTTACGAACGCTTCGGTATCGCCAAGCAAGCGAAGCAGTATGGCGAGATGGCGGCGAAATTCCGCCAGCAGGGAGGAGTGCCGGCTGCCGAAATGCCAGTGGAGGTTGCCGCTGCTCCGGTCGCAGAGATGCCAGTTGCGTCGGTGCAGGAATTTACGACGGAGGCGTTTGGTTTCGCCGCACAGACATCGGAGGCCGAGATTCCCGCAGTTCCGGCCGACAGCGGCGAAGCGCACGAAATCGATCTTTCCGCAGAGTGGGACGTCACGGTTGAAGAACCATCGGAATTCGCCGTTGAGGGGCCGGCGGCAGCCCAGCAACCGGCGCCGGAGTTCGGCGTTACGCCGCCAGGCGAGTTTGAGGTCGCCCCTTCAACCGACTCGCTGCCATCAAGTGTCGCGGAAGATCTGCTGGAGGAGATTCAGTTTTACCTTTCGCAACAGATGTGGGATGAAGCTGGTTCGGCCATATCTCGCTGCGAACAGACTGCTCCGGGAGCGCCGGGACTGGCGGAGCTGAAGAAGCAGTTCGAGACGCGATCGGTGTCAGGGCCCGTACCCGAGGCGATGGAAGTTGCGGTTGAAGCAGAAGAGCCTGCCTCAGCTGCTCAAGCCGAAGAGGGCACTGTCAGCGAGTTTGATTTCGAGACTGTCGAAGAGCTGCCGACGGAAACGGCACAGCCTGTTTTCGAGACAGCTGCGGCGGAGCCGGTTGCTGAACCTTCGCCGGCACCCGCCGAGGCCGTGGTCGCGGAATCGTTCGAAGAATTGCCGGTTGCGAAGGCGGAAGAGGTCGAACTTCCGCCGGAATTCGAGATAGCAAGTTCTAAGGCCGAGGAGCCCACGGAGTTCGAGACCGCTGTTAGTGCGGAACCGCCACCCGTCGTGGAAGAAGTGGTTGCCAAGGCTGCGGTGGTTGAGGCGCCCGTCGCCGAAGCTCCATCGCCTGTAATTGCGGCGCCGCCCGTTGAAGAAAAGCCTGTGATCGCGGAGCCTGAGCCTGTCGTGGCGAAAACGCCAATCGCTGCCAAGGCCGAGCCGGAAGATATTCTCTCGGATATGGTGTTGGACCTCGAGTCGGCGCTTGGCGATGATTTTGGCGCGCCACCAGCGGCAAGGACTGTAGAGGCTCCCGCGCCTGCCATCGCCGTGGCAGCGGCTGCGTCGGCCGCACCAGCAACTCCGGTTGCATCGGCTGCGGCTGTCCCATTGCCAGTTGAGGCACCGATCAGTCCGCCCGTACCGGTTGTGACTACGCCTTCGCCCGCTGCAGCGCCAGCACCGGCGATCGCTCAAGCTGAGACGAGTTCGGTTTTGTCGGACCTATTCGCAGAATTCAAGGAAGAGGTTGGCGAACCGGAAGAAGAAGTCGAAGATCCGGAAACGCATTACAACCTTGGTGTGGCGTTCAAGGAAATGGGTCTGCTCGACGAAGCGATCGGTGAACTGCAGAAGGTATGCAAGGCGATCGAAAAGGGTGCAGA
>Ga0335083_10000090_pt1 | contig 162244 bp, 142 predicted proteins | sample Lox_Sample_42_FD_206716 | JGI IMG/M metagenome (GOLD analysis project Ga0335083, IMG submission 206716) | Soil microbial communities from Loxahatchee National Wildlife Refuge, Florida, United States - Lox_Sample_4.2 | ecosystem: Environmental > Terrestrial > Soil > Wetlands | place: USA... | reverse complement strand
CCCCAGCACGAGCAGCGGCGGCGCGACGTAGAAGAGCAGAGCTTCCAGCGGCGGCAGCGGCGTCATGCGTTCACGGCTTGCGCGGCGGATGCTTGCGCGGGTGATCCTCCCGCCAGGTCTGCCAGCTCATCCAGAGTCCCAGGACAGCCAGCGGCGGAGCGACGAAATAGAGCAATACCTCCAGCGGGCCGAATGTGGTCACGGAACTTCTCCTTTTGGCGCATTATAGAGTGCAACCGCGTGGAACGACAGGCCGATCACAACGCTCGCGAACTGAACAGTACCGGGCAATTTGCCGTTTATCACAAAGGTCTGGATGGCAGACGCACCGATGAGCGCGTACCCATAGGTGGTCAAGATCGAATTGCTCAATTTGTACCGCGCGCGGCGGGCGGCGTGTCTGGTTTCGGCCATCGAGAACATCCCCCGTCCCGGTCGCGATCCTTGGTCGCTTGCGCGGGCGATGCAAATCGATCCTTGGCGAATTGTCGCCTCGTCTCGCGCGGGGGACAAAGAATTGCCTACTGATCGTAGTCGTGCCGGCTCGAATAGAACACCAGCGCCATCAATCCGCCACCGACCAGGATGGTGACGACGACGCCCAGCACCAGAAACAGCCAGCCCAGCGGAGAGACGGTCGCGTGGACCGACGTCCAGGCGCGCACGGCATAGACCGCCGCGGCCACGAGCAGCGCCGCCAGCACCACGAGCGTGAACCAGCCCCAGGGGCCGAGGCGGTTTGTGCGCGGGGTTTCGGTGGGCATGGGATGGGAACGTCTGAGGGCGACGGACGATAGCATGCGGATGAAGAACTTCCTCCCCCGCGGGAGCGGGGGAGGTGGATCGCGCGACGACAGTCGCGCGAGACGGAAGGGGGGTGTCGGTGGTGAAGAGAGAGATCAGCCTTCGACACTGACACACCCCCTCCACCGCCTTCGGCGGTCCCCCCGCTCTCGCGGGGGAGGAAGCAGCGCTACGCCGCTTTCACGTGCAGGGTGGGGCCGTCGGCGCCGGTGACGGTGAGCTTGTCGCCTTTTTTTGGCGCGCTGCCGTCGGTGACGACGGCGTTCCAGCGCGTGTCGTCGACGCGCACCGAGCCGCGGCCGCCGGAGAAATCGTCCAGCGCCAGCACCTCGCGGCCGCGATATTGCTGCGAGCGCTCGTTGAGATGGACGTGGCCGATGCGCTCGGCGCGGCCCAGACTCGAGCGCTTCCACAACACCGTCGCACCCACCGCGAGGACCGCGAACAGGAACACCGCGAACCGGCCGTCGAGCGAGGGGATGAAGAACTTCAGCGCGCCCACCAGCACGGCGGCGATGCCGGGCCACAACAGATATTGCGTGGTCGAGGCGATCTCGACGGCGAGGAGCAGCGCGCCCAGCGCCCACCAGTGCCAGGCCGGCTGGCTGTTCAGGAAATCGGTCGTTGCCTGCATGGCGCGCTCCTCACGTTCCGGCCGGGCGGCCCGGCGCGACCGGGGGCACGGTAGTGCCGGCGGCGGCGCGCGCGACCGTGGGCACGGCCATGCGCGGCCCGGTCTGCTGGGTGATGGCGTCCTTGGTCATCTCCGCGATGCCGGCGATGGAGCCGAGCAGGCCGGCGGATTCCATCGGCAGGATGACGAATTTCTGGTTGGGGCCGATGGCGAGCTGCTGGAAGGCGTCGATGTATTTCTGGCCGAGGAAGTAGTTCAGCGCGTTGACGTTGCCGGCCTCGATGGAGTCCGACACCAGCTGCGTGGCCTTGGCTTCGGCGGCGGCGAGGCGCTCGCGCGCTTCGGCGTCGCGGAACGCGGCTTCCTTGCGGCCCTCGGCCTGCAGGATGGCGGACTGCTTGGCGCCTTCCGCGCGCAGGATCGCGCCCTGCTTCTCGCCGTCGGCTTGCGTCACCTCGGCGCGGCGGTAGCGCTCGGCCTTCATCTGCCGCGCCATGGCTTCGGTAATGTCGCTGGGCGGCGACAGATCCTTGATCTCGATGCGGGTGACCTTCACGCCCCACGGCCCGGTCGCGGCGTCGACCACCGCGAGCAGGCGCTGGTTGATCTCGTCGCGCTTGGACAGCACCTCGTCGAGATCGAGCGCGCCGATCACGGTGCGGGCGTTGGTGAGGCAGAGATTGGTGATCGCGGCCTGGAGGTTGGCGACCTCGTAGGCCGCCTTGGCGGTGTCGACCACCTGGTAGAAAGCGATGGCGTCGGACGTGACGGTGGCGTTGTCGCGGGTGATCACCACCTGGCTGGGGATGGGCAGCACCTCTTCCATCACCGACAGCCGCCGGCCGATGCGGTCGAAATAGGGGATGATCAGCGCCAGGCCGGGCTTCAGCACGCGGGTGAAGCGGCCGAAGCGCTCCACCGTGTATTCCCGGCCCTGCGGCACGGCCTTGACGCCGGCGAAGATGGTGATCAGCGCCAGAAACAGCAGCGCGATCACGAAGAATGTTGGGCCTTCCATGAAGTCCTCCCAGCCGGCGCCGATTCGCCGCGTTCCCCGACTTTGCCCAAAAAATGGGGTCGCGAACACGCCGCGCCAGACTTGAAACGGGGATTTCGGGGACTATGCGCACCGATTTCCGGCATTTCCCTGCTCCGCCGTGGGAGCGGGCAGTGGCGTCCATCAGCCCTCTCCTTGCGGGACTGCGGACGAACGTGGCCAAAACTTTACCTCGCCTCGCGACCACACCTTCGCCACAATCGATTCGCAGCCTCATGCCCCTTCAGGAGATTCGACATGAAGCTTCCGCGACTTCTGCCCGCCCTGGCGCTCGCGCTGGGCGTCGTGCTGCCCGCCGCTGCGCAGGATCAGCCGCCGCCGCCCAGCGACGTCCCCCCGGTGCAGGATCAGCCGCCGCCGCCCCCGCCGGAGACGCCCGACCAGACGTTCTCGCAGAACGAGGTGGTGCAGGCGGCGTCGGACTTCTTCGGCACCACCACCGAGGCGGTGGCGAAGGCCGTGCAGAAAGTGTTCTCCGACCAGGGCCTGCCGGACGCCTACATCAAGGGCGACGAGGGCTCGGGCGCCATCGTGGTCGGGCTGCGCTACGGCTCGGGCTGGCTGATCCGGAAGGGCTATCCGCCGCTCAAGGTCTACTGGCAGGGGCCGTCGGTCGGCTTCGACGTGGGCGGCAACGCGTCGAAATTCTTCGCGCTGATCTACAACCTGCGCGACGAGGACCGGCTGTTCCAGAAATTCCCCGGCGTGGAAGGCAGCTACTATTTCATCGCCGGCATCGGCGTGAACTACATGCGCGCGAGCCACATCACCATCGCCCCCATGCGCACGGGCGTGGGCCTGCGCGCCGGGGTGAACGCGGGCTACCTGACCTTCACCCGGGAAGAGACGCTCAATCCGTTTTGACGCCTCGGGGCGCCTCCGCGAGGCCGGAGGACGCGAGCCCTACGCCGGCTTCTCCTGCACCGTTCCGGCGCCGCCTCCGCCCCCCACCGGCGGCAGGTAGAGCAGGAGCGCGGCGGCGACGTAGGTCGAGGAGAACGTGCCCACCACGATGCCGAAGAGGATGGCGGCGGAGAAGTCGAACAGCGCCGCCCCGCCGTAGAAGAACAGCGGGATGATCGAGAGCGCCGTCGCCACCGACACCAGCGTGGTCCGCGTGGCGATGTGGTTGGTGGAGAGGTTGATCAGGTCGGGCAGGCTCATGCGCTTGTACTTGCGCCGGTTCTCGCGGATGCGGTCGAACACCACCACCGTGTCGTTGATCGAATAGCCCGCCAGCAGCAGCAGCGCCGCCACCGACTTCAGCGAGAAATCCAGGTGCAGCACCGAATACATGCCGGCGGTGACCAGCACGTCGTGGCCCGTGGCGATGAGCGCGCCGATGCCGTACTGCCACTCGAAGCGCACCGCGACATAGGCCGCGATCAGAAGGATGGCCAGGATCGTGGCCTTTACGCCGTCGCTGAACAGCTCCTGGCTCACCTTGGGCCCGATGACCTCGGTGCTGAGATAGCTGTAGCTGGAGCCCAGCTTGGCCTTGATGGCGTCCGCCTGCTGCTCCCCGGTGAGGGTGGCGCTGGGCTGCACGCGGATCATCACGCAGGAAGGCGGGCGCGGCTTGTCGCACTGCCCGCCCGCCACGCTCTGCACCTCGAGGTCGCCGTAATTCAGGGTGGAAACCTTGTCGCGGATCTGGTGGGTGTGGGCGTCGTCCATCACGAACGGCGCCTTGGCCTCGATCATCACGCCGCCGGTGAAGTCGATGCCGAGATTGAAGCCCTGCCAGACGATGGAGACGATGGCGACCAGGAGCAGCAGCCCGTCGACCGCGAAGGCGTAGTAGCGCAGGCCGACGAAGTCGACATTGGTGGTCTCGGGGATGAAGCGCAGGAACGGCATGGCGGCCCCTGAAAGCGGCCCGGACACATAGCGGGAAGCGCCACAGCGGGCAAGAAGGCGGGAATTCCGGCGCTTCCTGCCCCGCTCGCGCGGGCGGAAGCCTTCACTTCCCCGACTTCAGCGGCTCCAGCCTCGCTTCCGGCACCATCTTCACCGGCACCGGAACCGCGCAGATGTCGAGGTTGGCGAGCGGCGGGCGGTGATAGAATTCGGGGGCGGGGTGGCGGCGCCTGTCCTTGAGGGCGGCGAAGTCCGCGCCATCGGTGCGCATGACCTCGAATTCCGGGCGCTGCTCCGCCGGGATGTCGGATGCCAGCCGCATGCGGATGATGGGATCGCGCTTCGACGGATCCTGGATCACGCCGGACTCCACGTCCGGATCGCCGCGCTCGAGTTTCTGCAGGTACTGCATGCCGGAGAGCACCCGGCCGAAGGCGGTGAGGTTGCGGTCGAGCCGGCGCGGCGCCTCGCCGATCACGATGTAGAACTCCGTGGTGGCGGTGTCGTCGGCGTTGTCGCGGGCAAACGCGAAGGTGCCCGGGCAATGGACGATCCACATCCGTCCCTCCTTCGGGTCGCGGCCCACAGGGAAGCCGTCCACATGCCCCACCTCCGGCGCGAAGAGGTCGGGATTGCCCAGGGGCGTGAAGATCACGTCGTCGCCGGCCGGCCGGTCGAACTCAGCCTTGAGCGGCGGCCATTTTTTGGCGAGCGCGGCGTCCTTTCGCTTCTCGTCCCTGGTCGAGGCGGTGTCCTCGCCGATGCCGCCCTGCGCCACGAAGCCGTCGATGACCCGATAGAACGAACGGCCGTCGTAGAAATGCGCCCGGATGAGCTTGCGCAGGCGCGCAACGTGATTGGGCGCGAAGGCGGGCGAAAGCTCGACGGCGACTTCACCATATTTCGTGTCGATCAGGACCAGATTGTCCGGATCGACGCTGCGGAAAGCCTCCGGCGGCGGCCCGCCCGCGGGCGCCGGCGCATCCGCGGCCAGGCCGCGCCCGGCCAAGGGCCCTGCGGCAATCGCACAGGCGATCAAGACGAATTGCAAAGGCTTCATGATTGTCCTCCCGCTGGGTTTGACAATAAATCATTCCATGTCCGACGCAGCCGAAATCCTGGAGGAATTCAAGGACGACGATCCGTCCTTCGATCCCGGCGCGGTCTCGGACGCGGCGCTGCCGACGCTGCTGGCGGTCATGCTGATCAACCTGCTCGGCTTCGGCATCGTGGTGCCGCTGCTGCCCTTCTACGGCAAATCCTTCCAGGCCGCGCCCTGGCAGATCGCGCTGGTGTTCTCGGCCTACGCCATCGGCGCCTTCTTCGGCGAGCCGTTCTGGGGGCGGCTGTCGGACCGGATCGGGCGCAAGCCGATCCTGATCTCCTCGGTGACGGGCAATTGCCTCTGCTATCTGGCGCTCGCCTTCGCGCCGAACGTGTATGTCGCGTTCTTCGTGCGGCTGCTGGGCGGGATGACCAGCGGCAACGGCGCCGTCATCCAGGGCTACATCGCCGACGTGACGCCGCCGGACGACCGCTCGCGCAAGATGTCGTGGCTGGGCGCGGCCTACAATATCGGCTTCATCCTGGGGCCGGCGGTGGGCGGATTGCTGTCGCATCCGGAAGCCGGGCATGCGGGCTTCCGCCTGCCGCTGATCGTGTGCGCGTGCCTGTCGTTCGTCTGCGCGCTCGGCATCACGCTGTTCGTGCGGGAAAGCCGCGCGCGGCATGCGCGCTTCGGCCATCAACCCAACCGATGGGCCGTCGTGGGAAGCGCGCTCAGCCATCCGGCCATCGGGCGGCTGATGCTGATCACATTCCTCGCGGGCTCGGCCTTCAACGCCATCGAGTACATCTTCCCCCTGTGGACGCAGGCGCGTTTCGGCTGGGGGCCGCGGCAGGTGGGCGCGGCCTTCGCGGTGGTGGGCGTGGTGGCGGCGATCAACCAGATCTTCGTGACCGGCGCCCTGTCGCGCCGCTTCGGCGAGGCGCCGATGCTGGCCGTGGGCATGGCGCTGAGCGCGGTGTTCACGGCGATGCAGGCGCTGTCGACCGGCGCGCTCGCCATCGTCGCGTTCCTGGCGCTCAACGCCTTCGGCCAGTCGGTGGCGTGGCCCAACGTGTCGGCGCTGATCTCGCGCGAGGTCGACCACACCCAGCAGGGACAGTATCTCGGCCTCAACAACGCCTGCGGCGCGCTGGCGCGGCTGACGGGCCCCTATTGTGCCGGCCTCATCTTCGCCGGGATCGGCGTGAACGCGCCGTTCTACGCCAGCGGCCTGGCCGTGCTGCCGGCCGTCCTGTTCGCGCTGGCGGCGGGGCGGCGGCGAAAGAGTCCCGGGAGTCTTCTTTGAATGAAGAGCGCGGTGGATGAAAAAGCGCGGCTGTGGGACGTTTGCCGCATGAAGGGGATTCCAAAATGAGGGATGCGGCGATGGATTCGGACTCACCCCGCGGTTTCTGGTCGATCTGGCCGGCGAGGCTGGTGCTGTTCTTCGTGGTGCTGAGCGTGACCTATCTCGGGCTGCCGGGCATCGCCACGGCCTTCAAATCGCACCTGGCGGGGCAGGACAAGAACCTCGTGGCGCTCGTCCTCTTCGGCGCATCGGCAATCCTCTCCATCGCGGCCTACCGGCTTTTGGTGCGCCTGACGGAGAAGCGCCGCGCCACGGAGCTCGCCGCGTCCGGCGCCATCCCGCAATTCCTGCTGGGCGCGCTGATCGGATCGGGACTGTTCGTCGTCGTCTACGCGGTCTATTTCGCGGAGGGCGTGGCGACATTCCGGGGATTGGGCTCGGCGCAGGGATTGGGCGTCGCGTTCGGCGTCGGCATCGCCTCGGGCGTGTGCGAGGAACTGATCGCGCGCGGCGGGATCTTCCGCATCGTCGAGCAGGGCGCGGGCACGCTGGTCGCGCTCGTGGTGTCCGCGGCCACGTTCGGAGCGCTGCATCTGGCCAATCCCGGCGCCTCGCTCCTGGCCGGAGCCGCCATCATGCTCGAAGCGGGCATCCTCCTGGCCGCGGCCTACGCGCTGACGCGCTCGCTGTGGCTCGCCATCGGCTTGCATTTCGCGTGGAATTTCACCGAGGGCGGCATTTTCGGCGCGCAGGTCTCCGGCGGGAAGATGAGCGGGCTGCTCGACGTTCCGCTGTCGGGACCGCCGCTGATGACGGGCGGCGCCTTCGGCCCGGAAGCCTCGATCCCCGCGATGGTCGTCTGCACGGCGGCCGGGCTGATCCTTCTGGGCCTCGCCATCCGCAAGGGCCAATGGCGGCCGATGCGCTTCCGGCTGAGGACGGCGGGATAGGCAGCGGGCGGCGGGCGCGCTAACAATCGCGCGGCCGAAACGGGACCCGCCATGCCCACCGCGAACGACGACATCCGCCCCATCACGCTGGAGGAGATCCGCGCCGCGCGCGCGCGCATCGCGGGCACGATCCTGCGCACGCCGCTGGTGAAGCTGGAGCTGGGCGCGGGCTTTCCCGACATCCGCCTCAAGCTCGAGAATCTGCAGCCGATCAACGCCTACAAGCTGCGCGGCGCGGCCAACGCCGTGGCGATGCTCTTCGAGGCCGAGCGGGCGCGCGGGGTGTGGACCATCAGCGCGGGCAATGCCGGACAGGGCGTGGCCTACGCGGCGCGGGCCGCAGGCGTGCCCTCCACCGTCGTCGCCATCGAAACCGCGCCCAAAGCCAAGCTCGAGCGCATGAAGGCGCTCGGCGCGCGGCTCGTCACCGTGCCTTACGAGCGCGCGTGGAAGGCGCTGGACGACCGGGCGTATCCGGGCGTGGAGGGCACCTTCGTGCATCCCTTCGACGATCGCAATTTCATCGCCGGCCACGCCACCATGGGGCTGGAAATTCTCGAAGACTGTCCCGGCGTGAAGACGATCGTCGCCGGCATCGGCGGCGGCGGGCTGGTGACCGGCGTGGCGAGCGCGATCCGGGCGCTGAAGCCGGATACGAAAGTCTACGGCGCGGAGCCCGACACGGCGGCGCCGGCCGCGGCCTCCTTTGCCGCGGGTTCGCCGCAGGTCTATGGCAAATGGCAGGCCTCGTTCGTGGACGGCGCGGGCGGCCAGAGCATGTTCCCCCGCATGTGGATGCGGATGAAGGACATCGTGGACGGCTCGCTGGTCGTGAGCCTGGACGAGACCAGGGCCGCCATGAAGCTGATGGCGGAGAAGGCGCGCGTCATCGCCGAGGGCGCCGGCGCGCTGCCGCTCGCCGCCGCGATGACCGGCAAGGCGGGCAAGGACGGCCCCATCGTCTGCATCGTCTCCGGCGGTAACATCGACCTGGCGAAATTCTGCGAGCTGGTCGGGGGGTGAGAGACGGAGCAGGCGCGCCAATCCCAGGCTGAGCCCGGAAGATGAAACCGATTCCCCCCACAATCGGACCCGGCCGGCCGCTCGCCCCGCGCTTCTTCCACCGCGATGCCGACACCGTCGCGCGCGCGTTGATCGGCACGGTGCTGACGGTGGGCGGCGTGGGCGGGATCATCGTGGAGACCGAGGCCTACGATCCTTCCGATCCCGCCGCGCACAGCTACGGCCACCGCATCACGCCGCGCAACCGCGTGATGTTCGGTCCGCCGGGCCATGCCTACATCTACCGCTCCTACGGCATCCATTGGTGCCTCAACTTCGTCTGCGGCCACGGCAATGCCGTGCTCATCCGCGCGCTGGAGCCGCGCTACGGCATCGCGACCATGCGCCGGCGCCGCGGGACGAAGGACGTGCGGCGCCTCTGCTCCGGTCCGGGGAAGCTGTGCGAGGCGCTGGGCGTCACCATCGCGCTCTACGGCGCCTGGCTCTTCGCCCCGCCCTTCGCGCTCGCCCGCGCGCCCGCGCCGCTCGAGGTGGTCGCCGGCGTCCGCATCGGCATCACCAGGGCCGCGGAATTGCACAGGCGCTACGGCGCAAAGGACTCGCCCTTCCTGAGCCGGAAATTTCCGCAAGCGCGGCAGGCCCGGAATCCGCCGCGGGGGAACTTATCTTCGCGCGCGGGGCGGACTACATAGAGGCCGGCCCGCCATCGGAGAACCCCATGTCCACCGCGAAGCTTTTCGAGCCGCTCACGCTTGCGCGCGGCCCGGCGATGAAGAACCGCTTCATGCTGGCGCCGCTGACCAACTGCCAGAGCCATGCCGACGGGCGGCTGTCGGACGAGGAATTCGAATGGCTCACCTACCGCGCGGAGGGCGGCTTCGCGCTGACCATGACCTGCGCGGCCCACGTCCAGGCGCGCGGCCAGGGCTTTCCCGGACAGCTCGGGATCTTCGGCGACCGCCACATCGAGGGCCTCGCGCGGCTCGCCGCCGCCATCAAGGCGAAAGGCTCGCTCGCGGCGGTGCAGCTGCACCATGCCGGCAACCGCGCGCCGAAGGACCTGGCGGGCGACGTGGTCTGCCCGTCCGACGATGCCGATACCGGCGCCCGCGCCCTGACCACCGCCGAGGTCGAGGGCCTGCGCGACGATTTCATCGCCGCGGCGAAGCGCGCCGAGCGCGCGGGCTTCGACGGCGTAGAATTGCACGGCGCGCACGGCTATATCCTGCTCGAATTCCTCTCGCCCACGCTCAACCGGCGGAACGACCGTTACGGCGGGAGCCTGGAGAATCGCGCCCGGCTGATCTTCGAGATCGTCGACGGCGTGCGCGCGCAGTGCCGCGCGGACTTCCAGCTGGGCCTGCGGCTGTCGCCCGAGCGCTTCGGGGTGAAGCTCGCGGAGATGCGCGACGTGGCGGCGGAGGTGCTGCGCCAGGGCAAGATCGACTATCTGGACATGTCGCTGTGGGACTACACCATCGCGCCGAAGGACGAAGCCTTCCGGGGCCGCTCGCTGATGGGCCTGTTCACCGAGCTGCCGCGCGGGCACGTGCGGCTGGGCGTGGCGGGCAAGATCCGCGACGCCGAAGACGCGGCGAACGTGATCGCGGCCGGCTGCGATTACGCGCTGATCGGGCGGGGCGCGATCCTGGCGCACGATTTCCCCGAGCGCGTGCGCCGCGATCCCAGCTACGTGTCGCCGCCGCTGCCGGTGTCGCCCGCGCATCTGCGCGCCGAGCGCGTCAGCCCGCGCTTCGTCGACTATCTGCGCAGCTTCCCCGGCTTCGTCGGCGAAGACCCTCCCGCGCTCGCCCACGATGCGGCGATGGGGATGTGGATGAAGACGGAAGGGTGAAGGGCGGGGCCGGGCGCGGCGCATCTCGCTTGACAGATGTATCTTCGAGATATATCTAGAAGATACATGAGGTCCAAAACCAGCGCATACGCCATCCTCGGAATGGTCGGAATCCAGCCGATGTCGGGATACGACATCCGCAAGGAAATCGCTTCGAGCATCGGCTACTTCTGGCACGAAGGTTACGGCCAGATTTATCCCACGCTGCGGCGGCTCGCCGCCGAGGGGATGGTGGCGGAGAAGCGCGCGGGCGGCGGCAGGCACGGCGAGCGCACCGTATTCGCCATCACCAAAAAGGGCCGCGCCCACCTGAAGGCCTGGCTGGCGCGCGCGCCGCTCGCCCAGACGCCGCGAAACGAGATGCTGCTGAAGCTGTTTCTGGGCAGGCTGGCACCGGGAGCGTCCAGAACCCACGTCGAAAGCTTCCGGGCGGAACAGAAAAAAGCGCTCGCCCTCTATTCGGCGCTGGAGAAGGAATTGCGCAAGACTCAGTCCCGCCACCCCGATCTCCCGTTCTGGCTAGCCTCGGTCAGCTACGGCCAGCACCTCGCGCGGGCGCTGTTGAGCTGGAGCAACGAGACGCTGCGCATGCTGGACGGGCGCGATGGGCATGCCGGCAAGGAAGGCGCAGCGTGACCGGACATGCACCGCCGGCGGCGGCCTCGTCGCGGACAGCGCTCGTCGCGCCGCTGTGGCACACGGCACTGCTGGTGAGCTTCTTTGTCGGGCTGGGGCTTGCCGGACACGCGTTTCAGACTTCCGCCACGATCGAAGCGCCCACGCATCATCCCGGCGTCGTTCCCCTCTATCTCTCGATCCTGGCCGCGGAATGGGCCCTGCTCTATTTCGTGTGGCAAGGCGCGCGCAGGCGCGGAACGCCGTTGCGCGAACTGATCGGAGGGCGCTGGACAAGCGTGCGCGCCGCGCTCGCAGACATCGCACTGGGGCTGTCGCTCGGCGTGCTGTGGATCGGCGTGAATGCGGCGTGGAGCTGGCTTGGGCCAAGCCACGCGAAATCCGTCGGCGCGTTGCTGCCCGTCAGCGGTCCGGAGATCGCGCTGTGGCTGGCGGTGTCGCTGACGGCCGGATTCTGCGAAGAAACGGTGTTCCGGGGCTATCTGCAGAAGCAGCTCGCGGCATTGACCGGAAGCGGCACGCTTGCGGTCGTCCTTCAAGCCGCGGTTTTCGGCGCCGGGCACGCCTATCAGGGCATCAACGCGGCGGCCAATACGGCGCTTTACGGTCTGGTGCTGGGCGCTCTCGCCTTGTGGCGCAAGAGCGTGCGGCCGAGCATCGTCGCCCATGCCTGGTCCGACATTTTCGGCGGCGTACTGTCGCGGCTGGTCTGAAATCGCAGCGCCATCGCGGACCTGCCAATCGCAGCGCACGACGCATTCGGGTGGCGCCCCGAAAAAGCCGACGCGGGCTTTCCCGCCGCGGTCGCGCTCGCCTGGCCGTTCGACTTTTCGCAGGCGGGATCAAGCCGACGAATACCGGCTCCTGAAAGCCGGTCCTTGCGCCTTGCAGGCCGGGGTCTAATCTCCATCGGATAGAGGATGGAAGCCATGAGCGACGCGGTCGGTCCCGGCGATCTGGTTCTATGCGTCAATGCCGCCCCGAACCATGTGACGGGGCGGCCAGTGCCCCTTGTTGCCGGGGAGACCTACCGGGTCGCCGCGGTCATGGAATTCGCCTGTCCCTGCGGACGATCCGACGCGCTTCTGGATGTGGGCATCGATTTCGCGTGGTGCCAGACGCGCTTCCGGCTTCTGCCAAAACCGAAGGCCGAGAAAAAGCCGCGCCGCGTCTCCGCGCCCAAGGAGAAAGAGACGGTGCGATGACAGGGAGGCCGCGGATCGGCTGGCGCTCCCACGGGGAATCGAACCCCGGTTTCAGCCTTGAGAGGGCCGCGTCCTGACCGCTAGACGATGGGAGCCAGCGGGAGGCGGCTTATAGCTTCGGCCCTGCGGGCGATCAAGCAAGCGCCGCGCGCGCGGTCATGCAAGCCCGAAATGGGCGGCGATGCGGGCGGCGGCCTGGACGGGGGCGGTGGTGCCGGTGTCGATGGTGAGGCCGTCGTCCGGCAAGGGCGGGAAGGCGAAGGCGCCCTGCGCGCGCAGCTCCCTCAGGAGCGTTGCGGAGGCGAGCTTGCCGTGCGCCCTGCGCGAGGCCTCGCCCACGCGGCGCTCCTGCTCGGCATCGCTCACGGTCAGCGCGGCGAAACACACCTGGCCGCCATGGCGCCCCACCGCGGCGACCGCATCGGGGATGAAGCGCGGGCGCACGGTGCGCTCCGGCGCGAAGGTGAAGATGAGCGACCGGCCCGCGCGGGCGCTCTCGGCGAAGACGCGCAGCCAGAACTCCTCGCGCAATTCCGCGAAGGGCTGGCTGCCGAAATCGAAGGCGGCCGTCAGCGCGTCCACGATCAGATGGTTGTGGAACAGGCGGTAGCCGGTGAGCCGCGCAAGCTCGCGCGCCACGGTGAGCTTGCCGCTCGCCGCCGGGCCGTGAAGGAAAATCAGGCGCATGGCGCGGGTTCGCGCCGGGGCCCGGAAACGTCCAGCGCCAATGCGCGCCAGGCGCCGTCGCCGCGGAGATAGGCCTTCATGGCGCGGCAATCGCGCGCGTCGACGGCGGCGATGAGCCAGATGAAATCCACCCCGCCATCGCGCGCGCTGGGCGCGGCGACGCCGTCCGGATGGGAATGGTAGCAGCCGATGACGTCCCTCCCGGTGCCGCGCAAGGCCCGCAGCAGGCGGACATGCGCGGCGGGATCGATCTCGAAGCGCTCCGGCGCGCCGGCGATGTTCGCGGTGGGATGAAGCGCGAGCGCACGCCAGCCTTCGCCTTCGCGCACGCCCTCGATCAGGCCGCAACACTCCCGCGGCCAGGCCGCCCGCGCCTCGCGCGCGAGCGCATCGCGCAATCCGGCGGAAAGCCCAAGCCGGCTCATTTCCGGGGCCGGACGTGGAGGACGACCTGGCCGGTGTCGGTGTCGAACACGTAGACCTCGCTGCCCGAGGCGGTCTGCACCGCCATGATGAGGCGGCTGTTGGCGGCGGGCGTGACCTGGAGGATCTTGGCGCCCTGGGGCAGCACATAGTCCTGCGTCGGCTGGAGCGCGCCGGGGCCGTGGCCCGCCAGCCGGGCGATGAAGCCCCACACCAGCGCCGCGAAGGCCAGCACGATGAGGACGCCGAGGATGATGACGATGGCCCTCACGATTTTGTAGTTTGGCGCCGCCGGCGCGTTGGGATCGTCGTTGGCGGGCATGAAGCTGGCCGGGTTGGGCGTGGCCGGATTGGACAAGGCGGACTCCTCCGTGAGCGGACAATTGCGCGCGATCGTGACGGACAGCGAAGCGGGCCACAGGCTGGACCGTTTCCTGGCCGCGGCCCTGCCCCAGCTTTCGCGCTCCAGGCTCCAGGGCCTGATCGCGCAAGGGGCCGTCACGCGCGGGGCGGGGACCATAAGAGACCCCAATTTCCGGGTCAAACCGGGGGAAACCTATGCGGTGGCGGCGCCGGAGCCGGAACCCGCCGCGCCCCAGGGCCAGGATATCCCGCTCGATATCGTCTACGAGGACAACGACCTCGTCGTCATCGACAAGCCGGCGGGACTGGTGGTGCATCCGGCGGCGGGCAATCCGGACGGCACGCTGGTCAACGCGCTCATCGCCCATTGCGGCGCAACGCTCAAAGGCATCGGCGGGGTGGCGCGGCCGGGCATCGTGCACCGCCTGGACAAGGACACCTCCGGCCTTCTGGTGGCCGCCAAGAACGAGCGCGCGATGGCGAGCCTCGCCAAGCAGTTCGCCGCGCACGCCATCGAGCGCGCCTATCACGCGGTGGTGTGGGGCGCGCCGCGCGCGGGCGAAGGCAAGGTCGAAGGCCAGATCGGGCGCAACCCGTTCGACAGGAAGCGCATGGCGGTGCTGCGCGGCGGCGGCAAGGAGGCGCGCACGCGCTACCGCGTGGCCGAGCGTTTCGGGCCGCGGCCCTTCGCCAGCCTTGTCGAGTGCCGGCTGGAGACGGGGCGAACGCACCAGATCCGGGTGCATCTCTCCCATCTCGGCCACCCGCTGATCGGCGACCCGGCCTATGGCCGCGCCCGCGCCGCGCCCCGGCCCAAGACCGAAGCGGAAGCGGCGGCCTACCGGGCGGCGGTGGAGTTCCCCCGCCAGGCCCTGCACGCCTGGCTCTTGGGCTTCCACCATCCTGCGCTGAACAAGACCATGCGCTTCGAAAGGCCATGGCCGACGGATTTTACCAATCTTGTTAAGGCCTTACGCGGCTTGAATGGCGCGTAAGGGGAACTACATATATGGGGCGCTTTGCCGCCGGCGTTCACTCAAGGGCACCGCGAAGCGTTAGATAGGGTGACCGTCCGGTCTATGTGCTTGGGCTTGGGTGCGGTCAAAGGGGTCAGAGATGAGCAGCCGCGGCCTGCCCGCCCTCCAGGGCGAAGGTGGCCTTTCCAAATACCTCACCGAGATCCGGAAGTTTCCGCTTCTGGAGCCGGAGGAGGAATACATGCTCGCCAAGCGCTGGCGCGCGCATGAGGATCCCGAGGCGGCGCGCCGGCTGGTGACCTCGCATCTGCGCCTCGTGGCCAAGATCGCGATGGGCTATCGCGGCTATGGCCTGCCGATCAGCGAAGTGGTGGCCGAGGGCAATGTCGGCCTCATGCAGGCGGTCAAGCGCTTCGAGCCCGACAAGGGTTTCCGGCTCGCCACCTATGCCATGTGGTGGATCCGCGCCTCGATCCAGGAATACATCCTGCGCTCATGGTCGCTGGTGAAGATGGGCACCACGGCGGCGCAGAAGAAGCTGTTCTTCAACCTCAGGAAGGCGAAGTCCAAGATCAACGCCATCGAGGAAGGCGATCTCACGCCCGAGCACACCAAGGAGATCGCCCGCCAGCTCGCCGTGTCCGAGGACGAAGTCACCAGCATGAACCGGCGGCTGACAGCGCCGGATTCCTCGCTCAACGCGCCGCTGCGCTCGGATTCCGAAAGCGAATGGCAAGACTGGCTGGCCGACGACACGCTCGACCAGGAAAGCCAGCTCGCCCAGCGCGAGGAGCGCGGCGAGCGGCACGAGCTGCTCGAGCACGCGCTCGGCGAGCTCACCGAGCGCGAGCGCGACATCATCGAGGCCCGCCGCCTGCGTGACGAGCCGGCCACGCTGGAAGAGCTGTCGCAGAAGTACAACGTCAGCCGCGAGCGCGTGCGCCAGATCGAGGTCCGCGCCTTCGAGAAGCTCCAGGGCGCGATGAAGCAGGCGCTGAGCGAAAAGCGCTCCCATATCGTCCACCAGCCGGCGGCATAACGATCGCCGCCGTCTCCGGCGGACCCGATATGCGGCGTTGCGCCTTTCCCCTGCTGCCGGGCTTCGGCTATGACACGCGGCCGAAAGCGGCGAGGCCCTCATGAAACTCAGGCTCTGGCAGGTGGACGCGTTTGCGGCGAAGGTGCTGGAGGGCAATCCGGCGGCCATCGTGCCGCTGGAGCGTTTCCTCGACGATGACATGCTGCGCCGCATCGCCAACGAGAACAACCTCGCGGAGACGGCCTATCTCGTGCACAAGGCGCCGGGCCGGTACGATTTGCGCTGGTTCACCCCGGAATCGGAAGTCGATCTCTGCGGGCACGCGACGCTCGCAAGCGCCTGGCTCGTGTTCGAGGAGCTGGAGCCCGCGCTGAAGCGCGTGGATTTCTCCACCCGCTCGGGAATCCTCAGCGTGGAGCGCGGCGCGGATGGCCGCCACGTGATGTCCATGCCGAGCGATCCGCTGGAACCCTTCGAGGACGCGGTGCTGGCGAGGGAAGTGGGCGAGGCGCTCGGCACCGCGCCGCCATCGCAGCTCGTGCGCAGCCGCTACCTGATCGGCGTGTGGAACGAGGCGGCGAAGGTGCGCGCGCTCAGGGGCTGTGGCGACATCGCGCGCGTGCTGCGGCCGCTGGGCCTGTGGGGCTGCATCGCCACCGCGCCCGGCGACAGAGATGATTCCGGCGGCTACGATTTCGTCTCGCGTTTCTTCGCGCCGGACAAGGGCGTGCCGGAGGACCCCGTGACAGGCTCGGCGCATTGCGCGCTCACGCCCTACTGGTCCGGGCGCCTGGGCAAAACGGTGATGAAAGCCCGCCAGGCCAGTCCCCGCGGCGGCGACCTCATCTGCACCCATGCCGGCGAACGCACGATCCTGGCAGGACCGTGCGCGCTGTACATGCGGGGGGAGATATTCGTGTGACGATTCCTCTCCCGCGAGAGCGGGGGAGAAAGTGTTACTCGTCCCCCTCCTCCTCGTCGTCGAAGCTCTCGTCGAACGCCTCGAGGCCGTCGGCGAGGTAGTCGCCCAGGAGCGGCAGGCCAAGAAGGTATTGGGCGGTGCGGCGGTTGTGTTCGGTGCGGGCGGTATCGAGCGCGTCGGCCCATTCGCCGATGTCGTAGGTGCCGCGGCCGAGCCAGGCGAGCGCGACGAGGTTGATCTGCTCCTCCTCGTCGAGCCCGCGATTGATGTAGTCGATCAGCTCCCGGCGCACCGGGTCCTGGGACGGCTTGTCCTCCAGCACGTCGGCCATGCCGTCGTCGACGGCGTTCGAGCCTTCGTCGGGATCGGCGTCGGCCTCCTTGGCGTCGTACTGGCGCGCCTTCAGGATGATGTAGCGCACCTTTTCCGGCGAGATGCCGAGTTCGGGCGTCGCGGGCATTTCGGGTCTGGCGGCAGACGGCATGGCGTTCCTCCGGGAGGTGGTCCCGGAAACGAATGTCGCGCCTTCGCCGTTCCCGGTGTTTGACCGGAATCAAGGGCGGGGATGGCGCGAAACGGCCCTGCGCCTAGAGCGCAATCGGGCGAAGTGTGCAGCGGTTCGCCCGAAAAATTGCGCGTCAATCAAATACCTGGAGCGGGATCGCGATTCGACGAAGAGCGATCCTGCTCTAGTCCTTGCCGTCCCAGCCATATTTGAGGATCAGGGACAGCGTCCACGGCTCCTCGCCCCTGAGCGAGCGCACGTCGTCGAGCTGCCAGCCCCCGGCGCCCTTCTCGAAATAGAAATGGATCTCCTCGTCCCGGTCGATGTTGTGGAACGTGGCGAAGACGATCTCACGGTCCTTTGCGCCTTCGACCGGCACGGCCCTGATGGCAAGCCTGCTGATCTTCCAGTCCTGCCCGTTGGTCCAATAGTCGAAATCGAGCCGCCCCACTTCTCCGCCCGCCTCCTTCTTCTCCAGGGCGAACAGGGCTCTCAGCCGCGGCGTGAAGGTGGCGGGATCGTCCGGCACGTCCTTGTCCGCGGCCAGAAGCTGGTAGCCGTGCTTCACATAGGCGACGGGATCGGCGATGGGGCCCGCGATGGCGGGCGCCGCCGCGAACAGCAATGCGAGCGAAAGCACGATATGCCGCATGATCATCCCCCGAATGCGCGACCCGATGAGCTTGCCACGATTGACGCATTCCACGCGAGGGCCTACATAGGTCGCGGGCCACGCCGTCCCAACGCGGCGCGATCATCTGGAAGGATGAAACATGACCGGGAATCGTCCGGCCGTGCGCCCCGCACGGCCTTTTTTTTCGTCCGGACCCTGCGCCAAGCGGCCGGGCTGGACGCCGGACGCGCTCAGCGGAGCGCTGCTCGGCCGCTCGCACCGCTCCAAGCCGGGCAAAGCCAGGCTGAAAGAGGTGATCGACCGCACGCGCGCGCTCCTGGGCGTGCCTCCGGAATACCGCGTGGCCATCGTACCGGCATCGGACACCGGCGCGATGGAAATCGCCATGTGGTCGCTGCTGGGGCCGCTGCCGGTGGACGCCTTCGCCTGGGAAAGCTTCGGCGAGGACTGGGTGACCGACACGGTCAAGCAGCTCAAGCTGAAGGCGACCGTGCATAAGGCGCCCTATGGCGAGCTGCCGGCGCTTGAGATCGGCCGTCACAGCGACGCCGTGTTCACCTGGAACGGCACGACTTCCGGCGTGCGCGTGCCGGACGGCGGCTGGATCCCCGCGGACCGCGAAGGCGTCACCATCTGCGACGCCACCAGCGCGGCCTTCGCGATGGAATTGCCGTGGGACAGGCTCGATGCCGTCACCTTTTCCTGGCAGAAGGCGCTGGGCGGCGAGGCGGCGCACGGGATGCTGGTGCTCTCGCCCAACGCGGTGAAGCGGCTGGAAGCCCATTCGCCGCACTGGCCGATGCCCAAGATCTTCCGGCTCACCAGATCGGGCAAGCTCAACGAGGCGATCTTCGAGGGCGAGACCATCAACACGCCGTCGATGCTGGCGGTGGAGGATTATCTCGACACGCTCAAATGGGCCGAGGCCATCGGCGGCTTGCCGGCGCTGATCGCGCGCGTCAACGCCAATTACGGGGCGCTCGCCCGCTGGGTCGCCGGGACGCCGTGGATCGGGTTCCTCGCCGAGCGCGAAACCTGCCGCTCGCCCACCAGCGTGTGCCTCAAGATCGTCGACCCCGCATTCACGGCGCTCGGCGAGGAGGCGCGCCACGAGGTGGTGAAGAAGCTTTCGGGCCTTTTGGAAAAGGAAGGCGTGGCGCTCGACACGGCGGGCCATCGCAACGCGCCGCCGGGCCTGCGCATCTGGTGCGGCGCCACCGTGGAGCGCGCCGATATCGAGGCGCTCGGCCCGTGGCTCGACTGGGCGTGGAGCCAGCTGAAGCCATGACTGCGACCGCGTTCGTGCCCGAGAATCCGCTGGAAGCGGCGCTGGTCGAGATGGCGAAGAACCCCGAGGCGGGCGCGGTGTTCGACAGGCTGCTGCTGGAATCGCCGCTGCACGTCATCGGCGAGAGCAAAAGCAAGGGCACGGACACCGTCTCGGTGCAGAATGGCGCGCAGGTCCAGCTCATTGCCGTGCGCCGCGGCGACGTCCAGTACATCCCCGCCTTCACCTCGCCGGCGCGCCTTGCGATCTTCTTCGAGAACGCCACCAAGTCCGCGCTCATCCGCCACTATCTCACCATGGACGGGCGCGCGCTGTTCGCCATGGCAGGCGGCGCGCATTTCCTGCTCAATCCCGGATTCCCCTACGGCCTGCGCATGCCCGCGGAAGCAGTCGCGCGGCTGCTGCAGACCAACCCGATGAGGCCTCAATGACCGCCGCCACCGCGCCCCGCGTGCTCATCGCCGACAAGCTTTCGCCCGCCGCGCTCGCCATCTTCAAGGAGCGCGGCGTGGACGCCGACGTGAGGACGGGACTCTCCCGGGACGAGCTCATTGCCATCGCCGGCGACTATGACGGCATCGCCATCCGCTCCGCCACCAAGATCACCGCCGAGGTGCTGAAGGCGGCGGCGAAGCTCAGGGTGGTGGGCCGCGCGGGCATCGGGGTGGACAATGTCGACATCCCGGCCGCCACCGCCGCGGGCATCATCGTGATGAACACGCCTTTCGGCAATTCCATCACCACCGCGGAGCATGCCATCGCGCTGATGATGGCGCTGGCCCGCGAGCTTCCCGCCGCCAACGCCTCCACCCATGCCGGTAAATGGGAGAAGAACCGGTTCATGGGCAGCGAGCTCTACGGCAAGACGCTGGGGCTGATCGGCGCGGGCAATATCGGCTCCATCGTGGCCGACCGCGCCAAGGGCCTGAAGATGAAGGTGATCGCCTTCGATCCCTATCTCTCGCCGGAGCGCGCCGGGGATCTCGGCATCGAGAAGGTGGAGCTCAACGAGCTTCTGCCGCGCGCCGACTTCATCACGCTGCATACCCCGCTCACCGCCGAGACGCGGAACATCATCTCCGCCGACGCCATCAACCGCATGAAAAAGGGCGCGCGGCTGATCAACTGCGCGCGCGGCGGGCTGGTGGACGAGAAGGCGCTGAAGGCCGCGCTCGATTCCGGGCACCTGGCCGGCGCGGCGCTGGACGTGTTCGAGGAGGAACCGGCCAGGACCAACATCCTCTTCGGCAGCGACAAGGTGGTGGCGACGCCGCATCTGGGCGCCTCCACGGCGGAGGCCCAGGAGAACGTGGCGCTGCAGGTGGCCGAACAGATCTCCGACTACCTGCTCACCGGCGCCATCACCAACGCGCTCAACATGCCTTCGATCAACGCGCAGGAAGCCCAGAAGGTGAAGCCGTGGATCGCGCTCGCCGAGAAGCTCGGCCTGTTCGCGGGCCAGGTGATCGACACGCCGATCCTTTCGGTGGATATCCTCTACGAAGGCACCGCGGCGGAGCTCAACCAGCGCGCGCTGACCCAGGCCGTGCTGGCCGGGCTGCTGCGCCCCGCGCTCAGCCACGTCAACATGGTCAACGCCCCCATCATCGCCCGCGAGCGCGGCATCAGGGTGAGCGAGACCCGCCGGCCGCAGCAGGGCATCTACGAGGGCTACATCAAGGTCGTGGCGGCCGTGGAAGGCTCGACGCGGCGGGTGGCGGGCACGGTGTTCTCCGACGGCAGGCCGCGGCTCATCCAGGTGCGCGACATCAATCTCGACGCGGAGTTCGCGCCGCACATGCTGTTCGTCATCAACGAGGACAAGCCGGGCTTCATCGGCAGGCTCGGCACATTGCTCGGCGACGCCGGTGCCAACATCGCCAATTTCGCGCTCGGCCGCTCCGAGCCGGGCGAAGATGCGCTCTGCCTGGTCGAGGTCGACGGCGGCGTGGATGAAAAAACCCTCACAAGCATCCGCGGGCTGCCGCATGTAAAGCTGGCCAAGACGCTGGCGTTCTGACGGAGGCGGTTTGGTCTTTCTCGCGGCGATGGCGCTCGCGGCGGTGCCCTCGGTGATGGCACCGTCGTCCGACGCCGATGTGTGCATGCGCGCCGCCGCCGCAGTGACGCAGTCGCGGGCCACCGACATCGACCGCGCCGGCTGCACCTGCACGGTGGACCAGCTCAAGAAGCTGCTGTCGCCGGCCGACTACGATCTGCATGAGAAGATGGAGGAGATCCTGGCCTTCGGCGCCGACGAGAAGAGCTTCAACAAGCAGCTCTCCGACGTCATGCTGAAACGGGGCATGAACCAGGCCGATGCCGACGCCTTCCTCAGCCGCGCCCGCATGGCGGAGGCCCGGGCGAAGGACGCCTGCGCGCCGGTCCCGCTGCAATAGAGGGCCCTTGCAATAGGCCCCGGCCTGCCCCACCTCTCGGGTGCGCGGGGAGGGATCGCGGGCATGTCCGGTTTCGTGGCGTATCTGAGCTGGCCCGAAGCGGCCATCTACATCCCCTGGGATATCTGGATCGTCACCTGGATCGCGGCGGCCCTGTGGGCGAACCGCACGGTCAAGACGCCCGGCATCGGCCGCGAGATCGCCTACCGCATCCTAACCTTGCTCGGCTTCGTGCTCCTGCTCTTCGTGCAGGGCCAGACTTCGGGCGATTTCCTGAAGGGCCTTCACACGCAGCAACCGCTCCTGCAGCGCTACTGGGCGCTGCCGCGCAACGTGGGCTGGGTCATGGTGGGACTGGTGAGCCTTGGCTGCCTGTTCGCCTGGTGGGCGCGCATCCATCTGGGCCGGCTGTGGTCGGGCCGCATCACCCGCAAGGAAGGCCACAAGGTCGTCGACACCGGCCCCTACGCCATCGTGCGCCATCCGATCTATACCGGCCTCATCCTCGCCGCCTTCGCCACCGCGGCGGAGAAGGGCACGCCTCTGGCGGTCATCGGCGCGCTGCTGTTCTACGTCGGCTACTGGATGAAGGCGCGGCTCGAGGAGCGCTTCCTGCGCGAGGAACTGGGGCCAAAGGATTACGACGCTTATCGCGCGCGCGTGCCGATGCTGATCCCGTTCGGGCCCAGGAGCTTCTGACATGCGCCTCGCCGATCTCGATCCTGACATCCTCAATCCCCATCATGCGCTCTACTGGCTGTGGGGCGTCTGGTATGCGTCCTGGCTGCTGTCGCTGTTCTGGGCGGGGCGGCCGGCGAAGGCCGTCCGCTCGCTGTCGCACGTCCCGTACCAGCTCGTGACCATGGCGGGCATCTATCTGCTGTTCGTTGAGGCCGCCGTGAATTATGCGCCACATGTGCTGTGGCAGACCTCCGACCAGGCCGGCCGGGTGCTGTTCGGCCTCACGGCGCTGTGCTTCGCCTTCTGCTGGTGGGCGCGGCTCACCATGGGACGGCTGTGGTCGGGCTTCGTCTCGCGGCTCGAGAATCACCGCATCGTCGATACCGGTCCGTTCGCCATCGTGCGCCATCCCATCTACACCGGGATCATCGTCGCGAGCTTCCTGCTCGCGGCCGAGCAGGGCACGGCCGAAGGCTTCGCGGGTGCCGTGTGCTTCGTCCTCGCCTTCTGGCTCAAGGCGCGCGTGGAGGAGGAATTCCTGCGCGCGGAACTCGGCCCCGAGCCCTATGACGCCTATCGCCGCAGGGTGCCCATGCTGGTGCCGCTGGGGTCAAAATACCGCTGACTTTCGCGCCAGCTTCGGTCTATACGTAGACACCGTGCCTTGGCGTTCGTGCCGAAGGCGGACCATTCATCCAGGTACGGCAATCGATGAGCAACGTCGCCGTGATCGGCGCCCAGTGGGGCGACGAGGGCAAAGGCAAGATCGTGGACTGGCTGTGCGCCCGGGCCGACGTGGTCGTGCGCTTCCAGGGCGGCCACAATGCGGGCCACACCCTCGTCATCGACGGCGTGACCTACAAGCTGAGCCTGTTGCCGTCCGGCGTGGTCAGGCCGGGCAAGCTCGCGGTCATCGGCAACGGCGTGGTCGTGGATCCGTGGGCGTTCGCGAGCGAGATCGAGAAGATCAAGGGCCAGGGCATCGCCATCACGCCGGGGACCCTCGTGGTCGCGGAAAACGCGGCGCTGATCCTGCCGCTCCACCGCGAGCTGGACATCGCGCGCGAGACGTCCAATTCCGTGCAGGCGCTGGGCACCACCAAGCGCGGCATCGGCCCCGCCTACGAGGACAAGGTGGGGCGGCGTGCGCTGCGCGTCATCGATCTCAGGGATTTCGCGTCGCTGCCGGCCAAGGTCGAGCGGCTGCTCGCCCATCACAACGCGCTGCGCCGCGGCAACAATCTCGACGAGATCGATGCGGACGCGCTGATCGCGCAATTGAAGGACGTCGCGCCCAGGATCCTGCCTTTCGCCGGCTGCGCCTGGCGCAGGCTCGATACGGCGCGGCGGGAGGGCAAGCGCATCCTGTTCGAGGGCGCGCAGGCCGTGCTGCTCGACGTCGATCACGGCACCTACCCCTATGTGACCTCGTCCAACACCGTGGCGGGGCAGGCGGCGGCCGGCGCGGGCGTGGGGCCGCGCGACATCGGCTATGTGCTGGGCATCGTGAAGGCCTACACCACGCGCGTCGGCGAGGGTCCGTTCCCGACCGAGCAGCAGAACGCCGTCGGCGACAAGCTCGGCACCCGCGGGGCGGAGTTCGGCACCGTGACGGGACGCAAGCGCCGCTGCGGCTGGTTCGACGCCGTGCTGGTGCGCCAGACCGTCGTCACCGGCGGCATCGACGGCATCGCGCTCACCAAGCTCGACATCCTGGACGATTTCGACGCGATCCAGCTCTGCGTGGGCTACGATCTCGACGGGCACCGGATCGACCACCTCCCCGCCGGCGCGGGCGAGCAGGCGCGCTGCAAACCGGTCTACGAAACCATCGAAGGCTGGATGTCCTCCACCCGCGGCGCGCGGCAGTGGGCCGACCTGCCGGCGCAGGCGGTGAAGTATGTGCGCCGCGTGGAGGAGCTGATCGGCGCGCCGGTGGCGCTGCTCTCCACCAGCCCCGAGCGCGAGGACACCATCCTGGTCCGCGACCCGTTTGTCGACCGGTAGGCAGCAAGGTAGAATGGCCTGCCAAAATGGTAGAAAGCCCTGTTGGTGAAGAAAATGGGCCTGAACATCAAGAACGCCGAGACCGAGAAGTTGATCACGGAGCTCGCCAAACTCACCGGCCGGAGCAAAACCGCCGCAGTCACCGAAGCGGTGCGCAAGGAAATAAGCGCTATACGCAAAACCAAGCGCCCCAAAGGCGCATTGGCTGCCGAACTCATGCGCATCGGGAAAGACGCCGCGAGCCGCATGACCAAAGCGGAGCGTGAATGGGATTACGACGCTGATCTCTATGACGAAAATGGTCTGCCCAAGTGATCGTCGACACCTCGGCGCTCATTGCGATCCTGCGTCAGGAACCGGAAGCTTCGCGGCTGTCGGACGCGATCGATGGCGCTTCCGAGGTTCGGATTTCGGCGGGCACTTTGTTTGAGGTCTGCATCGTCGCCGACCGGTTGCGCGATCCGCTTATCGGTCGGCGACTCGATGATCTCTGCACGCGGATACCCTTGATCGTCGTGGCGCCCGACGAGACCCATGTCCGGGTCGCACGACAAGCCTATCGCAAATTCGGCAAGGGCAGCAGACACAGGGCCAGGCTTAACTTCGGCGACTGCTTCGCGTATGCCCTGGCTAAAATCTCGGGCGAACCGCTTCTCTTCAAGGGGCGGGATTTCAGCCATACCGACGTTGCGTCAGCCTTGAAATAGGCTTGCGCGCGGGCCGCTCCCCCGGCACGCTTGCCCCGACAGACATTGCGAGGGGCATTCCATGATCAAGACACGGTTCACCGAAATGTTCGGCGTCGAGGCGCCGATCACCTGCGGAGGCATGACGCGGGTCGGCAAGGTCGAGCTGATCGCCGCCGTCGCCAACGCCGGCGCGCTCGGCTTCATCACCGCGCATTCCGCCGGCCCGCCCGAGGCGCTGGCCAAGGAGGTCAAGCGTTGCCAGGAGATGACCAACAAGCCCTTCGGCGTGAACCTGACAATTCTGCCCTCGATCACGCCGATCCCCTACGACGAGTACCGCGAGGCGATCATCGAATCCGGCGTCAAGATCGTGGAGACGGCGGGCAACAATCCGCAGCCGCATCTGCCGCGCTTCAAGGAAGCCGGCGTGAAGGTGATCCACAAATGCACCAGCGTGCGCCACGCCGTGAAGGCGCAGGCCATCGGCGTGGATTGCGTTTCCATCGACGGGCTGGAATGCGCGGGCCACCCCGGCGAGGACGACGTGGGCGGGCTTATCCTCTTCCCGGCCACCGCCGACAAGCTGTCGATCCCGATCATCGCCTCCGGCGGCATGGCGGACGCCCGCGGGCTGGTGGCGGCGCTGGCGCTGGGCTGCGACGGCGTCAACATGGGCACGCGTTTCATGGCGACGGTGGAAGCACCCATCCATGAGAACGTGAAGAAGCAGATCGTGGCGAACGACGAGCGCGGCACCAACCTCATCTTCCGCACCATGCACAACACCGCGCGCGTGGCGAAGAACGCCATCAGCGACCAGGTCGTCGCCATCGAGAAGAAGGGCGGCGCCAGGTTCGAGGACGTGAAGGATCTCGTGGCCGGCGCCCGCGGCACGGGTGTGCTCGACAAGGGCGAGATGGACGCCGGCATCTGGTCCGCCGGCCAGACGCAGGGCCTGATCCACGACATCCCGACCTGCAAGGAGCTCGTCGCGCGCATCGTGGCGGAGGCGGAGGCGATCATCCGCAACCGGCTGGACAAGGTGATCGCGTGACCCGGCCGAGGCGCAAGTCGATCTCCTGGATTCTCGCAGGATTGGCTCCCGTCACGCTCCTACTGCCGGCGAGCGCAAGCGCAGATTCCGCGAAAATTGTCTGCATGAAACAATCGGGTCGGAGGGATATGCTCGGCTGGTCTGAGACATATCGCTTCCAGTTCGACCTCGCAAAGCGGATCGTTGTGATCGACGGCAACTTCCAAAAGCCCGAAGCTCTCAACGTGAGCGAGAATGCCCTCCGCTGGGCTGAGGGAAGCGACGGCAGCATCGTCTGGTCTCTCGATCGAACCACCTTGCGACTCACCGTGAGCGCGCCCCAACCGATATTCGATGCGACGTTCAGCTGCCGGCTCGACGAGAAGCAGCTTTAAGCGCAGCCTCTGCGGCGCAGCAGATCATTTGCTGGCCGCCGCGAAATGATTGAGCGGGCCGTGGCCCTTGCCCAGACCCGGTGCGGTCTCGATGGCGTGCTGCACGAATTCCCGCGCCTTGCCCGTGGCGAGCGGCAGCGACAGCCCCTGGGCCAGGCCGCAGGCGATGGCGGTGGAGAGCGTACAGCCGGTGCCGTGGGTGTGGCGCGTCCTGAGCCGGGGGAAGGCGTAGACCTCCACCCCGCCCTGCCACACCAGCACGTCGTCCACCGTGGCGCGCGTGGCGTGACCGCCCTTGATGAGCGCCGCCCCCGCGCCCATCGCCATCAGCTTGCGGGCCGCGCGCTCGGCGTCGGGACGGCGGGTGCCGCGTTCGCCCGTGAGCGCCTTCGCCTCCGGCAGGTTGGGCGTGACGAGCGCCGCCAGCGGGAGCAGCTTCGCCTTCAGCGCGGCGACGCCCTTGTTCGTCAACAGCCTCGCGCCGCCGGTCGAAAGCATGACGGGATCGAGCACGGCCGGGATCGCGTGCGCCTTCTCCGCCAGCACGCGGGCGACGGCCTTGACGATCGAGGCGGAGCCCAGCATCCCGATCTTGATCGCATCCGCGCCGATGTCGTCGAGGCAGGCTTCGATCTGCCCGGCGACGATTTCGGCGGGCACGGGATGGATGGCGCGCACGCCGCGGGTGTCCTGCACCGTCACGGACGTGACGGCCGTCATGGCATAGACGCCGAAGGCGGACGCCGTCTTGATGTCGGCCTGCGCGCCCGCGCCGCCGCCGGAATCCGATCCGGCAATGACGAGGAGACGCTTCAAGCCGTGGCCGCGATCACGTCGCGGACTCCTGGATGGCGGCGACGATGTCGTGCACCACCTCGCGCACCTCGCGCTCGTTGTCGCCCTCAGCCATCACGCGGATGACGGGCTCGGTGCCGGATTTGCGCACCAGCACCCGGCCCTTGCCGTTGAGGCGCGCGGTGCCGGCGTCGATGCGGGCCTTGACCCTGGCGTCTTCCAGCGGCCTGCCGCCGGCGCGGAAGCGCACGTTCTCCAGCACCTGCGGCAGCGGCTCGAAGAGATGCGCGGCCTTGCTGGCGGGCGCGTTGTCCTGCGCCAGCACCGCCAGCACCTGGAGCGCGGCGATCAGCCCGTCGCCGGTGGTGGAAAAATCGGAAAGCACGATGTGGCCGGATTGCTCGCCGCCGACATTGATGCCCCCCTCGTTCATCTTCTCGATGACATAACGGTCGCCCACCGCGGCGCGCACCAGCTTGAGGCCGAGCGTGCCGAGATACCGGTCTAGCCCTGCGTTGGACATCACCGTGCCCACGATCCCGCCGCCCTTGAGCGCGCCGGACTTCGACCAGGAGCGCGCGATCAGCGCCAGGATCTGGTCGCCATCGATGATGCGGCCGCGCTCATCCGCCATGACCACGCGGTCGGCGTCGCCGTCGAGCGCGATGCCGAAATCCGCGCGCATCTCGCGCACCTTGGCCGACATGGCGGCCGGCTGGGTCGAGCCGCAGTCGAGATTGATGTTGAAGCCGTCTGGCGACACGCCGATGGAGAAGACTTCCGCGCCCAGCTCCCACAATACCGCCGGCGCCACCTTGTAGGCCGCGCCGTTGGCGCAATCGATCACTACGCGCATGCCGTCCAGCCGCAGATTCCTGGGGAAGGTGCGCTTGGCGAATTCGATGTAGCGGGCCTGGCTGTCGTCGATGCGCTTGGCGCGGCCGATCTTCTCCGGCGCGGCGAGCCCCGCCTCCAGACCGCCGTTCATCAGCGTTTCGATCTCGGCCTCGGTCTCGTCCGACAGCTTGCAGCCGTCGGGCCCGAAGAACTTGATGCCGTTGTCGTGGAACTGGTTGTGCGAGGCGGAAATCATCACGCCGAGGTCGGCGCGCAGCGAGCGCGTCAGCATGGCGACGGCCGGCGTGGGCAACGGACCGAACTGGAACACGTCCATCCCCACCGCGGTGAACCCCGCGACCAGCGCGTTCTCGATCATGTAGCCGGAGAGCCGCGTGTCCTTGCCGATCACCACGCGGTGGACGTGGTCGCCGCGGGTGAAGATGCGCCCCGCCGCCATGCCCGCCTTCATGGCGATTTCCGGCGTCATGGGGAAGGAATTGGCGCGCCCGCGGATACCGTCGGTGCCGAAAAGCTTGCGGGTCATGTAGGCATGCGTCCCTGTGCTCGCGGGCGCCATCATAGCGGAAAAGGCCGGGCCAATGGGCCCCCCGATCCTTCGACCGGTAAACGCTCTACGCCGCCGGCGCCGGCCCGTCCAGCGCCTTCCAGACCGCGAACGCGTCCCTGAGCGCCTCCGGATCGTGGGTGCGGATGTACGCAGCGCCCTTCGAAACCGCGAAGATTTCCGCCGCCAGCGAGGCCGCGCCGGCCCGTTGCGGCGGCCGCCCGGAAAGCGCCCGCACGAAGGATTTCCGCGACACCGAGACCAGCAGCGGCAAACCGAAACAATTCTTGAGGTCCCCGAGCCGCCTGAGTGTTGTCAGGGAAGCCTCGGCATCGCTGCCCAGGAAGAAGCCCATGCCCGGATCGAGGATCAGCCGCTCGCGCGCGATGCCGGCGGCAGTGAGCGCGGCGATGCGGACCTCGAAGAAGCGGCGGATGCGGTCGAAAATCTCCGCGGCGGGCACGCGCATGCGCGTCGCCCTCCCCCGCTCCTGCACGGAGTGCATGACGACGAGCTTGCAGGGCGCGGCCGCGAGCGCGGCGTAAAGCGCCGCATCGGGAAAGCCCTGGATGTCGTTGAGGTAGGCGACGCCCTGGTCCAGTGCCCAGCGCTGGACCTGCGGCGCGAAACTGTCGATGGAGACAGGGACGCCGTCTTGCCGCAGCGCCGCCACCACCGGCGCCAGCCGGCCGATCTCCACCTCCGGCGCCACGCCCATCGACTCCGGATTGGACGACGCGGCCCCGATGTCGAGCACGTCTGCGCCCATGGCGACGAGCTCGCGCGCCCGCGCCAGCGCCGCCCCCGGCGCCAGATACTTCCCGCCGTCGGAGAAGGAATCTTCAGTGATGTTGAGGATGCCGAAGATTTTCATGCTTCGAGGCGCTGCTTGGCGGCGCACCTCAGCATGACGACGGGGCTCACGGCGCCCTGAGGTGCGAGCCAGGCGAGCCCCGAAGGGTCACCTGCCCGGCTGCGGCTGGGGCTCGGGCACCGGGGGGCCGATGCGGCGGCCGGCGGCGGGCACGCTGGGGCCCGGGCCGCGCTGGGGCTCGGGCTCCTCATAGGGCTTGCGCACGGGCTGGATGCCCTTGAGCAGCGCGATGAGCTCGTCGCCCGTCAGCGTCTCGTATTCGAGCAGGCCAAGCGCGATGACGTGCAGATCCTTCATCCGCTCGGTGAGGATCTCCTTGGCGCGGCCGTAGCATTGGTCGATGATCCGGCGGATTTCCGCGTCGATCTTCTGGGCCGTCGCCTCCGAGATGTTCTGCTGGCGCGACACGGAATGGCCGAGGAACACTTCCTCCTGGTTCTCGCCGTACTCGATGGGGCCGAGCTCGTCGGACAGGCCGTAGCGCGTGACCATGTTGCGGGCGAGCCTTGTGGCCTGCTGGATGTCGGACGAGGCGCCGGTCGTGACGTGGTCGTAGCCGAAGATCAGTTCCTCGGCGACGCGGCCGCCGAAGGCGACGCAGATGTTGGCGAGGATCTTCTGGCGGTCGATGGAGACCTGGTCGCGCTCCGGCAGGCGCATGACCATGCCGAGCGCATGACCGCGCGGGATGATCGTGGCCTTGTGGATCGGATCGGAGCCCGCCACGTTCAGCGCGACCAGCGCATGGCCGCCCTCGTGATAGGCCGTCAGCTTCTTCTCTTCCTCGCTCATGGCGAGGCTGCGCCGCTCCGCGCCCATCATCACCTTGTCCTTGGCGTCTTCCAGCTCGGACATGGTGACGACGCGCTTGCCGCGGCGGGCGGCGAGCAGCGCCGCCTCGTTGACGAGGTTGGCGAGGTCGGCGCCGGAAAAGCCCGGCGTGCCGCGCGCGATGGTGCGCGGATCGACGTCCTGCGCCAGCGGCACCTTGCGCATGTGCACGCGCAGGATCTTCTCGCGCCCGGCGAGGTCGGGGTTGGGCACCACGATCTGGCGGTCGAAGCGGCCGGGGCGCAGGAGCGCGGGATCGAGCACATCGGGCCGGTTGGTGGCGGCGATGAGGATCACGCCCTCGTTGGCCTCGAAGCCGTCCATCTCCACCAGCAGCTGGTTCAGCGTCTGCTCGCGCTCGTCGTTGCCGCCGCCCAGGCCGGCGCCGCGATGGCGGCCGACCGCGTCGATCTCGTCCACGAACACGATGCAGGGCGCGTTCTTCTTCGCCTGCTCGAACATGTCGCGCACGCGGCTCGCGCCCACGCCCACGAACATCTCCACGAAGTCGGAGCCCGAGATGGTGAAGAACGGAACGTTGGCCTCGCCGGCGATGGCGCGGGCCAGAAGCGTCTTGCCGGTGCCCGGCGGGCCCACCAGCAGCACGCCCTTGGGGATGCGCCCGCCCAGGCGCTGGAATTTCTGCGGGTCCTTCAGGAAGTCGACGATCTCCTTCAGGTCTTCCTTGGCTTCGTCGACACCGGCCACGTCCTCGAAGGTGATGCGGCCGGTGCGCTCGGTGAGGAGTTTCGCGCGGCTCTTGCCGAAGCCCATGGCCTTGCCGCCGCCCGCCTGCATCTGGCGCAGGAAGTAGATCCACAGACCCACCAGGAGCAGCATCGGCAGCCAGCTCAGCAGGATCGAGAACAGGCTGAAATTCGCATCCGGCTGGGGCTTGACGTGGACGTCGACGTTGTGGCCGATCAAGAGCTGCGTCAGCGTGTTGTCGTTCTGCGGCATCATGGTCTTGAACGCGGTGTTCTTGACCGTCTCGCCGGTGATATCGAGGCCCGTGATGGTGACGGACTTGACCTGCCCCTGGTTCACTTCCTGGACGAAGGCGGTGTAGCTGATCTCGTCGGAAGGCTGCTGCTTGCCGGCCCCGATGAACATGTTGAACAGGAACACCAGCAGGACCGCGATGGCGATCCACAGGAACAGGTTGCGGAGATTGTTCACGGCCATCCTTTCAGGCAGGCGCAGATGCGTCCTTACATAGGAACATTCATAGCGCCTTGCCAGCCATCAAAACGTTAAGAAATTTGCGGGAACCCCGCAATCGGCTTGTCCATTTCCCCTTAAGGGGCGCGGTTAATGTCACACCGCCGGTGTTTCCGCCGGGGAATATACGCACTCAGCCGCGGCCATGGCGGGCTTCTCGCTCGATTGTGACCGTGCCCTGGCCGAACGCGGCATCGCGGCGCGCCGCCGGCCCGACGCGGCAGCCGTGAAGGGTGCGGGCCCGGCCCAGACCTTCGGACAGATCGCGATAGAGCCGCTGGAGGCGCTCGAAGCGCGGCCGGTACGGGCGGCCGGATACCCGGGAAAGAACCCGCGCCAGCACGCGCAGGCCGACCTCTTCCGGCAAGGCGCTGAAGCCATTCCCATCCAGGAGCACGCGCCGCTCGCCCATTTTGCAGCCGATCCTTAACCACGCCTCCACTTCGCCATCCAGCGCCTCGCGGGCGCGCGCCAGATGACCGGCGGCGGCCGCGACGCGGCCTGCCGTCAGCCCGAGTTCCGCAAGCGCCGGCAGCGCGCGGCGCAGCCGCACGCGCGCATAGCGCGGATCGCCGTTCATCGGATCCTCGAGCCAGTCCTGGTCCCGCGCGGCGAGATAGCCGCGCAGGGCCGTCCGCTCCGTGGCGAGCAACGGACGCACGACGTTCAGGCCCTCGAAACCCGCCAGCGGAAACGGCGCGACCGGGCGCATCGCGGAAAGCCCGTCGAGCCCGCTGCCGCGCGCCAGCCGCAGCAGGAAGGTTTCCGCCTGGTCCTCGAGCGTATGGGCGACATAGAGAAAGCCGATACCGTGGCCGGCGCACCATTCGCCCAGCAGCCGGTAGCGCGCCATGCGCGCGGCGGCCTCGACATCGGCCGCGGGCTTGAGTCCCTTCCAGGTCAATACATGGGCGGCGAGGCCCGCGGCCTTCGCCCAGCGCGCGGCCTTGCGGGCGTCGCGCGCGGAGCCTTCGCGCAGGCCGTGATCGACGATCAGCGCGATGGGCGGCGCGAGCTTTCGCGCGCGCGCCCAATCCGCCAGCAGCAGCAGCAGCGCCAGCGAGTCGCCGCCGCCGGAGAGCGCCACGGCGCCGGGCCACAGCGCGGCGTCGAAGCCCGCGTCAACGGCCGCAGACGGCCTTGCGCTCGCTCGCCGCCTTCGCGGTGACGGCTTTGTCGGCTTTGGGGTATCGGCTCGGGAGCGCGGCAAGGGCGGTACAGCCATCCTTCTTGCGGTCCATGGCGATCATGGTCTCGGCAAGCTTCAAAAGCGATGCGGGCGCGCGCTCGGAGGTGGGGTACTTCTTGATGCCCAGCGCCAGGCTGCGCGACGCGTTCACATAGTCCTTCTGCACGAAATATATGTCCCCGATCCAGTAGAGCGCCTGGGGCGCCAGCGTGTCGTCGGGATGCTTGTCCACGAAAGCCTGGAAGGCGGCCAGCGCCTGGTCGTATTGCGCCCGGGCGAGCATGTTCATGGCCTTGTCGAATTCGGGCTTGGTGACCGGCACCGGCGCGGGCATGTCGCCCTGGCCCGGCGGCGGCGGCAGCGGCAGCGGCGTGTTGGACGGCAGCGTGCCGAGCGTGCTGGGCCCCGGCGCCAGATGCTGCGGCGGGGCGCTGGCATCGCGGTCGCCGGCGAATGCCTGCGGTGCCGCGTTCACAACGCCGTTGCCGGCATCCGCCGGCGCTCCCGGAGCCGGGGTGGGCTGGACGGCGCCGGTGATGGAATTGCCGCCCTGCGGCGTGCCCGGCCCGCCGCCCTCGCCGCAGGGCAGGCCGCTGTCGCCGCCTTCCTGCGCGCCAAGCTGCTGGGCGGAGAGCGTGCAGAGCTTGTAGTCGAAATCCTTCTTCATGCGGTCGAGCCGCTGGTTGAGCTCCTGGATGCGGTGGTCGAGCTGTTCGACCTGTCCGGTCAACCGCGTCAGCGAACTCTCCAGATCGCCGACGCGCTGGTTGAGCGTGGCGATGCCCTGGTCCTGGTTCTGCTCGTGCTGCTCGCGCGCCGCCTTCTCCTCGTCGCTTTCGCCGAAAAGGGCCGCGACCTTGGGGCCGTCGAGCACGGCCATGTCGCGCGCGAGCCGGGCTTCCAGCGCCTGCTCGCGGGCGCCGGCACCGTCGATCCGCGCGGCAAGCGCGGAATTGTCCGCGGCGGCGGCGGAACCGGCCGCCAACGCGAGCGCAAGAGCGGGAAGAAGCAGGAGCGGGCGCATGGGTATCATCCTTTTGCCTCAGCCAATCCAAATACTTAGCCGAAATTGGGGCACGGCGGAATCCCGCGGCTCCATCCCGTCAATATCCCGCATGCAAGGTGGCGAAGATCACCGAACCCACCGCCAGGAACAGCATCGCGCCGCAGATCAGCGCAACCGCCCAACTGCGGTCGAACACGTTGCGCAGCAGCAGCATCGCCATGCCGGCCGCCGCCAGCGCGTAGATGACCGGAACCAGGATGCCGAACACCGGTTGTGACCGCCCTTCGCGTGCCCCCGCGGCGAAGGCGAAAGGGCGCCCGCCGGGCGCCCTTTGCAACTTACATCGGCTTCAGGTTCAGCTCGACGCGCCGGCGGTGATCGTGGTCACGCCGCGGCGGTTCTGGGCCCAGCAATCCTCCGTCGACTCCGCGCACACCGGGCGCTCCTTGCCGTAGGAGATGGTGTCGACGCGGGCGGCGGAGACACCGAGGCTGACGAGATATTCCTTCACCGCGTTGGCGCGCCGGGCGCCCAGCGCGAGGTTGTATTCGCGGGTGCCGCGCTCGTCGCAATGGCCTTCGATCGTGACACGAACCGCCGGGTATTTCTGCAGCCAGGCGGCCTGGCGCTGCAGCGTGGTGCGGGCGTCGTCGCGGACGGCGTACTCGTTGTAGTCGAAATGCACCGTGTCGCCGACGTTGACGCGCAAATCCTCGGCGCTTCCCGGCACGACGTTGGACTGGTTGCCGCCGGCGTTGCTCATCGCCTCGGGCGGCGGCGCCTCGCTGGTGGCCTGCGGCTTGGACGTGCAGGCGGCCAGCGCGATCACGCAGGCAACCGCGCCGAATCTCAGACAGTTCGAGAAAGTCATCATGAAGCCCTACTCCCAATCCGGACCCGTCCGTGCGCCCGGGCCCAAACAAAAGATCGGCGCGCGCACCGCCGATGTAACGCCTGATGTCCCGAAAAGTCCCCGGATTTTCGAGGGAACTTTAACATTAGATAGCGCTCCTCACTGGATCAAGGGCGACCATGCCGGATCGGACGCATTGCCGGGCGAATTGACGCGGCGCTCGTTGCGGCCCGTCACGTCGACCGACCAGATCTGGCTGCCCCGCCCGCCTTCGAGGTCGCGGGTGAACATCAGGACGCGGCCATTGGGCGCCCAGGTGGGACCTTCATCCTCCCAGCCGTCGGTGATGAGCCGCTCGCCCGAGCCATCGGGGCGCATCACGCCCACGTCGAAGCGGCCGCCATCCTGCTTGGTGAACGCGATCAGGTCGCCGCGCGGGCTCCAGACCGGCGTGCCGTTGCGCCCGCCGCTGAAGGAGATGCGATGCTGGTTGGAGCCGTCGGCGTTCATCACGTAGATCTGCTGGCTGCCGCCGCGGTCGGATTCGAAGGCGATCTGCCTTCCATCGGGCGAGAAGCTGGGCGAGGTGTCGATGCCCGGATCGGTGGTCAGCCGCTGCACGCCGCGCGTGCGCAGGTCCATCACGTAGATGTCGGAATTGCCGCCCTGCTCCAGGCTCATGATCACCTTGTTGCCGTCGGGCGAGAAGCGCGGCGAGAAGGTCATGTTGGGGAAGTTGCCCAGCATCTCCTGGCGGCCGCTCTCCAGGTCGAACAGATAGACCCGCGGCTTGCCGCCGACATAGGACATGTAGGCGATCATCTGCGCCGTCGGATTGAAGCGCGGGGTCAGCACCAGGTAGGAGCCGTTGGTGAGGAACTGCGGGTTGGCGCCGTCCTCGTCCATGATGGCGAGCCGCTTCTTGCGGGCGAGCGCGGGGCCCGATTCCGAGATGAAGACGATGCGGGTGTCGAAATAGCCCTCCTCGCCGGTGACACGCTTGTAGATCGCGTCGGAGATCAGGTGCGCGACACGGCGCCAGTTCTCCGGCGTGGTGAAATATTGCAGGCCCAGCATCTGGCTCTGGCCATACACGTCCCACAGCCGGAAGTCGGCGCGAAGCCGGCCGTCGGGCTGCCTGACCACCTCGCCGGTGACGAGCGCCTGGGCGTTGATCACCCGCCAGTTGGCGAAGTTGGGCGCCACGTTGATGTCGGTGATCTTGTCGATGAAGGACCTCGAATCGAGCGGCTTGAACAGGCCGGAGCGGTCGAGATCGGCGCGCACCACGCCGGCGATCTGCGCGCCGGAGGGATCGCCGCCGAAATCCGGAATGGCGATCGGCAGCGGCTGGATGTTGCCCTGCGTCACGTCGACGTGCAGCTGCGCGAAAGCGGGCGAGACCAGCGCCAGGAAAGCCGCGATAGCGAGTGCCATTCTCTTCATCGTTCCGTCTCCGCCGCTCACTGCGCGCCCGCCATCTGGGCCGGATTGAAGGTAAAGGTGATATCGCGCCACTGCTCGAAACGATCCGCCGGCAGCTTGTAGGGCGCGCAAGTGTAGATGGCTCTGCGGGCCGCATCCACCGCCGCCCGCATGTAGGGGTCTCCCGCCGCTGCGGCCTGGGAGTCTGCAGCCAATTGTGGCGGCTGTGCGACCGAACCGTCCTTGTTCAAAAATAACTCGAAATTCACGATCAGCCGCTCCGGATGCGGCGCGCCCACGGGCGGGCTCCAGCATTCCCGGATCTCGCTCTGCAGCAGCGACTGAAGATCGGCCGTCATCTGGTTCATCTGGCCGATTCCGGCAATGGTTCGTGACCCGACTTTCACGTTCTTCTGCGCCGCCGGCGGCGCGGTGAGCTTGTTGAGCAGCGCCGAGAACCCCTGGTCCTCCACCTTCGCCTTGTCCGGCTGCGGCGCCTGCGGCCGCGCGGCGGGCGACGGCGCGGGCGGCGCCTTCGCCGGCGCCTTGTTCAGGTCGGGTGGCGCGGGCTCCGCGGCCTGGGCCGGCGCCGGCGTGGGCAGCTGGATCTGCTGCGGCTGTGGGGCGACATCCTGCTCCCTGGGCGGGGCCTTCTGCTGCTTCTGCTGCGGGATGACGTTGGTCTTCGCGCCCAGCGTGACCAGGTCGACCGGCACGACCGGCGTGGACTGGTCCACGATGTCGAGCCGGTGGGCGAAGCTCAGGAACGCCGCGGCGATCAGCGCGGCGTGCAGCAGGATCGCCACGATCCAGCCCGCGGGCGACTGCGCCTCGCCCGCCCCGCTCTTGAGCGAGATCCTACTTCTCGCGGTCGCGATGCTTGGCGGCATCGGTCACCAGTCCGATATGCGTGAACCCAGCGGCGCTGATCGTGCCCATCACTTCCATGACCCGGCCGTAATCCACCGACCGGTCCCCGCGCACGAAGATGCGCTGGTCGTAGCCGTTGGCCGAGATGGCCTCGAGCTTCGCGACCAATTCATCGTCCGACACCGGCGTGTTCTGCAGAAAGATGCGCCCGTCGCTGCGGACGGTGACGGAAAGCGGCTCCCGGTCCTGGCCCAGCGCCTGCGCCCTGGTCTTGGGCAGGTCGACCGGCACGCCCACGGTCAGCAGCGGCGCCGTCACCATGAACACGATCAGGAGCACCAGCATCACGTCCACGAACGGCGTGACGTTGATCTCGGCCATGGGCCTGATGCGCCCACGCCGCCCGCCGCCCTCGCGCTTGACGTGGGCGACCATCTCAGCGCGCCTTCTCGTCGAGCTGGCGCGACAGGATGGCGGAGAATTCGTCGGCGAAGCCCTCGACGCGCGCGGTGTAGCGCGAGATGTCGTTGACGAACTTGTTGTAGAAGATCACCGCCGGGATGGCGGCGAGCAGGCCCATAGCGGTGGCGAACAGGGCCTCGGCGATGCCGGGCGCCACCACCGCCAGCGTGGTGTCGTGGCGCGCGGCGATGGCCGAGAACGAATTCATGATCCCCCACACCGTGCCGAACAGGCCCACGAACGGCGCCGTGGCGCCCACCGTGGCAAGGAAGCCGAGCTGCTTCTCGATGCCGGTGACCTCGCGCAGGATGGTGACGTTCATCGCCTTCTCGATGCGCTCCTTGACGCCGGCGAGCAGCGACTCCCGGGGCACGCCGCCGTCGAAGGCGCGGCGCCATTCGCGCAGCGCCGCGTTGAACACCGCCGTCATCGGATTGTCGGTCTTCTGGGCGAATTGCTGGTAGAGCTCGTCCAGCGACATGCCGGACCAGAAGGTCTTCTCGAACCTGTCCGCGCGGCGGCGCAGCGTGCTCAGCGCCAGCCATTTGTTGACGATGATCACCCACGACCAGATCGAGGCGAGCAGAAGCAGCACGAACACCGCCTTGACGATCCAGTCCGCGCGCTCGAACAGCGAGACGATGGAGATTCCGCTCACCGCGGGCGTCGCGCTGCCGCCGGTCTGCGTGACGTCCACCGCGGTGGTGGGCGCGGCGGACGGCGCCTGGAGATCCTGGGAAGAGACGTTGTTGTGGCCCACCGGCGCGGCGGCGGGCGTGCGCTGGGCGGCGGCGGGCGCTGCGAGCGCGAAAACCAACAGAAGTGCGGCCGTTACGCGGCTGATTCTCATTTCCTGATCCTTCCCGGCGAACCGCGAGTTGCCCATCCGAACATGGCCGAATTTGGGCGGCAACGTTCAAGTGACTGTTTCGTAAAGGAAAGGCGCGAGCTTGTCGCGCACGTCCTGCGGGATGCGCCGCGGCTTGCCGGTCAGCGTGATGACGCAGGCCTCGATGGCGCCGCGCGTAAGCATCTGGCCGTCCAGATAAACATCCTGCTCGGCGTTCATGCGCGCGCCGGTGAGGCCGGTCAGCCGCGTGTGGACCTCCAGAAGATCGTCCACCCGGGCGGGACGCAGATAATCCAGCGTCACCCTGCGCAGGGTCCAGGCCGTGGGTTCCGGCTCCTCCATCTGCGCCAACCGCGCGATGCCCGCCGCGCGGAAGAATTCCGAGCGGCCGCGCTCCATGTAGGCGAGATAGTTGGCGTGATAGACGACGCCGGAAAGATCGGTGTCCGCATAATAGATGCGCACCGGCAGGATATGCGTCCTGCCGTCGAAGCGGCCCGCTATCGCGGCTTGCATGACGCATCCTTCGGCGGGCACGGCTTGGGCGGCGGCAGGACGTCGACCGTGATCTCCCCGTTGTTTGCCGGCGCCGCGGGCCTGGAGGAATCGGCCCACGGCACGTTCATCGCCTGCATCAGCCTGGAGCCGAAGATCATCCAGATCCAGAACACGGCGAGCGTGGCGCCGATGGCCAGCGCCCCGGCCACCAGACGCGGGGACCATCCGCCGCTCATGGTTCCTCTCCATTGAAGAGCCCGATCTGCGCCGGATCGCGCGCCGGCGCCGGCAGGCCCAGATGCGCGTAGGCCGCGCCCGCCAGCATGCGCCCGCGCGGGGTGCGTTGCACGAAGCCCTGCTGGAGCAGGAACGGCTCCACGATCTCCTCGATGGCGTCGCGTGCCTCGCCCAGCGCGGCGGCGATGGTCTCGATGCCGACCGGCCCGCCGGAATAGCTCCCGGCGATGAGCGCCAGGTAGCGGCGATCGAAGGCGTCGAGCCCGCGCTTGTCCACTTCCAGCCGCGTCAGCGCGGCGTCGGCGAGCGCGGCGTCGATGCGGCCATGCTTGCCGACATGGGCGAAGTCGCGCACGCGCTTCAGGAGCCTTCCGGCGATGCGCGGCGTGCCGCGGGCGCGCCCGGCGATCTCGCGCGCGCCGTCAGCGGTGAGCTCGAGCCCCAGCACGCGCGCGCCGCGCTCCACGATGGCGACGAGCTCCTCCGCCGAATAGAAATTGAGCCGCACGGGAATGCCGAAGCGGTCGCGCAGCGGCGTCGTGATGAGGCCCGAGCGCGTGGTCGCGCCGACAAGCGTGAACGGCGCCAGCGTGATCTTCACCGAGCGCGCGGATGGCCCTTCGCCGATGACGAGATCGAGCTCGTAATCCTCCATCGCCGGATAGAGGATCTCCTCCACCGCCGGGTTGAGGCGGTGGATCTCGTCGATGAAGAGCACGTCGCGCGGCTCGAGATTGGTGAGGATCGCGGCGAGATCGCCCGCCTTGGCCAGGACCGGCCCGGAGGTCGAGCGGAAATTCACGCCCAGCTCGCGCGCCACGATCTGCGCCAGCGTCGTCTTGCCGAGCCCCGGCGGGCCGGAGAACAGCACATGGTCCAGCGCCTCCTGGCGGGCCTTCGCCGCCTCGATGAAGATCGAGAGGTTCTCCCGCGCCTGCGCCTGCCCCACGAACTCGCCGAGCCGCCGTGGCCTCAGCGAGGAGTCCAGCGAATCGTCCTCCGAACGCTGCGGCGCCACGAGGCGGCCGGTATCGGGTTTGGGGTTGGGCCGCATCAATGTTCCCAGGGATTGACGACGGACAATCCGTCGAACATGAAATGCTTCACATTCCGTGTCGCGAAGACAAAACCATAAGCGAGCGCTGTAGCCGCGATCTGCGCGTCAGCTGTGGGCGCCGCCGGATGGACCGCGCGCAAATGGCCCCATTGGCGAGCCACCACGTCGTCCAACACCACGATCCTGTCGGCAAAGCGCTGCTCGACCTCGCCGACCCAAGTCACGAACGCCCGCTGCTTCGCGGCACTGGAAACCTGCGCCGCGCCGAAGTGCAGTTCGCCCAGCGTGACGGCGCTTATGAAAAGCCGCATGGGATCCTGAAACTTCATCCAGCGTATCACGGCGGGATCGGGCGCAGGCTTGACCCCCTCCGAGACCACACAGGTATCGAGCAAAAGCATCAAAAAATCTTCCTCGGCTTCTCGCGGCGCCGCGGGGGAAGCTTGAATTCGGGAACCTTCGGCGCCGAAAGCCACCAATCGGCCAAAGTGCGCGGCGCCGGCTTCTTCCCGTTGCGCTTCGGCCGAATGGCGCGAATCTCGTAACGCGGCTCGCCCCGATGGGTGATGACCTGCGGCTCGACATCGGCCTTGCGCAGCATCTCCGAGAACCGCGCCTTGGCGTCCTGCACCGGCCATCTATCGTCCATGAGATCTCTCCTGACTAGTCAGACTAGTCTGATCGTAGGTCAGCGCCCCAGCGCCCGCAAGCTTTCGCGGATGAGGATGTCGGCCGCCGCCTCGCCCACGTCGCGGGCGGCGCGGGCGACGCTTTCCGCGGCCTGGCCCTGGGAGTAGCCGAGCTTGACCAGCGCGGACACCGCATCCGCTTCCGGGCCGCGCGGCACGACCGCCGCGGGCAGCGCCTCGCCGCCCTCGCCGCGCAGCATCATCGACGGCGCCTTGTCCTTCAGCTCGGTGACGATGCGCGTGGCGAGCTTGGGGCCGACGCCCTGCGCGCGGCCGATGGCGGCCTTGTCGGACAGCGCGACGGCGCGCGACAGATCGCGCGCGCTGAGCGCGGAGAGCACGTTCAGCGCCACCCGCGCGCCCACATTCTGCACGGTCTGCAGCAGGCGGAACCATTCGCGCTCCTCGGCGGCGAAGAAGCCGTAGAGCCGGATCGCCTCCTCGCTCATCTTCGTCTCGATCATCAGCGACACGTTCGTGCCGACCGAGAGCCGCGACAGCGTCGAGCTCGGGCAGTGGACCAGATAGCCCACCCCGCCGACGTCGATGATGGCGTGATCCTCGGCGATGGAATCCACGAGCCCGGTCAGCTTGCCGATCATGCCAAGGCCGCCAGTATCTTCGCCCGCGTCGTCGCGTAGTGCGCATGCGCGATGGCGCAGGCGAGCGCGTCGGCGGCGTCGGCCTGCTCCACCCGCGCGGCCGGCAGCAGGCGGCGCACCATCATCTGGATCTGCTCCTTCCCGGCGTGGCCCGCGCCGACCACGCATTTCTTGATCTGGTTGGGCGCGTATTCCGCGATGTCGAGCCCGGCCTGCGCCGCGGCCAGCAGCGCCACCGCGCGCGCGTGGCCGAGCTTCAGCGCCGCCGATGGATCCTTGGCCACGAAGGCCTGCTCCACCGCGATGGCGCCGGGCGCCAGCTCCGCGATCACGTCCGCGAGCGCGCGATGCAGCACCATCAGCCTCAGGCCCAGCGACGCCTTCGCATCGCTCGACAGCACGCCATGGGCCACATGCTCCAGCCGCGAGCCCGACACTGCGATCACCCCCCAGCCCATCCGGGCGAGGCCGGGATCGAGACCCAAAATGCGAATCGCGGAAACGGACATTCCGCCTTTGTACTCTATCCGCCCAGCTTTGCGAGGAGCGTCTCCGACAGCTCGTAATTGCCGTAGACGTTCTGCACGTCGTCGTGGTCGTCCAGCGTGTCGAGGAGCTTAATCAGGGTTTCGCCGGTCTCGTCGCTCACCGGATTGGTGGTTTTGGCGCGCCACTCGATCCTGGCCGATTGCGGCGGGCCGAGCCTGGCCTCCAGCGCGTCGCGCACCGCGCCGTAATTCTCCAGCGCGGCGATGAATTCGTGCCCGTCCCCGCCGGAAACGCATTCGTCGGCGCCCACCTCGATCGCGGCCTCGAGCATCGCGTCGTCGGAGCCCTTGTCCTTCGGATAGACGATCGCGCCCACGCGGTCGAACAGGAAGGTCACCGAATTGGGCTCGCCCAGCGCGCCGCCGAACTTGGCGAAGGTGGAGCGGATGTCGCCGCCGGTGCGGTTGCGGTTGTCGGTCTGGGTCTCCACGATCAGGGCCACGCCGCCCGGGCCGTAGCCCTCGTAGCGCACCTCCTCGATGTTCTCGCCGCCGCCGCCGGTCGCCTTGTCGATGGCGCGCTGGATGTTGTCCTTCGGCATCGACTGCTGCTTGGCGGCGATGATCGCCGCGCGCAGGCGCGGATTGTGGTCGGGATCGGGCAGGCCCTGCCTGGCGGAGACCGTGATCTCGCGGCTGAGCTTGGAGAACAGCTTGGAGCGCTCCTTATCGACGCGCCCCTTGCGGTGCATGATGTTCTTGAACTGACTGTGGCCGGCCATGGCGCGCGTGTCTTTCGGGAGGACGGGCGGGAAAACGGGGCGTGAATTAGCCCCGCGCGCCTGAGCCTTTCAAGCCCGGCCCGCGTGCCGCGCAGCGCGTCGCGCCGGCGGAACGCCTCGCGCGCCTTCATCACCATCCCGGCCCGGACGACGAGGTTATGGCTCGCCGCCACCATCGCCCGGATTTCCGCCCGCCGCGCCCGGCCGGCGGCGGTGTAAAGCCCATGCGTCACGGCATTCCGGTTCCCCTTGGGCGCGCCGCGGCCACGCCGCCGGCCGGCCGCGGCACATCCTGTGTCCCGGCCGCCGACTGCTACCTCTATTTGTTTTGTGGAAATCGGAGGGGGGAGGGGGTGTCTGGACCCACTTTCCCACCCGGTGACGCCGGCCAAGGTTTCAACTCCAAATGGTTCATCGGGATACTACTCCAGATAGAACATCCTGTCAACGGACAGGCATATCCACGCACCAGCCGGGGGACGGGGGACGCCCTGGGGCCGCCCGGCCCTCCGGGCGCCGGCTCAGTCCCCATACCCCCGCGCGTCCGCGATGGCCGCGTCGGCCTGGGCGAGGGCGTCGTCGACGGCGGTGCGGTAGCAGGGCGGGCTACCGGGGACGCCGATGGGATAGGCGGCATCGAGGCGGCGGCAGAGTTCGCGGGCGGTGATGCGCACGCGCTCGCGCAGGGCATGGGCGCCTTGCGCGGTTGTGAGATCGAGATCGTCGAAACGCACGCCCCGCTGCCAGGCGACATCGACGATGGGCGCGCCGGTGACGCTGCTGCGTTCGCGGCGGCGCGGCGCGGCGACGATCACCTGTTCGCCGCCGGGCTCATAGACCGCCGGCGCACGTTCGTAGGCGGGCGCGGGCCAGTTGCCCGCGTCGTTGGGCGAGCCATAGACCTGCGCCAGCGCGGGCGCGGCGAAGAGGCTTGCACCGGCGAGCAGGAGCGCGCTCGCGGCGAGCGTGCGGGAAGAACGACGTTCGGGGCGGGACGGGGCATTGCGCATGGGGCTGATCCTTGGGGGTTGATCTTCGAGAGTTGATCCTCGAGAGCTGATCCTCGGTTGGCCGCCCCGCCGCTCTCTGAAAACGGCGCATCCCGCATGCCGGTTCCCCGCGAGGGCGCAAACGCGCCGTTCGGCCCGTGGCGGAACCGTGTTATATCGTGTGCCTTCGTTGTGGGGGCTTGCCGCGATGCGTCACACGATCTGCTGCGCGCTTTTCCTGCTGGCGCTTGTGCCGGGCGCGGCGCGCGCGGACAATGGCAGCGCGGCAGGGACCTATCTCGTCTATCTCTCGCTCGACGGGGCGCAGACGACCGGCGGCGGCACCTCGCAGGTGCCCTACCATCCGACGGTCACCTACCAGAAGCAGCAGTCCTATGCCGTGGTGCGGCAGATCTCGAGCACGCTGGACGAAGTGACGGTCTACATCAACCTGGTGTGGACCAGGATCGTCACGCCCGGGCGCTTCAACATCCTGGTCTCCGGCATGCCGCCCATGGTGGTGCCGGTGCTGCCGCAGAGCCTGCCCGCGGGGTTCGCGGGCTTCACGGGCGATTACGACGGCTTCGAATTCCCGCCCGGCGATCAGCTGAGCATGGACACCAATTCGCTCTATGGGCCCATCGGCGAGTTCTTCGTCGTCGATTCCGGCCCCGCCGCCGTCGCGCAGAACCTGCAATGGAGCCACAACATCGACATCACGGCGGGCGGCCGGCTGCGCGGCACGATCTCCTACATCTCGCAGGACGGCGCGCTCGACGCCTTCTTCAATCCGGCGGTGCCCACGCCGCTCATCCAGAAGGTGCCGTAGCTACTTGCCGAGATAGGCCTTCACGTCTTTGGCCATCACGCCCACGGCCTTCACGGCCTCGATGAGCTTTTCCCTGGTGACGCCGAAGTGCCTGGTCCAGTATTCGACCTCGTACGATTCGTGGATGTTGATGCGCTCCCGGTCGGCGGCGCCGCGATCGCTTTTGTTGTCCGTCATGACTTCGATCTCTCCTTTGCGGATTTGCCGGCTGGGTCCCTGTTTCGTGCAAGGCTGGACGCCGGCCCGGAAAGCCCCAATTGCGGCACAATCCCCGCCTAATCAGACGCCCACGGCCGGTGCCGTGTGATCGCGGGGGAACGACGATGCGTGGGACGATGCGAGGAATGGCCGCGTTCGGGCTGGCGCTGCTGTGGACGGCCGCTGCCGGCGCGGCCCCGGCTTTCGACGTGGCGGCCTGGGACAGGCCCATGGCGCCGTTCCATGTCGCCGGGCCGATCTACTACGTGGGCACCGCGGAGCTCGGCGTCTACCTGATCGCGACGCCCGGGGGCGAGGTGCTGATCGATGGGGGGATGCAATCCACCGTGCCGCAGATCGAGGCCAACATCCGGACGCTGGGCTTCGACATCCGGGAGGTGAGGCTGATCCTCAACAGCCACGCCCATTTCGATCATGCCGGCGGCATCGCGCAACTGAAGCGCGACAGCGGCGCGCGCTTCGACGCCAGCGCCGGCGACACGCCGATCCTGGAGCGCGGCAACATCACGTGGGGGCCGAGCGCCGGCGTGCATTTCGCGCCGGTCGAGGTGGATCGCATCGTGCGCGACGGCGAGGCGGTGGACGTCGGCGGCGCGCGGCTCGTCGCGCATCTGACGCCGGGACACACGCCCGGCTGCACCACCTGGACGCTGCCTTTCGTCGAGAACGGCGCGCGCCACACCGCGGTGTTCTATTGCAGCACGACGGTGGCGGGGAATCCGCTGGTGGGCAACACGGCCTATCCCGCGATCGTGGCCGACTACCGCGCCAGCTTCGCGAAGCTGAAGACGCTGAAGGCCGACACGTTCCTCGCGCCGCACGCGGGCATGTTCCATCCGGCGGAAAAGCTTGCCCGCCGCAGGCCGGGTGGCCCGAACCCGTTCATCGATCCGGAGGAGTTCCAGGCCTTCGTGGCCGCGAGCGAGAAGGACTTCGAGGCGGAGCTGGCCCGGCAGCGGCAGGCGGCGGGGAAATAGGCGCATCCCCCCGCGGGAACGGCCACGGCAGCTTCAGCCCGGGTGGCCGCTTTCGCGGGGAGGAAGACGCGCGCTCAATCCTCGTATCCGTAGTACGCGCGATAGCGATACGCATCGCGGGCGTTCTGGATGGCTTCGTTGGCGCGGACCATGGCGTCGTCGCGGGCGGTCTTGTAGCAGTTGGTGCCGTTGAGCGCGTAGAAGGGATAGGCCGCGGCGAGATTGCGGCAGACATCGCGCGCGGTGGCGCGGATGCGCCAGCGCAATTCGTCGGCGCCGTCGCGCGTGGCCAGATCGAGATCGTCGTAGCGCACGTTCACCGACATGGAGACCTTCTCCGGCGCGCCGTTGAGCGGGCCGGGCTCGACGCGGATATGCGGCGCGATCACCGGCACGTTCTCGGGCCCCGGCGGCGGGCCGTAATCTCCGTCCTGGGCGGACGCGGATGCGGCGAAGAAGAGCCCGGCGGCGCCGGCCAGCATGGCCAGCCGGAAGGACGAATTGCGCATGGAACACCTCGCACGTTGCAAACCTTTGCTGAAGAACGGCCGGCGCAAGGCGGGGTTCCCGCGCGGCGGCGCGCGGGTTCCATTCCCGCGCGGACGAATGCCGCGAAAAGCCGCGATCCGGCGGCGGCTATCCCGGGGGTTGCGCCGGCTTCAGGCGTCCGCCCACCCGCACCGGCTCGATGCGGGCGGCCCGTCCGCCCGTGCCGGTTTCCACGAACACCGCGCACAGCGTGGCGGGGCCGGTGGCGGGCGCGTAGCGGGACGAGGCGATCTTCTTCGTGAAGCGCTGCAGGGGCTCGAACTTGTCCATGCCGATGACGGAATCGTAGTCGGCGCAGGCGCCGGCGTCGGTCTGGTAGGCGGTGCCGCCGGGCAGGATCTGGGCGTCCGCGGTGGGCACATGCGAATGCGAGCCGACGACCAGGCTCGCGCGGCCGTCGCAGAAATGGCCCATGGCCATCTTCTCGCTGGTGGCCTCGGCATGCATGTCGACCACGACGGCGTCGGCGCCCTCGCCCAGCGGGCAGGCCTCGAGCTCGGCGTCGACCGCGGCGAAGGGGTCGTCCTGCGGCTCCATGAAGACGCGGCCCATGGGATTGATCACCAGCACGTGGCTGCCGTTCTTCGCCTGGAAGAGATTGGCGCCCTTGCCGGGCGTGCCCCTGGGCAGGTTGGCGGGGCGCAGGATGCGATCCTCCTCGCCGATGAAGGAAAGGATCTCCTTCTGGTCGGTCCAGTGGTTGCCGGTGGTGATGCAATCGATGCCCAGCGCGAAGAAATCGTTGGCGATGGCGCGCGTGAGGCCGAAGCCGCCGGCCGCGTTCTCGCCATTGGCGACGACGAAATCGAGCTTGAGCCCGCCGATCAGCCGGGGCAGCTCGGCCTCCACCACGTCGCGGCCGGGCCTTCCAATAATGTCGCCGATGAAGAGAATGCGCATTCGGGCCTCATAGCACAAAGGAGGCGGCCATGGAGACCTCCAGGCTCGCGGCGACGATGGTGGTGCGCTCGGCGGCGTGGATGGCGCTGATGGGCGTGGCGCTGTTGTGGCCGGCGGGCGACTGGCTGTGGCCGCAGGCCTGGGCGTTCCTGGCGATCTTCATCGTCGGCGGCCTCGGCTTCGGCGCCTGGCTCATCCGCCGCGACCCCGCGCTGCTCGCCTCGCGGCTGGAGGTGTTCCAGAAGGGCCAGAAGGCGTGGGACATGCTGTTCCTGTTCCCGTTCCTGGCGCTGTGGTTCGCCTGGCTCGTGGTCATGGCGCTGGACGCGAAGGTCTGGCGGTATTCGCACGTCCCGCCATGGGCGAATATCCTGGGCGCCGGGCTGATGGCGCTGGGCTTCGCCGCCACCACGGTCGTATTCCGCCACAACAGTTTCGCCGCCCCGGTGGTGCGCATCCAGGCCGAGCGCGGCCAGCGCGTCATCGACACCGGCCCTTACGCAGTCATCCGCCATCCGATGTATGCCGCCGCCGTGCCCTATCTCGCCGGCATCCCGCTGCTTCTGGGCTCATGGATCGGGCTTGCCGTCGTGCCGGTGTTCGTCGCCGGCGTCTCCGTCCGCGCCATCTTCGAGGAGCGCACGCTGGCGCGCGAACTGCCGGGGTATGCAGAGTATATGCGGCGCGTTCGCTTCCGTCTCATTCCCGGCGTGTGGTGAAGCGGCGAAAGCCGCGTTCGGTGATGATTGCATCGAGCGGGCGGTCGTGCGCCTCGCGGGGCAGCGCGGGCCCTTCCTGCCCCGCATAGGCGACGCCGATCGCCGTCACGTTCGTTCCCAGCGCCTCGAGCGCGCGGTCGTAGTAGCCGCCGCCGTAACCCAGGCGATGACCCGCCGCGTCGAAGGCGAGCAGCGGCACGAGCAGCACATGCGGCGTCACACGCTCGGCGTCCGCGCGCGGCTCGGCGATGCCGTGACGGTTGTCGACCAGCGCGTCGCCCTCGCGCCAGCGCCGGAACGAGAGCGCCCTTCCTTCGATGCGCGGCAGCGCGAGCGGTGCGTCCAGCGCGGCCAGCAGCGCCCGCGGATCGGCTTCATCCCGGACCGGCCAATAGCCGGCGACGACCTCGCCCGGCGCAACGTCGAGCAGGTCCGCAAACTCCGCGATGCGCGGCGCGAAATCCGGGCAGGCGCGCGCCAGTTCGGCGCGGCGGGCGCGGGCTTCCGGGCGGAGTCGTGCCTTCAATTCTCCCGCGTGCCCTTTGAGTGGCGCCATTCGACCGCGCGGTCCGGGCGGCTCCGGATGAAGCGGGTGGACGGGACCGCCATCGCCGTTGGAATCGGATCCTCACGGGCCTGCAAGTGCAGGTGGGCGCCATGTGGCCCGGACCACGGTCCAGGCCAGGGACAGCTCCCGGTGAGTACCATTAAGGCCCCTGGGCATCGCTTTCCTGACGCACGGGGCAGTACCGTCCGGGGGACAAGGTAGGACTGCGAGCGGTCCTGCGCAATGTCTAACCTCCCCCTTGCGGGGAGGTCGAAAAATTCGAGAGAAGCGAGAATTTTTCGGGTGGGGGGCGCGGTGGCGAAAGCACGGCACCACTCCCCCGCCCCGAAAAACGCTCCGCGTTTTTCGACCCGCCCACCAGGGGCGGGTTATTCGTGCTTTACGCCGCCAACTTCGCCTTCAGGGCTTCGATGCGGTGCGAGGCGTCCTCGAGGATGCGGGTGGCGGAGGATTCGGAATCGGCGAGTTTCGCCGTCAGCTCGGTGTTGGCGCCGGCGAGCTCGGCGGCGCGCCTGGCATGCGCCTCGAGCCGGCCGCGGGCGTCGAAGAATTCGTCGGTGATGAGAACCGCCGCCATCAGGAGCAGGCGCTGGTCGCCGACCTGGCCCACGCTCTCGAGCAGCTCGCGCACCTTGGAGTCCACATGCGCGGCGAGCTCCTTCAGGTGCTCCTCCTCGCCGTCGTCGCAGGCGATGGTGTAGGCGCGGCCATTGACCATGACGTTGACGAGGGGCATGTCAGTTTCTCCGGAAATTGGCGAGTAGCGAGTAGCGAATAGCGAATAGCAAGGAACTCGCCCGAGGCTCCTGGCGTGCTCTGCTACTCGCCATTCGCCACTCGCTATTCGCCCACTTCATTCGGTTCACCGCGCCAGGGCCTGGCGGATTTCCACGATGGCGCCGTCGAGGCGGGTTTCGACGTCGTCGGTGAGGCCGGCGAGCGCACGCGTCTCCTCCTCCAGATCGGCGATGCGCGCGAGAAGCCGTTCGCGCTCGGCGCCGAGGCGGGCGATCTCGGCGCGGCCCTTTTCGGCTTCGGCGCGCGCTTCCAGGAGCGGCACGGCGGCCGATTCGAGCGCATCCAGCGCGGCACGGAGGTGGGCGGCGGTTTCGTCGAGCACAGTCATTTCGCGCGAATCCCGGCGACAAATCGCTGCGGACCATAGGCTTTGCACGGAAATCGGGTCAACGCCGCGCGTTGCTACACTTGACGCTGAGCCCCCGCGCTCGCTAAGGCCCAACACTCCGCCGGAAAGGCCGAACATCGCATGAACACGGCTTCGCCCACGCCCGACATTCGCCGCCTCGCCAACGCCATCCGCGCGCTCGCGATGGATGCGGTTCAGGCCGCAAATTCGGGCCATCCCGGCCTTCCCATGGGTATGGCGGACGCCGCCACGGTGCTGTTCGCGAAATTCCTGAAATACGATCCCGCCGATCCCAAATGGCCCGACCGCGACCGCTTCGTGCTCTCCGCCGGCCACGGCTCGATGCTGCTTTATGCACTGCTTTATCTGACCGGCTATCCGGGGATCACGCTCCAGGACATCAGGAACTTCCGCAAGCTCGGCAGCCCCTGCGCCGGCCATCCCGAGTACTGGCACGTGCCCGGCATCGAGACGACGACCGGCCCGCTCGGCCAGGGCATCGCCACCGCCGTGGGCATGGCCATCGCGGAGCGGCATCTGAACGCGCGCTTCGGCGACGATCTGGTGCGGCATCGCACCTGGGTCATCGCCAGCGACGGCGACCTGATGGAGGGCATCAGCCACGAGGCCATCTCCATCGCCGGGCATCTCAGGCTCAAGAACCTGATCGTGCTTTACGACGACAACAACATCTCCATCGACGGGCCGACCTCGCTCGCGGATTCGACCGACGCGCGCAAGCGCTTCGAGGCGGCGGGCTGGGCGGTGCACGAATGCGACGGGCTGAACGGCGACGAAGTCTCGCGCGCGCTCGTGGCCGCGCAGGAGAGCGACCGGCCGGTGCTGGTCATGTGCCACACCATCATCGGTTACGGCGCGCCCAAGAAGGCCGGCACGGCCAAGGCGCATGGCGAGGCGCTGGGCGAGGAGGAGATCGCCGGCGCGCGCCGGAACCTCGACTGGCCCTATGGCCCGTTCGAGATTCCGGACGACATCCTCTCCGCCTGGCGCGGGATCGGCGCGCGCGGGAAGGCGGCGCGCGACGCATGGGAAGCCCGCCGCGCAAAGGCCGCGAACAGGGATTTCGAATCCGCGCTGAAGACGGAGATCCCCCCGTCGTTCGGCGAGGCGATCGCCGCGCACAAGAAGAGGATGTCGGCCGAGAAGCCCATGGCGACGCGCAAGGCCTCCGAGGCGGCGCTGGAGGTGATCAACACGGTGGTGCCGTGGACCGTGGGCGGCTCCGCCGACCTCACCGGCTCCAACAACACCAAGACGAAGGAGACGGCGAACATCACGCCGGAGGATTTCTCCGGCCGCTACATCCATTACGGCATCCGCGAGCACGGCATGGCCGCGGCCATGAACGGCATGGCGCTGCATGGCGGGGTGATCCCCTATGGCGGCACGTTCCTGATCTTCTCCGACTACTGCAAGCCCGCGATCCGCATCAGCGCGCTCACCGGCGCCCATGTCGTCTACGTGATGACGCACGATTCCATCGGGCTCGGCGAGGACGGGCCCACCCACCAGCCCATCGGCCAGCTCGCCGGCCTGCGCGCCACGCCGAACCTGCTGGTGTTCCGCCCGGCGGACGCGGTGGAGACGGCGGAGTGCTGGGAGCTTGCCCTCAACCACAGGACCGGGCCGAGCCTTCTGGCCCTGACCCGCCAGAACCTGCCGACGCTCAGGACGGAGCACACCCCGCAGAACAGATGCGCGAAGGGCGCATACGAGCTCGCCGGCGCGGACGGGGCGAAGGTGAGTATCCTCGCCACCGGCTCGGAAGTGGAGATCGCGCTGAAGGCGCGGGAGATTCTGCGAGGCGAAGGCATCGCGGCGCGGGTGGTCTCCATGCCGTGCTGGGAGCTGTTCGAGCAACAGGACGAAACATATCGTGACGCCATGCTGGGGCCGGGCACGGTAAGAGTGGCCATCGAGGCGGCCGGCCGGCTCGGCTGGGACCGCTACATCGGCGCGCGCGGGGCATTCATCGGCATGAGCGGCTTCGGCGCCAGCGCGCCGTACAAGGATCTGTACAGCCATTTCGGCATCACCGCCGAAGCGGCCGCCGACGCGGCGAGGAAAGCATTGAAGGGGTAAGGGAATGACTCTGCGTGTCGCCATCAACGGGTTCGGGCGCATCGGGCGGCTGGTGCTGCGCGCCATCCACGAATCCAGGCGCAAGGACATCGTCGTCGTGGGCATCAACGATCTGGGGCCCATCGAAACCAACGCGCATCTGCTGCGCTACGATTCGGTGCATGGCCGCTATCCCGGCGAGGTCGGGATCGACGGCGAGCACATGCTGGTCGACGGTCACAAGATCAGGGTCACCGCGATCAAGGACCCCGCGCAGCTGCCGCACAGGGACCTGGGCGTCGACATCGCCTTCGAATGCACCGGCATCTTCACCGCAAGGGACAAGGCGAGCGCCCACCTCGCCGCCGGCGCCAAGCGCGTCCTGGTCTCGGCGCCGGCCGACGGCGCGGACATCACCGTGGTCTACGGCGTCAACCACCAGGCGCTGACGAAGGAGCACGTCGTCGTCTCCAACGCCTCGTGCACGACCAACTGCCTGGTGCCCGTCGCCAAGGTGCTGCACGACACGGTCGGCATCGAGAAGGGCATGATGACGACCATCCACTCCTACACCAACGACCAGCCGGTGCTCGACCAGCTGCACAAGGACCTCTATCGCGGCCGCGCCGCGGCGCTGTCGATGATCCCGACCTCGACGGGCGCCGCCAAGGCGGTGGGTCTGGTCATGCCCGAGCTGAAGGGCAAGCTCGACGGCATCTCCGTGCGCGTGCCCACGCCCAACGTGTCGCTGGTCGATCTCAAGATCGTGTCGAAACGCGCGACCACGGCCAGGGACGTCAACGACGCGATGATCGCCGCGGCCACCGACGGCCCGCTCAAGGGCATCCTCGCGGTCGTGCACGACAAGCTGGTCAGCCACGACTTCAACCACGATGCGCATTCCTCGAGCTTCGCGCTCGACCAGACCAAGGTGATGGAGGGCAACCTCGTCTCCGTCATGAGCTGGTACGACAACGAATGGGGCTTCTCCAACCGCATGGCCGACACCGCGGTCGCGATGGGCAAGCTCATCTGAATCGACCCTCCCCTCGGGGGAGGGCCGGAAAATCCGCGAGGATTTTTCAGGGTGGGGCCATTCTCAGATCGCGGCGGCCCGGCCCCGAAATTTGGCTTCGCAAAATTGTCGGCCCTCCTGCAAGCGGAGGGCAAATGGGAGCGCGCATGGCCGATTTTCGCACGCTTGACGATTTGAACGTGAAGGGCAAACGCGTGCTGGTGCGCGCCGACCTCAACGTGCCGATGAAAGACGGGCGCGTCACCGACACCTCGCGCATCGACCGCCAGGCGCCGACCATTCGCGAACTCGCGGAAAAAGGCGCCAGGGTCGTCGTGCTCTCCCATTTCGAGCGGCCCAAGGGCAAGCGCGTGCCGTCGATGTCGCTGAAGCCGGTGGCGGCGCCGCTGTCCAAAGCCGTGGGGCGCGCGGTGGCCTTCGCCGACGATTGCGTCGGTCCCGTCGCCGAGAGCGCCGTCGCCGGGCTGAAAGACGGCGAGGTGCTCCTGCTCGAGAACACGCGCTTCCACGCGGGCGAGGAGAAGAACGACGAGGCGTTCGCCAGGCAGGTGGCGAAGCTCGGCGACATCTTCGTCAACGACGCCTTCAGCGCCGCCCACCGCGCGCACGCCACGACCTCGGGGCTCGCCTATCTGCTTCCCGCGGCGGCGGGGCGCTCCATGCAGGCGGAGCTCGACCACCTCGACAGGGCGCTCGGCAATCCCGAGCGTCCGGTGATGGCCGTGATCGGCGGCGCCAAGGTCTCCACTAAGATCGAGCTGATCGAGAACCTGATGCAGAAGGTGGACTATCTCGTCATCGGCGGCGCCATGGCCAACACCTTCCTCGCCGCGGAAGGCCGCGAGGTCGGCAAGTCGCTTTGCGAGGAGGACCACCTCAGGACCGCGCAGGGCATCGTGGCGGCCTCCACCGAGACCAACACGGTGCTGATCCTGCCCGAGGACGTGGTGGTGGCGCATGAATTCAAGGCGCGCGCGCGCCACCGCACCGCCGACATCTTCTCCGTCCACAAGGACGAGATGATCCTGGACGTGGGCCACAAGACCGTCGCCGAGCTCGCGCGGCGCCTGCACGCCACGCGCACGGTGGTATGGAACGGCCCGCTCGGCGCGTTCGAGACCGAGCCTTTCGACCACGGCACGGTCGCCGCGGCGAAGCTGGTGGCGGCCCGCACCAGGGCCGGGGACCTCCTCTCCGTGGCGGGCGGCGGCGACACCGTGGCGGCGCTCAACCATGCCGGCGTGGCGGGCGATTTCACCTATGTGTCCACGGCCGGCGGGGCGTTCCTGGAGTGGCTTGAAGGCAAGGAACTGCCGGGGGTAGAAGCCCTCGCGCATTCGCGCAAACAGTCCGCCTGAACGGACGCGGGGAAATACGGGAGAGCACCATGAACGTCGAAGAGCTGAACAGGATCGCCCGCATGATGACCGAGCGCGGCAAGGGCATCCTGGCGGCGGATGAATCCACCGGCACCATCCAGAAGCGCTTCGACAAGATCGGCGTGGAGAACACCGAGGAGAACCGCCGCGACTACCGCGAGCTGATGTTCCGCGCCAGGGAGGGCATGAAGCACGTCTCCGGCGTCATCCTGTTCGACGAGACCATCCGCCAGAAGGCGAAGGACGGCACGCCGCTGATCCGCCTGATCGAGCAAGCGGGCGCCGTGCCCGGCATCAAGGTCGACAAGGGCGCCAAGCCGCTCGCCGCCAGCAGGGGCGACACCGTCACCGAAGGGCTCGACGGCCTGCGCGAGCGGTTGGTCGAGTATCGCCAGCTCGGCGCGCGCTTCGCCAAATGGCGGGCGACCTACGATCCCACCGAAGGCCGGCCGAGCTACAACGCCATCAACGCCAACGCGCACGCGCTCGCCCGCTACGCCGCGCTCTGCCAGGAGAACGGCATCGTTCCCATCGTGGAGCCCGAAGTGCTGATGGACGGCGACAATTCCATCGACGCCTGCGAGGCGGTGACCGAGTGGGTGCTGAAGGACGTGTTCCAGCAGCTCTACTACGCCAACGTCGCGCTGGAAGGCATGGTGCTGAAGCCCAACATGGTGATCTCCGGCATGAAGGCGAAGGAACGCGCCGGCGTGGAGGAGGTGGCCGACCGCACGGTGAAGATCCTCAAGCGCTGCGTGCCCTCCGCGGTGCCGGGCATCGCCTTCCTCTCCGGCGGACAATCCGACGAGGAAGCGACCGCCCATCTGAACGCCATGAATGCCGCGCACCCCGCTCTGCCCTGGGCGCTCACCTTCTCCTACGGCCGCGCGCTGCAGGCCGCGCCCCAGAAGGCGTGGAGCGGCAAGGCCGGCAACGTCGCCGCCGCGCAAGCCGCTTTCGCCCACCGCGCCAGGATGAACGGGCTGGCCTCCACCGGCCAGTGGAAGAAGGACATGGAGAAGGCGGCGTGAGCCAAGTTCTTGGCAAAAGAACCAGTGCTAGGTACCATTAGATATGGACACACTGCCGATCGAGCTTGTGAGAGAGCGAGCGCTGCAGATCGGGCGTTCGCAGCTGGGCGAGAAGCGGGTAGAACGCGTCGATGTCGAAGACGAAATTGACGCCTCCGATCAGCACAGCCTGAGCATAACATTCGTACTCAAGCCTTCCAAGAAGCTGAATTTGTCGGGTGAAAAGCTTGGCCGGATAAATTTGGAAATTCTGGACCTCCTGGCCGCGAGCGGAGACATCCGCTTTCCGTACACGCACTACGTCACGACAGACGAATTGAAGCAGCTTTCTGCCGCGGAATGATAGATTCGTCCCAACTTCTTGATGTAGCGGTGGAGCTATCAGCCCAACCGGATCGTGGCGCCCCGAGACAGGCAAAGCTGCGGCGCGCGATTTCCTCTGCCTGCTACGCGCTTTTTCACTTCTTCCTGACAGAAGCTTCCGATCTTTTGGTGGGACAGGTCGAGCGGTCGACGGAGCGGCACACGCTTGTGTATCGCTCTTTCGAGCACAGACGCATGGCGGATTCTTGCAAAAAGATCTCATCTGAAGCAAATCGCAGCGCGCAGATTCGGAATTGCGCGTCTCTTTTTGTTCAACTTCAAAACAGCAGGCATGAGGCAGACTACGATCCAAATAAGCGGGTCGCACTTTCGGAAGCGAAGACAGCCATCACCAAAGCGCGGACGGCAATGAACCTGCTCAGTTTTGTCACCGACAGCGAACGCAGATTCTTCCTGACCGTCCTGCTGCTCAAATCCAGATCGTAGGCCCCTTGTCCTGCCGCCTCTATCTCATCACCCCGCCGCGTTTCGAGACGCACGCGTTCGCGGAGGAATTGAAGCGTGCGCTCGATGCCGGCGACGTCGCCTCGCTGCAGCTGCGCCTCAAGGAGGCGAGCGACAACGAGATTCTCCGCGCGGGCGAAACGCTGATGCCCATCGCGCAATCGCGGGACGTGGCGTTCCTCGTCAACGACCGGCCCGACCTCGCGCGCATCCTGCGCGCCGACGGCGTCCATATCGGGCAGGACGACCTGCCCTACGCCGAGGCGCGCGAGATCGTGGGCAAGGACGCCATCGTGGGCGTGACCTGCCACGATTCCCGCGACCTCGCCTTCGAAGCGGGCGAGGCCGGCGCGGATTACGTCGCCTTCGGCGCGTTTTTTCCGACTGCGACCAAGGACGCAAGGACCCGCGCGGATATCGCGCTGCTCCAATGGTGGGCCGAGACCATGACCGTGCCCGTCGTCGCCATCGGGGGCATCACGGTCGAGAACGCGCCCGCGCTGGTGGAAGCCGGCGCCGATTTCCTCGCGGTGTCGTCCGGCGTGTGGGCCTGCCCGCAAGGCGCGGCCGCGGCAGTGCGGGCGTTCAACCGGCTGTTTTAGATCTTCCCCGCCGCGGGAGCGGGAAGGACGGTGTCACGCGCGCCCGTAATCGTCGGCGAAGCGTTCGATGTCGTCCTCGCCGAGATAGTCGCCGAACTGGACTTCGAGGATGTGGAGCGGTTCGGTGCCGGGGTTTTCGAGGCGGTGCAGGGCGCCGAGCGGGATGTCGGCGGTGGCCCCCACATCCAGATCGAAGACGCGATCGTCGCAGGTCACCCGCGCGCGGCCCGCCATGACGATCCAGTGCTCACGGCGGCGGCTGTGGCGCTGCAGCGAGATGCGCGCGTGCGCGTCGACCACGATCTCCTTGAGCTGGAAGCCGGGGCCTTGGGCGAAGCCGGTGTAGCGGCCCCACGGACGCACGACCGGAGACAGATCGGTGCGCGCCTGGGTGTGCCGCCACAGCGACGGCCACGAGCCGATGTCGCGCCAGCCCATGTCGCAGGGTACGACGGCGGCGCGATCCGTCTTCTCCATCACCGCGCGGTCGAGCGAGCCTTCGCGCACGCCCAGCCGCGCCATCTCCTTCAGAAGCACGTCGCCACGGAACAGGAAGATGCCGCTGTTCCACAACGCGCCATCCGCGATGAGATCGCGCGCGGCGCCGGTATCCGGCTTCTCGACGAAGCGCGCGACGGCGCTACCGATGCCGGGCGTGATGTAGCCGTAGCCGGTTTCCGGACCGTCCGGCGCGACGGCGAACAGCACGATGCGGCCCTCCTCCGCCAGCGGCAGCGCCGCCGCGACTGCACGATGGAACGCCGCCTCGTCCGCGATGACGTGATCGCTGGGCGCGAGCAGGAGCAGGCCGGCATGCGCCTCCGCCGCCAGCCGCGCCGCCGCCGCGGTGCCGCGCCGCGCCTCCTCCAGCATCACGTCCGCGCCGGGAAGCTGGGCCGCGAGCGCGCCCGCATCGTTGCGGTGGGCGATCGCCGTGACCGGCGCATAGCGCGAAAGCCGGTCGAAGGTCTGCTGCACCAGCGCGCGCGGCCCGGTCAGCGCGAGGAACTGCTTGGCCGCGAGCGGCGCCAGCCGCGTGCCGTCGCCGCCGGCGAGGATGAAGGCGCGCGGCTGGATCGCGGCCATCTAGATGTGGATGGCGTGGCCGAGCGCGCGCAGGGCGCTTTCGTGGAAGGCCTCGCTCAGGGTCGGGTGGACGTGGATCGTGCCGGCGATGTCCTCCAGCAGCGCCCCCATCTCGAGCGCGAGGCTGAATTCCGCCGACAGCTCGCTCACATGCGCGCCCACCGCCTGGATGCCGAGGATGCGGTGATCGTCCTTGCGGGCGACCACGCGCACGAAGCCGCCATTGTCGCCGGCATCCATCGAAAGCGCGCGGCCGTTGGCGGCGAAGGGGAAGATCGCCGTGATGGCTTCGACGTCCCTGGGCACGTCCGTGGGCAGCAACCCGGCGCTGACGATCTCCGGCTCGGTGAAGCACACGGCCGGGACCGGCGGATGGTCGAAATGCCTGCGATGGCCGGCGATGATCTCCGCCACCATCTCGCCCTGGGTGGCGGCCTTGTGCTCCAGCATCGGCTCGCCCACGAGATCGCCCACGGCCCAGACGTTCTTCATCGCGGTGCGGCACTGGCCGTCGACCTTCACGAAGCGGCCATCCATGTCGACGCCCATCTTCTCCAGGCCCCAGCCTTCGGTGTTAGGTCTGCGGCCGACGGTGACGAGGATCTTGCCGGCGGGGAATTCCTGCGTCGCGCCGTCCTTCGTCTCCACGACGAGCGACTTGCCGTCCTGCGACAGACCCTTGGCCCGGGCGCCGAGATGGACGGCGACACCGTTCTCCTTGAGCCAGCGCGCGACCGGGGCGGTGAGCGGGGCGTCGTAGAGCGGCAGGATGCGGTCCAGCGCCTCCACCACCGTCACCTCGCTGCCGAGCTTGCGGAAGGCGATGCCGAGCTCGAGCCCGATATAGCCGGCGCCCACCACCACCAGCGTCTTCGGCAATTCGGAAAGCGACAGCGCCTCGGTGGAGGAGATCACGTTGCCGCCGAATTTGAGGAACGGCAGCTCGACCGGGACCGAGCCCGCGGCGAGGATGACGTGCTCGGCCGTCACGATCGTGTCGCCGATCCTGCAGGTCTTGGCGTCGGTGAATTCGCCCCAGCCCGCGATCACGCGCACCTTGGCCCGCTTGAGCAGGCCGGTCACGCCGGTGTTGAGGCGGTCGACGATGCCTTCCTTCCACCTCACCGTCTCGGCGAAGTCCATCTTGGGCGCGGACGCAAGCGTGATGCCGTGGCGGCCTTTCCCGCCCGCGTGACGCATGGTCTCGAACTCCTCGGCGACATGGATGATCGCCTTGGAGGGGATGCAGCCCCGGATGAGGCAGGTGCCCCCCACGCGGCCGGCCTCGATCAGCGTGGTGTCGAGCCCGAGCTGGCCGCAGCGGATCGCCGCCACATAGCCCCCCGGCCCGCCGCCGAGGATGAGGACTTTGGTGTTGATCGTCTCAGACATGTGAGACTCCAGCAGAACCAAACACCGGTGTCATGGCCCGCGAATGCGGGCTACCCAGGTGATGCCCGACAGGTGCTGAATTCATTGATCAGATACTTTCATCTTCAAATCCACGACAAACCCAGCTGGGTGGCCCGCATTCGCGGGCCATGACACGAAGGAGGTCATTCCATGAACAGCATCGCCGGGTGCTCCAGCAGCGCCTTGATCTTCTGGATGAACTCCGCGGCGTCATAGCCATCGACGACGCGGTGGTCGAAGGAGGAGGACAGGTTCATCATCTTGCGGATGACGATCTGGCCGTCGCGCACGACCGGCCGCTCCAGGATCGCGTTGGGGCCGATGATCGCCACTTCCGGATAGTTGATGACCGGCGTCGTCGCCACGCCGCCGAGCGCGCCCAGCGAGGTGATGGTGATGGTCGAGCCGGTGAGGTCGTCCTTGCCTGCCTTGTTCTCGCGCGCGGCGGCGGAGATTCGCGCCACTTCCGACGCACTGTCCCAGATATCGCGCGCCTCGGCGTGCTTGACCACCGGCACGATGAGGCCGTTGGCCGTCTGGGTGGCGATGCCGATATGGACGGCGCGGTGGCGGTGGACCACGCCGGCCTCGTCGTCGAACCTCGCGTTGATCTGCGGATAGGCGGGCAGCACCTTGACCAGCGCCCGCATCAGGAACGGCAGGACGTTGAGCTTGGGCTGGGAGGCCGCGCGGGTCTTGTTGAGATGCGCGCGCAGCGACTCCAGCTCCGTCATGTCGATCTCGTCGACATAGGCGAAGTGGGGGATGCGGCGCTTGGAATTCTGCATCGACTCCGCGATCCTGCGGCGCAGGCCGATGACCTTGACCTCCTCCACGCCCTCGCGCGGCGCATAGCCGGACGCGCGCGTGGTGGCCCGGGCCTTGCCGCCGGACGCAATGTACGCGTCGAGGTCCTCGTGGGTGATGCGGCCGGCCGGTCCCGTTCCCGGCACGAACTGCAATGCGATGCCGAGCTCCTCCGCGCGCAGGCGCACGGCCGGCGACGCCAGCGGCTTCGCATCGGCGGTGCGCGACGCGAAGGCCGCAACTCCCTCTCCCCCCTTCCGGGGGAGAGAGTCGGATTGAGGGGGTGGCGACGCCTTCGCAGGTGTCGGGAGCTTCGGCGGTTCAGCTTTGATTTTTGCGAGTTGAGCGGGCTTCGCCACCCCCTCACCCTTGCCCTCTCCCCCTGCGGGGGCGAGGGAATCTTTCACGTTCCCGGCGCCCTCGACTTCCAGCTCGACCAGAGCGGAGCCGACGGCGGCCATCTGGCCGGGTTCGCCGTGGAGCGCCAGGACCTTGCCGGAGACCGGCGAGGTCATCTCCACCGTCGCCTTGTCGGTCATCACGTCGACGAGGTTCGAATCCTCGTCGATCTGCTGGCCGACCTTGACGTGCCAGGCGACGATCTCGGCCTCGGCGGTGCCTTCGCCCACGTCGGGCAGCTTGAAGACGTAGCGTCCCATGTCACTTCCCCATCGCCCGGCGCATCGCCTCGCCCACGCGCGCGGGCCCCGGGAAGTACTGCCACTCGAAGGCGTGCGGATAGGGCGTGTCCCAGCCGGTGACGCGTTCGATGGGCGCTTCGAGGTGCCAGAAGCAATGCTCCTGCACCTGGGCGGACAATTCCGCGCCGAAGCCCGCCGTGCGCGTCGCCTCATGCACGACCACGCAGCGGCCGGTCTTCTCGACGGACTTGACGATGGTGTCGATGTCGAGCGGCACCAGCGAGCGGATGTCGATCACCTCGCCGTCGATGCTGGTGTCTTCGCAGGCCGCCTTGCAGACATGGACCATGGTGCCGTAGGCGATGAGCGTGATGTCGGCGCCCGCGCGCACCACCGCGGCCTTGCCGAGGGGGATATTGTAGTGGCCCGCGGGCACCTCGCTTTCGGGGAATTTCGACCAGGGCTGCACCGGCTGGTCGTGATGGCCGCTGAACGGGCCGTTGTAGATGCGCTTGGGCTCCAGGAAGATCACGGGATCGTCGTCCTCGATGGCGGAGATCAGCAGGCCCTTGGCGTCGTAGGGCGAGGACGGGATCACCGTCTTGATGCCGGCGACATGGGCGAACAGGGCCTCCGGGCTCTGGCTGTGGGTCTGGCCGCCGAAGATGCCGCCGCCGTAAGGCGTGCGGATGGTGATCGGCACGGTGAAATCGCCGGCGCTGCGGTAGCGGATGCGCGCGGCCTCCGACACGATCTGGTCGTAGCCGGGATAGATGTAGTCCGCGAACTGGATCTCGACCACGGGCCGCAGGCCGTAGGCGCCCATGCCGATCGCCGCGGCGACGAGGCCGCCTTCGGAGATCGGCGCGTCGAAGGAGCGGGTGAGCCCGTGCTTGTTCTGCAGCCCGTCGGTGACGCGGAAGACGCCGCCGAAATAGCCCGCATCCTCGCCGAAGGAGAGCACGTTGGGGTCCTTGGTCATCATCGTGTCGAGGGCGGAGTTGAGCGCCTGGATCATGTTCATGGTGGGCATGGTCAGACTCCCACTTCCTGGCGCTGTTTCCTGAGATGCTCCGGCGTCTGCTTGTAGACATCCTCGAACATGGTGGCGGCACTGGGGATCTTGTTCTGGCCCAGCGTGCCGTGGCTTTCGGCCTCCTTGTTGGCGGCGCGCACCTGCTCGACGGCGTCCTTGTGCGCCTCTTCGTGCCTCCTCTCGTCCCATTCGCCCAACACGATCAGATGCTGCTTGAGGCGCTCGATGGGATCGCCCAGGGGCCACGCCTTGCCCTCGTCCGTCGGGCGGTAACGCGTGGGATCGTCGGAGGTGGAATGCGATTCCACGCGATAGGTGAAATGCTCGATCAGCGTGGCACCGAGATTGTTGCGCGCCCGCTCCGCCGCCCATTGCGTCACGGCATGGACGGCGAGGAAATCGTTGCCGTCCACCCGCAGGCTCGGCAATCCGTAGCCCAGGCCGCGCGAGGCGAAGGTGGCCTCATCGCCGCCGGCGATGCCCGCGAAGCTCGAGATCGCCCATTGATTGTTGACGATGTTGAGGATCACCGGCGCGCGATAGACCGAGGCGAAGGTGCAGGCGTAGTGGAAATCGCCTTCCGCGGTGGTGCCGTCGCCGACCCAGGACGCGGCGATGCGGTCGTCGCCCTTGTAGGCCGACGCCATCGCCCAGCCCACCGCCTGTGGGAACTGGGTGCCGAGATTGCCGGAGATTGTGAAGAAGCCGTGCGCCTTGCTCGAATACATGATGGGCAGCTGGCGGCCCTTCACCGGATCCTTCTCGTTGGAATAGATCTGGTTCATCATGTCGACGATGGGATAGCCGCGCGCGATGAGCAGCCCCTGCTGGCGGTAGCTCGGGAAGCACATGTCCTCGCGGTCGAGCACATTGGCGGCGGCGATCGCGATGGCCTCCTCGCCGGTGCACTTCATGTAGAACGAGGTCTTGCCCTGGCGCTGGGCGCGGAACATGCGGTCGTCGAAGGCGCGCGTGAGCAGCATGGTCTTGAGCGCGCGGCGCAGCGTCTCGGGATCGAGCTTGGGATTCCACGGGCCATGCGCCTTGCCCTTCATGTCCAGCACCCGGATCATCGAATTGGCGAGCTCCGCGGTGTCGCGCGGATGCACGGTGATGTCCGGGCGCGGCAGCGCGCCGGCTTCGGGGATTTCGATGCCCGAGAAATCGGGCTTGTCGCCGGGCCGGTGCTTGGGCTCGGGCACGCGCAGCGAAAGCGGCTTGCGGTTCTTCATGTTGTCCTGGGCGCCCTTGCTGGCTTGTTATACTGACGACAGGGCCGGGCGAGATATCCGCTTCCCGGAAAGCCCGTCAAGCAACAAAATTTCGCCGCCCTCGGGGACGCGATAGCCGCACGTTTCGTGCGGACGAACCCCGCCTTCGGATGGAATTGTGCTGGACCGGATAGGGGGCTAAACCGCGCCGATGCCCGCCCAGCGCCCGATCCTGCTCAGGCCGAAATCCGTCTGGACCGAAGGCCACGACCGGCCGCAGGAGGGTTGGCGCGTCCTGGTCGAGGCCAACCGCATCGCCGCGGCGGGTCCCAAGGTCGAGGCGGCGCAGGCCGAGACCATCGAGCTGCCCGGCCTGACGCTCCTGCCCGGGCTGATGGACCTGCATTCCCACCTGCTGCTGCATCCCTACAACGAAACGCCGTCGGACGATCAGATCCTGAAGGAGAGCGAGGCCTCCCGCGTGCTGCGCGCGGTGGGGCATGCGCGCGACACGCTGCGGGCGGGCTTCACGCTGCTGCGCGATCTCGGCACCGAAGGCGCGGGCTTCGCCGACGTCGACCTGAAGCGCGCCATCGAGGCAGGCCGCATCGAAGGCCCGCGCGTGCTGGCCGCCACGCGCGCCATCGTCGCCACGCATTGCTATGTGCCGGCGCGCCACAAATTCCGCCCTGATTGCTGCCTGCATATCGGCGCGGAGGAGGCGAGCGGCGCGGCGGAGATCGCCCGGGCGGTGCGCCACCAGGTCGCGCACGGCGCGGACTGGATCAAGGTCTATGCCGATTACCGCGTCGGCGACACCGGCGAGATCCGGCCGACCTTCTCGCAGGACGAGCTCGACGTGCTGGTCGAGACGGCGCACACGCTGGGCCGCCCGGTGGCGGCGCATGCGGCGCACGACACCGGCATGATGCGTGCGGCCAATGCCGGCGTCGACACCATCGAGCACGGCTTCGGCGGCACCCGCGCCACCTTCGCGCTGATGGCGAAGAAGAACATCCCGCTGCTGCCGACGCTGACCGTCGTCGAGGCGATCAGCGAATATTTCCTGGGCCACGTCCGCGGCGGCGCGCCCAGCGAACGCATGACGGAAGCGGCGCGGGGCTTTGCCCATGCGCGGGCGGAAGGCGTGACGATCGGCTGCGGCAGCGACGTGGGGCCGTTCCCGCATGGCGAGAACCATCGCGAGCTCGGCTGGATGGTGAAGCTGGGGATGACGCCCCTGGAAGCGCTCCGGGCGGCGACCACTGTCAACGCGCGGATCATCCGCCGCGAGACGGAACTCGGCGCCGTGAGCCCCGGATTCCTCGCGGACCTGATTGCGGTTGCCGGCGATCCCGTGCGAGACATCGCGGCGCTGGCGGACGTGCAATTCGTGATGAAGGACGGGCGCATCTTCCGCGCCCCGCAAACGGGACAATGATGGACACGCAGAAGCTCAAGGCCTTCGTCGACGGGATCTGGGACGATTCCGTCATCCCCACCATCACCGACTACATCCGCATCCCCAACAAGAGCCCTCATTTCGACGCCGATTGGGAAAAGCACGGCTACATGGCCGAGGCGGTGAAGCTGCTCGGCGGCTGGGCGAAGGAGCGGCTGGCCGCTTTCCCCGGCGCCACGCTGGAGGTCGTCCAGCTTCCCGGGCGCACGCCGCTGATCTTCATCGAGATCCCCGGGCAGAACGACGACACCGTCCTGCTTTACGGCCATCTCGACAAGCAGCCCGAGATGGTGGGCTGGGACGAAGGGCTCGGGCCGTGGACGCCGGTGCGCAAGGGCGACCGGCTCTACGGCCGCGGCGCCGCCGACGACGGCTATGCCATCTTCGCCGCGATCTCCGCGCTGCTCGCGCTCAAGGACCGCCAGGCGCCGCACGCGCGCTGCGTGATCCTCATCGAGGCCTGCGAGGAATCCGGCAGCCCCGACCTGCCCTATTACGTCGATCATCTCGCCCGACGCATCGGCGAGGTGTCGCTGGTGGTCTGCCTCGATTCCGGCTGCGGCGATTACGACCGGCTGTGGCTGACGACCAGCCTGCGCGGCATCGCCATGGGCAATCTCACGGTGCGCGTGCTGACCGAGGGCGTGCATTCGGGCGACGCCTCCGGCATCGTGCCCTCGTCGTTCCGCATCCTGCGCGCGGCGCTGACGCGGGTGGAGGACGAGACTTCCGGCGAGATCAGGCTGCCCGACCTCTTCGTGCAGGTGCCGGCCCAACGCATCGCGCAGGCGAAGGCGGCGGCCAAGGTGCTGGGCGACGCCGTCTATTCCAAGATGCCGTTCGCCGGCACGACGCGGCCGATGTCCGACGATCTGGCCGAACTGGTGCTGAACCGCACCTGGCGGCCGGCGCTGGCGGTGACGGGCATGGCGGGCTATCCCGAGCCGGTCAACGCCGGCAACGTGCTTCTGCCCTACTCCACCGCGAAGCTCTCGTTCCGCCTGCCGCCGACACTCGACGCCGACAAGGCGACGGCCCGGATCAAGGCGACGCTCGAAGCCGATCCGCCCTACGGCGCGGAGGTGAAATTCGAGGCCGAAGCCGGACAGGGCGGCTGGGACGCGCCGAAGCTGGCGCCGTGGCTGGAGAAATCCGTCGCCGCGGCGTCGCAGGACGCGTTCGGCGCCGCACCCGCTTATATGGGCGAAGGCGGAAGCATCCCCTTCATGGGCATGCTGGGCGCGAAATTCCCCGGCACGCAGTTCGTCGTCACCGGCGTGCTCGGCCCGCACTCCAACGCCCACGGCCCCAACGAATTCCTCGACATCCCGACGGGCAAGAAAGTGACGATGGCGGTGGCCCGCATCGTCGCCGATCACTTCGCGCGCTGAATTCGCCCCCGCTTGCCGGCGGGCCTTCAACCCGCGATTGTTTGCGTTCGCGCCGCGGCACGGGAAAACACAACCCAATGCTCTGTTCCGCGGCCAAGACCGCGTGGGGGCGGGGCGCGCGGCGTCCCGACAAGCGTCAATATTCGCGCAGCAATCGTCCAGAAATTGTCACGTTCGTTACTCGGCGGAAACTCGACGGCGAATCCTCGCGCGTGCAGATCGATTGCCGTGCAGTCTCCGCGCGCGGCCATGTCACGGATTTTATTTCCGCATGCGGACGATGTGCGGTGCAGCGCAGAATTTATGCATCCGTCACGTTCTGCGGATTGACTCCGAATTGTCGATTGGTTAAGAGCGTAACGTTCGTTCTTGGTGTGTGCGCTAAAAGGCGTTGGGGTCGTTCAGTCAATTCGGATCGTGATTTGGCCTTGACTGGCCCGGCTTCGCCCTATTCGCGCGAGTGCTTTGCGTTGCATTCACCAATACGCTGCCCTGGCCGGGCGGCGTCCAGAAACTGGTCCAGCCGGGGAGAAATACATGGCACAGCCCTATATCGGCGAAATCCGCATGTTCGCAGGCAACTTCGCGCCCGCGGGCTGGGCGTTCTGCGCCGGCCAGATCCTGCCGATCTCGGAGAACGATACGCTCTTCAACCTGATCGGCACGACCTATGGCGGCGATGGTCAGTCGACCTTCGCGCTGCCCGACCTGCGCGGCCGCGCGCCGATGCACGTGGGTAACGGAACGGTGCTGGCCCAGACCGGCGGCAGCGAGAGCGTGACGCTGAGCACCCAGCAGATCCCCTCCCACCAGCATCTGGTGATGGCGACGACCGGCGGACAGGCGCTCACGCCGCTGAACAATTCGCTCGCGGTGCCGTCGGGCGGGGTGCAGGGCATCATGACCTATGCGGCCGGCTCGCCGAACACGCCGCTGGTGTCGACCTCGGTCCTCAACGCTGGCGGCAGCCAGCCGCACGACAACATGCAGCCCTATCTCTGCGTGAGCTTCATCATCGCGCTCTACGGAGTCTACCCGACCCCGACCTAGGAACGATACGCCGGCAAACGCGCGCGTTCCCCGTCCTTGCAATGGAGCATTCGAAATGTCCGATCCTTTTGTCGCCGAGATCCGCATCTTCCCGTTCAACTTCCCGCCCAAGGGCTGGGCGTGGTGCAACGGCCAGCTTCTGCCGCTGTCGCAGAACACCGCGCTGTTCTCGCTTCTGGGCACGACCTATGGCGGCGACGGCAAGTCGAATTTCGCCCTGCCCAACCTCCAGGGCAGCACGCCCCTGTTCTGGGGCCAGGGACCGGGCCTGTCGCTTTACGACATCGGCCAGACGGGCGGCTCGGAAACCGTGACGCTGATCCAGAGCGAGCTGCCGTCGCACGGCCACACGCTCAACGCCCAGACCGCGGCCGGCACGACCTCGACCGCGACCAACAACACGCTCGCCGAAGGCCAGTGGAACAACGGCCAGGGCCAGAGCGGCGGCCTGCAGTACTACACGGCCACCGCCCCCAACACGAGCATGGGCCCCTTCGCCGATGCCCCGGCCGGCAGCAGCCTGCCGCACAACAACATGATGCCCTACCTCACCCTGTATTTCTGCATCGCCCTTCAGGGCGTCTATCCGCCGCGGACATGAGTTCGGTCGCGCAACCAAACGCCGGAAACGAGATCAAGGAGTAGATCAAGATGTCCACGCCGTTCCTGTCCGAGATCCGGATCATGTCGTTCAACTTCGCGCCCAAGGGCTGGACGCAGTGCAACGGCCAGCTCCTGCCGATCAACCAGAACCAGGCGCTGTTCTCGCTCCTGGGCACGACCTTCGGTGGCGACGGGCGAGTCAATTTCGCGCTTCCCGACCTGCGCGCCCGCATCCCGATCCATGTCGGCAGCGGCCACACATTGGGCGAGCGCGGCGGCGAGAGCGCGCACACGCTCAACATCGGCGAGATGGCCGCGCACAATCACACCATGCAGGCGGCGGCCGTGGATGCCGATGGCGGGCCTGCCGGCAAGACGCCGGGCAACACCAAGGCGCTGGCCCAGGCGCACGCCGCGGTCGGCGGCTCGAATCCGGTGCCGATCAATCTCTACGGCTCGGCCGGCGTCAGCCAGCCTTTCGCCCAGGGCACCATGGGCAACACCGGCGGCAGCCAGGCGCACGAAAACCAGCAGCCCTATCTGGTGCTGGAATACTGCATCGCGCTGCAGGGCATCTTCCCCTCGCAGACCTGAGCGCGCGGCACGCCGATCGCGAAGGGCCGCCCGATGAGGCGGCCCTTTTCGTTTGGCTCGCGCATCTTCTCCGGCCGCTCAGTTGAAGGCGGACTGATATTCCTGGCGGTCCGCGGCCTGGGTGTGGATCGGCGCGACATGGAGATTGAGCGTGGGGCCGCCTTCGAAGGCGCAATCGTAGATGCCGGGCGCCATGACCGCATCCCGGCTGCCGCGATAGATGATGAGAAACGGCGAGCGCTCGTAGCCGTCGGGCGGCGGCACGTCCTCGCCCTCGATGCGGTCGAGCGTGAGCGTGAACGGCGTGCCCACGATGCGCACGCTCTTGCCGACATGCGGCGCGAAATCGGAAATCTTCAGAAGCGGCATGGCCGATGCGTCCCAAAAAATAAAGAGCGCGCCATTTTCCCCATCGCCGCGCCGAAGGCAATTCGCTACGGCCAGGCAAGTTCGCGGTCGGCGTCGGTGCGCGCGACCTCACGCAAGCCGAGGCGCAGGTAGAAGCGCTCGGCGGCCGGGTTGGCCGCGCTGACCCTCAGATGCAGCGGCCGCCCCGCCCTCTCCGCCAGCGCCTTTAGCGCGCCCATGAGCGCGGCCCCCGCGCCCTTGCCGCGGACGTTCCCGGCCATGGCGATATCCACCAGCTCGAGCCGGCCCGGGCCCTCATGGAGCACCAGCCGGCCCACGGCCATGCCGTCCGCCTCCACGATGGCGCTCAGCGCGCCGGGATAGAGGCGGCCATAGCCGTCCGCCTGCGCGGCGAATTGCTGGCGCAGGATCTGCGTGCGCACGGGCTCGGGCAGCAGCGCGAATTGCGGACGGGAGTCGCGGAACAGGGTGAAGCGGAATTGCGCGTCGTCCGCCGTCTCGCGCCTGAGCGTGAGCGGCCCCAGCGCGGAAGCGATTTCGCCGGCCAGCAGGGCGTCTTGGATCGCGGACATGAATGCGGTTTTGGCGGAAGAACGACTTTGCCTAATATAGCGCGGATGGCTGGCACGTCGAACGCACGCGATTCGGAACAGGCGCTCGCCCTGGCGGAGGCCCTGTCCGGCCAGGGCCGCCACGCCGAGGCCGGGGCGCTGGTGCGGCGGGTGCTCGCCCTGGACCCGCGGTCGGGGCGCGCGCGGCATCTCAACGGCCTGGTGCTGGCCAGGACCGGGCGGTTCGCCCAGGCCGTGACCGAGCTGGAAGAGGCCATTGCCCTCGATCCCGGTTCCGCCGCCGCGCAGGGCGATCTCGGCAATGTGCTCTCCGCGCTGGGACGCACGCAGGAGGCCATCGCCCGCTTCGAGACGGCGCTGGCGATCGCGCCCGATCGCGCGGAGACCGAGAACGACCTCGGCGTGGCGCTGGCCTCGGCGGGGCGCGAGTTCGAGGCCGTGGCGCATTTCGAACGCGCCGCCACGCTCGCCCCGCGCTTTGCCCCGGCGCAGAAGAATCTCGCCAACGCCTACGCCGCCACCGGCCGCCACGAGCAGGCCGCCACCCATTTCGGCAAGCTGCTGGAGCTCGAGCCCGGGCTGGTGGCGGCCCATTGCGGGCTCGGCTACGCGCTGCAGATGTCCGACCGTCCGGACGAGGCGCTTGTGGCCTATGAGAACGCGCTGGCCCTCGATCCCCATTGCGCGGACGCCTATCGCGGGCGCGGCTTCTCGCGCCAGTCGCTGGGCGACCTCCAGGGCGCGCGCGCGGATTTCGAGACGGCGCTCGGGCTTGCGCCCGGCGTGCCGGCCCATCACCGCGCGCTCGCGGAATCGAAGACCTTCGGCCCGGACGATCCGCAGCTTGCGAAGATGCGGGCGCTGGCGGCGGGGATGGACGGCTTCGCGCGGACGCAGCAGATCGAGCTGCATTTCGCCCTGGCCAAGGCGGCGCAGGACCTCGGCCGTCAGGGGGAAGCGCTGGAACATCTGCTGGCGGGCAACGCACTCAAGCGGCGCAGCACCGAATACGACGAGGACGCCACGCTCACCATGTTCCGCCACATCGCGGAGGTGTTCAGCGCGGAACTGCTCGCCCACGCGCGGGGCGCCGGCGATCCCTCGGACCGGCCCGTGTTCATCCTGGGCATGCCGCGTTCCGGCTCGACGCTGGTGGAACAGATCCTGGCGAGCCACCCGAAGGTCTTCGGCGGCGGCGAGCTGCCCTATCTCAATTCCATCGCCAAATCCTTCCGCGGCGCGGATGTGCGCGCCTATTTCCCCGAAGTGGCCAAGCACCTTTCGCCGGCGCGATGGCGCGAGCTGGGCGGCGGTTATCTCGAAAAGCTCGACGCGCGGGCGCCCGCGGGTTTCGCGCGCGTCACCGACAAGATGCCGGCCAATTTCCGCTACATCGGCCTGATCCGCATGGCGCTGCCGAACGCGCGGATCGTCCACACGCTGCGCGATCCGGTGGACACCTGCATGTCCTGCTTCGGAAAGCTCTTTGCCGGCTCGCAGCCCTACGCCTACGACCTCGGCGAGCTGGGCCGCTATTACCGCGCCTACCGAAGGCTGATGGATCATTGGCGCAGCGCGCTACCCCGGGGTGCGATGTTGGAAATACGCTACGAGGACCTGGTCGGCGACCTGGAGACCGGCGCGCGGCGGATCGTCGAGTATTGCGGGCTGGAATGGGACCCGCGCTGCCTGAATTTCCACGAAACGGCGCGCCCGGTGCGCACCGCCAGTGTGACCCAGGTGCGACAACCCATATATGGCGCCGCGATAGGGCGCTGGAAACCTTATGAAATGATGCTCCGCCCGCTGATGGACGAATTAAGCATAGAGAAAATGTAGTTCCGGTTGCGCCGGGGGTTGGCGCTGTCATTTTGGCGTGCCTATACTAGGCTATTGAAAGGTCTCTCTTTCTCGTCTGTGGCGGGAGGGGTTGGATGATCTTACGGCGCGCGTTCCGCGCGTGGTGCTGGGGAGGTTCGAGATGAGCGTATCACGGCGTTTGGGCGCAACCCTTACGGGCGACTCCGCGATCGATCCGTCGGCGGCGATGGCCGCGGCGCACGAATCGCTGGTTCAGTCCCACGGGCCGGTCGAGATCCTCCCCGTCTTCGGGCGCGACGGCGACGGCGCCTCGAAAGCCGGCGTCAACGTGATGGGCACGTCCGGCCTTCCCAATCTCTCCCACGTCATGGACAATTGGACCGAGGGCCATCCGGCGCAGGCGAGCCACGCCCAGCTGCCGCTCGACCGCCTGGCCGCAACCGGCGATCACACGCTCTCCAAGGCCACCGTCTCCGGCACCTCCCACACCACCCAGGCTCCCAGCGCCTACACCAGCTACACCATCGACAGCGCTTCGCATGCGGGCGCGTGGACTGGCGGCGACGGCGCGGTGCTGAATTCGGTGGGCTTCGACCACGGCCTGGTTTCGCAGAATTTCCAGCTCGGCGCGCTCCAGCACGACATCGCGGGGCTGAGCCACGGCACGCTGCCCGGACTGACGCCGCATCTTACCGACGCGCCGGCCGACAGCGGGGCCGCCGCCCCGCTCGATCCGGAGCTCTGGATCACCGGATTCTCGGGCTCCACCGAGAACCTGCTCATCCACGCCGACGACACCGGCACGCACACCGCCTCCTCGACCGGCACGCTCTACACGCCCGACTCCGCCAACGAGCCGACGTTCGCGAGCGAGGCCCGCGTCTTCGCCTTCGACCCGCAGGACAACACCTACGTCATCGTCACCGAGAACGCCGGCGCCGACCCGACCAAGATCTGGGTGGGAACGCTATCGTCCGTCCTCGCCAATCCCACGGCCACGCCCACCTTCACCACGGTGTTCACCGACACCAGCAATGGCGGCGCGGGCTGGGTGGCCGCCGGCCTCGCGCTGGACGAGGACAACGACGAAATCTACTTCGTCGATCACCAGTCGCTGGAGAAGGTGAGCTATAGCGGCTCGGGCCTGACGGTTCTGGGCACTTCGTCGTCCCTGTCGGACAGCGGCAACGGCGTGTTCATGGACGGCCTGGCGCTCGACCTGCCGCATCACGTCGCCTATTTCCAGAGCGACACCACCCATTCCACCAGCACGACCCACGGCGCGCCGATCAGCACGGTCAACACCAACGCGATCTGGGAATCGTCCAGCCTGACGAACAGCTCCGGCGCCGGCTCGATCACCTTCTCCAAGCTGACCGACGTTCCGGTCGCGGACGGCGTGGTCTCCAACGGCACCGGCGTGCAGGGCATCACGGTCGACACCTCGACGGGCCTGATCTACTTCACCACGCAGAAGGTGACCTATTTCAACGGCTCCGCGTTCGTCACCAGCAATGCCGGCGTCTACATCTACAATCCCACCGGCAGCACGGTCAGCGGCGTCGCCTCCCACGCGTTCAAGGCGGTCTGGACGCAAGGCGCCGGCGGCGGGCCGACCGGCACGCTGGAGAGCATCCACCTCGACCCCGCGACGGGCGAATACTACGTCACCGTCAACGGCTCGGGCGCCAATGACGGCATCTATGTCGGCAGCATGTCGGCCGGCGGCTCGACGCCGCCCACCCTGTTCCTCCAGGCGCCCAGCTACACCCATGGCGGCCAGCCGATCGCCTCGGACTTCGCCGTCGACGACGCGCCCACCATGGGCTCGGTGACCGGCACGGGGACCGAAGCCATCCAGGGCGGCAGCGCCGTCACGCTGCTGACGGCGACCGGCGCGGACGCCGACACCGACAACGACAAGAGCTATGGCCTCACCGTCAATATCACCAACGCCCAGACCGGCGACAACCTCTTCGTCAACGGCACGCAGAGCGCCTCGCAGGACAGCGGCAAGATCACCGTGTCGTGGGATTCCTCGACCCACACCCTGACGCTGCGCGGCACCGACAGCTTCGCGGAATACCAGACGCTGCTCAGCGAAATCACCTTCCAGGATTCCGGAACCGACAACACCTCCGGCAGCCACCCCACGCGCACCATCCAGTACTCCTATTTCGACGGCCTGCTGTCGTCGAACACCCAATCGACCGTGCTCGACATCGACCGCGCGCCGACCCTCGGCGCCGACAGCTATGCCGTCCTGGAAGCGAACTCGGTCTCGGGCACGTCGGGCACCGGCGGCACGGGTGTCCTGGGCAACGACAGCGACCTCGACGGCGACTCGCTCACGGTCACCGCCGTGAACGGCTCGGCCGGCAACGTCGCCTCGGTTATCGACGGCACCTATGGCCAGCTGCAGCTCTTCAGCGACGGCCATTTCAGCTACAACGCCAACAAGACCTCCGCCATCGACAGCGCGGCGAACGGCTCGCACCCGACCGACACCTTCACCTACACGGTGTCGGACGGGATCACGACGACCACCCAGACGGTCACCTTCACCATCGACCGGCCGCCGACGCTGACCGCCGACAGCTACGGCGTGGTGGAAGCGAACTCGGCGACCGGCACCTCGGGCACCGGCGGCACGGGCGTACTGGGCAACGACAGCGACAAGGACGGCGACTCGCTCACGGTCACCGCCGTGAACGGCTCGGGCGCCAATCTCGGTTCGGCCACCTTCCAGGGCACCTATGGCCATTTCGACCTGGCCGCGGACGGCAGCTTCACCTACGCGGCCGACAACACCACCGCCATCGACTCCGGAGCCACGGGCTCGCACCTGACCGACACCTTCACCTACACCGTGTCGGACAGCCATGGCGGCTCGACCACCCAGACGGTCACCTTCACCATCGACCGCCCGCCGACGCTGATCGCCGACAGCTACGCCGTGGTGGAAGCGAACGCGGCGACCGGCACCGCGGGCACCGGCGGCACGGGCGTCCTGGGCAACGATTCCGACAGGGACGGCGACTCGCTCGCGGTCACCGCCGTGAACGGCTCGGGCGCCAATCTCGGCTCGGCCACCTTCCAGGGCACTTATGGCCATTTCGACCTGGCCGCGGACGGCAGCTTCACCTACGCGGCCGACAACACCTCGGCCATCGACAGCGCCGCGACGGGCTCGCACCTGACCGACACCTTCACCTACACCGTGTCGGACGGGCACAACGGCTCGACCACCCAGACGGTCACCTTCACCATCGACCGGCCGCCGACGGTCGTCACCCAGAACGACAACGTGGCGGAGAACGCCACCACCACCGGCACCGGCGGCACGGCCGGCACCGGCGCGCTTGCCGGCGACAGCGACCGGGACGGCGACGCCATCCAGGCCACCAAGCTCGACGGCAACACCATCAACGACACGCTGTCGAATTTCGCGGGCACCTACGGCCACCTCACCATCGCCAATGACGGCTCCTACAGCTACTCCGCCGACAACACCTCGGCGATCGACGCGGCGCCGGACGGCTCGCATCCCGTCGACACCTTCACCGTCACGGTCGATGACGGCCATGGCGGCACCACGGCGGAGACGCTGAACTTCTCCATCGACCGGCCGGCCATCGCGGTGGCGGATTCCATCACGACGACGGAGAACTCGACCGTCACCGCCTCGACCATGAACACGGGCGTCCTCGGCAACGACTTCGATCCGGACACCGGCACCAACGCCGGCCTCGCGGTCACGAAGGTGCAGGGGTCGGCCGCCAATGTCGGCACCCAGTACACCTTCGCCGACGGCTCGTTCATCACCGTCAATTCCGACGGCACCTACACCTACGACCCGAACCACGCGTGGGACTTCCTGCCGGACTTCAATACCTCCGGTGATCCCCAGACCGGCACCGAGACCTTCAGCTACACCATCACCGGCGGAGCGACCGTCAACGTGACGATCACGATCCAGGGCGTCGATTCCAACGACATCCTGATCGGCACCTCCGGCAACGACACCTACAATGGCGGCATCGGCGACGATCAGTTCAAGATGCAGGGCGGCGGCGATCCCGCGCTCGGCGGCGGCAACGACAATGTCAGCGGCGGCTCCGGCGACGATACGTTCTATTTCGGCTCCACCCTGACCGCGGCCGACACCATCAACGGCGGCACCGGCACCGACACGCTGGTGCTGGGCGACGCCAACTACACCGGCGGCAACGCCCTGGTGCTGGGCGCCTCGACGCTCACCAGCGTGGAGCAGATCAACCTGCACAACGGTTACAGCTACGACATCACCTCCAACGACGCCAACGTCGCTGCCGGCGCCACGCTCACCGTCAACGCCGCCTCGCTGGGCGCGGGCGACACGCTCACCTTCAACGGCGGCGCGGAGACCGACGGCCATTTCCTGTTCCTGGACGGCGCCAGCAACGACGTGCTCACCGGCGGAAGCCAGCACGACATGTTCAAGCTGATCCGCGGCGGCAACGACACGGTCCACGGCGGCGGCGGCAACGACCTCATCGTCATGGACGGCACGCTCACCGCCGCCGACCAGATCGACGGCGGCTCGGGCAACGACCAGCTCCAGCTCTCCGGCGATTATTCATCCGGCATCACGCTGGGCGCCACCACGCTTACCAGCATCGAGACGGTCCGTTTCGCGCCGGGCTACGATTACAACCTGACCACAAACGACGGCAACGTCGCCGCCGGCCAGGTGATGTACATCAACGCGGGCGCGCTGGGCGCGGGCGACACGCTCACCTTCAACGGCGCCGCGGAGACCGACGGAAGCTTCTCGTTCCTGGGCGGCGCCGGCAACGACGTGCTGACCGGCGGCGCGGGCAACGACATCTTCAACCTGCAGAACGGCGGCAACGACACCGCGCATGGCGGCGGCGGGAACGACCTGTTCTCCTTCAACGGCGCCTTCACCGCCGGCGACACCATCGACGGCGGCACCGGCAACGACACCATCGCCCTCGACGGCGACTACTCCGCGGGGCTCACGCTCGGATCCACCACCATCGCCAACATCCACCGCTTCGCCTTCACCGACGGCTTCGACTACAACATCACGCTCAACGCCGCCAATGCCGCGGCCACGGACGTGATGACGGTGGACGCGACGGGCCTGACCATCGGCGCCAACGGCGTCACCTTCGACGCCTCCGCGGTCACCGACGGGGCGCGCTTCGTCATGAACGGCGGCGCGGGCGCCGACAGCTTCATCGGCGGCGCCAGCGACGACGTCCTCAATGGCGGTGACGGCAACGATTCGCTCACCGGCGGTCTCGGCCGCGACGTCATGTCCGGCGGGGCGGGGAGCGATACTTTCAACTTCGCCGGCGCCTCCGACTCCACCGGCGCCAACCACGACGTGGTGACGGATTTCGACTTCTCCGCCGACCACGTCCACATCACCGGCGCCACCATCAACGCCATCGACACCGCCGTGACGACCGGTGCGCTCGGCCCGGCGAATTTCGACGCCAACCTCGCCAGCGACGTGGGCGCAGGCCAGCTCGCGGCGCACGATGCGGTGCTGTTCACCGCCGACTCCGGCAAACTCGCGGGCCACACGTTCCTCATCGTCGATCTCAACGGCGTCGCCGGCTATCAGGGCGGCCAGGATCTCGTCATCGAGGTCACCGGCGGCACGAACTTCGCCAGCCTATCGACCTCGACCTTCACCTGAGGCGAATCGTCGTTCCCGACGCGGTGGGCGCCCCAAAAAGGGCGCCCGTTCGCTTTCAGGGTCCGCGGCGCCAGGGCACGCGCCGAAGCACCTGCCACGTGGCCGGCGCATCGAGCGCCAGATGGAAGACCGCCAGCATCGCCGCCAGATCCGGGAAGTAGAGATAGCGGTAGTCGCAGGCGATCGAGATCACGAAGAAGCTCGCCGTGACCACGAACGCCGCCACGAGCATGCCCGCCACCGCGATGTCCTCCGGCCGCCGGCGCCTGACGAGCACATAAAGCGCCACCAGCGACAACAGCGCGAAGAAAGCATGCGACAGCACCGGCGTGCCGACGTACAGCCTGCCGTAACGGTCCAGCGCCTCGTCGCGATCGTCGTAGCGCTCCTTGAGGCCGAGCTCCGCCAGCACCGCTGGCGGCCCGTCGACGCCGACTTCGTAGGGCAGGCAGCGCTCCAAATCCGGCGTGAGAAACACCCAGCGGAACACATCCGCCCGCACGCGCAGGTACAGCCCCGGCCGGGTGAGCAGAAGCGTGCGCCATTGCGCCGCCATGATCTCCGGATCGGCGTCGTCCAGCGCGGATTGCAGCGCCGGGGTGTTGCCGAGATAGTCGTTGCGCTCGGGAGACCACACGCGCACGCCGACCGTGCGGATGATCTTTTCCAGGCTTTCGTCGTCCTCACGCACTTGTGTGAGGGGGAAGGACGGGTCTTTCGCCACCGCGCCGATGACGTCGTAGGTCTGGAGCAATTGCAGCTGCACCTGCGGGCCCGACGTGCCCACGCTGCGGGTGTCGAGCGCCGCATGCCCGCCCAGCGTGACGGCCGCGCCCGCCGCCAGCGCGCCAAGGCCATAGATCGCCGCCGCGCGCCAAATGCGGCGTTCCGCGCGCATGGCCGCAATCGCCGCCAGCGTGCCCGCGCCCGTCACCGCGACGAGGATTCCGTTCTGCCGCGCCAGCGCCGCCAGCGCGAAAAAGACCAGCGCGCCCCCGATCAGGCCGAAGCGCGGCCCCGGCCGCGCCCACAACGCCGCCGCCCCCGCCAGGCAGACAAAACCCCCGCAGGCGGCGTTGGCGAACAGCACGTCCTTCCAGACGGTGGCCTGGTAGATCAGCACCTGGGGCGTGGCGATCCACAGCGCGGCCACCAGGGCCCCCGCCCAATGGGGCCGGGGCCGGAGCAGCAGAAGCCCCGCCAGGGCCCCGAAAAAGAGCAGCATGTCCGCCGCGACGAAGAGGCCCGTGCCCCGCACCACGGCGTCGCCAAGGCCCAGCAGCCACGACATGACGGCGGGATGCCAGTTGGCATAGGCCCCCCGGCGGCCCTCCATCAGCTGGATCACGGAATCGTAGGACATGTGGCCGGGCAGGCCCACCGCCAAACAAAGGACAAAACCCGCCCCTATGACCGCGGCCGCCCAAAGCCCAGCAAGGACATTCCTATTGACCAATGACCGCTCCGGCCGCATCCCGTCCCCCGTTCCGATGGGATAGAGTAAGCGCTTCGGCGCCCGCGAAAAATCCATGAGCAACAAACCCATCTTCTTCGACCTGACCGGACGCCGGGCCGCCCGGGTGTCGCTGATCGCCTGGGCCGTGGTGGCGGTGAGCGCCATCCTGGGCGCGGCCTTCGTGGCAAGCCTGGTCATGGCGCCGCAGGTGGCCAAGCTGCACCTGCCCGGCACGCTGACGGCCGTGCAGCTCGAGCGGAAGGCCGTGGCACCCGGGCTGTTGCGCTCCGCGGGCGATCTTGCCGCTGCCGCCCGGCTCAAGCGCGAGCAGCGGGCCATCCTGCGCTGGCAGAAGGCCGAGCGTGGCCGCCACACGCCCGTGCCGCGGGGAATCCTAGCGCCCCAGCAGGGCCGGCCGCTTGCCATCGCCTTCTTCCCCAGCTGGGACGTGCTGGCGCCGGACTCGCTCAAAGCCGCCCTCCCCGCGCTCGACTGGGTGATGCCGACCTGGTTCAACCTGGCCGGTCCCAACCTCGACTTGCGGGACAGCTTCAACCCCGCGATCTACGGCTATATCCGCCGCAACAAGCCCAGCGTCGCCATCGTGCCGACGATCCAGAACGCGGCGGGCGGAAAATGGGACGGGCCGGGGCTGGCCAAGCTCCTGGCCGACCCGGCGCGGCGCCATGGGCTCGAGGCCCAGCTCGTCCAGCTCGTGGGCAGCCACAAGCTCCAGGGCGTGACCGTCGATTTCGAGACCCTGCCGAATTCCGCGCACCCAAACCTCGGTCTCTTCCTGAGGGAGCTGACGGCATCGTTCCGCCCGCGCGGCTGGATCGTGGTGTGCGCCGCGGAATTCGACGACGACGACTGGCCCTTCGCGCAATACGCCAAGCTCGTCGATTACACGGTGCTGATGGCCTATGACGAGCACTACCTGACCAGCGCACCCGGCAGCATCGCGGGCGAAAGCTGGTACGAGGACCTCCTCGACAAGCGCATGCGCGTCCTGCCGCCCAACCGCACGCTGATCGCGCTGGGCAGCTACGGATACGATTGGGCGGGCCACGACCCGGCCGATCCCGTGGCCTATCAGGAGGCCATCGTGGCGGCCAACGACGCGGGCGCGCAGGTGGTGTTCGACGACGCCACCAACAATCCGCACTTCTCCTATCTCGACGACGACAACACCCGCCATGAGGTGTGGTTTCTGGACGGCGTGACGGCCTTCAACGAGATCCACGCCGCCGATCCCTACCGCCCGGCGGGCTACGCGATCTGGCGGCTGGGTTCGGAGGATCCCTCGGTGTGGTCGGTGATGGGCCGGCCCTATGGCGCGGAGCCGCCGGCCGCGCTGCATACCATCTCCACCGTCGAGGACATCGACTACGAGGGCGCGGGCGAGATGCTGCGCGTGGACGCGCTGCCGGAGACGGGCGAGCGCAGCTTCGAGATCGACAGGCAGACCGGCGACATCGACGACGAGACCTATGTGAAGCTGCCGACCGGCTTCGTCATCCGCCAGTACGGCGCCTCCGGCAAAGTGGTGGCGCTGACCTTCGACGACGGCCCGGATCCCGAATGGACGCCGCAGATCCTGGATATCCTGAAGGCCAGGCACGTGCCCGCGACCTTCTTCGACATCGGCGCCAACGCCGAGTCCAATCCCGGCCTGGTGCAGGAGGAGATCGCGGATGGCAACGAGGTGGGCAGCCACACCTTCACCCACCCCAACCTCGCCGACGTCACGCCCGAGGCCGTGCGCATCGAGCTCAACGCCACCCAGCGGCTGTTCGAGGCGCTGACGGGCCATTCGCTGCGCCTGTTCCGCCCGCCCTATCTGGGCGACGCGGAGCCGACCGACGGGGACGAAATCCTGCCGGTCAAGGAGGCGCAGGATCTGGGCTATCTCACCGTGGGCGAGCACGTCGATCCGGTCGACTGGGCGCTGCCCGGCGTGGACGCGATCGTGAACCGCACGCTCGACCAGATCCACCGTTCGCGTCCGGACATGCCGCGCAACATCGTGCTCCTGCACGACGCCGGCGGCGACCGCTCGCAGACCGTGGCGGCGCTGCCCATCATCATCGACAGGCTTCGCGCCGAGGGCTACCGCTTCGTGCCGGTGTCGTCGCTGGCGGGGCTCACGCCCGCGCAGGCCATGCCGCCCCTGCCGCCGACGGTGGCGCTGCTCACCGACCGGGTGGTGTTCCTCACGCTCTCCGCGGCGGGGCACTTCCTCTACTATTGCTTCCTCGCGGCCATCTGGCTGGGCGTGTCGCGGCTGTTCTTCCTGATCGGGCTGAGCCTGTGGGGCCGGCGCAAGGAGCTTGCGGAATTCCAGCCGCCGCCGGGCGAGGAGTCTGCCCTCGTCAGCGTCATCATCCCGGCCTTCAACGAGGAGGCGGTGATCGCCTCCACGGTCCGTGGGATCCTTGCCAGCACCTACAAGAACCTCGAGATCATCGTCATCGACGACGGCTCGAAGGACGGCACGCTTTCGGTGCTGGAGCGCGAATTCGGCGGCAATGCGCGCGTGCACACCTTCGGCATCCCCAATGGCGGCAAGGCGAATGCCCTCAATGTCGGGTTGGGCCATGCAAGCGGCGAGGTGGTGGTGGCGCTGGACGCCGATACCCAGTTCGAGGCCGACACCATCGCGCGGCTGGTGCGCTGGTTCGCCAACCAGGACGTGGGCGCGGTGGCCGGCAACGCAAAGGTCGGCAACCGCATCAACATGATCACGCGCTGGCAGGCGCTGGAATACATCGTGGCGCAGAACCTGGAGCGCCGCGCGCTGGCCGCGCTGGGCACGCTCACGGTGGTCCCGGGCGCGGTCGGCGCCTGGCGCAAGAGCGTGCTGGTGGAGCTGGGCGGCTTCCCCGCCGACACCATGGCCGAGGACCAGGACCTCACCATCGCCATCCAGCGCCAGGGCTATGCCGTGGGCTTCGACGCCTCCGCCGTGGCGTGGACGGAAGCGCCGTCGAGCGTGCGCGGCCTGGCCAAGCAGCGCTTCCGCTGGGCCTACGGCACGCTGCAATGCCTGTGGAAATACCGCGGCATGATGTTCCGCCCGCGCTTCGGCGCGCTGGGGCTGATCGCGCTGCCGCAGGTGTGGATGTTCCAGATCCTGCTCACCGCGCTGGCGCCGGTGGCGGACCTGCTGCTGATCTGGCAGCTCGTCTGGCAGGGCCTCGCCTATCTGGAGCACGGCGCGGAGTTTTCCGGCGGCGACCTCTACACCGTGGGCATCTACTACATCGTCTTCGTGCTGGTCGATCTTCTGGCGGCCATCTTCGGCTTCCTGATGGAGCGCCGGGAAGAATGGAAGCTCCTGCTCTGGCTGGTGCTGCAGCGCTTCGGCTACCGGCAGATCATGTACTACGTGGTGGTACGCTCGATCTGGACGGCGATCCGCGGCGCGGTGGTCGGCTGGGGCAAGCTCGAGCGGACCGCCACGGTCAAGCTCGGCCGCGCGCAGGAAAGCCGCTGACGGCGGGCCTTGGCTGCGTCCAATACACCGCTCGTCACCCCTGGTGAGGATCGCCCGCAGCCGCCGGCGATCCGAGGGAAACCAATCCCGGCACCGGACGACAGGCCGAACAGGAACGGGCCTCCACCCCGGAGGTGAAGGCCCGTGTCCCGATCGCCGTCCGGCCCCGTGCCGCGCGCTTCGCGCGGCGCGGGATCAGAGGATGAAGTCGCTGGCGACGAGGGCCGTCGAGGAGTGGACGGTGATGAAGAAGTCCGCCACGCCGTCGCCGTTCACGTCGCCACGCACCGAATAGGTGTCGGTGCCGACGTTCAGCACGATGAGCTGGCCGGCATGGTGCGTGAATCCGCCGCTTACCAGCGTGAAGGCGTCGTCCGAGCCGCCGGTGATGGCGTCGATCGCGCTCAGGTCGATCACGTCGCCATCGGCATGGCTGAAGTCCATGATCTTGTCGGCGGCACCGCCGGCGGAATCGGCGATCGAGGTGAAGACGAAATGGTCCGCGCCCAGGCCGCCATAGAGCGTGTCGGAGCCCAGCCCGCCGGTCAGCACGTCGTTGCCCGCGCCGCCGATCAGCGTGTTGTTGCCGCTGTCGCCGGTAAGCACGTCGTTGAAATTCGAGCCCGTGACGTTCTCGATGCTGGTGAGCAGGTCGGTGCCCGCGCCGCCGACGGCCGTGCCGGAGGCGAGGTTGACGGTGACGGAAGACGTCGCGTCGGAATAGAGCGCGGTGTCGTTGCCGGTGCCGCCGTTCAGCGTGTCGTTGCCGAGCCCGCCGTCCAGCGTATCGTTGCCGGCCTCGCCGAAGAGCACGTCGTCGCCGCCCTGGCCGTTCAGGATCTGGCTGCCGTTGCGGCCGTCGATGAGGTCGGTGGCGCCGGTGCCGTTGACGGTGACCACGTCGTTGGTGGCCAGCTGCACCGTGCCGAGTGCGTTGTATTGCGCCAGGCTGAAGGTGATGGCGTTGTCGCTGGCGTCGATCACGTCGATGCCCGCGGCGGCCAGCGCGCCGATCTTGGTGGCCGTGAGCGCGGCGATGTCCGCGCCGGTGTCGGACAGCGTCACGGTGTCGGCCGGCGTCAGCGTGATGTGATGCAGCGCGTTGTACTGCGCCACGCTGAGCGACAGCGCGTTATCCGTGGCGTCGAACTTGTCGATGCCGGCCGCGCTCAGCGCCGTGATCTGGCTGGCGCTCAGCGCCCCGATCACGGCCCCGGTGTCGGCGAGCGTGACGGTGTCGCCGCCGGTCAGCACTACCGTGCCCAGCGCGTTGTACTGCGCCATGCTGATGGTGAGCACGTTGTCGCTGGCGTCTATGCGGTCGATGCCGCCCGCCGCCAGCGCGCCGATCTGGCCGACGGTCAGCGCACCCAGTGTCGCGCCCGTGTCCTTGAGGACGTCGGTGTCCGTCATGGTCAGGGTCGTCGCGCCGAGCGCCTGGTACTGCGCCACGGTCAGGTTCATGGAATTGTTGGTGGCGTCGATGACGTCGATGCCGTTGGCCGCCAGCTGGCCGAACTGCGCCGCGGACAGGGCCGAGATGTGACCCCCGGTGTCGGCCAGCGTGACGGTGTCGCTCGCGGTCAGCTGGGTGGAGCCGAGCGCGGTGTAGTCGCTCACCACCAACGACAGCACGTTGTCGCTGGCATCGATGATGTCCACGCCGTGGGCGGCAAGGAGCCCGAACTGGGCGGGAGACAGCGCGGCGATGTTGGCGCCGGTGTCGAGCAGGGTGACGGTGTTGGCGGTGGCGAAGCTTTCCGTGCTGCCCACGACCGCGCCGACCTGGGCCTTGCTCATGCTGAGCGTGCCGCCGGTGGCGCTGACGATGTCCACGCCCTGCGTCGCGTAGCCCGAAAGCTGCGTGGAGGTGAGGGCCTGGATGTTGCCCGCGGTGTCCGACATCGTGACGGTGTCGGCCTGCGTGAGCGCCACGCCCGCGGTCGACAGCGCGTTGAGCTGGCTGATCGAGAAGGTGACCGCATTGTCCGTGGCGTGGATGGCGTCGACATTGTTGGCCGCGAGCGCGGTAAGCTGGCCGGCGGTGAGCGCCGCGAGATTGGCGCCGGTATCGGCGAGCGTCACGTAGTCGCCGGCGGTCAGCGAGATCGAGGCGCCGATGATGGCGTTATATTGCGCGGTGGTGATGGTCAGCGCGTCGTCGCTGGCGTCGAGCTTAACGCTGGCCGCGCCGTCGCCGCCCAGCGCGGTGAAGTCGGCCGCGCTGATGCCCGCGATATTGGCGCCGGTGTCCGCCACGGTGACGGCGTCGGTTCCGTCGAAGCTGACGGTGCCCGCGCCGGTCTGGTGGAGGATGGCGGTCGCCTGCGCCGCGGTCAGCGATAGCGCGTTGCCGGTCGCGTCGATATGGGTGATCCCGGTGCCCGTGAGCGCGCCGAGCTGGGTGGAGGAGAGCGTGGCGATGTCCGCCCCGGTGTCGACCAGCGTGGCGGTGCCGCCGACGACGGTGAAGGCGCCGAGCGCGGTGTAATCCGCCACGCTGAGCTGCAGCGTGCCGGAGGTGATGTCGATGATGTCGACGCCGTGGGACGCCAGCTCGCCATACTCGGTCGCGGTGAGCAGGCCGATATTGGCGGCCGTGTCGGCCAGCGTGACGGCGTTGGGCCCGTCGAACGAGGCACCGCCGTCGATCACCGCGGCCACCTGGCTCTCGTTGAGCGCCAGGATGCCGCTGTTGGAGTGGAACACATCCACGCCCTGCGTGATGTAGGCGGTGAAGTTGGCGGCCGTGAAGCCTTCGTAGCCCGCCTCGCTGTTGTTCATGGTGACGGTGTCGCCCGCCGTCAGCGCGATGCTGCCGGAATTGAACGCGTCGACCTGCGCCTTGCTGAAGGTGACGGCGTCGTCGGATGCGTCGACCGCCGTGAAGCCCGCCGCGTGCAACATGCCGATCTGGCCGGTGGTCAGCGTGGCCAGGTTGGCGCCGGTGTCGACCACGTAGCCGATCAGGGTGGCCGGCGACGGATAGGACGCCACCACGATGCCGTCGGCGAGGATCGCCGCCGTCTGCGCCACCGTGAACTGGAGGACGCTGGCGTTCTGGCTGTCGAGGATGGTGTTCACCCCGGCGGCGTGGAAATTGCCGATCTGGGTGACGGTGAGCGACTGGTCGTTGGCCGCCGTGTCGAACACCGTGACCGTGCCGAGGGCGGAATCCGCCGTGATGCCCGACCCCAGCGCGCTCCACTGCGCCACCGACCACTGGAAGCCCTTCACGCCGTCCGTCGAATGCAGATGGCTGACGTGCTGGTCGTCCAGATTGGCGATGTCGGCGGTCGACATGGAGAAGAAGGCGAGGAAGCCGTCGGAGAGCGTGTTGGTGTCGCCGGCCGAAAGCGCGACGCTGCCGAGCGCGTGGAACTGGCCGACGGTCAGCGTCAGCATGTTGTCGCTGGTGTCGATCGCGTCCACGCCGGCCGCCGCGAGCTCGCCGATCTGCGTGGCGCTGAGCGCCGCGACGTCCGCGCCGGTGTCCACCAGCGTGACGGTATTGGCGCTGTCGAAGGCGGTGGACGAGCCGAGCAGCGGCGTCACCTGCGACACCGACACGTTCAGCGTGCCGCCGGTCGCATGGATGACGTCGACGTTGTTGCTCACCAGGGCCGAGAAGCCGGTGTTGTCGAGGGCCTCGATGTTGGCCTCGCTGTCGGAGACCGTGACGAGGTCGCCGGCGGCCAGCGTGACCACGCCCAGCGCCTGGAACTGCGCCACGGTGATCGTCAGCACGTCGTTGGTGGAATCGATGTGGTCGATGCCGTTGGCGGCGAGGTTGCCGATCTGGCCGGCGGTGAGCGCGGCGATGTTGGCGCCGGTGTCGGCGAGCGTGGCGTTGTCGCTCGAGTCGATGGTGACGGAGGCCGTCACCGCGGCGTTGTACTGCGCCACGCTGAAGCTGACCGCGCCGCTGGCGATGAGGTCGACCCCGGCGGCGCCCAGCGCGCCGAGCGCGGTGATCTCCGCCGCCGTCAGGCTGCCGATATTGGCGCCGGTGTCGTCGACATAGAAGGTGTCGGTCGCGGCGACGCCGAGATGGCCGCCGCCCGTCTGGTGCAGCAGGGCCTCGGTCTGGGCGTAGCTGAAGGTGAAGTTGTGCTCGCCCGCCAGCGACTGCAGCTGGTCGATGCCGTTGGCCGACAGGCCCTGGATGACGCTCGCGGCCAGGTTCGTGAGCGCGCCGTTGTCGTCGTGCAGCGTGACGGTGTCCGCGGCGGCGAGCGTGACGGCGCCGAGCGCCTGGTACTGCGCGACGGTCAGGTTCAGCGTGTCGTCCGAGGCATCGATCTTGTCGACGCCCGCCGCGGCGAGCTCGCCGATCTGCGCGGCGCTGAGGGCGGCGATATTGGCGCCGGTATCGGCCAGGGTGACGGTGTCGCTGGCGAAGAACACCGCGCCCGTGCCCAGCACAGCCGCCACCTGCGCCGCGGTCATGCTCATATGGCCGCTGTTGGCGTGGATGATGTCGATGCCGCGGGCGATGGCGGCGGTGATCTGCGCCGCGCTCATGCCCTCGATATTGGCCTCGGTGTCCTGCAGCGTGATGATGTCGTTCGCCGCGAGCGACAGCGACGGCGAGATGCCTTCGACCTTGGCGACGGTCAGCGTGTAGGCGTCGTCGGTCGCGTCGACGATGTCGATGCCCTTGGCGGCCAGCGCGTTGAACTGGCCGACGGTGAGCGCGGAGATATGCGCGCCGGTGTCGGTCAGCGTGACGGTGTCGGAGGATTTGAGGCTCACCGTGCCCAGCGAGTTGAACTGGGCAGCCGTGAGCGTGAGCACGTTGTCGCTGGCGTCGAGAATGTCCACGCCCTTCGAGGCCAGCGTCGAGAAGTTCAGCGTCTCGAGGTTGGCGCCGGTGTCCAGCAGCGTGATGGTGTCCGACCCCGTGAGGGTGACAGTGCCGAGCGCGCTGAATTGCGCGACCGAGAGCGACAGCACGTTGTTGGTGGCGTCGATCTTGTCGATGCCGTTGCCCGCGAGCTGGCCGAACTGGGTGGCGGTGAGCGCGGCGATGTTGGCGCCGATATCGGCCAGGGTGACGGTGTCGCCGGCGGTGAGATGAACGGCGCCCAGCGAATTGTACTGCGACACCGAGATGCTGAGCACGTTGTCCGTCGCGTCCAGCACGTCCACGCCCTTGGCGGCCAGCTGCGAGAAGTCCAGCGTCTGCAGGTTCGCGCCGGTGTCGGCCAGCGTGACGGTGTCGTTGCCGGTGAGCGCCACCGTGCCGAGCGCGCCGTACTGCGCGACCGTGAGCGTCAGCACGTTGTCGTTGGCGTTGATGGCGTCGATGCCGTGCGCGCCGAGCTGGCCGATCTGCACGGCCGTGAGGCTTGCCAGGTTCGCGCCGGTGTCGAACAGCGTGACGGTGCTGGCGGCCGAGAAGGCCACCGTGCCGAGCGAGAGGTAGCGCGCGACGCTGAGCGAGAACGGGCCGCTGGTGATGTCGAGGATGTCGACGTTCTTGCCAGCCAGGGTCGCGAAGTTCAGCGCGCCGATGTTGGAGACCGCGTCGGAGACGGTGACGGTGTCGCCGGCCGTCAGCGTCACGGTGCCGAGGGCGGAGAACTGTGCCGCCGTGATGGTGAGCGTGTTGTCCGTGGCATCCAGCGTGTCGACATTGGCGCCCGCCAGCGCGCCGAAATCGAGCGTGGCGAGATTCGCGCCGGTGTCGGCCAGCGTGACGGTGTCGCCCGCCGTGAACGCCACGGCGCCGAGCGCGTTGTATTGCGCGACCGAGAAGCTGACCGCGTCGTCCGTCGCGTCGATCGCGCTGAACCCCGTGGAAGCCAGGTTCTGGATCTGCGTGACGGTCAGCGCGTCGATGTTGGTCGAGGTGTCGGAGACGACGCCGCCATCCTGCGTGAGCACGACATAGCCTTCGAAGGCGACCGCCTCGGCGGCCGTGAAGTCCAGCGTCGAGCCGCCGGAGGTGGTGGTGATCTCGTCCACGCCCTGGGCGATGTAGTTGGTGAAGTCGCTGGCCGTGTCCGCCTGGATGTTGGTGGCGCTGTCGGCGAGGATGAAGTGGCCGCCGGACGCCGTGATCACCTCCAGCGTGTTGTCGCTGAGCTGCGCCGAGGTCCAGCTGATGTCACCGGACGACACGACGATAGCGGTAAAGCCGGCACTCGCGAGCGAGCCGATGTCGGACGCGCTGAGGCCAGAGATGTCGGCGCCGGTGTCGCTGACCGTGACGGTGGTGTTCGCCACCACGATATCGTTGGAGATGATGTGGTCCGCCTGCGCGGCCGTGAAGTGCAGGACGTTGGCCACGTCCGTGGAATGGAAGTGGTTGGCGCCGATGCCCGCGTAATTGTCGATCTGCGACGTGGTCAGCGATTCGATGTTCGCTTCGGTGTCGGCCAGAGTGACAGTCCCGGTGGAGGTGACCGAGAGACCCGAGGCCGCCGCGAACTGCGCCTCGCTCCACGTCACGTCGCCGGTGGCGCTGACGGTGGTGATGTTGTCGCTCGCGAGCTGGCCGATTTCCGTGGTCGTCAGTGCGATGATGTTCGCGCCGGTATCGGTAAGCTGGGCTGCGTTGGTGAGCGTCAGCGCACCCGAATGCAGCGCGGTCTTGACCGCTTCGAAATCGGCGATGCTCATCTGCAGTGTGCCGCCGGTCGCGGTAACGGCGTCGACGAAGCCGGTGACGAGCTCTCCCCATTGGGTGGCCGTCAGCGCGCCGATCGCGGTCGCGGTGTCGGCCAGCGCGACGGTGTCGGCCGGCGCGAAATAGGCGCCGTTGTCGATCACGGCGGTGACCTGCGCGGCCGAGAGGTTCAGCGCCGAGGTGTCGCTGGCGCTGAACGCGTTCACGCCCTCAGTGATGTAGCCTTCGAGCTGGGTCGCCGTGAGGCCTTCGATCGTGGTTTCGGCATCGTAGAACAGGATGACGGCGGAGGTGGGCGTGAAGTTGATGTCCGCCGAGGCGAGCGCATCGAGCTGCGCCTTCGTCAGGAGCGCCGTCTGGCCGTCGCTCACCTCCCAATGGTCGATCTGGCCGGACATGGCCGCGATGTCGCCCGTGGTCTCGTCGGAGAGAAAGGCGGCGGCGTCGTCGAGCGTGACGTCGTTGGCCGAATCGATGGCGATGGCGGCGGTCTGCAGCCCGTTCCACTGGTCGATGTCGAGCGTCGCCGTGCCGCCGGTGATGGAGATCGTGTCGATGTTGTAGCCGCCGAGGCCCGCGAAGAACGTGCCGTCATGGGTGCCGCCGAAGGTGTCGCTCTGCGAGCCCGTCAGGGTGACGGTGTTGCCCGCGGTGAAGGACAGGCCCGAACCCAGGATCGCCGAGAACTCGTCCCAGGTGACGGTGAGGCTGCCGGTGGTGGAATCGACGACGTCCACACCGGCGGCGGCCATCGCGGTGTAACCGTCGGTGCCCAGCGCCTCGAGGTTGGTTTCGGTATCGGAGACGGTGAAGGTGTTTCCGGCGGCGACGTGGACGGTGCCGAGCGCGTCGAATTGCGCGGCGTCGAAGGTGATGGAGCCGTCGTTGGCGAAGAGCGAATCGACGCCCGCGCCGGCGAGCTGGCCGATCTGCGCCGCCGTCAGCGCGTCGATATGCGCGCCGGTGTCGGAGATGGTGACGGTGTCGCCGGACGCCGCGGACAGCGCGGTGCCGAGGAAGCCGGTGACCTGGTTGACGGTGAGGTTCATCACCCCGTTGGAGGAGGCGAGCTCGGTCGCGCCCTGGGCGGCCAGGGCCGCGAGGTCGGCGTGCGTGAGCCCCTGGATGTGGGCCTGGCTGTCGAACACGACCAGCTCGGCGGTGCTGTTGCCGGCGCCGAGCGCGATCGACACGTCGCCGGGCAGCGCCTGCCATTGCGCGATCGACCAGTCGAGATCGCCGCCGGAGGCGACGACGAGATGATCGACGAGGTTCGTTTCGAACGCGGAAATGTCGCTGGTGAGCAGCGCCTCGAGATCCGACGCCGAGGCGGTGACGCTGACGTCGTCGCCGGCCGTGAGCGTGACCACGCCCGCGATGTCATCGTACTGGTCGAGCGTGATCGTCAGCATGTCGTCGCTGGCGTCGATGCTGTCGACGTTGACGCCGGCCAGGCCGGAGAAATCGAGCGCCGCGATATGGGCGCCGGTGTCGGAGATGGTGACCGTGTCGGTGGATTCGAAGACCGCGCCGCTGCCCAGCACCTGGTTGAGTTCCGCCGCGGTGACGGACAGCGTGCCGCCCGTGGCGTGGAGCGTGTCGACGCCGTCGGTGGACAGTTCGGTGCCGGCGCTGGCGCCGTCGAGGAAGCTGTCGATGTTGGCGGCCGTGTCGGCGATCGTGACGGCATCCGCGCCGGTCAGCGTCGTGGTGCCCAGGCCGCCGAACTGGGCGGCCGTGATGGTGAGCGTGTCGTCGGTGGAGTCGATCGAGTCGATGCCGTGCGCGGCAAAGATCGAGAAGTCGCTCACGCCCTCGATGTTCGAGGCCGTGTCGACCACGGTGACATGGGTGCCGTCGCTGAAGGCCGAGCCGCCCATCGCCTGGGTGTTGGCGACCGTCCAGGTCACCAGCGTGTCGTCGCCGGCGGGCGATTCTTCCCAGGTCTGCGCGCCCTCGGCGACGAAATGGGCGACCTGGGTGGCGGTGACGGCGGAGAGATTGGCCGCGCTGTCGAACACGAAGTTCTGGCCGGCGATGTGCGCGGAGTTATCAATGGTGAGATTGGTGGCGAGCGCGTTCCACTGCGCCACGTTCCAGATCACCTCGTTGAAGCCGTCGGTGTCGAGCAGGTGATCGACGTGGTTGGTGCCGAAGCCCGCGATCTCGGTGGTGGAGAGATTGTCGAGATTGCCGGTGACGGTGACGTCGTCGCCCGCCGTGAGCGCGACGACGCCCGCGATGTCTTCGTACTGGCTGAGCGAGATCGAGAGCGTGTCGTCGCTGGCGTCGATGGTGTCGACGCCGATGGCTTGCAGGCCGCCAAGCTGGGTGGCGGTGAGCGCGGCGATGTTCGCTCCGGTATCGTAGAGGGCGATGGAGTCGCTGGCCTGGAACACCGTGGGCGTGCCCTCGAGCACGGCGACGGACTGGGCATCGTAGTTGCCCGTGCCGCCGACGGTGATCAGGGTGTTGACGTCGTCGGTGATCAGGTTGGCATGCATGCCCGTGACATGCAGCATGGTGTTGATGTCGGTGTCGGAGTCCGTGATGGAGACGTCGTCCGCCGCGGTCAGATGCGTGCCGGCCGCGAGGATGGCCAGATACTGCGCCGCGCCGTCGTTCTCGCCGCCGTCGTCGAAATTGATGACGTCATCGGTGGCGTCGATATAGTCCACGCCCGTGGAAAGCGCGGTCTGCAGCACGGACGGCACATTGAGCGCGATGTCGCTGCCGGTGGACGCCCAGGTGACGACGTCGGAGGCGAGGAAATGGGCGTCGCCGCCGCCATGGGCGTCGGAATAGAACGCCGAGAGCTGGCTGGTGGTGACGGTGAGCGAACCGCTCAGCGAATGGATCACGTCGATGCCGCGCCCGAACATGCCCGTGAGCGTGGCGCCGGAGAGGGCCTGCAGCGTCGTCTGCGTGTCGGCGATCGTGACGACGTCGGCGGCGGTCAGATGCACGTTGGTCGTCAGGGCATTGAACTGCGTGACCGAGATCGTGAACGCGTCGTCGGTGGCGTCGATCGTGTCCACGCCATGGGTGTTGAAGGTCGAGAAATCCGCGACAGCGGAAATGTTGGCGCCGGTGTCGGCCAGCGTGACGTTGCTCGCCCCGGTGAAGTGGACGCTGCCGAGATCGGTCAGGTTCTGGACCGTCACGTCGATCGCGCTGGTGGCGTCCAGGAAGTCGATATTGTAGCCGGCCAGGCTGGAATAGCTCAGGGCGCCGAGATTGGCCGCGGTGTCGGAAATCGTGACGCTGTCGGCGGCGGCGAAGACCGCGCCGGTGCCGGCAACGTTGAGGAATGCGGCCGCATCGATCGTCAGGGTCCCGCCGGTGGCATGGATCGTGTCCACGCCGTTGGCGAGCAGGGCGGTGCTGGCCGTGCCGCCGTCGAGGTAGGTGACGAGGTTGCTCGCGGTGTCGGCGAGCGTGAGGGCGTCGCCGTGGGCGTCATGCACCGTGCCGAGCGCGGAGAGCTGGGCGACGCTGAGGGTCAGCATGTCGTCGCTGGCGTCGATGGAATCGAAACCGGCCGCGGCGAGCTCGCCGATCTGCGTCGCCGACATGCCGGCGATGTTGGCGCCGGTATCGGCCAGTGTGCCGGTGTCGCCGGACGCGATGGCGAGCCCGGTGCCGAGGAAGCCTTCGGCCTGGCTCACGGAGAGATTGAGCGTGCCCTCCGTGGGGTCGAGCACCTGCGCGCCGCTGGTGGCGAGCGCGCCGAGATCGGTGCCGGTGAGCGCCTCGATGTTGGCTTCGCTGTCGGAGACGACGAGCGAGCCACCCGCGTCGCTGACCGAGACGGTGGCGGGCAGCGCCTGCCATTGCGCCACGCTCCAGTCGAGATCGCCGCCCGAGGTGACGACGAGGTGGTCGATGAGGTTGTCGTCGAGGGTGGCGATGTTGACGGCCGTGATGTTCTCGAAGTCCGACGCCGCGGCGGCGAGCGTGACGTCGTCGGCGGCAGTCAGCACGACGCCGGCGACGTACAACTCATTGTACTGGTCGATGGTGATCGTCAGCGTGTCGTCGGTGGCGTCGATGACGTCGACGCCCGAGCCGTTCAGCGCGGTAAAGTCGAGCGCTTCGATGTTGGCGCTGGTGTCGGCCAGGGTGACGGAATCGCCCGCCAGGAACACCGCGCCGGCCCCGTGCACGGCCGTGAACGCCGCGGCGTCGACGGAGATGCTGCCGCCGGTGGCGTGGATGGTGTCGACGCCGTTGGCCGACAGCGCCGTCTGCGTGCCGGCGGTGTCGAGATAGGTGTTCAGGTTCGCCGCCGTATCGGCCAGCGTGATGGCGTCGGCGCCGGTCAGGTGCGTGGTGCCGAGGCCGGAGAATTGCGCCACCGTCAGCGACAGTGTGTTGTCCGACGACTTGATGGTGTCGACGCCATGGGTCGCGAAGGTCGTGAAATCGGAGACCGCCTGGATGTCCGCCGCGGTGTCGGTCAGCGTGACGCTGCTGGCGGCGGTGAAATGCACCGCGCCGAGATCGGTGACGTTCTGGACGGTGAGGGTGGTGTAGGCGTTGGTCGAATTCAGGAAATCGACGTTCTTGCCGGCCAGCGTCGAGAAGGTCAGGCCGTTCAGATGCGCCGCGGAATCGGAGATGGTGACGGTGTCCGCCGCCGTCAGCGCGACGCTGCCGAGCTCGCCGAACTGGGTGGCGTTGATCGTCAGCGTGTTGTTGGAGGCGTCGATGGTGTCGACGCCGTGCGTGCCGAAGGTCGTGAAGTTGGCGACGGCGGCGATGTGCGCCCCGGTGTCGGAGAGCGTGACGGCGCTGGCGGCGGTGAACACCACGGCGCCGAGATTGGTGATGTCGTTGACGGTGACGCTGATCGCCGTGGTCGCGTCCAGGAAGTCGACGCCGGCGGCGGCCAGCGTGCCGTAATTCGGGCCGACGACGATGTTGGCGGCGGTGTCGGAGATGGTGACGGTGTCGGCGCCGGTGAGCGTCGTCGTGCCGAGCGCCTGGAACTGCGCCTCGGAGATCGTCAGCGTGTCGTCGCTGGCGTCGAGCACGTCGACGCCATGCGCGGCGAAGGTCGAGAAATCGGACACGGCGGCGATGTCGGCGCCGGTGTCGGTCAGCGTGACGGCGCTGGCGCCGGTGAAGACGACCGCGCCGAGCGCGGTGAGCTGCGCGACGGTCAGCGTGGTGTAGGCGGTGGTGGCGTCCAGCTGGTCGACATTGGCGGCGGCGAGCGTCGAGAAATCGAGGGTCGCGAGATTGGCGGCGGTGTCGGAAAGCGTGACGGTGTCGCCGGCGGCGAGCGCGATGCTGGCGCCTTCGACGGCGTTGAACTGGTCGACGCTGAGCGTCAGCGTGTCGTCGGTGGCGTCGAAGGCGTCGACGTTCACGAGATTGCCGATGTCGGTGGCGGTCAGCGCGGCGAGATTGGCGCCGGTGTCGGCGAGCGTGACGGTGTCGGCGGCGGTGAGCGCGATGTCCTGGATGACGGTCTCGTTGTACTGCGCGACGGTGAAGCTGATGGCATTGTCGGTGGCGTCGAAAATGTCGATCCCGCCCGCACCCAACGTATCGATGTCGCCGGTGGTCAGCGCGGAGATCGCCGCGCCGGTGTCGGCAAGCGTGACGATGTCCGAGGGGGTGAGCGTGACGCTGCCCAGCGCGTCGAACTGGGCCAAATCGATCGTCAACACGTCATCGGTGGCGTCGATATGATCGATGCCGTTGCCCGCAAGATTGCCGATGTCGGTGGCCGACAGGGTCTCGAGGTTTGTGCTGGTGTCGGCGAGGGTGACGTCGTCGCCGGCGGTGAGCGTGACGCTGCCCAGCGCCTGGTACTGCGCGACGCTGAGCGCCAGCACGTCGTCGGTCGCGTCGAGATGGTCGACGCCCAGAAGGCCCAGCGAGGAGATCTCGCCCGCGCTCATCGCCGCCAGGTTGGCGCCGCTGTCGGCGAGGGTGAAGTCGGTCGAGGCGTCGACGCTGATGGCGCCCAGCGCTTCGAACTGGGCGACGGTGAAATCGAGGGTGCTGTCGGTCGGGTTGATCGCGGCCAGGCCCTTCTCGGCCAGCGCGGCGATCTCGGTGGGGGTGAGCAGCGCGATGTTGGCGCCGGTGTCGGCGAGCAGCGCGAAGGTGTCGGGATCGATCGCGACCGTGCCGTCGGCCAGGTGCGCGAACTGGGCTTCGTCCCAGCTCAGCACGCCGTCGGTAGCGTCGATGAAGTCGACATTGTTGGTCGACAGCCCGTCGATCTGCGCCGTCGTCAGATTGTCCAGCACCGACGAATCGTCGGCCAGCGTGACGTTGTCGCCCGCATCGTACGGACCGTTCAGCGTCGTGTCCGTCGTGTATTGTGCGAAATCGACCGTGATGTCCGACATTTGCGCTACTCCCTTTCGGCGGTCCGACAGCCGCGCGCCAAATTCCGTTCGCCGGCTATACGCAGCCGGCGCCTCCGCCCTTTTCAGGGCACTCTGACAAGGATGTGTTGAGCTTTATCAACACCCAGCCCGATTCACACTCCGCGCGAGATGCCCGTATCGGCAACGGCACCAGCCTGCGAAGACGTCAAAAAAAAGCGGTTCAGATACCTCATACGAGCGGCCGCCCTGCCCGATCACACAGCCGCATCAAGCCCCGATACCTGAATCCGTTCGCGGGGCAAGCTATCGGTTCGAAGGTTAATAAGCAAGGCGAGACCCCCGGAAATGGGCCGCAGGGATGTTAAGCTATTGTTAAAGATTCACAGAGGCTTAGGTGTTTAAGCTCACGCGTAAACCAGTGCGTCCCAGCGGCGGATTCGGAAGGACAGTTTTCGCGCTTTGCGCGGCATTTTAGGTGATTACTCATCCCTTTCCGGAATATCAGAGTTGAGAGTTGCGCTGTTCTTTGCCGGTAAGGGTTCCTTTTCCTGATTTGCACTATGGGAAGGTGCCGGCGGCGGGGCCCCGATCCCTGATCGGCCGGCCTCGATTGCCCGCCCGATTGACAGGATGGGCGAACGACGCGAGAGCCGGTCCATGGCCGTCTACACCGACGTCTCCTTCGACGATCTCGACGCGCTGCTCGCGCTCTATGACGTGGGCCGGCCGCTGAGCTTCAAGGGCATCGCGGAGGGCGTGGAGAACTCCAACTTCCATCTCAGGACGGACCGGGGTGCCTTCATCCTCACGCTCTACGAGAAGCGGGTGCAGGAGGTCGACCTTCCCTATTTCCTTGGACTGCTTGATCATTTGGCCTTTCGCGGCGTGCCCTGCCCAACGCCGGTGCGCAGCCGCCAGGGCCGGCTCTGGACCCATGTGAACGGCAGGCCCGCTGCCCTCCTCACCTGGCTGGACGGGTTGTCGCTGCTGCGTCCGGGAACGGCGGAGTGCGCGGCGGCGGGCGAGGCCTGTGCGACGCTCCATGGGGCGGGACGCGACTTCATTTTCGCCCGCCCCAACGCGCTGGGCCTGGAGGGCTGGCGCAAGCTCGCCGCGGCGACGGCGGCCGAGGCCGACAAGGTCCAGCCGGGCCTCGCCGCATTGATCGGGGGCTCCCTTGCCGGGCTGGAGCGCGAATGGCCGCAACACCTGCCCGCCGGGGTGATCCATGCCGATCTCTTTCCCGACAATGTCCTGTTCATGGATGGCCAGGTTTCCGGCCTCATCGACTTCTATTTCGCCTGCAACGACACCTATGCCTATGACCTGGCGGTGATGCTCAACGCGTGGTGCTTCGAGAGCGACGGCGCCTACAACCTCACCAAGGGCCAGGCGCTCCTTGGTGGCTACGGGCGCAGGCGCGGGCTGACGGCGGCGGAGCGCGCAGCGTTCCCGGTGCTGGCGCGGGGTGCGGCGCTGCGCTTCCTTCTGACCCGCCTCTACGACTGGCTGCACCCCGACAGGCAGGCGCTCGTCAGGCCCAAGGATCCGCGCGATTTCGCGCGCCGCCTGCGCTTTCATCTGCAAGCCGCCAATGCGGCGGCCTACGGTTTCTGAACGCGCGCGCGGATGTAGTCGCGCACGGCCGAGGTGTCCGGCGGAAGAACGTCGAAGCGTTCGCGCCTGACGAACACTTCGCGCAGGCGGCCCGGCATTTCCGGCGCGACGCCGCAGGCTTTCTCGACCGCGCCGGGAAACTTCGCCGGATGCGCGGTCGAGAGCACGACGACCGGCGCCTCCGTATCCAGCCGGTCCGCCGCCGCCCACGCCACCGCGGTGTGCGGATCGATCAACCTTCCGTGCCGCCTGTGGACGCGCGCGATCACGTCCAGCGTTTCAGAATCGCCCACGGCATGCGCGGAATAGCGCGCGCGCAGATTTCCAAGAACACGCGCGGGCACGACCAGCCGGCGCGTGCGAGCGAATGCCGCCATCGCGGCCGAGGTCCAATCCGCGTCACGGCCGCTCGCCTCGAACAGCGCACGCTCGAAATTGCTGGCGACCTGGATGTCCATGGAAGGGCTCAGGGTGAGCCGCGCCTCTCCCGGCTCGTAAACCCCCGTGTCCAGCGCGCGCGCCAGGATGTCGTTGGCGTTCGTCGCCACGACCAGGCCCTTGGCGGCGAGGCCCATGCGCATGGCGGCCTCGCCCGCGAACACGTCGCCGAAATTGCCCGTTGGTACGACGAAGACGGGCGGCGCTTTCAGATGCGCGGCGGCCGTGAAGTAGTAGACGATCTGGGCAGCGATGCGGGCGAAGTTGATGGAATTGACCGCCGTAAGCGCGGTCTCCGCGACGAACGCAGCGTCCGCGAACAGCGCCTTCACGATGGACTGGCCGTCGTCGAACGTGCCTTCCAGGGCGATATTGTGGACGTTGGCGAAGTCCGCCGTGGTCATCTGGCGGCGCTGGACCTCGCTGATGCGGCCCTTGGGATGCAGCACGAAGAGATCGACCTGCGCCAATCCGCCGAACGCCGCGATGGCGGCCGAGCCCGTGTCACCCGATGTGGCGGCAAGGATCGTGGCGCGGCCGCCGCGCGCCGCCAGCGCGCGCGCGAACATCCGCGCCAGCACCTGCATGGCGATGTCCTTGAAGGCGAAGGTGGGGCCGTGGAACAGCTCGAGCAGGTAACGACCGTTCCCGAACTCGACGAGCGGCGCGATGGCGGGATCGCCGAAGCCGGCATACGCTGCGCCAATATCCGCGCGCAGATTGTCCGTATCGGCGAACAGCGACAGCACGGCATGCGCGGCGTCCGCGTAGCTTTTGCCCGCGACGCCGCCGGGGCGCGGCCAGGCTTCCGGCATGGCGAGCCCGCCGTCGCTTGCGAGGCCGCGGAGCAGGCTATCGCAAAACGGGCTGGGCGGCGCCTTCCCCCGCGTGCTGACGTAGCGCATCAGCCGAGCTGGTCCACATCGCGCACCGCGCCGCGCGCGGCGCTGGTGGTGAGTGCGGCATAGGCCTGCAGGGCGGGCGAGACCTTGCGCGCGCGGTTGGCGGGCTTCCAGCGGACGCCGAATTTCGCGACGAGCGCGGCCCGGCGTGCGTCGAGCGCTTTCTCATCCACCGCGAGGCGCATGCTGCGCGCGGGGATGTCGATGTCGATGCGGTCGCCGGTCTCGACCAGCGCGATGGCGCCGCCCTCGGCGGCTTCCGGCGAGACGTGGCCGATGGAGAGGCCGGAGGTTCCGCCGGAGAAGCGGCCGTCGGTGACGAGCGCGCAGGCCTTGCCGAGGCCTTTCGACTTCAGGTAGCTCGTGGGATAGAGCATCTCCTGCATTCCCGGCCCGCCCTTGGGGCCCTCGAAGCGGATCACCACGACCTCGCCCGCCTTCACCGTGCCGTCGAGGATACCCTGCACCGCGGCGTCCTGGCTTTCGAACACCCGCGCCGGGCCGGAGAATCTGAGCAGGCTCTCGTCCACGCCCGCGGTCTTCACGATGGCACCTTCCGGCGCGAGGTTGCCGGTCAGGACCGCGAGCCCGCCGTCCCGGCTGAAGGCGTTCTCCACCGAGCGGATCACGCCGGCCTTGCGGTCGAGGTCGAGCTCGCCGTAGCGCCGATCCTGGCTGAACGCGGTTTGCGTGGGGATGCCGCCGGGCGCGGCGCGATAGAAGGCGTGGACGTCGCCGTCGTCGGTGCGGCGCACGTCCCATTTCGCCAGCGCCTGGGTGAGCGAGGCGGCATGGACGCTCGGCACGTCGCGATGCAGGAGCCCGGCGCGGTCGAGCTCGCCCAGGATCGCCATGATGCCGCCGGCGCGGTGGACGTCTTCCATGTGGACGTCGGCTTTCGACGGCGCCACCTTGCACAGGACCGGCACCCGGCGCGACAGCCGGTCGATGTCGGCCATGGTGAAATCGACGCCGGCCTCGTGCGCGGCGGCGAGCAGGTGCAGCACCGTGTTGGTCGAGCCGCCCATGGCGATGTCGAGCGACATGGCGTTCTCGAAGGCGGCGAAGCTCGCGATGCCGCGCGGCAGGGCGCTGGCGTCGTCGTGCTCGTACCAGCGCCGGGCGAGCGCGACGACGCGGCGGCCGGCCTCGAGGAACAGCGCCTTGCGGTCGGCATGGGTCGCCAGCATCGAGCCGTTGCCCGGCAGCGACAGGCCGAGCGCCTCGGTGAGGCAGTTCATCGAATTGGCGGTGAACATGCCCGAGCACGAGCCGCAAGTTGGGCAGGCCGAGCGCTCGATCACCGTCACCTCGGCGTCGCTCATCGTCTCGTCGGCGGCGGCGACCATGGCGTCGATCAGATCGACGGCCACGGTCTTCTCCTTCATCGTCACCTTGCCCGCCTCCATCGGCCCGCCGGAGACGAAGACGGTGGGGACGTTGAGGCGCAAGGCCGCCATCAGCATGCCGGGCGTGATCTTGTCGCAATTGGAGATGCAGACCAGCGCGTCGGCGCAATGGGCGTTGACCATGTACTCGACGCTGTCGGCGATCAGCTCGCGCGACGGCAGGCTGTAGAGCATGCCGTCATGGCCCATGGCGATGCCGTCGTCGACGGCGATGGTGTCGAACTCCTTGGCGACGCCGCCCGCCTTCTCGATCTCGCGCGCGACCAGCTGGCCCAGGTCCTTGAGGTGGACGTGGCCGGGCACGAACTGGGTGAAGGAATTGGCGACGGCGACGATGGGCTTGCCGAAATCGGAATCCTTCATGCCCGTGGCGCGCCACAGTCCGCGGGCGCCGGCCATGTTGCGGCCGTGGGTGGAGGTGCGGGAGCGCAGCTGGGGCATGGCACATCGTTCCTGGCGCCGCCCTCACGCCGAGCACGCGGATGACGCCAAGCCCGCCTGCTCAGTACACGAACAATCTGCCCAAATATCGGGCAGAGACCCGTTCGACGAAGAAAATTTCATGTCATGAATGATTTTCGCAATCCTACTTTACGTTCGCTTAAACCTATGTTCCTATGAATGCGCAAGTTCAATCCGCGCGAGCTTACGCACGTGACGCAGGGCCGTAACACCGTTGCGCATTCCGAGGCGGGCCTCAGGGCCAGCCCGAAGGCGCTCGGCCTGCTTCTTCTCGTACTCCTTATTGAGGACTCGCGGAGCGGGAACGGAGCGGCTTAGCCAAAGAAACGGCCAGAGATCGCGAAATCCGAAACCCCGCTCCCAAGAGCGGGGTTTTTTGTTGCGCGTTCTCCGGCCCCACCGGAGATCGAAATGCGTGTCTATACCAATGACGATGTGAACCCCAAGGCGCTCGCGGGCACCCGTGTGGCCGTGATCGGCTATGGCAGCCAGGGCCGGGCGCACGCGCAGAACCTGCGCGACAGCGGCACCGACGTGATCGTCGGCGTGCGCAAGGGCGGCAAGGGCTGGGACAAGGCGCAGGCCGACGGGTTGCGCACCGCCGAGCCGCGCGACGCCGCCGACGGCGCGGGCATCGTCGCCATCCTCACTCCCGACATGACGCATGACGCGATCTGGCGCGACGCGGTGGAGCCTGCCATCGCGGACAACGCCGCCATCCTCTTCGCGCACGGCTTTTCCGTCCACTACGGACGCGTCAAGCCGCGCAAGACCGTCGACGTCGTGCTGGTCGCGCCCAAGGGACCGGGCGACCTGGTGCGGCGGGAATACATGCGCGGGCGCGGCGTGCCATGCCTGTTCGCGGTCCAGCAGGATTCCAGCGGCAATGCCCGCGACCGCGCCATGGGCTATGCCCGCGGCATCGGCGGCACCCTGGGCGGCTGCATCGAGACGACGTTCGCGGAGGAGACCGAGACCGATCTGTTCGGCGAGCAGTCCGTGCTCTGCGGCGGCGTCAGCGAGCTCGTTCTGGCGGGCTACGAGACGCTGGTGGAGGCCGGCTACAAGCCGGAGGTCGCCTATTTCGAGTGCCTGCACGAGCTCAAGCTGATCGTCGACCTGCTGCACGAAGGCGGCCTTGCCAAGATGCACCAGTTCGTGTCGGAGACCGCCAAATACGGCGATCTCGTCTCGGGCCCGCGCGTCGTCAATGCCGAGACCAGGCAGCGCATGAAGGAGGTCCTGGACGACATCCAGTCCGGTGCCTTCGCGCGCGACTGGATCCTGGAGAACCAGGCCGGGCGGCCGCGCTACGAGGCGCTGCTCAAGAAGGACCTCGAGCATCCCATCGAACAGGTCGGCCGCGACCTGCGCGCGCGCATGTCGTGGCTGAACCCGCCGACCAATGCCGGATGAGATGACCATGTCCGGCGTCAACCCCGCCTCCATCGCCAGAGAAGCGGCCGGCACCGCCGCGCCGACCGGCGCGCGCCTGCTCGTCTCCGCGCTGGAAGAGGCAGGCGCCACCACCGTGTTCGGCTATCCCGGCGGCGCGATCATGCCGGTCTACGACGCGCTGACCGGATCGAGCCTGCGCCACATCCTGGTGCGGCACGAGCAGGGTGCGGCGTTCGCGGCCGACGGCTGGGCGCGCGCGACCGGCCAGCCGGGCGTGTGCCTGGCGACGTCCGGCCCCGGCGCCACCAACCTCATCACCGGCATCGCCAATGCGGCGATGGATTCGGTGCCGATGGTGGCCATCACCGGGCAGGTTCCGACCGGGCTGATGGGCACCGACGCGTTCCAGGAAGTCGACATCCTGGGCATGACGCTGCCGATCGTGAAGCACTCCTGGCTGGTGCGCGATCCGGGCGACGTGCCGGCGGTCGTGGCCGAAGCCTTTCATGTCGCATCGAGCGGGCGGCCCGGCCCGGTGCTGATCGACCTGCCCAAGGACGTGGCGGCGGGCGTCGCCACGCGCGTCAAGGCCTTCCACGCGCCCAACTGGGACGGCGACGGCGAGGATGCCAACGCCATCGCCCATGCGGGTGCGCTGATCGAAGCCGCCGAACGGCCCCTGCTCTACATCGGCGGCGGCGTGGGCATCGCCAAAGCCGTGCCGGCCCTGCGCGCCTTCGCCCGGCGCACCGGCATTCCCGCGGTGGCGACGCTGAAGGGGCTGGGAGCGCTGCCGACGGACAGCCCCCAATTCCTGGGCATGCTCGGCATGCACGGCACCCGCGCGGCCAACATGGCGGTGCAGGACTGCGATCTGCTGATCGCGGTGGGCGCGCGGTTCGACGACCGCGCCACCGGCAAGCTCGCGAGCTTCGCGCCGCATGCCCGGGTGATCCACATCGACGCGGATGCGGCCGAGATCGGCAAGCTGCGCGCCGCCGAGGTGGCTATCTCCTGCGACATGAGCCGCGCGCTGAACGCGTTGCGCCCCGTGCGCATGGACATCGCCGACTGGCGCGCCCGCACCGTGAGCGCGCGCACGCGGTTCGCTTTCGATTACGACGCGCCCGGCCACGGCGTCTACGCCCCTGCCATGCTGAGGGCGCTGTCCGTGGCGGCGGGCGACGATTTCGTGGCGGCGTGCGACGTGGGCCAGCACCAGATGTGGGCCGCGCAGCATTGCCGCTTTGCCGATCCGTCGGCCCATCTCACCTCCGGCGGGCTGGGCGCGATGGGCTACGGCATCCCGGCGGGCATGGCGGCGAAACTGGCGCGGCCGGACGCGCAGGTCGTCGCCATCACGGGCGACGGCTCGATCATGATGAACATCCAGGAGCTGGCGACGCTGAAGCGCTACAACATCGCGCTCAAGATCCTGCTGCTCGACAATTCCTCCCTCGGCCTGGTGCGCCAGTGGCAGGAACTCTTCTACGACCGCAATTACAGCGAGATCGATCTTTCCGACAACCCCGACTTCGTCGAGGTGGCGAAAGCCTTCGGCATCGAGGCCTTCCGCGTGGAGCGGCGCGACCAGCAGGACGCGGCTGTCCGGCGGCTGCTCGCGGCGCCCGGCCCTTGCCTCGCCCATGTCGTCATCGATCCCCTCGAAAACGTCTGGCCGCTGGTGCCGCCGGGCAAGGCCAATCACGAAATGATGGAGAAGAGACCATGAAGACCATTCACATCGAACTCGACCGCGCCGAAGGTTCGCTGCAGAGGCTCATCGGCCTCATCGAGCGCCGCGGCTTCCATATCGACGGCATGGCGATGGCGGGCGCGGGTGAGCACCGCACCGTCTCCATCGAGGTGCGCCCGCGCGACGCCGGCCGCCACGTCGACGTGCTGGGCCGCCAGATCGACCGGATGTTCGGCGCCCGCCGCGTAAATCGCGAGGAGGCGGTATCGTGCGTAGCGTAGACCGCGTCATCGTGTTCGACACCACCCTGCGCGACGGCGAGCAGGCACCGGGTTTCTCCATGGGCGTGGCCGGGAAGCTGCGCGTCGCCGCGGCCTTGCGCGACCTCGGCGTGGACGTCATCGAGGCGGGCTTCGCCTCGGCCTCGCCCGGCGACGAGGACGCCATCCGCGCCATCGGCGAGGCCATCGAGGGGCCCACGATCTGCAGCCTCGCCCGCGCCAACGCGCAGGACATCGAGGCCGCCATGCGCGCGCTGGCGGCGACGAGGAACCGTCGCATCCATGTCTTCCTCGCCACCAGCCCGATCCACCGCACCGCCAAGCTCAACATGAGCTGCGCGCAGGTGCTGGAGGCGATCGACCGTTCCATCCGCTTCGCGCGCACGGTGTTCGACGACGTGGAGTTCAGCGCCGAGGATGCGATCCGCACCGAGCGCGACTTTCTGCTTGAGGCGCTGCAGGTCGCGGCCGACGCGGGCGCGAGCACGCTCAACATCCCCGACACGGTCGGCTATTCGACGCCGGAGGAAATCGCCGCGCTGTTTCGCCTGATCGATGCCAAGGTGAAGCGCGGCCCGCACGTCCGCCTCTCCGCCCATTGTCACGACGATCTGGGCATGGCGGTGGCGAACAGCCTGGCGGCCGTGCAGGGCGGCGCCCGCCAGGTGGAGTGTACCGTCAACGGCATCGGCGAGCGGGCCGGCAACTGCGCGCTGGAAGAATTCGTCATGGCGCTGAAGACCCGCGGCGACATCTTCGCCGTGGATACCGCGATCGACACGACCAGGCTCGCGCCGACCAGCCGGCTGGTCTCCCGCGTGACCAACTCGCCCCTGGTGCGCAACAAGGCCGTGGTCGGCCGCAACGCCTTCGCGCACGAGGCAGGCATCCATCAGCACGGCGTGATGCAGGACGCGCGCACCTATGAGGTGATGCGGCCGGCCGATGTGGGCGTGACGGCGAGCGAGATGGTGCTGGGCAAGCATTCCGGCCGCCACGCCGTGGCCAAGCGCGCGCGCGAGCTGGGCTTCGAGCTGGGCGACAATGCGCTGGCGGATTTCTTCGCCGCCTTCAAGCGCCGCGCCGACGAGATCGGCGCGCTGAACGACGAGGAGATGCGCGCGCTGCTCGACGGCGGCGGCGCGGGCGAGCGCGGCTGGACGCTCACGCGGCTGGAAGCGCGCACGGAGAAATCCGGCCGCGCCGTGGCCGTAGTGGAGATGGCGCGCGACGACGCCTGTGTCACGCATGTGGCCATCGGCGAGACGGCGCTGGAGGCGGCGTTCAGCGCCGTGCGCCAGGCAGCCGGTGCGGACGCGGAGATCGCCGAGATCGACATCGTGCAGACGGGCTATGGTGCCGATTGCGGCGCCGAGGCCGAAACCGTCCTCACGGCGGGCCAGGAAAGCTTCCGCGGCCACGGCCGGGGCGCCGACCCGCTATGGGCGGGCGTGCGCGCCATCGTGGACGCGGTGAACAGGATCGTGCGTGCGCGCGGCGAAGGCATGGAGGAGGTGCGCAATGAAGCCGCTGGCTGAATTCATCTGGATGAACGGCCGCGTCACGCCCTGGGCCGACGCCAGGGTGCATGTGATGACCCACGCGCTGCACTACGGCACCTCCGTGTTCGAGGGCATCCGCGTCTACGACACGCCCGAGGGGCCTTGCGTGTTCCGCCTGACCGACCACATTCGCCGCCTGATCGATTCCGCGCGGATGTACGGCATCGTGCTCCCCTTCCCGGCGGACGAGCTGGTCGCGGCATGCAAGGCGGTCGTGAAGCGCAACGGGCTTTCGAGCGCCTATATCCGGCCCATCGCCTTCCTCGGCCAATGCGGCATGGGCGTGACGCCCGCCGACGAGACCATGAATGTGGACGTCGCCATCGCCGCGTTCCCCTGGGGCGCCTATCTCGGCGCGGAAGGCATGAGCAGGGGCGTGGATGTCTGCGTGTCGAGCTGGGCACGCTTCGCGCCCAATACGGTGCCGGCCGGCGCGAAGGCGGGCGGCAACTACCTCTCCTCCTATCTCATCGGCCGCGAGGCGCGGGTGCGCGGCTTCGTCGAGGGCATCGGGCTCGGCACGGACGGGCGGCTGTCCGAAGGCGCAGGCGAGAACCTGTTCGTGGTCAAGGATGGGCGCATCCTGACGCCGCCGGCCGCGGCTTCCATCCTCGCCGGCATCACCCGCGACACGGTGATGACGCTGGCGCGCGAGGAAGGCATCGAGATCGTGGAGCAGCCCCTGCCGCGCGAGGCGCTCTATGTCGCCGACGAGATATTCCTCACCGGCACGGCGGCGGAAATCACCCCGGTGCGTTCCGTGGACGGGATCGCCACCCGCGCGGGCGGGCCGGGCGCCGTGACGAAACGCATGATGGCGCGTTTCCACGGAATGTTCGACGGTTCGTCCGCCCGGCACCGCGACTGGCTGGAGCCGGTGCATCAAGCCACGGAGGCCCGGCATGCCGTCGCAGCCGCCTAGGACGCTGTTCGAGAAGATCTGGGACGCGCATCTGGTCGATCCGGAAGCGGAAGACCGGCCCGGCATTCTCTGCGTGGATCTGCATCTGATCCACGAAGTGACCTCGCCGCAGGCTTTCGCGGCGCTGGCGGAGCGTGGCTTGAAGGTGCGTTCCCCCCAACGCACTTTCGCCACGCTCGACCACTCCACGCCGACCAATGCCGAGCGCCGCTATGTCAGCGGCCAGGCGCAGGCGCAAGTCCGCATGCTGGAAGAGAATTGCCGCGCCCACGGCATCGCGCTGGCCGGATGGGACAGCGAGGATCGGGGCATCGTGCATGTGACCGCGCCGGAGCTGGGCCTCACCCTGCCCGGCTCCGTCGTGGTCTGCGGCGACAGCCACACCGCCACCCATGGGGCTTTCGGCGCGCTCGCCTTCGGAATCGGCACCTCGGAAGTGGGCCACGTGCTGGCGACGCAATGCCTGCTGCAGCGCAGGCCGAAGACCTTGCGCGTCACCATCGACGGGCGGCTCGAGCCCGGCGTCGGCGCCAAGGACATGGCGCTCGCCGTGATCGCCGCGCTCGGCACCGGCGGCGGCACGGGTTACGTGGTGGAATATGCGGGCGAGGCGGTGCGCGCGCTCGGCATCGAAGGGCGCATGACGCTCTGCAACATGTCCATCGAGCTCGGCGCCCGCGCCGGCATGGTCGCGCCGGATGAGACGACGATCGAATGGCTGCGCGGCCGCAAGCATGCGCCCCGGGGCGAGGCATTCGAACGGGCGGCCGCGCAGTGGCGCGCGCTCGCCGGCGACCCCGGCGCCGCGTTCGACCGCCAGGTCCGCATCGACGGGGCGATGATCGAGCCCATGGCGACCTGGGGCACGACGCCGGACACCGGCATTTCCGTCACCGGCCGGGCGCCGGCGCACAGCAGCCGCGCGCTGGACTACATGGGCTTCGACGCCGGCCAGCGCCTGGAGGACGCCGCCGTCGATGTCGTGTTCATCGGGAGCTGCACCAACGGCCGGCTTTCGGATCTGCGCATGGCCGCGTCTGTCATGCGCGGGCGCAAGGTGAGCGGCCGCGTGCGCGCGCTGATCGTGCCCGGTTCCGAGCGCGTGCGCCGCGAGGCGGAGGCCGAGGGCCTGCACGAGGTGTTCCTGGCGGCGGGCGCGGAGTGGCGCATCCCGGGCTGCTCCATGTGCATCGCCATGAACGGCGACATCGTGGCGCCAGGCCAGCTCGCCGTGTCCACCTCCAACCGCAATTTCGAGGGACGCCAGGGACCGGGGGCGCGCACGGTGCTCGCGAGCCCCGCCACCGCGGCGGCCTCGGCAATAGCGGGCCACATCGCCGATCCGCGGGACTATCTGGAGAGCAGTCATGCCTGAGCGCGAACCGTTCCACACCTTCACCTCGCGCACCGTGGTGCTCCGCGAGGAGAACATCGACACCGACCAGATCATCCCCGCGCGCTTCCTCACCACCACCTCGCGCGAAGGATTGGGCAAGCTCGCCTTCCACGACTGGCGCTACGACGCGCAGGGCCGGGACAATCAGGCCTGCGTTCTCAACCGCATCGCGCCCTGCGCGCACCGCGTCCTGGTAGCGGGCCACAATTTCGGCTGCGGTTCCTCGCGCGAGCACGCGCCCTGGGCGCTGACGGATTTCGGATTCCGCGCCGTGGTCTCCACCGGCATCGCCGACATCTTCACCTCCAACGCGCTGAAGAACGGGCTCCTGCCCGTGGTTATCGACAAGGCAGCGTGGGACGAGCTCGCCGCGCGGCCGGGCGAGAAGGCGACCGTCGACCTGGAAGCCTGCGAGCTGCGCTTCGGCAATCACGTCGCCACCTTCCAGGTCGAGGCCTTCGCGCGGCGCTGCCTGCTCGACGGCGTGGACACCATGGGCTGGCTGCTCAGCCGCCTTCCCCAGATCGAAGCTTTCGAAGGACGCGTCCGATGAAGACCTACAACATCGTTCTGTTGCCGGGCGACGGCGTCGGCCGCGAAGTGAGCGAAGCCGCCCGCCGCGTGCTGTCGGCGACGGACGAGCTGTTCGATTACGACATCCGTTTCCACGAGCAGCTCGTCGGCGGCGCGGCGATCGACGCCTCAGGCGATCCGCTGCCGCGGGCCACGCTCGACGCGTGCCTGGAATCCGACGCGGTGTTCCTGGGCGCGGTGGGCGGGCCCAAATGGGAAGGCGGCGCACGCCGGCCCGAGGAAGGCCTGCTTGGCCTGCGCAAGGCCATGGGCCTGTTCGCCAATCTGCGCCCGGTGAAAGTCTCCGCCGCGACCATCGCGCATTCCCCGCTCAAGACCGAGATCGTGCGTGATGTCGATCTGCTCATCGTGCGCGAGCTGACGGGCGGCTCCTATTTCGGCGAGAAGAAGCGCGATGCGAATTCGGCGTCCGACCTCTGCGTCTATTCGACTGAGGAGATCGAGCGGGTGGCGCGCGTGGCGTTCCAGGCCGCGCAGGGACGGCGCAACCATGTCACGCTGGTCGACAAGGCCAATGTGCTGGAGACCAGCCGGCTGTGGCGCGAGACCGTGACCAGGCTCCAGAAGCGGGAGTTCCCCCGCGTGACGCTCGAATACGTGCTGGTCGACACCGCGGCCATGCGCCTGATCCAGAAGCCCCGCGCCTTCGACGTGGTGCTGACGGAGAACATGTTCGGCGACATCCTGAGCGACGAGGCCTCCATGCTGCCGGGCTCCATCGGCCTTCTGGGCTCGGCCTCCATCGGCGCGGCGGGCCCGGGCCTGTTCGAGCCGATCCACGGCTCGGCGCCGGACATCGCGGGCCAGGACGTCGCCAACCCCGTCGGTGCCATACTCTCCGCCGCCATGCTGCTGCGCTACGGTCTGGACCGCCCCGATGAAGCCGATGCCGTCGAGGCCGCGGTGGCGGCCGTGCTGGCGACGGGTCGGGTCACGATCGATCTCGGCGGGCGGGAAAGCTGCTCCGGCTTCGCGCGCGCGGTGGTGGACGCACTGCGCCATGCCTGCGGCATTCCCGGCAACAAGAGCCATTGGGGCATGAGCACGGCGTGAACGGCAAGAACGGTCAGAGTATCCGGAATATTCACCGGACCAATATCAAATATTCAAAACCATGATTTGATCCGCTTCGCCGTTCGAGGGTAGCGTGGCCGCACCGTCACTTCGGAGAGGTGCGACCATGCCCGACAAGCCCGCCAGGCCCCCGCGTCCCAACATCCTGCTCATCACCTGCGACCAATATCGTTTCCCGCGTTTCTCCTACGGGCCGGAGCATGGCTTCCATGAGGACCTGAAGAACATCCTGGGCTTCCAGGGCGAGGTCGGGCCGGACAATGCCTACGCGAAGTTCTTTCCCGGCCTGATGAAGCTGCGCAAGAACGCGGTGGTGCTGCGCAACCACACCATCGCCGCCAGCGCCTGCACGCCCAGCCGCGCGGTGATCTACACCGGCCAGTACGGCACGCGCACCGGCGTGACGCAGACCGACGGGCTGTTCAAGAGCGGCGATTCCAGCAATTTCCCCTGGCTGGAGGTGAACGGCATCCCCACGCTCGGCACCTGGATGCGCGAGGCGGGCTACACCACGCATTATTTCGGCAAGTGGCATGTCAGCAATCCCGCCGGCCATTCGCTGGATCGTTACGGCTTCGACGACTGGGAGCTTTCCTATCCGGAGCCGCATGGCGCGCTGCCCAACAATCTGGGCGTCTTCCGCGACCTGGGATTCACGGATTCCTGCTGCGCCTTCATCCGCAGGAAGGCGCTGGCGCTGAACTACGACCGCGTCTACCAGTCCATGAGCGCGCACGATCCGGACTCCAAGGGGCCGGACATCGCAGATATCAAGCCGTGGTTCGCCGTCGCCTCCTTCACCAATCCGCACGACATCGCGACCTATCCGGCCGTGATCGCGCAGGCGCTGCCCGCGGGCGACCCGCCGCCGACCATCACGATCCCGCCGAATGGGCCCACCATCACGCTCAAGAACCAGTCCATCTTCGGGCCGCTGACGATCCCGCCCGAGGGCGAGATGTCGAATTATCCCGCCGCGGGCACCATGCAGATCCCGCTCAATCCGCTGGGCTTCCCGCAGGATTGCGCAAGGCTGCCGGAGAGCTGGGACGAGACGCTCGCGGACAAGCCCACCTGCCAGCACGATTACGCATACAAGATGGGCCTGGCGCTGGCTTCCAAGACGGGATACAACGTGGCGGGCCGCCTTCCGCCCATGGCCGCCGAGGAGAAGATCGACGTCGCGGTCAAGATCGCGCTCAAGACGTGCATCCCGTTCCAGCTCACCGAACATCCGGACGAGGAATGCCGCAAGTTCATCCAGCTCTATGCCTGGCTGCACGCGGTCGTCGATCCGCATATCGAGGCGGTGCTGACGGCGCTGGAAGAATCCGGGCAGGCCGACGACACCATCGTCATCTTCCTCACCGACCACGGCGAATGCGCCGCCGCGCACGGCATGATGCTGGAGAAGTGGCACACCGCCTACCAGGAGGCGCTGCACGTGCCCGTGGTGGTGAACTACCGCCCGCTCCTGAAGGACGCCATCGAGAAGAACGGCGGCTCCCCGCCGAAGATGAAGGGCGATGTGCTGCGCCAGTGCGATGCGCTGACCAGCCATGCCGACATCCTGCCCACGGTGCTGGGCCTTGCCGGCGTGCATGAGGAGGAGCGCCGCAAGATCAGCGCGAAGCTCGCGGAGAACCGCCCGGTGCCGCCGCTGCCCGGCGCCAATCTCGCGCCGCTCATCCGCGGCGAATGGGATCCGCGCGAGGTGCGTGAGCCCGACGGCGAGCTGCGCAGGGGCGTGCTGTTCATCACCGACGACGAGATCACCGCACCCCTACCCTTCCTGCGCGATGAGCACAACATCCATTCGGAGAAGCAGTTCGAGGTCTACAAGGCGATGGTGCAGTCGGTGCGCAGCGGCTCGGGCGGCAAGGGGCCCGTCGACATCGCGCCCGGCGCGGTGCGCCAGCCCAACCACGTGCGCTGCGTGCGGACCATGGAGTACAAGCTCGCCCGCTACTTCGATCCCTCCGGCAAGGAGCCGGATCAGTGGGAGATGTACGACCTCGCCGGCGATGCGAACGAAACCGCCAATCTCGTCGAGGTGCGCGCGAACCCGCCCAAAGCGAAAGACAGGAAGCTGCAGCCCGTGGTGGACGATCTGTACGGCCTGCTCGAATCCCTCGAACGGCGATACTTGTCCTGACGGCCGCGGCCCGCCTAGCATGATGTCCGCCTCAAGGGGGACATCATGCTTCGCTGGCTCATCGTGCTCGCGCTCCTGCCGCTCCCGGCCTGGGCCGCGACCTATACGCTGAATGCCTCGCCCACGACCGTCGCGTGGGGAAACTACGACGCCGCGCGCGCGCCGGTGCTGCGCATCCATTCCGGCGACACGGTCGTGTTCCGAACCTTGCTGACGAACAGCCCCACCGGGCTGGAGAAGGCGGGCGTGCCGCCGGACCAGGTCGAGCAGGCGCTGCGCGACGTCTACGCCCAGGTGACGGACAGGGGCCCGGGCGGGCATATCCTGAACGGCCCCGTCTATATCGAGGGCGCGGAGCCCGGCGACACGCTGGAGATTCACATCCGCAAGATCGAGCCCGCGATCGCCTACGCCTATAACGGATTCCGATATGGCGCGGGAATCCTGACCGACGACTTCCCTTATTCGCGCATCAAGATCATCCCGCTCGACAAAAAGCGCATGGTGGCGAACTTCGCGCCGGGCATCGAGATACCCCTGTATCCCTTCTTCGGCAGCATGGGCGTGGCGCCGCCGCCGGGCTTCGGCCGCTACGATTCCACTCCGCCCACCATTATCGGCGGCAACATGGACAACAAGGAGCTGGTCGCCGGCACCACGCTCTATCTTCCGGTGTTCGACAAGGGCGCGCTGTTCGAGATCGGCGACGGCCATGCCGGACAGGGCAATGGCGAGGTGGACGTGACCGCGATGGAGACCTCGCTGTTCGGCACGCTGGAATTCATCGTGCGCAAGGACATGCACATCGCCTATCCACGCGCGGAAACGCCCACGCATTACATCGCCATGGGCTTCGACGACGATCTCTCCATCGCCGCGCACAAGGCCGTGCGCGGCATGGTCGACTTCCTGGTCTCCGAAAAGCACATGAGCCGCGACAACGCCTACATGCTGGTGAGCGTGGCGGGCGACGTGGACGTGACCGAGGTGGTGGACCGCAACAAGGGCGTCCACGTCATGCTGCCCAAATCGATCTTCAAGCAGGCTTGGCCGCCCTGACCGTCGCGCGCACCAGCTCGTCGAGCGCGTCGATGCACGGCCGCAAGATGCCCCTGGGCGGACCGATCACGGAGAGCTCGGTGCAGGCGATGAGGAACGCTTCCGCGCCGGCCCGTTCGAGCGCACACGCGATGGCTTCGTAGCGCGCGAGATGCGCCGGCGTCACGGCGTTCGCCTTGACGGCGCGGATGAGGCCGAGCATCTCGCCTTCGCCGGCCGCGTCGGGGAACAGGGCGGAGTGCCCGGCGTCGGCCAGCCGGGCGGCGTAGAGCCCGACCTTTTGCACGGCGGGCGAAGCGAGCATGCCGATGGCGCGGACTTGCGGGAGCGCTTCGATCGCCAGGCCCACCATGTCGAGCACCGGGATGGAAACCGCGCGCGCGATCCGCGGCAGATAGTAATGCGCGGTGTTGCAGGGCACGGCGAGGAAATCCGCGCCCTGCCTCTCCAGGCCGCGCGCCATTTCGCACAGCACCGGCGCGGGGTCCGCGCCCGTGCCCTCGATGAGCGCGGCGATGCGCGAGGGGATCCCGGGGTTGTTGTCGACAAGGATGCGGATGTGATCGGCGTCGTCCGCGGCGGGTGTGGCGGCGACGATGCGGCGCAGGAATTCGACCGTCGCCTCCGGCCCCATGCCGCCGATGACGCCCGCAACTTTGCCCTGCCCGCTCACGAATAGCCCGGCAGGTCGAGCGCGTCCGGATAGCCAAACAGCCCGGCCGAGCCGCCGGTGTGCAGGAACACGACGTCGCTGTCCTTTGGGAAATGCCCCTTGCGGATGAGGTCGATGAACCCGTCCATCGCCTTGCCGGTATAGACCGGATCGAGAAGGATGCCCTCCATCCGCGCCACGAGCTTGACGGCCTCGATCATGCCCTTGGTGGGAAGCCCATAACCGGGCCCGACATAGTCGCTGTTGGCCACCACATGCTCGCGCCGCACGATGCCGGGCACGCCAAGATGCGCGGCCGTGCGCTGCGCCAAGTCGAAGACCGCTTCTTCCTGCCTGGCCTTCGGCGCGCGCACGCTGATGCCGAGCACCGGAATTCCGGCGTTGATCGCCACCATCCCCGCCACAAACCCGGCCTGCGTGCCGGCGCTTCCGGTCGCATGCACCACATGGCCGATCTTCAGCCCGCGCTCGTTGGCCTGCGCCACGAGTTCCAGCGCGCAATTGGCATAGCCCAGCGCGCCCACCGGATTGGAGCCGCCGCCTGGGATCACGTAGGGCTTTTTGCCCCTCTTCCCGAGGTCGGCGGCCAGTGCCTCCATCTCCGCGTTCATGTCGGCGCCGGCGGGCCGCGCCGAGAGGCTCGCGCCATGCAGCCGGTCGAGCAGGACGTTCCCGTTGAGTGTGTAGTCCGGTGAATTGTTTCCGGTGCGGTTCTCGAGCAGCAAATGGCAGTCGAACCCGAAGCGCGCCGCGGCGGCGGCCGTCTGGCGCGCGTGGTTGGATTGGGTCGCGCCCTGGGTGATCAGTGTGTCCGCGCCCTGCGCCAACGCCTCCCCCACCAGGAATTCCAGCTTGCGGGTCTTGTTGCCGCCGCTGGAAAGGCCGGTGCAGTCGTCGCGCTTGATCCAGAGCCGCGGGCCGCCGAGATGGCTTGTAAGCCGCTCCATCGGCTCGAGCGGGGTGGGCAGATGGGCGAAACGCTGGCGGGGGAAGCGGGCGAGATGCATGGGCGGGTCCGTCGGAGTGCGGCGCAACTATCCCGGACCGGCGGGCGCGCCGCAATCGCACGCTTTCCCGGGAACGGAACGGGGGCTTGCGGGGATTCGCGAAAATGAATCAAGCGCGTGCTGAAATCAAACTGCCGAAAATCCGACATCCAGCTTTCACGTTCATCTACAGATTGCGATGTTGCATATGCGCCGTACGAACAGATCGAATTAAAACGAGAAATCAATACTTCACTTGAAGCAAATTTCTGTGGACAACTTAGCATATCGCTCACCGGGAAATTTTCTTCTCAAATAGAGACGAAATTTTCACTTCACATCATTTGCGTATCTTAACCTGCGTTGGTAAAGGTCGCAATCAAGGTGCCGGCGGGAGCGGGCTCTTCCGCATCGGTGCAACCAACGGCAAGGAGGAGCGCATGCCGGTCGCGGTCAGCTATCCTGGCGTCTATCTCGAAGAAGTTCCCAGCGGTGTGCGTACGATCACGGGCGTGGCGACATCGATCGCCGCCTTTGTCGACTATTTTCCACAAGGCCCCATCGGCTCGAGCAACGCCGTGGAGATTTCGAGCTTCGCCGATTTCGAGCGGGGGTTCGGCGGGCTGAACACGCAAAGCGAGGCCAGCTACGCCATCCACCAGTTCTTCCTGAACGGCGGCGCGATGGCCTATGTCATCCGCGTGACGCCCGCTTCCGACGCGGCCAAGGCGGCCACGGCGACGCTGGATAAAGCCGGCGGCGGCGCGGTCCTGACGGCGACAGCCCAGAGCGAAGGCGCATGGGGCAACAGCGTCCGGCTCGACGTGGACTACGACCTGCACGTGACCTCGGACCCGGCGAATTCCTTCAACCTGACCGTCACCCGCTTCGCCGGGCCGACCAGCACCCAGGTCCTGGCGGCGGAGAAATACGTAAACCTCGTCATCGACAACACCAAGCCGAACGACGTGCGCACGGTGGTGAACAACGCCTCGCAGCTGGTGACGTTGAGCGCGGCCGCCAGCGATGCCCGCCCCGCCGCCAGCGGCACGATCAGCGCCTCTCTCGCAGCCGCCTATCCCGGCGCCGCCATCACCAACGGCGACAGCCTGAAGGTGACGCTGACCAACGCCTCGGGCAGCGCCAGCGGGACGATCACCTTCGCCACGGCGCCCACCAGCTACGGCGCGCTCGCGTCGGCCATCCAGAGCCAGCTGCGCGGCATCATGAACGGCGCCAGTGCCGCCATGCCGGCCGCGACCGCCACGCTCGAAGGCAGCGAGACCACGGCGCAGTACATCGTGATCAGCGCCAATCTCGGCGATCCGACCTCGAAGGTGACCTTCGCGGACGGCACGGGCACGGTGCAGTCCAATTTCCTGAAATTCGCCGACGCCGCGCAGGATTCGGCGCTCGCCGGCGGCGACGACGGCGGCGACGCCTCGGCATCGGACTTCCCCAACGCGCTGATCGGCGATCCCAACCTCAAGACCGGGATCTACGCGCTCGAGGACGTGGACATCTTCAATATCCTCTGCATCCCCGTGACGATGAAGCTGGACAACAACGGCGCCAAGGCCGTGGCGACGGAGGCGACCGCGCTGTGCCAGGCAAGGCGCGCGATGTACATCCTCGATCCGCCGGGCAGCGATGCGCCGGATACCGTCACCGGCGTCCAGAAATGGCTCGACGCCGCCGCCTCGCTCCGGAGCCGCAACGCCGCGCTCTATTTCCCACGGGTGAAGATCCCCGACCCGCTCAACAACTTCAACGACCGCACGGTGGCGCCGTCCGGCACCATGGCCGGACTCTACGCGCGCACCGACACCGCGCGCGGGGTGTGGAAGGCCCCGGCGGGCACGGACGCCACCCTGTCCGGCGTGGATTCGCTCGCCTACCGGCTGAACGACGCGGAGAACGGCATTCTCAATCCGCTGGCCATCAACTGCCTGCGCACCTTCCCCATCTACGGCAATGTGTGCTGGGGCGCGCGCACGCTCTATGGCGCCGACCAGATGTCGGACGACTACAAGTACATCCCCATCCGGCGGCTCGCGCTCTATATCGAGGAAAGCCTCTATCGCGGCACGCAGTGGGTGGTCTTCGAGCCCAACGCGGCGCCGCTCTGGGCGCAGATCCGGCTCAATGTCGGTGCCTTCATGCAGAACCTGTTCCGCCAGGGCGCCTTCTTCGGGACCACGCCCACGGACGCGTATTTCGTGGCCTGCGATTCCAGCAACAATCCGCAGAACACCATCGATCTCGGGATCGTCAACATTACGGTCGGCTTTGCCCCGCTGAAGCCTGCCGAATTCGTGATCATCCAGATTCAGCAGATGGCCGGACAGATCGCGAGCTAGGAGACACCCATGGCCGAATTCACCGTCAACGCACAGCGCTTCGATCCCTACAAGAACTTCAAGTTCCGCGTGAAATGGGACGGCAAATACGTGCTCGGCATCTCCAAGGTCGGCACGCTCAAGCGCACCACCGAAGTCGTCAAGCACCGGGAGGGCGGCGACCCGTCGTCCAGCCGCAAATCGCCGGGGCGCACCGAATACGACGCCATCACGCTCGATCGCGGCGTCACCCACGACACCGAATTCGAGAAATGGGCGAACAAGGTCTGGCATCTCGGCGCGGGGCTGGGCTCGGAGGTCTCGCTCAAGGATTTCCGCAAGGACATCATCCTGGAGGTCTACAACGAGGCCGGCCAGCTCGCGCTCGGCTACAACATCTACCGCTGCTGGGTGTCGGAGTATCAGGCGATGCCCGATCTCGACGCCAATGCCAACGCGGTGGCGATCCAGCACATCAAGCTTGAGAACGAGGGCTGGGAGCGCGACACCACCATTCCCGAGCCGACCGAGCCGAGCTTCACCTTTCCCTCGAGCTGACGCGCCATGCATGCCCCGACGGCCATCGCTGCGCTGGGGGTGTGGGAGCGCGGGCAGGGGCAGGACCAGACCGAACGCGGCCTGGCGCTGCTCACCCTCGCCTACGCCGGCGCCTCGCGCGAGTCGCTCGCCGATCTTTCCATCGGCGAACGCGACGGCGTGCTTCTGTCGCTGCGCGAGGCGATGTTCGGTCCGCGGCTGGAGGCCTGCCTGGATTGCCCGCATTGCGGCGCGGCCATGGAACTCGACTTCACCACCGACCGCATGCGGGCCGGCGCGCCGGCGCAGGGCGTCCTGACATTGGATGAATCGGGCTTCCGGCTTTCGCTGCGGCCCGTGACGAGCCGGGATCTCATGATCTGCGCGCAGGCCGGTTCGGGCGATCCACGCCTCGCGCTGCTGTCGCAGTGCCTGGTCTGGGCGGAATGCGGCGGCGAGGCCGTTTCCGCCGCCGACTTGCCGGCCCCGGTGATCGACGCCGCGTCGCGCGCGCTGTCGGATGCCGATCCGCAGGCCGACGTGACGCTGAATGTCGTGTGCGGGGCTTGCGGAAAATCCTGGCAGGCGCCCTTCGACATCCTTTCCTATCTCTGGGACGAGCTCGAAGCCTGGGCGCGGCGCATGCTGGCCGACGTGCACACGCTGGCACGCGCGTATGGCTGGCGCGAGGCCGACATCCTGGCACTGAACCCGCTCCGGCGCCGTTGCTATCTCGACATGGTGGCGCCGTGAGCGACTTTCTCAGCCGCCTCACGGAGCGCCGCCAGCGGCCGGCCGACGCCGTGCGCCCAAGGGTGCGTTCCATGTTCGAGGATGGCGGCGCGACACCTTCGCGCGGGCTCGGCGCACAGGAGGAAGTCGTCGAGACCGAAGCCGCGCAGCCCGCGATGAAAGCGGCAGCGGCAATTCCGGCGCCGCAGCAGGCGAGTGTCGCGCCGGCTCCGCGGCATCGCGAAACAACCGCGCATATGGAGACGAATCTTCATTCCGCGCCGGTTTTCGAAACGGCCTCCGCCCCCCCGGAATTGCCAGACCCACGCCCGTCCGGACCGGCGCCGTTCGCGCCCGCGCCGGCCCTTGCGGCTCACGAACCGGCAACGCCGGTCGACGCGCCGGCAGCGCGCCAACCCGCAGAGGCCTCAGGAACGCCGGAACCAGCGATCGTGCGGGCGGAGCAGCGGGCGGACGCCCCCGTCCGCATCGAACGGATCGAGACGCAGGTGGTGGTGCATGGCAACGGGCCGCCTCCGGCGATACCGGCGCCAATCGCCGTTGCGCCCTTCGCCCCGCCGCCCTTCGCGCCGGCGCGCGAGGCCAATGCACCGCGCGCCCCCGCGCCGCGGCGCGAGCCCGGGGCGAAACCGGCCCAGCCCGAGCCCGTCATCCACGTCACCATCGGACGCGTCGAAATTCGCGCGGTCGCGGAGCGGGAGCCGGCGCGCAGGAAGCGCGAGGCGGCTTCCGCGGTGATGTCTCTGGACGATTATCTGCGCGCACGGTCCAAGAGATGAGCAATTCGCTCGCCATCGCCACGGTGACCGCCACGCTGCAGGCGCTGCTGCTGGCCGGGCTCAAGAGCGCGTTCGCGACGGTGGGCGTGACCATCCAGCCCCTGGACAAGGCGCGGCCGACCGGCACCACAGGTCCGCAGGTCAATCTCTTCCTCTACCAGGTGCAGCGCAACGCGGCCTGGGCCAATGCGGACATGCCGCGGCAGAACCTTCCCGGCGAGCTTTCCATCCCGCCGCTGCCGCTCAATCTCTACTACCTGTTGACGGTGTACGGCGACCAGGACGACATCGCCGAGCCGGGCGGCCATGAGCTGCTCGGCCGGGCGATGAGCGTTCTCTACGATCACCCGGTGTTGAGCGCCGACGACATCAGGACGGCGACGACCTCCATACTCACGGACAACGACCTCGCCGACCAGCTCGAGCATGTGCGCATCACATTGCACCCGATCTCGGTCGACGAGCTGTCGAAGCTATGGACGGGATTCGCCACGCAATACCGGCTCTCCGTGGCCTACGAAGTGGGCGTGGCCCTGATCGAATCCACCCGCGCCGCCGCGGCACCCTTGCCGGTGCTGACGCGCGGACCGGGCGATTCGGGCGTGGACGCGCAGGGCAATTTGCTGCCGGTAGTGCCCACGCTCGTGAGCGTCACCGCACCCAACAGCCAGCCGGCGGCTGTCGTGGGCGATGTCGTGTCCATCGCCGGATACAATCTCGACGGCGCGAATCTCCACGTCGAGCTCACGCATCCCAGGCTCGCCACGCCGCTGGTGCGCCCGGTGATGCCCGGCCACACCGATACTTCGGCGCAATTCCTGATTCCGGGCGGGCCGCCCGGCGCATTCCCGCCGGGCTTCTATGGCGTGACGTTCAGCGTGAAGCGGCCGGGCGAGAATTTCGTGCGCACCACCAACCAGCTCACGCTTCCCATCGCACCGAAGATGAAGGTGACGCCGCAGACCGCCGCAGCCGGCACGATCAGCTACAGCGTCAGCTGCGCGCCCGAGGTGTGGGCGGGACAGAAGGTGCTGCTGCTGCTGGGCGACCAGGAGATCACCTATGTCTGGCCCAAGCCCGCGCCCGCCACGACCGCCACCCTCGGCTTCCCGAACGTGACGCTTGCGCGCGGCGTCTACCAGGCGCGGCTCAGGGTGGACGGGGTCGATAGCCTGCTCGTCGACCGCACCAAGAAGCCGCCGGTCTTCGATCCCAGCCAGAAGGTGACCGTGACATGACCGAAGCGGACGCCTGGCAGGACGAGAACACACGCTACCTCTCCGCCGCGGTCGCCTGGGTGCGCGCGGCGCTGGAGCAGAAGGCGGGCGGGGCGCCGAAGATCGTGACGGCCACGGCCTCGCCCACGGGAGATGCGCGCAAGCCCTTCTGGCGCGGGCGCGGCCAGCCGCGCGACGCGCTCGCGCCGGTGCCGGACGTCCTCATGCTCCCGCCCGAAACGGGCGCGCGCCTATCGCAGCCGCCGGAAGAACCGCCGCCGCAAGCGGAGAAGACGCCGCCCGCCCTGGTGACGCTGCGCGAGCGCCTCGGGCTCACGCGCTTCGAGCAGGACGTACTGGTGCTGTGCGCGGCCATGGAGCTCGATACCTCCATCGCCGGATTGTGCGCGCGGGCGCAGAGCGATCCGCTGCGCGGCTATCCGACCTTCGCGCTGGCGCTATCGCTGTTCGAGCAGCCGAGCTGGGACGTGCTTTCGCCGGAGCGGGCGCTGCGGCATTGGCGGCTGGTCGAGATCAACCAGCCCGCCGGGCAGACGCTGACATCGAGCCCGCTGCGTGCCGACGAATGGGCCGTGAATTACATCAAGGGCCTCACCTATCTCGACGACCGGCTGGCGCCGCTGATCTCGCCCATGACGCTCACGAACGCGCCGGACGCCGTGCCGCCCTCGCAGCGCGACGTGGCGTCGCGCATCCTCGACAGGCTGAAGCAGGGCTTCCCGAACGGGGCACTGCCGCCGATCCAGCTCATCGGCGGCGACGGTGCGAGCAAAGCCGCGGTGGCCGGATTGATCTGCGGCTCGTTCGGCCTGGCGACGTACAGATTGCCCGCCGCGATGGTGCCGGCTGCGCCCGCCGATCTCGAAAGCTTCGCGCGGCTGTGGCAGCGGCAGAGCCTGCTTCTGCCGATCGCGCTCTATATCGATGCGCGCGATGCGGATGCCGCCCAGTCGGCCGCCACTGACCGGCTGCTCTCGCGTCTGAACTGCCTCGTCATCCTGGATGCACGCGAGCCCTGGCCCGGACTGCAGAACGCCATCTCCGCCGACGTCGCCAAGCCCACGCCCGCCGAGCAGCGGGACATCTGGATGGCGTCCCTGGGCGCGTCGGCGAACGGCGCGCCGGCCTTGCTGGCAAGCCAGTTCCATCTCAACGCCGTGGACATCCGCGCGATCGCGCAGCGCGCCGTGGCCGACAGCACCGCGAGCAAGGCCGAAGTGGCCGACACCGCCTGGCGCGCTGCGCTCGCCGCCACGCGGCCCCGGCTCGATAACCTCGCCCAGCGAATCTCACCCAAGGTCACGTGGGACGACATCGTGCTGCTGCCCAACGAGGCCAAGCTGCTGCGCCAGATCGCCGACCAGGTCGGCAACCGCGCGCAGGTCTATCAGGACTGGGGATTCGAGCGGAAGACGAGCCGGGGGCTCGGCATCAACGCGCTCTTCGCCGGCGAAAGCGGCACCGGCAAGACCATGGCGGCGGAGGTGATCGCCAACCACCTCAAGCTCGACCTCTATCGCATCGATCTCTCGGCGGTGGTGAGCAAGTATATCGGCGAGACCGAGAAGAACCTGCGCAAGCTGTTCGACGCGGCGGAGGACGGCGGGGCGATCCTGTTCTTCGACGAGGCCGACGCGCTGTTCGGCAAGCGCACCGAGGTGAAGGACAGCCACGACCGTTATGCCAACATCGAGGTCAACTACCTGCTGCAGCGCATGGAGACCTATGGCGGGCTCGCGATCCTGGCCACCAACATGAAGAGCACGCTCGACCAGGCGTTTCTCCGCCGCCTGCGCTTCATCGTGAACTTCCATTTCCCCGCCGCCGGCGAGCGCCAGACCATCTGGCGGAAGGCGTTCCCGAAGGACGTGCCGCTGGAGGGCCTGGACTACGACCGCCTCGCCAGGCTCAACCTCACCGGCGGACAGATCGCGCTGATCGCGCTCAACGCTGCGTTCGCCGCCGCGCAGGCGAAGGCCCACGTCACCATGCCCATCGTGCTCGATTGCGCGCGGACGGAATTCCGCAAGCTCGAGCGCCCCGTTCACGAGCCCGATTTCCGCTGGCCGCCGGCGAATGTGAGGGTGGCGTGAAGGTCAAGCTCCACATCGACCGCATGGTGCTGGATGGGTTGACGGCCTCGCAGAACCAAGGCGTGCGCCTCGGCGCGGCGATCCAGACGGAATTGTCGCGGCTCCTGCGCGATCCTCTCGTCGCCGGGGCGCTGTCGAAGGGCGGCGCGATTCCCAAGCTGCGCGCCGGCCCGATCGGAATTTCCGCGAATGACTCGCCGAACAAAATCGGGGCGCGAATCGCCAAAAGCCTCGCTGCCGGTCTGGTGAGGCCGCGATGAGCGCGCAGCTTCAGGCCCGCCACGCGCAATCGCCAGGCCGCCAGGAATCGAATTCCTGGCAGCCCCGGCGCCAGTGCGGCTGCGGAACGCATACGGGCGGCGGTACGTGTGGACGCTGCGGGCAGAGCGCCGGCACGCTTCAGCGCGAAGGTGGGGGAAACTTGCCGCATCTCCCGCCAGCCGCCGGCGCGGGGCTTCGCGGGGCCGGTCTGCGCGAAAGCGGTCTCGCCGCGCTTGGCGATGCCGTCTCGGAGGCGATCCGGCGCGTGCCGCCAACGGGCGCCGCCGGGTCCTTCGGTCCGGCGCACGAATCTCATGCCAACGCCGTCGCGGACCTGGCGATGCGCGGACAGATGGCGGGCGGCGCTGCGCGGCCGGGACGGCAAACCGCCCCGCACGACGCTTTCGCGGACGTTCGCCTGCACACCGGACCGGCCGCCGAGGAATCGGCCGGGGCAACCGGCGCACGCGCCTATGCCGCGGGCTCCCATATCGTCCTCGGCCGTGGACTCGGCGATTCGCTGGACGCATCCGGGCGCTGGATCGTCGCGCACGAACTTGCTCACGTCGCCCAGCAGCGGGGCCGCGAGCCCGCCATCCAGCGCGTGGGTCCGCTGGAAGCCATCGCGAGGTTTTTCGGCGGCGGCACGTTCAGCGACCAGGAGCTCCAGCAATATCTCCAATATCTGCAGACCCATCAGGCCATCGAAGACCACTATGACAGCGACAACAAGGCGCGTGAGGTCGTCAGGCGCTGGAAGGCGGGCCAATCGGGATATGCGGTGCTGATCATTCCCATCCGCATCCTGCTGATCAAGGAGATGGCATCCGGATATCTCAGCGGCGGCGACCAGCAGGGCATTCTCGATCTCGTCACGGAATCCATCCCGGCGGAACGGGCCCACATCTTCCAGGCCGTCGACATGATCGCGCTGAAGGCCCGCTTCGACGGCGAGCGTCAGAAGCGGCTGGGCGCCCTTCTGGACCAGCATGACATCGACTCGCTCAGCCTCGGCGATGCCTGGAGCGTTCCGGAAACCAAGCGGATCATCACGCGCCAGGGCGACGGCGCGCTCCTGACCCGCGTCCTCGGCCTGGGATTCAAGATCTTCAAGTTCGCCACGGCCTTCGACAAGTGGCGCTATCCCGACGGGTCCGAGCGCGAGCAGGAACTGCTCGGTCTGCAGGGCAACACGGACAAAAGCGCTTCTCCGAAGCGCATCCGGCTGCGCCAGACCCTCAACAACGAAGTGGCGGCCACGACGCTCTACCATGAAAGCAATCACGCGGTGTCGCCGGAGCCAACGACGCAACAGGGCTATCTCGACGACGAGATTCACGCCCGCGTCGAAGAGGAAGGCTTCCGGTACCGGCACGGCGAAGCGCCAGACGAACCCGATTTCCGCACAAAGGCCGGCACGGCGAACGAACCCGCCATTCGCACGGCCGTCACCGGCTCACCTCACTACAATCCCCAGAACCGCCGGCGCGTGGGCCGCCGCTATGTCGGTGAACAGGAAACGACGGGATGGGATACGCCATGAGCGCACAGCCGCCCGCTGTCGCCGTGCGCGCGAGGGTGCTCGCCTTCGTGGCCGGAGCAATGACCGATGATCATGAAGATGGGCGGACGGAGAGCTTCGACGCAACGACGCTCGAGCTGATCGCGCCCCATCGGCTCAAAGGCCTCCGTCTCAGCGTCTATCACCGGCCTCCCGTACCCGAACCGAGCCCGTGGCGCGAGACGGACGCGATACTCAGTTTCGATCTGGATCCCGGACTGCTCGACGAAGGAACGCAGATATTCACGGCCGCCGCGCGCAATCTGAAGGTCGCGGAAGGTGGAGCCTCGAGGCCGGGCTAGGACGGCGGCGGCTGTCCGAACAGGGCATGGAGACGCGCAAACGGTGAGTTTGCGCGAACGTTGGTGTTTGGATATTCGATGATGTTTCGAAATATTGATTGCATCATTCGGCACAGACGGCCGATATTTCTCAAAGAAATACAAGAGGAAATTTGAATCGACATTGAACTATAGCGGTGCGTCTATTGTGTTTCATCTTCAGTGAGTATTGAAAAGCGAGAAAAATGATGCTGAGTTCCTGAGGCCGATACATTCAACGCTTGGGGTACCGAATGCTCCCGCGTTGCGCCGGCCAGGAGCCGGCAAGCGACAAGAATGGGGTGTGGTCGCAATGGAAGCCGACATCGCCAACCTATTGCTGTGCGGGCCGTGGCGATGACCACTTTTCCCGGCTCTCCCTCCGTGCTGCAGGCCGGCATCGTGCTGCTCGATCCCGACAGCTTCGCGATCCTGCCCAACGGCGTCATCGCGCTTCAGTACAATCCCGACACGCTGACGCGCACGCTCAAGGTCAAGGGCATCAGCGAGGGCGGCGACCGCTCCGAGGCGCTGCGGCTGACGGGTCCGGCCGAGGAATCCTTCAAGCTGGACGCGGAAATCGACGCGACCGACCAGCTCGAATTCCCCGACAGCAATTCCGACGCCGTCCAATACGGCATTTTCCCCCAGCTCGCGGCGCTGGAGACCCTGGTCTATCCCGCCAGCGCCACGCTCCAGGCCAACAACGCACTCGCGCAGGCCGGTACCCTCGAGATCATGCCGATGATGGCGCCGATGAGCCTGTTCGTGTGGAGCACGAGCCGTATCGTGCCGGTGCGCATCACCGAATTCAGCATCACCGAGGAAGCCTTCGACCCGAAGCTCAATCCCATCCGGGCGAAGGTCAGCCTCGGCATGCGCGTGCTCAGCATCGACGACCTCTACTTCAACGACAAGGGTGGCGGCCTCTACATGGCCTACCAGAAGCAGAAGGAAATGCTGGCCCAGAAATTCCACTTCGGAACGCTCGGCAATCTCGGGCTGAAAGGACTGCCATGAGCGGCGCAGGCCAGGTTCCCAACGATCCCGTCCAGGCGATGCTGGCGCAAGCCTCGCTCAGGAACACGCTGTTCTCGACCGCGAGCCGCTATTACGGCATCGACGTCGAAACCATCGCGCAGGACGGCCGCCTCATCGCCTACCTGAAGCGCCGTTTCGTGCCGCAGGCGAGCCGCTTCCAGCTGCTGCAGGAACACACCGTCGCCGACGGCGAGCGGCTGGACAATGTCGCCGCGCAATATCTTGGCGACCCCACGCTGTTCTGGCGGCTGGCCGACGCCAACAACGCCATGCGGCCGGAAACGCTCACCGAAAAGCCGGGCACGAAGATCCGCATCACCATGCCCGAGAACGTGAGCGGCACGGCGCTATGAACCGCGGCTTCTATCTCACCCTGATGATGGGCGGGTTCAACGCGAGCCCCGTGCCCCAGACGGTGATGGACGCGCTGACGGAAGTGCAGGTCAATTCCAGCGCGGGCGCGCAGGGCGGCTTCCAGCTCAAATTCACCTGGGGCAAGAACGCGGCGCTGGCACAGCTGCACGCGTCGGGATTCTTCGATCCGCGCCAGCGCGTGATCATCGCCGTCACCGTCAACGGCCAGAGCGAAGTGCTGATGGACGGCATCATCACCAAGCAGGATCTGTCGCCGTCCCACCAGGCCGGAAAATCCACGCTCTCGCTGACCGGCCTCGACCTCACCGCGCTGATGGATTTCATCGACCTGACGGGCATCCCCTATCCGGCGCTGCCCACCTTCGTGATCGTCGAGATGATCCTGGCGAAATACGCGGTGCTGGGCGTGATCCCGATCGCCATTCCGCCGATCCTGGCGCTGATCTCCAATCCGCTGGAGAAGATCCCCAAGCAGGTCGGCACCGACTATGCCTATGTGAAGAGCCTCGCCTCCAAGACGGGCGCGATGTTCCATCTCGATCCGGGGCCGAAGCCGGGGATGAGCACCGCCTATTGGGGCCCGGACCTCAGCAAGATTTTCGCGGGCGTGCAGCCGGCGCTGAGCATCAACCTGGATGCCAGCTCCAATCTCGACTCCATGAGCTTCAGCTACGACGGCTCGCTGGCCACGAACTATCTCGTCACCTTCATCGAGCCCAACACCAAGATCCCGATTCCCGTGCCGCTGCCGAGCCTGGATCTGATTCGCATGGCCTATGCCGCCAACGCGCCGACGCCGCTGAAATACGAGCAGCTGACGCCCGCAGCGTCCGAGGATCCCATCGGCACCGCGCTCGCCGCGCTGGGCAAGATGTTCGACGATCCCGATGTCGTCACCGGCAGCGGACAACTCGACGTGCTGCGCTACGGCCAGGTGTTCAAGGTCCGCCAGATCGCGGCGGTGCGCGGCGCAGGCACGTATTTCGACGGCAAGTACTACGTCAAGAGCGTCACCCACAACATCAAGCGCGGCGAATACAAGCAGAGCTTCACGCTGGCGCGCGGCGGCCTGGGCTCGACGGTTTCGACGGTGAGCGTATGACCACCACCGGCACCTTCTTCGGCGTCTATCGCGGCACGGTCGTCAACAACATCGACCCGATGCAGCTCGGCCGCATCATGGTTCTGGTGCCGGATGTCGGCGGCATCACGCCGTCGACCTGGGCGATGCCCTGCGTGCCGATCGCCGGCAAGCAGATGGGCACCTTCATGGTGCCGCAGATCGGTTCCGGCGTCTGGGTGCAGTTCGAGGCCGGCGACCCCGACCGGCCGGTGTGGACCGGCGGCTGGTGGGGGATCGCGGCGGAGGTGCCGGCGCTGGCGCTTGCCGGCGTTCCCGGCGATCCCAACATCGTCATCCAGTCGACGCTGCAGAACGCCATCGTGGTCAGCGATCTGCCCGGCCCCACGGGCGGGATCATGCTCAAGAGCACGACCGGCGCCACCATCATCGTCAACGACACCGGCATCTACATCCAGAACGGCAAGGGCGCGAGCATCATCATGACCGGGCCCACCGTCACCATCAACAACGGCGCCCTCGTGGTGGTGTGAAGGAGGAGACAACTCATGCCCGGATTTCTCGTGCAGATCGGCGCGACGGTGATCTGCTCGCATGGCGGACAGGCGCAGGCCACCGTTCCCAATCCGCGCGTGACGCTGATGGGGCAGCCTTCGGTGTGCCAGACCTCGCCCTATGTCGTTGCCGGTTGCGCCTTTCCGCCGCCGCCGAACGGCAACGGACCCTGCGTCAGCGTGCAATGGACGACGGGCACCACGCGCGTGATGTCGAACGGCCAGCCGCTTCTGGTGCAGTCCAGCACCGGGCTCTGCGCGCCGACCGGAACGCCCGCGATGGTCACCGTCACCCAGACGCGCGCGAGCGCGATGTGAGGGCGCCATGAACATCGATTTCCCTTTCCACTTCGACACCAGCGGGCACACCGCCCAGGCCAGCGACGCGGACCACATCCGCGACATGATCGAACTCATCCTCTTCACCAACCCGGGCGAGCGGGTGAACCGGCCGGATTTCGGCAGCGGCCTGCTACAGACCGTCTTCGCGCCCAATAGCACCGAGTTGGCCGCGGCCCTTCAGTTCACCACGCAGGCGGAGATCCAGCGCTATCTGGGCGACCTGATCGACCTGCAGGCGCTGGACGTCACCGCCGAGGACGCCACGCTCAAGGTGACGATCAAATATGTGATCCGCGCCACCCAGGCGCAGCAGACCCAGTCCTTCACGCGAAGCCCGAGCTGAGGAGCGAGCGATGAGCGCCGGCGGCTACGATTGCAAGGACGACGACGCCCGCAGGCGGGACGTGCGGCCCACCAGGCTTTTCGGCATAGACTTCGTCGAGGTCGAGGACGACCAGCTGCACCTGGACGTCTTCTTCCTGGGCCGCGCGCCGCAGAAGCTGGAAGCCGCAAATGTGCGCATCACCGGCGGACGCACGATCACGAACATCGTGGTCAGGAGCGTCTCCGTCACCTATCAGAAGGACAAGCATCTCGACGATTTCATGACCGTCGAGCTGGGCAATTACGGCGACTTCTCGACCTACACGCTGAGCCTTGTGAAGACGGACGAGAACGGCCAGCCCATGGACCAGCCGCTGGGCGGGTTCGATCCGTTCTATGCCAGCGCCGATTTCAGCTTCAAGGCGAGCTGCCCGACGGATCTGGACTGCAAGCCACAGGACGTCTGCCCGCCGCCCATGCGCCAGACACCCGAGATCAACTATCTCGCCAAGGACTATGGGAGCTTCCGTCAGCTGATCCTCGACCGGCTCGCGGTGACCATGCCGGACTGGGGCGAGACCCACATCCCCGACATCGGCATCACGCTGGTGGAGCTGTTGGCCTATGCCGCCGACTATCTCAGCTACTACCAGGACGCGGTGGCGACCGAGGCCTATCTCGGCACCGCGCGCCAGCGCATCTCCGTGCGCCGTCATGCGCGCCTTGTCGACTATGCGATGCACGAGGGCTGCAATGCGCGGGCGTGGGTGACGGTGGAAACCGACGCCTACGCCGCGTTGCCGGCCGGCAAGTTCTTCTTCTGCACCGCGTTCCCCGGCGCGCCGGACAACCGCGTGCTGGAGCCGGCGGACACGGCGAAGCTGGCTGCTGGAAGCTATGTGCGGTTCGAGCCGCTGCTTGCGGCGGGAATCGACACGGTCGAGGTCTTTCCGGGCCACAACGAAATCCGCTTCTACACCTGGGGCAACACATCATGCTGCCTGCCGGCAGGCGCAACCGCGGCGACGCTTGTCGATGCCTGGGACGCGGTGCAGCCGGCACCGGACAAGCCGCAGCAGCCCACGAGCGACACACTATCCGGCGGCACCGGCACCCCGCAGCCCGCGCCGGCGGCCGGACCCGAGGCGACGGCCGCGGTGGCGCCGTCGCGCGCGGCGGGAAGCGAGCCGCCCGGCACCGCGCGCAGGCTCAACCTCAAGGTCGGCGACGTCCTGGTCTTCGAGGAAGTAATCGGGCCCAGGACGGGCAATCCCGTCGATGCCGACCCCAGGCACCGGCAGGCTGTGCGCCTGACGAAGGTGACGCAAGCGGTCGACCCGCTCTATCACCCCTATTCGACCGACTATGGCCAGCCTGTCGTCGAGATCGAGTGGTGCTCGGAAGACGTGCTGGGGTTTCCGCTCTGCATCTCCGCCCAGCTTGCAGATTGCAGCTACGCGGATCACGTCAGCGTGGCGCGCGGCAACGTCATCCTCGTCGACAACCGGGGCCCGGCGGGCGATGCGCTCGGCACCGTCGGCGTGCTGACGACGACGGCCAACTGCCCAAGCGATTGCGAGCCGCGCGAAACGGTCGCTACGCCGGCGAGGTTCCGGCCCAAACTGAGCGGCCAGCCGCTCACCTTCAGCCAACCGCTGCCCGAATGCGGCTGCGCCGCCCATGCGCTGACGCAGGACCCACGCCAGGCGCTGCCCCAGGTCTCGCTAGCCGGCGAAATCGACACACCCAACGGGCCCGTGACCACCACATGGACCGTGAAAGCCGATCTGCTGGAGAGCGGGCCGAACGACGCGGACTTCGTGGTGGAGATGGACGATGCGGGGATCGCGCATCTGCGCTTCGGCAACGGTCGCGAAGGCCGCCTGCCGGACGCCGGAACGACATTCACCGCCAGCTATTCGGTGGGCAACGGAGCGTCCGGGAACGTCGGCGCGGAGACAATCGTCTACATCGCCTTCACGGACGTGCTCGGCAATGCAGCACGGCTGAGGCCGCGCAATCCGTTCGCGGCCACGGGCGGAACCGCGCCCGAGCCGGTCGCCGACGCCAAGATGTTCGCGCCATACGCCTTCCGCGACACGCTCGAGCGCGCCATCACCGCGGACGACTACACCGCCATCGCGAGCGACGACGACCGCAGGCTGAGCGAGCGGCCGCGCCTCGTGCGCCTGCTTGCCGGCGCCGATGCGCAGGGAACGCCCGAGACATTCGATCCTCCGCCGGACGACGCGCGGGCCGAAGACCAGGAAGAAGAAGGGCCCGAGATGCCGGCGCTTGCGCCCGATCTCTGCCTGATCCCCTTCGAGCGCCTGCAGCAGGCGAAGGCGGCGCTGCGCTGGACGGGGAGCTGGTACGAAGCGCATGTCTGCGTCGATCCGCTCGGTCGCGAGGGCGCGGACAGCGAACTGTGCGCGGAGATCGATAATTACCTCGATCCTTATCGCCGCGTGGGTCACGACCTTGCGGTCCGCCCGGCGAATTACACCCCGCTCGATGTCGCACTTTCCGTCTGCGTGGCATCGAACATCCTGCGCGGGCATGTGGAAAACGCGCTGCTCGATGTTTTCAGCGACCGCGTGCTGGCGGGTGGCAAGCTCGGCTTCTTCCATCCCGACAATCTGACGTTCGGAAGCGCGATCTATGCGAGTCGGATCGTAGCCGTGGCGCAGGCCGTGCCCGGCGTGACGGAAGTGCGGCTGTTGCGGCTATGCCGCTACGAACCCGGCTCGCCGCCGGCACAGCCGCCGACGGCTTTCGGCGCCTGCGGCGGAGCGGACGGCGGACCGCCGGGCGGCGTCCTGACGCTCGCGCCCTTCGAGATCGCGACGCTGGACAACGATCCCTCCAGCCCGGGCAAGGGCCGTCTTACGCTTTACCTGAGGGGCGGACGATGAAGGAAGATTGCGGCTGCTGCGACGGCATCGGGATCGCCACGCCGGTCACGGAATGCAATCCGCCGGGCCTGTCGGCCATTTCCTATCGCGCGGGTACCTTCGCCACGTTCTACGAGACCATGCTGGCGCGGCTTTCGAACCTCTATCTCGACGTGCCGGCGCTCGATTCCGATGAGGTCTCGCGGCTCTATCCGCTCCGGCAGCTGACGGCGCGCGATACCTCCGATGCTTCCATCGCGCTGCTGGATGCGTGGGCCGTGATCGGCGACGTACTGACCTTCTATCAGGAGCGCATCGCCAACGAAGGCTACCTGCCCACCGCCATCGAGCGCCGCTCGATCCTGGAGCTGGCGCGCCTCATCGGCTACCGCATGCGCCCCGGCGTTTCGGCGAGCGTGTATCTGGCGTTCACCGCCTCGCTCGGCTTCGCCGGCACCATCCCGGCCGGCGCGCGCGCCCAGAGCATCCCCGGGACCGGCGAGACACCGCAATTCTTCGAGACCTCCGAGCCGCTCGACGCCCGCGACATCTGGAACGCGATGAAGCCGCGGCTGACGCGGCCGCAATTCATCACACCGCACGACGACGACGGCGAGGACGATCAAGCGGTGACCGACGTCGCCTTCATCGACACGGTCTATCTGGACGGCGTCGCCACCAACATGAAGACCGGCGATGCCGTCCTTTTCCTGTTCGGCAACGAGGCGCCGTCTCTGCGGCTGGTCGAGGCCGTGGAGGCGCAACCCGATTTCAAGCGCACCGAAATCGCGTTCGTGCCCAACATGGCGATCGCCTCCAACGATGCGCTTCAGCTCATCATCAACAAGGCCACCTATCTTTTTCCTGGAAGCACGCTGGCGCAGAACGTGGCGGGCATCATCACCAGCCTGCAGAACAATCTGATCGCGACCCCCCCGGCCAACACGAGTCCGTTCGAGGCGGCCGTCGGCTTCATCCAGACGGCGTTTGCCCTCTTGCGCGAACAGCAGGCTATCGCCAAGGAACGCGACTTCAGCCGCGTCGCGGCATGGATCGAGCACGTGGTCGATCTCCTGCGCCACGCCGCCATCGCGCTCGCCGATCAGACGCCGGGCGACGAAGTGGCCGCGGTTCCCATGCGCTCGGCGCTGGACGCTTCGCCGTTGCGCAACCTCGTGGCGACGGTGAGCACGCTGTCGAAGGCCCTGTCGGTGCAGCCGGCGAATTCGCTCAGGCTCGGCCGCACGATCGGCAGGAGCTTCGCCTCGGATTCCGACATCGCGCCGCGGCTGCTGACGGCGCTGAAGCCCGCCGTGTCCAACTCGCTCTATCCGGCCTGGCGCGCCATCGCCAAGCCCGCCGACGGCGTCGAAGCCTACGCCATGCGCGCGAAAGCCACGCTGTTCGCGAGCCGCTACACCGGCCCCGCCACGGCGCCAAGCCCCGGCGGCAAGGTCACCTACGGCAGTCAACCCAAGATGAGCACCGACTGGCCGCAGCTGCTGGATTCGACGCACGCCTATCCCGCGTTCCTGCCGCTGGATTCGACCTACGACCAGATCAAACCGGGCACCTGGATCGCCGTGGACCGGCCCTACACCAAGAGCGAGGGCCAGCGCGTCGTCACCTATCACATGGTCACGGAGGTGCGCACCGTGAACATGGACACCAAGACCGGTTATGCCGCGACCGTGACGGGCCTCACGCTGACCCCGGGCTGGCTCACCGAATTCCAGCAGGTCGACCCGGCAGCGCCGGAGCAGCTCAGCGACGTGGTGGGTTCGACCGACGTGCTTCACGGGACCATCGTCCATGCGCAGGCCGAACTCATGTCCGTCGTCGAGGAGCCGATCGACGCCGATGTCGCCAGCGACGCGATCTCGCTCGACGGCGTGTATGACGGCCTGGAGGCCGGCCGCTGGGTGATCGTGTCGGGGAACCGCACCGACATCCCCAATGTATCGGGCGTCAAGGCGAGCGAGCTTGCCATGCTGGCCGAGGTGTCGCAGGGCACCGAGCCGCCGATGTGCACGATGTTCCCCGCCGGCCTCATCCCGTTCACGGAGATCAAATACACCACGGCCGCGAACGCCCAGGGCGACCGGCTGGTGGTGGGCGTGCCGTCCGACGACATGATCGCGGTTCTTTCCGGCACCAGCACGATTCCGCAGCCCGCCGTGCGCAATCAGCAATATTGCCAGCAGGTGGAGCTCGCGCCCGGGTTCTACGCCAATGCCTATGTGCCGACCGAAGACGAGATCAACGGCCTGTTCGGCGAATTCTTCGGGCTGCTCACCGATCCCGACACGAACCTGCCGTTGGCCGGCGGCAATGTGTACGCCGGCAATTCCGATCCGCACTTCGCCAAGAGCGACTACACCCCGCCGAAATATTTCGCCTGGCGCATTTCACAGGGCAAGCTGCACACCACCCTCAAGCTCGCGGCTCCGCTCGCCTACACCTACGATACCGCCAGCGTCGTGGTGTACGGCAACGTGGTCAAGGCGACGCACGGCCAGACCGTGGGCGAGGTCCTTGGCGACGGCAACGCGGCGAAGGCCTATCAGGCCTTCGCGCTCAGGCAGGCACCGCTCACCTATGTCTCCGCGCCGACGGCGGAAGGCACGAGCAGCACGCTCAAGGTGACGGTCAACGACATCGAGTGGCACGAGCGCGACAATCTCCTGCTCGAGGGCGCGAGCGACCGCACGTTCGTCACCCGCGCCACGGACGACGGCAAGAGCATGGTCGTGTTCGGCGACGGAACGCACGGCGCGCGCGCGCCCACCGGGACCGCCAACATCAAGGCGACCTATCGCTACGGCATCGGCGCGGCCGGCAACGTACGCGCGGAGCAGATCAGCCAGCTCGCCACCCAGCCGCTGGGCGCGCAGGGCGTGATCAATCCTTTGCCCGCCAGCGGCGGCGCCGACCGCGACGGTGCCGACGACGGGCGGCGGAACGCGCCCATGGCCGTGATGGCGCTGGACCGGCTCGTCTCCGTCAAGGACTACGCCGATTTCGCGCGCACCTATGCCGGCATCGGCAAGGCGAGCGCGGCCAGGCTGTCCGACGGGCGCAGGCAAGTCGTGCACGTGACGGTCGCCGGCGCGCACGACATCCCGATCGACCCCACCTCCGATCTCTACAACAACCTGCTGGAGTCGCTCATCGACTATGGCGACGCGTCCTGTCCGGTGCAGCTGGCGGTGCGCAAGCTGAGGCTGCTGGTGATCAGCCTCAACGTGGCGCTGCTGCCCGATTACCAGTGGGAAGCCGTCGAACCGCAAATCCGCGCCGCGATGCTGGACGGTTTCGGCTTCGATGCCCGCGCGCTCGGCCAATCGGCCTATCTCAGCGAAGCGGTGCGGACGGTGCAGGAGATCGAAGGCGTCAGTTACGTCGATCCGAAAACCTTCGACAGTGTCGCCGAAGACATCACCGCGGACGAACTCGCCAATCTTGCCAGGACATTGTGCCGCTGCGACGCCGTCGCGGCCGCACTTGCGCGGCCCAATCCCGATCCCACGGGCGCGGGCGACCGCATCCTGGCCGCGGAACTCGTGTTCCTGACGCCCGACATCGCCGACACGCTTATCCTCACGAATATCGGAGGCTGATGCATGCGCGCCGATCCCGACCGCATCTACAACCTGCTTCCCGCAATCCACCGGGCGCGCGATTCCGAGCAGGGCTATCCGCTGCGCGCGCTGTTCCGGGTGATCGGCGAGCAGGCACAGATCATCGAAGACGACATCGCCCGGCTCTACGAGAACTGGTTCATCGAGACCTGCCAGGACTGGGCAGTGCCCTATCTCGGCGCGCTGATCGGCTACCAGCCGCTGGAGTCGGTGAGCCGCAACCAGGCCTGCGCGGATTGCGGGGGCGATGCTTCCGCCGAGCCCATCATGATCCCGCGCCGCGAGGTGGCAAACACGATCCGCTACCGCCGCCGCAAGGGCACCCTGAGCGTCCTGGACGATCTGGCCGCGGCGGTGTCCGGCTGGCCGGTGCGCGCGGTCGAGTTCTACCGGCAGCTCGCGGTCAGCCAGAACGTCAACAGCCTCAGGCTCAATCGCGGGCGCACCGTGGACCTGCGCAATTGCGACGCGCTGGACACGATGGGCGGCGCATTCGACCGCATAGCCCGCAATGCCGATGTCCGCCGTGTCGATTCCGCCCATGCCACCGGGCGCGGCAGCGTCCCGGAGCTCGGCTTCTATGCCTGGCGCCTGAAGCCCTACACCGTCACGCGAGCACCGGCCTATTGCTACGACGCCGTGTCGCCCAGCTGCTACCTATTCAATCCGCTCGGCCACGACACGCCGCTTCTCGTCAATCCTTCGTCCGCGAAGCCCGGCGACCCGGCCGATCTTACGGTGCCGGACCGCATCCGCCGCCGCGCCTTCGAGAGCCGCGACATCGGGACGGGCAAGCCCGCATCGGGCATTCCGTTCTATTTCGGCGACGGCCGCAGCCTCATGATCTGGACGGGCAAGATGCGCCCGCTCGATCCCGCGCGGATCGTGCCGGCCGATCTCAGCGACTGGACCTATGCACCCACGGCAAAGGAGGTGGCCGTCGACGTGCAACGGGGACGCATCAAGTTCGCCGAGAATTTCGAGCGCCAGGCCGCCGTCACCGTCTCCTACACCTATGCCTTCAGCGCCGACATGGGTGGCGGGGAATACGACCGCACCATCCGCGAACCGGCGGGCGCGGTCGTCTACCGCGTCGGCCCCGACCAGACATATAAGACGATCCGGGATGCCTTGGCGAAGTGGGAAGCGGATTTCGCCTTGCCCAACGCCAATCCCAATGCCGCCATCGAAATCACCGACAGCGGCGTCTACACCGAGCCGCTCAACATCAAGCTCGCCAAGGGCCAGACCCTGCAACTGCGCGCCGCGAACAAGACGCGCCCGGTCATCCAGCTGCTGCACTACCGCAATACGCCAACCAACGATCTCGTCATCGAGGGCGACGAACAGAGCTGGTTCATCCTCGATGGCCTGGTGCTCTATGGCCGCGGCCTCCAGGTGCGCGGTGCGATATCGGGCGTGGCGATCCGCCATTCCACGCTCGTGCCGGGATGGGGCGTGGATTGCGAATGCAACCCCGAGCGCCCCTCGGAGCCGAGCCTGGAGCTGATCAACGCGCCGCGCTGCCTGAGCATCGAATCCAGCATCGTCGGCGCCATCCAGATCGAGCGCGACCAGCGGGGGAACGAGCCGCTGCAGCTGCGCGTCAGCGACAGCATCGTGGACGCCACCAGCCCCGACCTGCCCGCGATCAGCGCCAGCTCCAAGCTCTGCGCCGACGCGGTCTCCGTCATCCGGCGCAGCACGATCATCGGAGCGGTCGAAACCCGGGAGATGGCGCTGGCGGAGAACAGCATCTTCCTGGGCGACGTGACGGTGTGCCGCCGGCAGCAGGGCTGTGTGCGTTTCTGCTACCTGCCCTTCGGCGCGCGCACGCCCGCCCGCTTCGAATGCCAGCCCGACATGGCGCGCCAGGCCGTGCTCGACCGCTTCAACGCCGGCGACTTCGATCAGCCGGCACGCGACACACTGCTCGCCAGTGAGATGATGCGCGTGGAACCCCAATTCAGTTCGCTGCGCTACGGCAACCCGGCATATTGCCAGCTTGCCGATGCCTGCGCGCCGGAGATCGCCGGCGGCGCCGACGACGAGTCGGAAATGGGCGCTTTCCACAATCTTTTCCAGCCGCAGCGCGCCGCGAACCTGCGCACGCGACTCGCCGAATACACGCCAGCCGGCTTCGACGCCGGCCTCATCTTCGTCAGCTAGGGGCTCGCCATGAAAGCCGATTTCACCCGCAAGACTTTCCTGCCAACCAGCAATTTCAGCCGCTTGCTGATGCAGCAGGGCCGCGTGCAGCTTGATGCCGACTGGAACGAGCAGGCGGCCATCGAGTTCGAGCGCCTCCGCCAACTGGGCGCGGACCTGATGGGCTCGCATGGCGGGCCGATGCTCTCGGGCTATCTGGTGACGCCGATCTCCGCGGCCGTCGCGCCCGCCGGTTCGGCGCCGGACTTCGCGCTGTCTGTCGGGCGCTATTATGTGGACGGCATTCCCTGCAGCAACGAGACCTCGCCCTCCATCGTGACGGGCTACCCCGCCTCGGCCGCGGCAACGTCCATCTCGGTTTTCCCGTGGACAACCGACGGCGTCTCCTATGCCGTGGGCCAGTACATCTGGCTGTGGTGCGCGAACCTCGCAACCGGCCTTACGCCGATCCTGCTGCGCATCACCGGCATAAGCCAGGCGACGCAAACGTTGACGGTGGTGAGCGACACCAACCCGCCCGCCGGCACGTCGAAGCTTTCGGACTTCGTGGCGAACGCCACGAACGGCCCGCCGCAGTTTCACTTCGTGCGGCGCGCGCCGACCTATCTGTCGCAACCGGACTTCCCGGGCGCGGCACCCGGGCTCGCGCAGGGCAATCACTACCAGATATTCCTCGATGTCTGGGAACGCGCGATCACATACGTGCAGGACGATCGCATCCGTGAGGTTGCGCTCAACGGCATAGATACCGCCGCGCGCGGCAAGATCGTGGCGCAGGTGAAAGCCGCGCCTATTCCCGCAGTGGGAGCGTGCCCGACATCATGGGAAATCGCTTCGATTTTCCAGCCCGCCAACCGCGGCTGCCTGGCGGCGCGCGCCAGGCCGGGCACGGCCTCGAGCGACCCATGCACGGTCTCTCCGGATTCGCGCTATCGCGGGCCGGAGAACCAGCTCTATCGCGTGGAGGTGCATCGCCCCGGCCTGGACGCGGCCGGCAAGCCGCAGATTCCGAGCTTCAAATTCTCGCGCGAGAACGGCTCGGTGGTGTTCGCCATCGCGGGCGGCGGCGACACGAACGTCGTGACGCTGGATTCGCTGGGCCGCGACGACCGTTACACCCTTGCCGAAGGCGACTGGGTGGAAGTGATCGACGACGATTACGAGCTGCAGAACCGCGCCTCGCCATTGCGGCAGGTGCAGTCCATCGATCGCGCGCGGATGATCGTGACGCTGAATGGGCAGCCCGACTCCACGGTCGGCGGCAATCCGGCCAAGCATCCGCTACTGCGGCGCTGGGACCAGAAGCAGGGCGATCCGGCGCAGGGCGGATTGAAACTCGATCCCGACGGGAGCGTGCCGATCAATCTCGCGGCTCTGCAGGTCAATGTGAGCCTCAACGCGAATCGGGCCTACATCGCCGCGGACTACGCGGGCACGCCGGTCCAGGCCGCCACGCCGGCCGCGCAGCTCCAGGCCACGGATTGGCTCGAACTGGAAGACGGCGTGCAGGTCCAGTTCACCGCGCCGCCCACGTTCAGTTTCCCCGGCACGACGCAGCCGCTTCTGCAATTCCGCACCGGCGATTACTGGCTGATCCCCGCCCGCGTCGCCACCGGCGACGTCGAATGGCCGACGGAATTGTCGACCGACGCCACCGGCAAAACGACGAAGTCGGCGGTGCCGATGCAGCCGGACGGCGTGACGCATCACTATGCGCCGCTGGCACAGATCAGTGTCGATTCGGGTCATCTGATGGTCGACCATAGCTGCGCCGTCCAGTTCACCATCTTCAACGGCACGCTTCTGTTCCAGCAGGACGGCAAGAACTACTCGGCCAACTGGCCGGAGGCGACGGTGGTTCAGCCCATCCAGCCGACCCATGTCGAAAACCTGGTCAGGCCTGCAAAGGCGGCGAAGGAGACCAAGGCCACGGCCGGATCGAAGACGCCCAAAAGCTAGCTGCGCAACATATTGATTCATAAGAACAATCATTGAGATGCCGCGGCCAGGAGCCGTCGGCAGCCAGGACTTGGTGCCTTGCCCGATGACGACTGGCATTGGCGGCCTCGCCCCGCCCCGTGGCCGCTAAACCGTGCTATTCATAGAGAAAATCTGGTTGTGGGGTGACGATGGCGCTCGGCGAGAGCACAGCGCGCGCAAGGCAGGACGACCGGGGCGCCTTCGGCCGCTTCCTGCTCGACAGCGGCAAGCTGAACGAAGGCGGGCTGGCGCGCGCGACCTATCTTGCCGGCGAAAGCCAGGAGCGGCTCGAGACCGTGCTCACCCGGCTCGGCCTCATCTCCGAGCGCGACCTCGCGGATGCCTTCGCGAGCTTCCTGAAGATCACGATCGCGGCGCCTGGCGACTTTCCGGCGGTGCCGATCTTTGAGGAGAAACTCAGCCGCGCGTTCCTGAAGCAGAGCCAGGTTATCCCGCTTTCCGAGAGCGACAGCGAGATCGCGATCGCCGCCGTCAATCCCCTCAACGGCTACGCGCTCGACGCCGTGCGCTTCGCGCTCGGCCGCCCGGTTGCCGTGCGCGTGGCCTATCCCACCGATTTCGACGCGGCGTTCGAGCGGCTCTATGGCGAGGGCAAGTCGCAGATCAGCCAGATCCTGGTCGACGCCGAGGACCGCGCCCATGACGGCGCCAGCGACGACGTCGACAAGCTCAAGGATATCGCCAGCGAAGCGCCGGTGATCCGGCTGGTGAACCTGCTGATCGCGCGCGCGGTCGAGGCACGGGCGTCGGACATCCATATCGAGCCGATGGAGAACGAACTTCGGGTGCGCTACCGCATCGACGGCGTCCTGCAGCAGGTGGAGTCGCCGCCGCAGCGGCTGTCCTCCGCCGTCATCTCCCGCGTCAAGATCATGGCCAAGCTCAACATCGCCGAGCGGCGGCTGGCGCAGGACGGGCGCATCGGCATGGCCGTGCGCGGCAAGGACATCGACCTGCGCGTGGCCACGGTGCCCACCATCCATGGCGAGAGCGTGGTGCTGCGCATCCTCGACCGCGGGCATCTCGATCTCGATTTCGCGGCGCTGGGATTCGACGCGGAGGTCGCCACGCCGGTCCGCGACATGCTGGCACGGCCTTATGGCATCTTCCTCGTGACGGGCCCGACCGGAAGCGGCAAGACCACGACGCTTTATACCGCGCTGCTCGAACTCAATACCGTGGACAAGAAGATCCTCACCATCGAGGATCCGATCGAATACCACCTGCCGGGCATCAACCAGGTGCAGGTGAAACCGCAGATCGGCCTCACTTTCGCAAGCGCCTTGCGCTCCTTCCTGCGCCAGGACCCGGACATCATGATGATCGGCGAAATCCGCGACCTGGAGACGGCGCAGATCGCCGTGCAGGCGGCGCTGACCGGCCATGTGATCCTCTCGACGCTGCACACCAACGACGCGGCCAGCGCCATCACGCGCCTGCTGGACATGGGCGTGGAAGACTATCTCCTCACTTCGACCGTGAACGGCGTGGCCGCGCAGCGGCTGGTGCGCACGCTCTGCCCGCATTGCCGCGAGCCCTTCACGCCGGTGGCGGAGATCGTGCGCAAGCTCGGCCTCGACAGGCTCGCGGCCGGGCCGATCACGCTGCATCGCGCGAAGGGCTGCGAGCACTGCAACCATACCGGTTATCGCGGCCGCGCCTCCATCGCCGAGGTCCTGCCCATGACCGACGCCATACGCCAGGTCGTGCTCAAGAGCCCGGATGCCGGGGGCATCCAGGCGCTGGCTCTGGCGGGCGGCATGCAGACCATGCACAGCCACGGGCTGAAGAAGGCGCTGGCCGGCATCACCACCGTGGAAGAAGTCATCCGCGTCACGCGCGCGATCTGAAGCCATGCCAAATTTCCGCTACAAGGCAATGACGAATGCCGGGGCCGTGGTGAGCGGGACGCTGGACGCGCCCTCGCAGGCCGCCGTGATCCAGCAGCTGCGCGGACAGGGACACTTCCCCATTTCCGCCGTGCCCGCCGATGCGGACGAGGACCTCTGGTCGCGCCTCAGGAACCTGCAATTCAGCCGGCGCGTGTCGCCGCGGCTGCTCAGCACCGTGACGCAGGAACTGGCCGCACTGGTTTCCGCGGGCCTCGAGCTCGACCGCGCGCTCGGCATTCTGGTGAAGCTGAGCAACATCGGCGCCCTGCGCGAGCCGCTTTCGGCGATCCGCGCCCGGGTGCGCGACGGTGCAAGCCTCGCCGATGCGATGGCCGCGGAACGGGTATTTCCGAAATTCTACGTCAGCATGGTGCGGGCGGGCGAGCTCGGCGGCTCGCTGGACGTGACGCTGCGGCGGCTCGCGGATTATCTGGCGCGTAGCGCGGAGATCCGCGAGACGGTGGTGTCCGCGCTGGTCTATCCCGCGATCCTGCTCTGCACCACGGGATTCTCCATCGTCGTCATCCTGGTGTTCGTATTGCCGGAATTCGAACCGCTATTTGCCAACGCGGGCAAGGCCTTGCCGCTATCGACACGCATCGTCATGGATATCGGCGATGCCGTTCAGGATTTCTGGTGGCTGCCCATCATGCTCGGCATCGCCGGCTGGCTCTGGCTTCGGCAGGCGCTGCGCAAGCCCGGGTTCCGCAGGCGCTGGGACGGCTATTTCCTGAGGCTTCCGGTCTTCGGGTCGCTTCTGGCGGAGATCGAGATCGAGCGGTTCAGCCGGGCGCTGGGAACCCTTCTTTCCAACGGCGTGTCGCTGACGACCGCGCTCGGCCATGCGCGCGAGGTGCTGCGCAATGCCAAAATCGCAGAAGCCGTCGGGGAGACCGCCAGGAAGCTTCGCGAAGGCCAGGGTCTGGCGCAATATCTGGCGCAATCGAAGGTATTTCCGCCGCTGACGCTGGACCTGGTGCAGATCGGCGAGGAAACCGGCAAGCTCGACGAGATGCTCCTGAGGCAGGCCGACCTCGATGAGCAATCGATCAAGCAGCGCGTCGACCGGCTTCTTGCCCTGCTCGTGCCATGCCTTACGATAGTGCTGGGCGTGATCGTGGCCGGACTGATCGCCTCCATGCTGGTGGCGATCCTGGGCGTCAACGACCTGGCTCTGCAATGAAAAGGACATGCCAGATGAAACGCGAGGACTGCGCGGGCGAAGCCGGCTACACCCTGATGGAGCTTCTGGTCGTGCTGGCGATCCTGGGGCTGCTGGCTGCCATCGCCACGCCGCTCGTGCTGCGCTACCTCGACAGCGCCAAGGTCGGCACAGCCAGGACGGAAATCGCGAACTACTCCGCCGGCCTCGACCTCTTCAAATATGACGTGGGCCGCTATCCGACTACGCAGGAAGGCATCGAGGCGCTCGTCAAGGCGCCTCCGACGGCCGAGAACTGGAACGGGCCCTATATCAAGGTGACCAGCAGCCTCAACGATCCGTGGGGCCATCCCTTTGTCTACCGCTCGCCCGGTCAGCACGGCGATTTCGATCTCTACAGCTATGGCCCCAAAGGGAAGGAAGGGGGCGGCGATGCCAACCCGCCGATCAAGAACTGGTGACGAGGACGGCTTCACGCTGCTCGAGATCCTGGTGGCGCTGGCAATCCTGAGCGTGTCGCTGGCGACGCTGCTCGGCATCTTCTCGATGAGCCTGGACCGCACGCGGCAGAGCGAGGACGAGATGTCCGCGCGCGTGCTCGCCCAATCGCTGATCGCGCAGGCGGATTCGGTCAGCGACCCGAGGCTCGGCACGCTCAGCGGGACCTCGAACGGATATGCCTGGCGTCTCGATCTGAAGCCTTACGGTACTTCCACGCAGCCGGCTCCGGCGCCGGGGCTCGCCAGCGTATCGGCAAGTGTCGCGTGGAACGGGAGCGGCGGCCGGCGCTCGCTGATGCTCACCTCCCTGCGCACGATCCCGGGAGCGCAACTGCCGTGAGAGAGTCCGGCTTTACGCTTCTGGAGCTTCTGGTCGCGATGACGCTTCTCGCGCTCCTGTCGCTCGTGCTTTTCGGCGGCTTCCGCTTTGGCACGCGCGCCTGGGATCGCGCCGAGGACTCGACCGCCCGCGGCAACGAGATCCGCCGGGCACAGGACGACATAGGGACTGCACTCACGCGCGCCTATCCGGAGATGGATCTGAGCGACCCCAGGAATCCGCACATCTTCTTCAGCGGTGAGATGCGCGCTGTGACCTTCCTGGCGCCGGATCGGGCGAGGCCCGGCAGCCTCGACGTCACGACGCTGTCGCGGCAGGGTGACGCGCTGGTCATGACGTTGACGCCGGAGCTGGCCCGCAATCCCGCGGCCCAGACGGTCCGCCGCAAGCTTCTCGACCACGTGACGGGTTTCGAGCTTGGTTATTTCGGCGCGGCGCGCCCCGGCGACCCGCCGCGCTGGAACGCGAGCTGGCACGATCGCGGGCGGCTGCCCAGGCTCATCCGCATCCGCGCGGCGCTCGACAAGGCGCGGCCAGGCTGGACGGAAATGATCGTGGTCCCGCGCATCCAGGCCGACGTGAACTGCACCTTCGATCCGCTCACCAAGTTTTGCCAGGGGCGCTGATGGCCGCGGAGGAAATGGCACGGGACGACGACTGGCGCGACGTGCTTCGCGGCTGGCAGGCCGAATGGCGCGCGATGGGCACCGAGCACGCCTTCTGGAAAGCCGATCCTGAGATCACCGCGGTGGCCTTCGAGAATGGCGGCATCGTCGTTACGCGCGGCAACAGCGCCCATGAGGTGGAGATCGCGCATCTGCCGGAAGCGCAGGGACTTGCGGCGGCGGTGGCGCGCGCCGATGCCTCATCCTTCGGCCGCGACGTCGTGGTGCGCCTGCCCGAGACCGCGATCCTGCGCGCGAATGTGTGGCTGCCCAAGGCGCGCGCCAGCACGTTGCGCCAGGCGCTGCATTTCGAGCTCGAGCGGCTTTCGCCGGTCAGCCCCGGCGAGCTTTATTTCGATTTCGCCGAGGCGGCGCGCGACAAGACGGCCAACCGGGTCGAGCTCTCGCTCAGGATCGTGCGCAGGGACATCGTGGACGACGCCGTCCGCACCTGCCGTGGCGCGGGCCTTTCGGTCTCGGGCGTGACGATTAGCGGCGACCGGCGACCGGCGGACTGGCGGGAATTCCCCGTCGACCGGCCCGCCCATTTGCGGTTCCTGTGGCGGAAATGGAATCTCGCGTTCCTTGGCGGGCTCGCGCTTTTCCTCGCGCTGGCCGCGATGCTGGCCTGGTACGAGCGCAACGCCGCCGCGCAGGACATGCTCGCCGACCAAATTCTTCTGGAGCAGCGCCATGCGGCGATCGTGCACCGCATGGAAGACGACATCGCCCGCACCAGCGCGCGCATCGGATTCCTCGCGCGCCAGAAACTGGCGCCGATGACGGTGAGCGTGCTGGCGGAGCTGGCGCGCATCCTGCCGGACGGCACCTGGCTCGACGAAGTGGAGATCGGCAGCGGACGCGTCCACATCCGCGGTTTCTCGCACGCGGCGGCGGACCTCATCGGCGTGCTGGACAGCTCGCGGGTCTTCGCCAATGCCCAGTTCGGGGCGCCGCTGGTGCGCAACCCCGCCGGCAATGTGGAACAGTTCGATATCGTGGCCGATCTGCGCGGGGCCGGAAAATGACCGCGATCCCGGAAGACCTTCGCGGACGCAAAGGTGCGCTGCTGGCGGCGGCTGTGGCGGGCGGCGCGCTGCTGCTCATCCTTTTGGGGTTCGGTTATCTGGTGTTCGGCGGGCAGAGCGCGGACACAGAGGAGGCGACCCATCAGCTCGCCGTCTATCGCGCCGAGGCCGCGATGCAGCCCGCGCTCGAGGCTGAGCTCAGGCAGGTGCGCGCGCAAGCAGCCCAGGTTCCGGGGCTTATCGTCAGCGACAGCGCCGCGCTGGCGCAGGCGCAGCTGCAGGACGAGGTGAAGTCCATCGTCACCGCCAACCAGGGCGAGGTGCGCACGGCGCAGATCGTGCCGGTGTCGGCGGTGGACGGGTTCGAGATCATCGCCATCCAGTACGACCTCATGCTGCCCATGGCGAAGCTGGCCGACCTTACCTACGCGATCGAATCCCACTCGCCCTACCTCTTCATCGAGGATGCCGACATCACTTCACAGCAGGACTTCCAGTCGGGCGATCCGCAGACCGCCAATCCGATGGTAGAGGTGCGCTGGACGATCCACGGCTATCGCTGGGGGGGCGGGAAATGAACCTTCGCCTCTCCCGGGCGCAGATGGCGATGGCGGGGCTGTGCGCGCTGCTGGCGCTGCTTCTCATGTATGAGTTGATGGCACCCCCGACGCAGTTTTCATTGCCGGATGTTCATCTGAAGCCGAAGCTGCTGGCGATCCAGCCGCCGCCGCCCTTCATCGCCCCGCCGGTGGGCTCATTCAACGCCATCAACGACCGCCCGCTGTTCCTGCCGTCCCGCAAGGCCATTGCCGCGCCTGCGGCAGGGCCGGGCGCGCAGGCGGCCGGTCCCCCGCCCATGCCCAACGCGACGCTGGTGGGCGTGATCATGGACGGGCAGAACAGCATCGCCATGGTGAAGGTTGGCGGCGCGCCCTTCGCGCAGGCCATGGGCACGGGCGCCTCCATCGGCGACTGGCAGATCTCCGCCGTCGGAGCCGACCGGGTGGAGCTCAAGTCGGGCAGTTACACCCAGGAACTCCGCATGGATGCCCATGCCGTGCCGCCGTCGCCTTCGCCCGCACCTGGGCAAACCGCGCCGGGTACGCCGCAATAGCCATGGAATACCGCAAGGAAAATTCGGTATAAGATCATGATCGCGAAGAAGAAAAATAGAAGTGGGGCTGGAGCGGCGAATGACGGGCCGAATTGAAGCGTGGCTTGGCGCGCTGGCGCTGAGCCTCATGGCTGCGGTCGCGCCGGCACTTGCGCAGTCCGGCGGCGCCAATGGCGCGCCCTCGCCATTGCCCCAAACCAGCACGCAGATCTTTCCGGGTACGGGCCAGTTCACGGGCAACGCCAGGCGCCATGCCACCGTCGACGCAAAGGGCGACATCACGCTCAACTTCGTGAACGCCGACGTGAAGGATGTGGCCAAGGCGATCCTGGGCGACTACCTGAAGCTCAACTACGAGATCGCCTCCAACGTGCAGGGCACGGTGACGATCCAGACGAGCCAGCCGCTCTCGCGCGACCAGGTGATCCCCGCGCTCGACCGGGCGCTGCGCCTCAACAACATGGCGCTGGTGAACAACGACGGCATCTACGACGTCGTGCCGCTGGCCGACGCACAGCACGAGACCGGTGCGATCAAGGGGCCGGGCGGCGGCGTGTCCATGGAATATGGCAGCGAGGTGGTTCCGCTGCGCTATGTAAGCGCCGTGCAGATGCAGAAGCTGCTCGAGCCCCTGGCGCCCGCGCAGGGCATCGTGCATGCCGACGCCTCGCGCAACCTTCTCATCATCGACGGCACGGCCGAGCAGCGCAAAACCCTGCGCGAGGACATCGCGCTGTTCGACACCGACTGGCTCGCGGGCATGTCGTTCGCGCTCTACACGCCCACCTACATGGACGCGGACGAATTGGCGCGCGAACTCGACCAGGTGATGGGCAGCTCCGACAGTCCCATTGCCGGCGTGGTCAAGCTCATGCCGATCGACCGGCTCAACGCCGTGCTGGCGATCTCTCCGCAGAAGAAATACCTGGCCAAACTGCAGGCCTGGGTCGACAGGCTGGACCGGCCGGGCGAAGGCAGCGACCGCAAGATCTTCGTCTATCACGTGCAGAATGGCCGCGCCTCCGACCTCGCGTCCACGCTCGCCAAGGTCCTGTTCGGCGGTTCGACCGCGCAGGGCGGCAACCCGGGCCTCGTGCACACCACGCCCTACGGGACGCCGGCGGCGGCGGCAGCGCCGGCCTCTGCGTCCAGCACGACCGCGAGCGTCGGCGGTGGAATCAGCACCCAGATGGCGAGCGGCTCGGAGAGCGGCATCCAATCCTCCTCGCCCGAAGGCTATTCCGCATCCGGCAGCCTGCACGGCGAGCACGGCAATCCCGTCAGCATCACGGCTGATGAAGTGAACAACGCGCTGGTGATCTATGCGACGCCACGGGAATACGCGACCATCGACCATGCCCTGCACCAGCTCGACACCCAGCCGGTACAAGTCTTTCTCGAAGCCGTGGTCGCTGAGGTGACGCTGAACAACAGCCTCAAATTCGGGCTGCAATATTTCTACCAGCCGGACTCCAAGAACACCTTCACGCTCTCCAACACCTCCACCAGCACGCTGGGCCAGGCGTTTCCCGGGTTCTCCTACATGTTCTCCAATGGCAGCAACATCCAGGTGGTGCTGAACGCCTTGGAGAACATCACCCATGTCGAGGTCATCTCCTCGCCCAAGATCCTTGTGCTGAACAACCTGACGGCGACGCTGCAGGTGGGCGACCAGGTTCCAGTCGAAACCGCGCAATCGGTGAGCACGTCCGACGCAAATGCGCCTATCGTCAATTCCATCTCCTATGCCGACACTGGCGTGATCCTCAAGGTCACCCCGCGCGTCAATCGAGGCGGCGTGGTGATGATGGACATCTCCCAGGAGGTGAGCGCGGTCGATCCCACTATATCGACCGAAGGCGTGAATTCGCCCGCCATACAACAGCGCAAGATCGACTCCTCGATCGCCATCCAGGATGGCCAGACCGTGGCCCTCGGCGGGCTGATCACCGACGAAAGGAGCAAGGGAAAATCGGGCATCCCCCTGCTTCAGGACATCCCCATCGTCGGCAACCTCTTCACCAACGCGAATACGACGCACGACCGCACCGAGCTGATCGTGCTGATCACGCCGCATGTGGTGGACAGCAGCTTGAAAGCGCAGGCGATCACCGATGAACTTCGGCGCAAGCTTCCTTCCGTCGAGGCGATTCTCTCGCAAGACGGCAACTGAAGGCGAGCGCGGCTGGGCGCTCGTCTCCGTCCTGTGGGTCGTCGCCATTCTCTCCATGCTGGCGGCGGCGACGCAGGCGCTGACGCTGACATCCTACAAGACCGAACATCGCGCCCAGGACGCGGCGCGGGCGGGTGCGGACCTGGATGCGGCGGTGGCGCGCGCCGCCGCCGGCATCCAGGATCCCGACATGGCAAGCCGTTGGCGGGTGGACGGGGTGCCACGCAAATTCCTTTTCGACGGACTTGCCATCCGCGTCGCCGTCCAGGACCAGCTCGGATGCATCGACCTCAACACGGCGGACATCTCAATCATCCGCCAGTTGCTGCGGAGCCAGGGATTGAGCCTTCAGGCGGCGGATTCGATCGCCGGCAAGATCATCGATTGGCGGCAAGCCGCCGACCTGCAGAGCCTGCACGGCGCCGATGACGCGGACTACGCCGCCGCCGGCCTTCCCTATCGCGAGCGCCATGCGGCGTTCCAGAGCGTGGACGAGCTGCAGCTATTGCTGGGCATGACGCCCGGCCTCTATGAGAAGCTCGGCGACGCCGTGACCGTCTATTCGCACCGCACCGGCTTCGACACCAGCGTCGCGCCCCGGCCATTGCTGATGGCGCTTTATGCCGACGATCCGCGCCAGGTGGATGCGATCATGGCCCAGAGGCTCAACGGAGGCGGGCAACCGTTCGGCAATCCGAATTCCGTCCCGCCTGGCATCCTCGCGCCGGCCACGCCGCTCGGCGGGCGGGCCTTCGCGGTGGATGCGTCATTGAACCTCAATGGCCGGACGTTCACGCGCCACGCGGTCATCGAAATGACGGGCGACGACAAGGCGCCCTACATCACCCTGGATTGGCGCTGAGGCTGAGCGGGCCATACAGCCACACCAGCCACGCACCGGCCGCCAGATAAGCCCCGAACGGGATTCGCATCGTCGCCGAGGGTGCCTGGCCCAAAAGCGCGCGCGCCAGAATGACGGCGAGCGCCGCTATGGCCGCGTAGAGCACCACTGTCAGCAGCCCTTGCCAGGCGACCCACATGCCCACCGCGCCCAGCAGCTTCGCGTCGCCGAGCCCCAACCCGTCCCGGCCCCGGAGCCGGCGATAGGCAAATGCGATCGCGGCCAGCACGATGAACCCGGCCGCGCCGCCAATGAGATGATCGAGGAGCCCGTCCCGGTCGAACGCCAGTGCGGCCAGGAACCCCAGGACCGCCAGCGGCAGGGTGAGTGCGTCTGGAAGCAGGAACGCGCGCCAGTCGGTAGCGGCGAGTGTCAGCAGAATCCATCCGAACAGGCAGGTGGCGATGAGCACACACCCCGTGGTCGCCAGCGCCGCCCATGCGGCCAATGCCAGTGCTGAAATTTCCATGAAAGGCGCAAACATGCCGATCGGCTCGCCGCAGTAGCGGCAGCGCCCGCGCAGCAGGAGCCAGCTCGCGAATGGCACGATGTCCCTTGCGCGAAGCGTCGCGCCGCAGCGATCGCAGCGCGAGCGGCCCGATATGACGTCACGGCGTCCGGGCAGGCGTACCGCGAGCAGTCCCAGGAAGCTGCCCACGAACGGCGCCAGCACGCACATGACGATGGGCAAGACGAAGCGGCTGTCGAGCGCCACGGCGAGGAATCCCTGCAAACCCGCACAGCATGCTCAAGAACCGCCGCCCTTGAAAGCGCTCAGGTGAACGCCCCCGCGAGCAAGCCGACGGCCCTGCGCAAGCGTTCCGGCGGAAAGGAGTGCCCAAGCAGCACCTGCGGTGGCCCGCCGGCCAGCCTGAGCAGGCTCATTCCGGTGACGCAGACGCCCTGCTCCGCGGCGCGGGCCACGAAGACATCCTCTCCCAGGCCCTGCAGATCGAACGTCAGATGCGAGCCTGTGGGCTCACCCGACGATATGAGGACCGAGGGCAGGCTTTCCGAAATGGCGGAGAGGACGATGCGCCGCCGCTCGTCCTGGCTCTCGCGGCTGCGGCGCAGATGCTCGTCCAGATGGCCGCCATCGATGAAATCGGCGAGCACCATCTCGTTGGGCACGTTGGGATGGCCGTCGAGCCCGCGCCGGACCGCGAGGAACCGGTCGATGAGATCTGGCGGCAGCACCGCGTACGCGATCCTGAGCGCGGGGAACATCGTGTGATTGAAGGAATTGAAATAGATGACGTTGCGGCGGCCTTCCGCCGCCAGCGGACGGGGCGCATGCGGGCCCGCATCGCTCCAGCCGTAATCGTCCTCGAAGATCCAGGCGCTGTTTTCGTCGGACCAGGCAAGCAGCTGCGCCCGCCGCTGCGGCGACATGGTCGCGCCTGTCGGGAATTGCGCCACAGGTGTGACCAGTGCCACGCGTGCGCCCGCGCCGATCCGGATGCCCTCTCCCACGCCGATGCCTTCCTCGTCGACCGGCACCGGGACGAGCTGCACACCGCAATTGTGAAGCGACTGCTTGTCGCCGGTATAGCCCGGATCCTCGACCCAGGCGGCCGCGCCGGTGAGGCCGAGCGCCCTTACCGCGAGGTCGATGCCGGCCGGAATGCTGGTGGTGACGAGAATTTGCTCCGGAAGGCAGTCGAGCCCGCGCGCGGCCGCAAGATGCGCGGCAATGGCGCTGCGCAGCATCGGATGCCCCGCGGTCTCGCCGTCCTCCAGGCTCGCCTGCGACATGTATCGCCAGCGGCGGGACTGGAGCCGGTTCCACAGATCGATGGGGAACAGGTCGAGCGGCGGCAGGCCCGCCTGGAACGGCCCGGCGACGGATTTGCGCGCCGCGGGACGTCCGGCATTGGGATCGCGCGCCCTGACACCGTCATATGACACGTAGACACCCGAACCGCGGCGCGCTTCCAGCCAGCCGTCCGCGACCAGCCTGTCGAGCGCGTTGAGCACGGAATTGCGTGAGATGCCGAGCGATTCGGCGAGCAGGCGCGACGGCGGGACCTTCGAGCCGTGCGCGATGGCGCCGGTGACGATCAACGTGCGCAGGCGCTGATAAAGACGTTCGTGGAGAGGCTGGCCCTGACCGGCCTCCGCCAGACGGACGAAATTCAGGATGCGCGGGTTGAGGCCCGTGCCGGCCTGTTCGTCGTGCAGGATTTCGCCTTCACGCATCATCTCGGTCCCGTTTCGAGAATGCTGCATCCTGAATCTAGCTTGGCAATGGCGGAAGCGAGCTTCACAAAAACTTTTCCGGCCCTTTGTACCGTTCACAACTTCGTTGATTTGCCGCGACACTAACTTGCAAAATGCAAGCTAACAGCCGCGAACCGAGAATTGGTACTTTGCAGCTCTTTCAAGTGGCACTGGTCCAGGCGTGCGATCGATGACGATATCGCCCCATTGGCTCCGACAAGAGGCGGATGGTTGTCATGGATGAAATGCCGAATGGCCCTGCGGCCCCCGATGCGAACATAGCAGGCGCTAGCAACGCGAATTTCCCGCTGGCCATCGCCAATATAACCATTAACGCGGCATCGCCCGTGCCGATCTACGAACAGATCTGCACAGCCGTGCGCACCGCGATCGGCGGCGGCGATCTGCCGCCCGGGACGCCGCTTCCGACCAGCCGCGAGCTGGCACAGGCGCTCGGCGTCGGGCGTAACACGATCGTGAGCGCGTACTCGCGCCTGGCGGCCGAAGGGTTCCTGGTATCGAACACCCGTCGCGGAACCCGCGTGGCCGATGAGCCGGTGGGGGCGCCCGTGTTCCGCCAGGACAGCGCGCCCGCCGCCCGCGAGCCCGTCAATTCGATCGAGATCGGCTACCATGCAAGGCGCATCCTGGAGCTTTCCGGAACCGCCCCTGCCGCCGCGCGGCCCTTCGCACTCTATACGCCGGATCCCGCTCTCTATCCGCGCAATCCCCTGAGCCGGATGCTGGCCGAGGAATTCTGCCGGGCCACGGGCGGCGATCCGCGGCATGGCCACAAGCGCTTCCAGAACGCCGTGGCGGCATGGTTGCGGCACATGCGCGGCGTCAACTGCGAGCCCGCCCAGGTGATCCCGGTTCCCGGGATCGAGAGCGCGCTAGACCTGACCGCGAGGGTGCTGCTCGATCCGGGGCATACGGTCCTGGTCGAAGACCCGGTGATGGACGGTGTCCGCGAGGCCTTTGCGGCGGCGGGAGCGCAGATCGAGGTCATGCCGAGCGACAGCGTAGGCCCGGATCCGGCGCGGACCTCCGGCCCGCCGCCGCGGCTCATCTTCGTTTCGCCGTCGGTAAGCTTTCCCTTCGGGCGGCAGATGCCGGAGGCGCGGCGCAAATCCGTTCTCGAGCTTGCCTATCGAACCCACGCCGCGATCTTCGAAGCCGACATCTGCGGGGAACTCGCGTTCGGCGGCAGCCGGCTGCGCGCCATCCAGGGACAGGACAGCGAAGGCCGCGTCATCTACTTCGGGAGCCTCAACGAGGCGCTGGGGCCTCAGATCCGCGCCGCATACCTCGTGGTGCCCCCGAACCTTGCCGACCCCTTCGCCGCCATGGCGCAGCGCACAGCCTATGGCCCGGATTCCTTCGTGCTCTCGGCGCTTGCCGGGTTCATCGAGGAGAACCACTACGCGATGCACATCAAGAACATCCGTTCGATCTACGCGCGGCGGCTCAAGCTGATGGTCGAGGCCTGCCGCGGTCTCCTGCCGGAGGCCACGCTTCTCGAACCGTCGGGCGGGCTGCATCTGTCGCTTCTGTTCCCGCACGGGCTGGACGAGCAGCTGGCTTGCCGCATTGCCGCCGATTTCGGCGTTACGGTCGCGCCGCTGTCGCGGTTCTATCGCAACGGCACGCGCAATGCCGGCATCGTGCTGGGTATCGGCGCCGTGCCCGATCGCGCGGTGGAGGCCTCCATCCGCAAGCTCGCCACGGCCGTCTCCCAGGCGCGTCCCGTCGACATGGTGGCCTGACCAGGCGGCACCGGGGGCACTTTGGACGAACTACGCTTTCGTGCCTTGCTCCTGCGTGCGCCCGAACTGGCCACGGCGCGTGCGTTTTATTGTGGCGCCATCGGGCTCAGGGACACAGCGGCCGACGCCCCGATTGTGGAAGCGATCGACACCGCGGGCGCGCGCTTCTATCTCGAACAGGTACCGCCCGTCCCCGGGCCGCTGCCCGACCAGGCGCGCGCCACCGCGAGCTTCGCGGTTCATGACATGACGGAGGCGGTTACCCGCCTCTCCCTGGCGGGCGCCACCTTCCTTCAGAGCGCGCCGGTTGCGGCCGCCGCGGGTACGCAGATCGGGTTCCGCGACCCATTCGGCAACGTTCATGCCCTGGTCGAGCCGCCAGCGCCCGCGCGCTTCGATGAGCCGCGGGTCCTGCAGGCGGGAGCCAAGATCCCGATCGCGTCGGTGCCAGGCGCCAAGCGGCTCTATGCCGACACGCTGGGCTTCGTCATCGCCAGCGAACGCCGCTATCCCCCGCTTCTGCCGTTCGATCATCCCGACGGTTCGCGCGCCTTCGTGATCGAGGACCAGGAGGGCCAGGAACCCGATTTGCGCGTGCGTGCGCCGCTTTATCCGCGCGAAACCGGCGTGATCATGGTGCTGGAGGCGAAAAACCTCGAATACTGGCATGCCAAACTTGCGCGTCGCGCGCCGAATGCCAGGCTTTTCGCCCCGTCACGCTTCGCATTCGGCCGCAGGATGGCCTTCATCGATAGCGTCGGCCTTGCCGTCGAGATCTGGCAGTCCGGGACGTAGCTCCCGATTCCAAAAAAATGCGGCGGCCTTTCGGCCGCCGCAGGTGACTGGGGAGTGCGACTTCCTAGAACTTCACCGTACCGCCCACGAAGATGATGCGGCCAAGCGCATCGTACGTGTTCGGGAAGGTGTTGCCGTTGATGTCGCTCGCCGGCGCGGAGTTGTTGTCGATCAGCGGCGGCTTCTTGTCGAAGATGTTCGACATGCCGGCGCGCAGCTCGATGCCGTCGGTGATCGACCAGCTGCCGGACAGATCGAAGTAGTCGAACGCCGGGATGGTCGGGCTCGGTGTCTGCGACGCGTTGAGCACGTAGCAGAAGTTGAAGCCGCACGGCTTCGACGGATTTCTTCCCGAGAAGACCTGCTGGTCGTTTTCCGCACTGGAGAGATGGCGCCAGCGGAGCGAAACGGAGACATCGCTCGATGGGCTGTACCACGTCACGCGCAGGTTGGACTTCCACTTGTTCTCGGGCTCGCCGCAGTCCAGACCGTAGAGACCGTTGCACTTCACCTGCGTGCCATCGCCCTGCACGAACAGGTTCTTGGAAACCAGGGTGCCGATGAAGTTGATTCCCACCGAGCCAGCGCCATTCCAGCCCACGTTGCCGAGGTCGGTCTGGTAGTTGGCTTCGAAGTCCCAGCCCTTCACCTGGTCGCGCGACACGTTGCCTTCGGTCGCCACGACGAAGCCGGTATTCGACGTGATCGAACCCAGGACGTCGCGATGGACGAACGAGCACGCGGGAGCGAGCGGGTTCTGCGTGACGTTGACCGAGGTCGAATAGCAGTTTGTCAGGATCGATTCGATCGGTGTGTTGGAGATGAAGCCGTCGATCAGGATGTTGTAGTAGTCGATCGTGGCGGTGAAGCCGTCGAAGAAGGTCGGCGTCAACACGATGCCGGCCGTCCTGGTGAACGACACTTCCGGCTTGAGGAACGGGTTGCCGCCCACTTCTGCTTCGCACTGGTTGGTGGGACAGTTCAGGCCCGCCGAAAACACCGAACCCGAGGGCACGCCGGTCTGCTCGCAGAGAAGAGCGGTGGTCGCAACGCCGCCGGTGCTTGCCGAGCAAGGATCGAAGCCCGAGTTCGCCGACTGGCCACCGAGACTGGTGAACAGTTCGGCGACGTTCGGCGCACGAACCGCGCGCTCCAACGATGCGCGGAGGCGGACGTCGTCCGTCGGCGACCACTCGCCGGCGAACTTGTAGGTGCTGACCGCGCCCGCGCGGTTGTAGGACGAATAGCGATACTGCGCGTCGAACTGCAGCAGCTCCATGAACGGCATGCCTTCAACGATCGGAACACGCAACTCGCTGAAGCCCTCCTGCACGTCGTAACGACCGGCTGCCGGCGCCTGTGCGATGAAGCCCACCAGGTTGTTCGTTGCGAGATTGTCGTCTGGCTCAAATTTCGCCGCTTCCTGGCGGTACTCGACGCCGAGCACGCCGGCCACCGGGTTCTTCGCCCAGGGGCTCTTCAGGCCGATCTGGCCGAAATCGCCTTCGGTGTAGCCTTGAATGTCCCATTCATCGGTGTTCGCGATGGCCGCCATGTCCAGACGGATGTTGTCCGCCTGTGCCGTGGTGATCCCGTTTGCCGAGAAGAAGTTTATCGGCACGCAGCTGCCCGTCATGCAGCTGCCATCCGGATTGACCAGGAGGTCGCTCTGGAAGCGCGAACGGCTGGCGTCGTTCGTCAGATGCTCATCCTGGTTGGTGTGGCCGTACTGGGCCGACACGTCGTAGGTCCAACCCCACGCCAGGTCGCCGCGGAAGCCGAACACCATCTGATAGGCAGCGTGATCTTCGTCGGTGATGCGGGGCCCGACTGCAACCAGGCGCAGAGAGACCGCAATAAGGCGTTCCGTGGAGGTCGCATCGCCCGCCGTGGCGCACTGCGCGGCGATCGTGCCGGCCGTCGTGGTCGAACCGAAGATCACTTCGCGTTCCTGCGGCGACATCAGCGGGTTGCCGCAATTGACGCTGAAATTGCTCGACAGCGGCGACGGGCCCAACTGCTGGGTCGACTGGTTATCCGAGAATGTCAGCCGGGTGTAGAAGTTCAGATGGCTGTTGACGTCGTAGTGGCCGGACGCGCCGAACGCATAACGCGTGCCTTCCGTCTGAAAGTACTGGTAAGGCGCGAAGTTGAACGTTTCGCCGCGATAGGCGGTCAGCTGGCCGGAAGGCGTGAAGATCGTGCCGCAACCGTTGACGCCGCACTCGCCGCCCGGACCCATCGGAAGGCCGGTCACCGGATCGGTGCCCCCAAGCGCGGGGCTCCGCACGCGGCCCTGCTGAACAGTGCCAGAACCGGAGAAGCAGAAGCCACCGAAGTGGGTAGCCGGCGCCGTGGCCGCGCAGCCCGTGAAGTTGGTGGTCGCCAGCGCGTGGACGCCAAAGTCGCGGTTGTTCTGTGGAACGGCAGTGCGATGGTTGTATTCGCCGTAGATCGTGACGTTGCCTTTGCCGTCGCCGGAGTTGAAGCCCATGATGCCACTGGTATCGACGATACCCGCGTCGCCATGGTCGGAGAGGCTGTACTGGCCGTCGACTTCCATGCCCTGGAAGTCATGGCGAAGGATGATGTTCACCACGCCCGACACGGCGTCCGAGCCGTATTCGGCCGAGGCGCCGCCCGTCAGGACTTCGACATGGTCGACCATCTGGGCAGGAATCTGGTTGGTGTCGACTTCGCCCGACGCGTCGGCTGCGACGAGACGTTTGCCGTCGACCAGCACCAGGGTGCGCTTGGCCCCCAGATTGCGAAGATCGATGGTGGCGATACCACCCTGCGTCACGTTGTTCACTGTGCTGCTGTCGCCGTCTTCGACGGTCGAGGGCAGAGAACGGAGCGTGTCACCAACGGAGGTTGCGCCCGAGAGCTTGAACTCCTGCTGGCCGATGGCCGAGACCGGGCTCGTAGAATACAGGCCCTGCTGGGGAATACGCGAACCCGTGACCACCACGACTTCGCCGCCACTGTCCTGCGCCATCGCCGGCGCGGCCAGGCCCAATGTCGCGACCGACGCCGCCCCCAGAAGCAGAACGGACCGCAGATTGCGGCTTGCGTAAGCATTACCAGACATTCGATTTCCCCTCGAAGATGACGTTGCAGCCGCGCGCGCAGGCGTGGGCCCTGACCGCCACGCTAGGGATCGCGCGCCGGGCCATTCCATGAAAAAGGGGGTGGGCAAATCGCGGGCGGCGAATGTGTTGCATAAACGACGCCGCATGCGTCGCGTTCATAGAATGTATATTTCATCGATGTTTTATGAATACAGGGCCGGATGACGGGAACGTGAGCGGGCGCGTCCCCGGTACCAAACGGGCAAATGCGCCGTACATCGCGGGCGAATGACGCGCGCCACCGAAATCGCATCGCGCCGGGCTGAATCGCTTTGACCAATGGCGTGGCCGGGCGCCGCCTTGGCGGCGGGGGTTCGATTCAGAAGAGGATGGCGCGCCCGAAAGGATTCGAACCTCTGACCCCCAGATTCGTAGTCTGGTGCTCTATCCAGCTGAGCTACGGGCGCCTGCCGCGGGGGCTGGAACCTATGCATCCGGCCCTCCGAGTGCAAGCCGGATGTGCGTCGCAACCCGGCACCGGGCCGGGGAGGCTCAAGCCGCCGCCGCCCGGCTGCCAAGGGCCCGCGCGGCCATGGAAATTTCCACTTTGCGGCCCCGCGCCGCCCTTGTCCCCGCGCCGGGCGGTGGTTAAGACTGCCATACGGCATGCGGGCGGCCGGCTTGGGGCGCCGCAGCCAGGGTGTCGGGCGTGGGCTGACGGCCCCAGCGGAGAATCTGGAACATGACGGGATACAAGGCTGCGGGACGGTCGCTGGCCATTTGCGGGCTCATGACGCTTGCGGCGCTGGGGCTTTCGGCCTGCGGCAGCATCGACGAGGCCCTGTTCGGGGGACCGGACGAATCCAGCGAACCCGCGCCGGCCCCGGCACCCGCCAGCATGCAGGGCACGCTTCCCTCGACCATGCCGTCGGACACCGGGGCGCCCGCAGCGTCCGGCAGCATGGCCGGAACGCTGCCCGCGCCAGTCTCCGCCGGCAATTCCGTCTCCGTCGGCAATTCTGCGACCATCACGCCGGTCGCCATCGAGCCTGGCACGGACACCGGCACCGTCGTCAGCCACACGATCTCGAGCCTGCGCGGCGAACTCAGCACGCTGCAGGACCGCATCGTCGCAAGCGCCCAGCAGCTTGGCGATCTCAAGGCGGCGGGCGCGCAGTCGGCGTCCGATTACCACGAGGCCAAGGCGCACATCACCACCCGGCTCCAGATCGGCACCACCCGCGGCAATCCCGAGCTCGTGAGCGAATGGAACACCGCGCAGAGCTCGCTCGACGCGCTCACCACCAACATCAACTCGCTCAACACGCTGGGCACGCAGATCGCCGACGAGTCCTCGCGCGCCCATTACGTGCTCGACACCGTTCACGCGACCTTCGACGTTTCGGGCGCGGTGGACGAAGACCACCGCCAGCTCAAGACGCTGGAAGACGAGACCGACCAGACCATCGTGCTGATCGACCGGCTGATGATGGAAGTGTCGGACGACGTGCAGCGCCAGACCTCCTACGTCGCCAACGAGCGCGCCAATCTCACCACGCTCGCCGCCGCCATCAAGAACGGCGAGCTTTACGGCGCCGAACTGGGCAGCGGCATGATCGCGGCGTCCGTGCCGACATACGCCTCGCCGGCGAGCGGCGCGGCGCTGGTGACCATCAAGTTCGATCACCCCAACGTCGAGTACCAGCAGATCCTCTATACCGCGCTGGCGCAGGCGCTGCAGTCGCGTCCCGGCGCGAGCTTCGACGTGCTCGCGGTGTCGCCCACGCGCGGCACCGCCGCCGCCGTGCAGCTCGCCCAGACCGACGCCCAGCGCCACGCCCAAGCCGTGATGCGCTCCATGACCGACATGGGCGTGCCGGCCTCGCGGCTGTCGATCTCCTCGACGACCGACCCGTCGATCGGAACAAGCGAAGTGCGCGTCTACGTGCGCTGACTTTCAGCGGACGTAGTTCGCGAACCAGGCCAGCGTCTGCTTCCAGGCGTCCTTCGCGTCGGCCTCGTTGTAGGAGGGCCGGTAGTCGGCGAAGAAGCCGTGCTGCGCGTCCATGAAGACTTCGATGTGGGATTTGACGTTGCCGTCCTTCGCCAGCGCGGCCTTCATGTCTTCCACGTCCGAGACCGGGATGCCCTTGTCGAGCCCGCCATAGAAGCCCAGCATCGGCGCCTTGATCCGGTCCGCGACGTCCAGCGGAAACGCGGGCCGGAGCGGATTGGCCTGCGCCGGGCCGCGAATCTGGCCGTAGAACGCAGCACCCGCCTTCACCGCCGGATTGTGCGCGGTGTAGAGCCACACGATGCGCCCGCCCCAGCAGAAGCCCGTGATGCCGAGGTGGTCCGCACTGCCACCGTCGCCCGACGCGAAGCTCACCGTGGAATCCAGATCGCTCATTACTTCCTTATCGGGCACCCTGGCCACGATGTCGGTGATCAGCTCCCTGACGTGATCCATGTCGTACTTGCCGGGATCGCCGTAGCGGGCATAGAGGGAGGGCGCGATGGCGTAGTAGCCCTGATGGGCGAAGCGCCGGCAGATGTCCTTGATGTGCTCGTGGACGCCGAAGATCTCCTGCACGACGAGGATGGTGGCGAGCCCTGACTTCCCCGCGGGCCTGGCTCGATAGGCGGGGACTTTCCCGTCGGCCACCGGCACGTTGACTTCACCCGCATCGAGGCCCTTCGCGTCCGTGACGATCGTGGCCGCGTTGAGCGGACCCGTGGCAAGCGTGAATCCCGCCACAAGGCCCGTCGTGGCGAAGGCCCGGCGCGTGACGGCGGCGCCGTCGAATTCCCTGTCCATCCTCATCCTCCCTTGAACTGTTCTTTGTAGCTCCTGGCCTGCCCCAGCGATTGCGCTTCAAAGACGCCGCGCGCGATGGCGCGCGAAAGGCAATCCGCCGCGAGCGCGCCCAGCCGCATGACCTCGCGCGCGCGCGGCTCGGCGATGGCGCGCATGCCCGTCGAGACCGCGAACGCCGTGTCGCCGTCGAACGGCGCATGCACGGGCCGGAGCGCGCGGGCGAACCCGTCCGCCGCCATGATCGCCACGCGCTTGAGTTCCACGCGCGCCAGGATCGCGTCCGTCGCCACCACGGCGATGGTCGTATTGGAGAGCGGGCGTTGGCTGCCCTTCATGTCGGCCGGCAGATCGAGATCGATGCCGCGGAAGTCCGCCGGTGGGCGCGCGCCGCCGAACTCGCCGTCCTGCTCCAGTGCAAATGCCCAGAAGGCACGCGTGCCCGCGATCACGGGCGAGCCCACGGCATTGACGATGGCGATGGCGCCGACCGTGAAGCCGTCGTCCGTCACCGCCGAGGCGCTGCCCGTCCCGCCCTTGTACGCGCCCGCCACCGCGCCCAGGCCGGCGCCGGCATTGCCCAGCGCGAAATCGGACGACGCGGCTTCCGCCGCCTTGCGCGCGAGCGCGCGGTAGGGCGGCATATCGCCCCACGACTTGTCGCCGCCATTGGCGAGATCGAAGACGATCGCGCCCGGCACGATGGGCACGGGCGGCGCGCCGGGGCCGATGCGGAAGCCGCGCCCCTGCGCCGCGAGATGGGCCTGCACGCCGGAGGCCGCGTCGAGCCCGAAGGCCGAGCCGCCGGAGAGCGCGATCGCGTCGATCCCTTCGACCAGCGTGACCGGATCGAGCCCCTCGATGTCGCGCGTGCCGGGCGCGCCGCCCCGCACATCCACCGCCGCCGGGGCCGGCGCGTCCATCAGGAGCACGGTCACGCCCGTCCGGGCCTTCAAATCCTCCGCCTGGCCGACCTTCAGCCCTGCGACATCGGTGATCAGATTGCGTTTGCCGGCGCGAACCATGATGCTGACGCTAGACCTTGAAACCTGCCTCTGGAAGCCTCCGGAAATGACGCAATTGCGACTGTTGATAGCGTTCCTGCTCGCGCTGGCCTGCGCCACGGCGGCCGCCGCCAAATCTTCGCCGCACGAGATGATCGCTTCCGCCAATCCCTACGCGTCGGCGGCGGGCCTCAAGATGATGCACGAGGGCGGCTCGGCGGTGGACGCGGCCATCGCCGCGCAGATGGTGCTCACTCTCGTCGAGCCGGAATCGTCGGGCATCGGCGGCGGCGCGTTCATGATGCTCTACGATCCCGCGCGCAAGCGCGTCACCAGCTTCGACGGGCGCGAGATGGCGCCGGCGTCGGCCACGCCCACCATGTTCGAGGACGCGAGCGGCCAGCCGCGCCCGCATATGGAGATGGTCCCGGGCGGGCTTTCCGTCGGCGTGCCGGGCGTCATCGCCATGATGGAATTGGCGCACAAGCGCTACGGCAGGCTGGCTTGGGCGAAGCTCTTCCAGCCGGCCATCGATCTGGCGCAGAACGGCTTTCCCGTGGGCCGCAAGCTCGCCGCCACGATCCGCGCCTATCCGCAGATGGCGCGGATGCCCGACATCAAGCGCTACTTCTATCATCCCGACGGCACGCCGCTGGCCGAGGGTGAGATCCTGAAGAATCCGGAACTGGCGGAGACGCTGCGCGCCATCGCCGCGCATGGGTCGAAAGCTTTCTATTCCGGCGCGGTGGCGCAGGCGATCGTGGATGCCGTGCAGCACGCGCCCGTCAATCCCGGCGGCATGACGCTTGCCGATCTCGCGCATTACGACGCCAGGGAGCGCAGACCGGTATGCGGCACCTACCGCGTCTACCGGCTCTGCTCCATGGGGCCGCCAAGCTCGGGCGGAATCTCCGTGCTGCAGATCCTGGGGATGCTGGAGCGATTTCCCTCCGCCGAGCTTCAGCCCAATTCCCTGACCGAGACGCATCTCTTCGCCGAAGCGAGCCGGCTCGCCTTCGCCGACCGCGCGAAATACATCGCCGATGCCGATGTCGTCTCCGTTCCGGTGAACGGGCTGCTCGACCGCGACTATCTGCATCAGCGCGCGCTCCTGATCGATCCCGCGCACGACATGGGCAAGGCCGAGGCCGGCAATCCGCCGATGAAGAAGGCCGAATACGCGCCCCAGCGCACCCGGCAGCTTCCGGGCACCAGCCATATGTCCATCGTGGACCGCGACGGCGAGGTCGTGTCCATGACCACGACGGTCGAGTTCGTCTTCGGCTCGGAGATGATGGCCAAGGGCTTCTTCCTCAACAACCAGCTGACCGACTTCTCCTTCGAGGCCGAGCGGGATGGCGTGCCCGTCGCCAACGCGCCGGCACCCCGCAAGCGGCCCATGAGCGCCATGGCGCCCACCATCGCCTTCGACAAGAGCGGCCATTTCAAGTTCGCCACCGGCTCGCCGGGCGGGCCCGCGATCATCGATTTCGTGGCGCAGTCGGTCATCGCGCTCGTCGACGGCCATCTCGATCCGCAGGCTGCCGCGGCGCTGCCCCATGTGGTCAACCCCAATGGCACGACCTATCTCGAAGCCGGCACCCCCATCGACGCGCTGGGACCGCAACTCACCGCCATGGGACACGCGATAAAGGAAGTGCCGCTCGAAAGCGGGCTGCACATCATCGAAAAGGTCAAGGGCGGCTATATCGGCGGCGCCGATCCCCGCCGCGATGGCGACGTGGAAGGCGATTAACGCACGGCCACGGCGAACAGCCGCTGGAAGGGATAAAGCGTGCTCCCATTCGCGCGCCTGGGATAGGCGGCGGCGACACGGCGGCGATATTCCGCAAGGAACGCTTCGCGCTCCTGGCCCTCGAGCGCGTTGGCGAAGGGGCGAAGGCCCGTGCCGCTCATCCAGCGGAACACCGCATCCTCGCCGTCGAGCACCTGCACGTAACGCGTCTCCCAGATGTCGATGCTCTTCGCGAGGGGCTCCAGGATCGCGTAGTACGCCTCCGGCGCCAGCACGCCCGCCACGTCGCGGATGCCGCGGAGCTTTCCTGCCCACGGGTCCTTCTCCGCGATCTCATGGATCAGCGCGTGGCAGGGCTCGCCGAAATTCCGCGGCACCTGGAAAGCGAACGTCCCGCCGCGGGCCACATGCGCCATCAGGCGCGGGAGGAGCGCGGCGTGATCGGGCAGCCATTGCAGTGTCGCGTTGGAATAGACAACGTCGCACGGCGCGTCGGGAGACCAGCGCGCAACGTCCGCCTCGACCCAGCGTGCCCTCACGCCTGACCTTCGCGCTTCCGCCAGCATTTCCGGCGAATTGTCGACGCCCTCCAGATCGGCATCCGGCCAGCGCGCGGCGAGCAGCGCGGTCGAATTTCCCGGGCCACAGCCGAGATCGGCGACGCGCCCCGGATCGGCGGCCGGGATGCGTGCCAGCAGCTCCGCGGCCGACCGCGTGCGCTCGCTGCCGAACCCCATGTAGATTTTCGGATCCCAGGCCATGGCGGGACTACATACCGTCATGCCATCATTGTCCATTCGCACTCTGCTCATGCCGCATATTGGAGGATCGCATGCTTCGAAGGACGCCGATTCTTTTTGCCGCGCTGCTTTGCTCCGCCGCGGCTCACGCGCAGACCTGCCAGACCTTCCAGACCTCAAGCGACACGCCGCCAGCGCTGACGGGCCGCGTGGTCTATCAGGAGGACGATAGCGGGCGCCTCTACATGTACGATTTCGCGGCACGCCATTTCATCGATATCCCGCAGCTGGGCTGGGGCCTGACGGCCGCGCGCAATTCGGTGTTCTCGCCCGACGGCAAATCCATCCTGTTCACTGCCGTCATGGGCAAGGGCGGCAACGCCAAGCGTCAGGTCTTCTATTGGCGGATCGGGGCGGCGAATTACGTCAACCTCACGGACGGCAAGACCGTCCCCAACGAGGACCCCAAGTTCTCGCCCCGCGGCGACGCGATCGTGTGGAAGCAGAATTTCGGCATCGGTACGGCGGATCTCGTGATCGATCCGGACGATCCCAGCATGGCCCACATCGAGAATTTCCGGAAACTCATCAATGGCTCGCCGAGCGGTTTGGACGGTTCGCCAAGCACGCCGAACGAGGCATCGGCCCCGGTGTTCAGCCCCAGCGGCCGCTATATCTACTATTACGTCAATGCCCATGCTTACGCGCGCGTGATGCGCTACGACACCGTAACCAGGGTTTCCGCATCGCCGTTCGCATTCACGCCGGTCGACGGCATCCACTACTACTATCCCCTGGATCCCGATCTCTACACATTTCTCTACGTCAGCTGGCCGGATGCGTCGACCATGCACGACAAGGTCTACGTCTACTCCATACTCAATCAGACCGCCTATCTCTGGAACGGCACCGATTGCGACGCGGAGAACGCCGATCCCTCGCCGGTCGACGAAAACGACATCATCTTCTCGCGCAAGGCGGCGGGCGACCGCTACAGGCTCTATCTCGGGCAATTGGCCGATCCCGGCCACCCGCTGTCCGCCACCCCTGCCGCCGGGAAAATCTGGAACCTGCCCACCGGCATCAACGGCACCAAGGGCGACATGATCGGCGCCAACTACACCAACGCGCGCTAGCAGGCTGTTGAAGAAGTTTTCCAGGGTTTGGCGATGAAGTCGGCTTCGTCGCCATTGTGGAAGCAGATTTGGCCTTTGAGGGTTCCGTTAGGCTGAAGTTGGGCCCAGCCGTCGCCGGAAGC